>Ga0315285_10008792_pt1 | contig 10351 bp, 9 predicted proteins | sample YL17G09_36_MG_FD_203698 | JGI IMG/M metagenome (GOLD analysis project Ga0315285, IMG submission 203698) | Sediment microbial communities from Yellowstone Lake, YNP, Wyoming, USA - YL17G09_36 | ecosystem: Environmental > Aquatic > Freshwater > Lake > Sediment | place: USA: Wyoming | collected... | reverse complement strand
CCCCGACACCGGCACTGCCGTCGCTGCAAAGGCTGATCGACTCGCCGCGCCATGATGTCGCCGCCGTGATCACCCGCCCGGACGCGGCGGCGGGCCGGCGCGGTAAACCCGCGCCCTCCCCGGTGGCCCAACTGGCGCTCGAGTCGGGAATCCCGGTGCTGCGTCCGGCCCGGCCGAACTCACCGGAGTTCGTCGCCGAACTGGCCGCACTGGTACCGGACTGCTGCGCGGTGGTGGCCTACGGGGCGCTGCTGAGCGCAGACCTGCTCGCGGTGCCGCCGCACGGTTGGGTCAATCTGCATTTCTCGCTGCTGCCGGCCTGGCGCGGGGCCGGGCCTGTTCAGGCGGCGATCGCCGCCGGCGACACCGTGACCGGCGCAACGACATTCCTCATCGAACCCGAACTCGACTCCGGGCCGGTGTACGGCGTGGTCACCGAGACGATCCGTCCCGAGGACACCGCCGGACACCTTCTCGATCGGCTGGCCGTCTCCGGGGCGGCGCTGCTGAAAGCCACCGTGGACGGCATTGCCGACGGTTCGCTGCACCCGGTTCCCCAGCCGTCCGAGGGAATCAGCCTCGCCCCGAAAATCTCCGTGGAGCAGGCGCGGATCCGCTGGGATCTGCCCGCGCACGTCATCGAGCGGCGCATCAGGGCCCTCACGCCCAACCCGGGTGCATGGACGATGGTCGGCGATCTGCGGATCAAGATCGGGCCGGTCACCATCGAGCAGACCGCTGATCCGTTGGCGCCGGGCGTCATTGAGGTCGACCGGACGGGTGTCCGGGTGGGCACCGGCTCGGCGCCGGTGGTGCTCGGACAGATCCAGCCGCCGGGCAAGAAGCCGATGGCCGCCGCGGACTGGGCGCGCGGCGCGCGCCTTGATGCCGGGGTGTGCGCGAGATGAGTCAGCGACCACCACCCGGCGGCCGCGGGCCGCGCCGCGACGGCGATCGGCGCCCCGACGTCGATGCCAACCGCCGTCCGCCCCGCAGGCCCCGGCGCGAACAGTTGGATCCGCCGCGCCGCGCCGCCTTCGACGTTTTGCGCGCGGTCGCCGAACGGGACGCCTACGCCAACCTCGCCCTGCCCGCGATCCTGGCTGAACGCGGTATCACCGGCCGAGACGCGGCGTTCGCAACCGAACTCACCTACGGAACCTGCCGTTCCAGCGGTCTGCTCGACGCCGTCATCGCCGCCGCGGCCGGGCGGCCGGTGGATCAGATCGACGCGGTGCTGCTGGATCTGCTGCGGCTCGGCACCTACCAGCTGCTGCGCACGAACGTCGCCGAACATGCCGCTGTGTCCACCACCGTCGAGCAGGCCGGCCTCGAATTCGATTCGGTGCGTGCAGGTTTCGTCAACGGTGTGCTGAGGACCATCTCCAGGCGCGACGAGGAGTCGTGGACTGCCGAGCTGGCCCCGTCGGCAGCCACCGACCCGATCGGCCACGCCGCCTTCGTCCACGCCCACCCGAGGTGGATCGCCCAGGCCTTCGCCGACGCTCTGGGCGCCGACGCCGGCGAACTCGATGCCGCACTGGCCGCCGACGACGCCCGCCCCGGGGTGCACCTGGCCGCCCGGCCGGGGGTGCTGACCGCCGCCGACCTGGCCGAGGCGGTCGGCGGGGAGGTGGGGCGCTATTCGCCCTACGCGGTATACCTCAGCGGCGGCGACCCGGGCCGGTTGGCCGCACTGCGTGACGGTCAGGCGCTGGTCCAGGACGAAGGCAGCCAGTTGGTGGGACGTGCGCTGACCATGGCGCCGCTGATCGGCCCGGACACCGGCCGCTGGCTGGACCTGTGCTCGGGACCCGGCGGGAAGACCGCGCTGATCGCCGCGATCGCCGCCCAGCAGGGCGCGTCGGTCACCGCGGTCGAACCCAACCCGCGCCGGGCCGAACTGGTCGAACACAACACCCGCGGTCTGCAGGTGGAGGTACTCCGCATCGACGGTCGCGAAACGGATTCGCCGGCAGGCGGTTTCGACCGGGTGTTGGTCGACGCGCCGTGCACCGGCCTGGGTGCGCTGCGCCGCCGCCCGGAGTCCCGCTGGCGCCGCACACCTGCCGATGTGCCGGCCCTGGCCAAGCTGCAACGCGAGTTGCTCGCCGCCGCGATCCGGCTGACCCGCCCCGGTGGGGTGGTGCTCTACGCCACCTGCTCGCCGCACCTCGCCGAAACCGTCGGCGTGGTGTCCGACGCCCTGCGGCGCCACCCGGTGACCGCACTGGACACCCGGCCGTTGTTCGAACCCGTCGATGACCTCGGGGCCGGCCCGTACGTGCAACTGTGGCCGCACCGGCACGGCACCGATGCGATGTTCGCTGCGGCGCTTCGCAGAGACGGATGACGTCCGCCCCGACACGGACGCTTTACAGTGTCAGCCATGGCAACACCGACCCGGCCGATGATCGCCCCGTCGATTCTGTCCGCCGACTTTGCCTGGCTCGCCCGGGAGGTCGCGGCTGTCGAGGGGGCGGATTGGCTGCACGTCGACGTGATGGACGCGCACTTCGTACCGAACCTGACCCTCGGACTGCCGGTTGTGGAGAGCCTGTTGCGGGCCACCGACATCCCGATGGATTGCCACCTGATGATCGACGATCCGGACCGCTGGGCGCCCGGCTACGCCGAGGCCGGCGCCTACAACGTCACCTTCCACGCCGAGGCCACCGACAACCCGGTCGCGGTCGCGCGGGACATCCGTGCCGCGGGCGCCAAGGCCGGTCTGTCGATCAAGCCCGGCACCCCACTGCAGCCCTACCTGGACATCCTGCGCGATTTCGACACCCTGCTGGTGATGTCGGTGGAGCCCGGCTTCGGTGGACAGAGCTTCATCCCCGAGGTGCTCTCCAAGGTGGCGGCCGTGCGCCGGCTGGTGGACTCCGGGGAGTTGACGATTCTGGTCGAGATCGATGGCGGCATCAACGCCGACACCATCGAGCAGGCGGCCGAGGCCGGCGTCGACTGCTTCGTGGCGGGGTCGGCGGTCTACGGCGCGGCCGATCCGGCGGCTGCCGTGGAGGCCCTGCGGCGCCGGGCCGGTGCCGCTTCGCCCCACTTGCGAGCATGACGGCGCCGGCACACATCTCGGCCGCGATGCGCCTGGCGGTCGAGCAGGCGCAGGCGGTGAAGGGGGCCACCTATCCCAATCCGCCCGTGGGAGCGGTCATTCTGAGCCCCGACGGGGATGTGGCCGGGGTCGGCGCCACCGAGCCCGCCGGGGGAGCGCACGCCGAGGTGGTCGCCCTGCGGGCAGCGGGCCACCGAGCGAGCGGCGGCACCGCGGTGGTCACGCTGGAGCCGTGCAATCACCACGGCCGCACACCGCCATGTGTCGACGCCCTGCTGAACGCCGGCATCGCGGCGGTGGTCTACGCCGTGACCGACCCGAACCCGATCCCCGCCGGCGGGGCCGCGCGATTGCACGCCGGCGGTGTCGCGGTGACAGCCGGGGTATGCACCGAGCAGGTGGCCGGTGGTCCGCTGCGGGAGTGGCTGCACAAGCAGGCCACCGGCCTGCCCCACATCACCTGGAAGTTCGCCAGCAGCATCGACGGGCGCAGCGCAGCCGCCGACGGTTCCTCGCAGTGGATCACCAGCGAGGCCGCCCGGGCGGATCTGCACCGGCGAAGGGGCGAGGCCGATGCGATCGTCGTGGGCACCGGCACGGTGTTCGCCGACGACCCCAGCCTGACGGCTCGGTCGCCGGGTGGCGACCTGGCTGCGCACCAACCGCTGCGGGTGGTCGTCGGGCAACGGGAGATTCCGCCGGAATCCAACGTGTGCAACGACGATTCGCCCACCGTGATGCTGCACACTCGCGACCCGCACGAGGTGGTCCGAGCACTGGCGGATCGCACCGATGTCCTGCTGGAAGGCGGTCCGACACTGGCCGGGGCCTTTCTGCGGGCCGGTGTGGTGCACCGCATCCTGGCCTACGTTGCGCCGATGCTGCTCGGCGGCCCGGTCAGCGCGGTCGACGATGTCGGGGTCGCCACCATCGCCGGCGCGTTGCGCTGGCGGTACGACGGCGTGCAGCAGATCGGCCCGGATCTGCTGCTGAGTCTGGTGCCCGGCCCGGGACCGGCTGCCTAACCGTTCTGCCGCAGCGACTTGTGTTCGATGATGTCACGAGATCCACTGGTGCCCAGCATCTCCCGGAACGCCTGGACCGTGTAGCCCACGACGGTGGCCTCGTTGCGTGCTCTGGCGGTGGCTGAGCGGGGCAGCGCGAACAACGGGCCCATCTCGCCGAAGTAGTCGCCGGAAGCGGCCACCTTCAGCAGTTCCTCGGCGCCACTTGCCAAGTGGCGGACAAGTTCGATCTCGCCCTCGGACACCATGTAGATGGAGTCGCCCATGGTGCCCTGCTCGAACAGGGTGTCACCGGTCTCCAGCGTGATCGTCTCCGGTGCGTGGTCGGTGCCCGAGAGGTGCGGTACCAGTTCCACCACGCGGTCGGCCAACGGCAGCATCCGGGTGTCGTGGGTGGCCACCACCACGATCCGCTCGCCGGAGGCCAGTTCCCGGATCAGTTTGAGCACCTCCTCGACCTGGACGTAGTCCAAGTGGGCGGTCGGCTCGTCGGCGATGATCAGCGGCGGGTCCAGTGCGATCGCGCGGGCGACGGCGACCCGTTGCTGCTGCCCGCCGCTGAGGTCGCCGGGCCGGTGGTGCATCCGCTCGGCCAGGTTTACCCGGGTCAGCAGCTCGACGGCCCGGTCATGGGCTTTCCGGCGCGGCCACCGGGCGGCCCGCAACGGCACCTCGACGTTCTCGATGGCCGTCAGGCTCGGCACCAGGTTGAACGCCTGGAAGACGATCCCGACCGTGTTGCGCCGGTATTCCGACAGTGCCCGCTGATCCAGTGCGGTCAGGTCGATGTCGCCGAACTCGATGCGTCCGGCGGTCGGCTGCAGGATGCCACCCAGGCAGGACAGTAATGTCGTCTTCCCACATCCGCTGGGCCCCAGCAGGATTGCCAGCGAGCCCGCCGTGACGTCGAGGTTCAGCCCGTCGATCGGGCGCACCGTGTCCTCGCCGCTGGCGTACTCCACGACCAGATCCTTGATTCGCAGGTCGGCCATTGTCAGGGTCCTCCGAACGCCACAGCCGGATCGACGACGACCGCACGGCGCAGGCCGGCGAGGCTGGCGAGCACACCGATGGTTACCGCCACGACCGGCAGCAGGATGAATGCGATCTGCGGGATATCGACCCGCATGGGGAACAGCGGTCCCAGCAGAACCGACAGCACACCGCCGAGCAGTGCCGACAGCACCGCGACGATCACCGCCTGCATCGCCAACCCGGCCAGGATGGAGCGGGTCGGGACACCGACCGCCTTGAACACCGCGAAGTCACGGGTGCGCTCCAGTGCGGACATGTAGATCATCGAGCCGACGATCATCGCGGCGACCACCCAGAGCAGTCCGGCCATCAGGCTCATCGCCTTACGGGCGCCGCTGAGCGCACGCAGCAGGTCGTCGATGGCCCCGGTGCGGCTGACCATTTTGTACCCGCTGGGCGCCCGTTCGGGTGGCCCGATCACGCCGATCGACGAGATCAGTGACTGGCCCGAGAACAGCAGGATCTGGGCACCGGTGACGGTGAGGAACACGTTGGGCTGGCCCGCCAGCGCCGTCGAATCGTTCACGATGCCGACCACCTGGAGGTTGCGCGAACCGACTTCGACGGTCGCGCCGACCGGCTTGCGCATGGTGCTCGACACCGCAGCCTCATGCGGTTCGGACGGCGGGCGGCCCTGCTCCATGGCGGGCATCCCGGGTCCGCGCTCCGGCGCGCCGAAGACGTTGACGCTGCGGGCGGACCCGCCGTCCGGCATCGTGGCGCTGCCGTAGACCAGTGGCACCGCGACCTTCACCCCGGGCACCTGCAGTTTGGAGGCAGGGAAGGCCGAGGAGCCGAGGAATGGACCGGTAGCCCCGGCTTTCACCAGAAAGGCGTCGAGGCCCAGCGAGTCCACCGTGCGGGTGGCTTCCACCCGGAACCCGTTGGCCAAGCCGGTCAGGACAAGCGTCATCGCGAACACCAGGCCGGTGCCGATGATCGCGATCACGAAGCGCCGCCTTCGCCACTGCAGGTCACGCAGCGCCGCGGTCAGCACGTGGTTCCCAGCATGGGGCGAGGTTACCGACCGGTGGGTCCGCCTGGCGAAGGCTTCCCCCTAATTGGCTTCAGAACGCCGGCAGATCATCCGGTTTCGGCGGGGATGGCGCCGCCTGCCACTCGGCACGCCTCAGTGCAGTGGTGTCGCGGCCTCGTCCTCGACGGCGTGTGCGGTGCGCCCGCCGATGAACACCGCGATGGCCGCCCCGGCCAGGCACACGATCATGGTGATGAAGAAGATCGAGCCGTACTGCATGGCGAACGCGGTGCGGTAGCGCTCGGCTTCCGCGGCGATCTTGGCGGCCAGGGTGTCCGCGGGCGGCGTGGGCAGGGTCGCCACGATCTGGTTGAACCGGTACAGCCCCCAGGCCGTCAGCGCCGCCACGCCGATCAGCATGCCGGTCATCCGCGCCACCACCACCAGGGCGGAGGCGATGCCGTGCTGGGCCGCGGGCACCACCCGCAGTGCGGCCGAGGTCAGCGGACCGATCACCAGGCCCAGCCCGAAACCGGCCAGCGCCAGATCGGTGCCGAAGGTGGGCAGCGAGATCGGCCCGATGTGGTGGCGGGCGGAGAGTACGTCGAGGCCCCACTTCGACACCAGCCAATAGCCGAAGGCGGCGATCAGCATGCCCGTGACAGCCACCACCCGGTCGCCGATACGGGTGGCCACCCAGCCGCCCACCAGCGCGCCGACCGGCAACGCGGCCAGGAACTGCAGCAGCAGGAATGCCGCCCCGGTCTGGTTCTTGCCCAGCACGCCCTGGCCGAAGAGTTCGACGTTGACCAGGGTCACCATCAGCGCGGCGCCGGCGCACATCGAGGTGCCCAGCGACGACAGGAACGGCCCGAACCGGACCCCGTGCGGCTCGATCAGGCGGGTGCGGGCGAACCGCTCCCACACGGCGAACGCGATCGCCGCCAGCACAGCGCCGATTATCAGCGGCAGACCGTAACTCGGCAGCACCTGCTTACCGTCCGGCGAGGGGTTGTACAGTCCCCACACCGCCAGGCCGAGGGCCAGCGCCAGCAGAATCCCGCCCACCACGTCGACCCGCTCCGGCTCCGGGCTGCGCTCGTGGGAGGGCAGGCTGAAGTGGATCAACAGCATGGCGATCAGGGTCAGCGGCACGTTGATCCAGAACACGTCACGCCAGGTGTTGAGCAGCCACACCACGCCGATGCCGTAGAGCGGGCCCAGCACGCTGCCGAGTTCCTGGGCGGCGCCGATGCCGCCGAGCACCGCGGCGCGGCTGCGCGCCGACCACAGGTCGGCGGCGAGAGCGAGGGTGACCGGCAGCAGGGCGCCGCTGGCGATGCCCTGGATCAGCCGGCCGATGACCAGCATGGTCAGGTCGTTGGACAAGGCTGTCACCACCGAGCCGATCGCAAAGCCCGCGAGGCTCACCTGCAGAACGAGTTTGCGGCCGAACCGGTCCGACAGCCTGCCCAGCAGGGGCATCGCCGCGATGTAGCCCAGCAGATACCAGGTGATGATCGGCGTTACCTGCTGGATCTTGTTGATCGGGATGCCGATCGACCGCATGATGTCGACCATGATCGTGATGACGACATAGGTGTCGAGCGCCCCGAGCAGCACGGCAAGGCTGCCGGCCCCGATCGCGATCCGCCGACTGCGCCCGGCTTGGTGCGTGCGGGTGGCGGCGGCGGTCGGCGCCTCCGGCATCACACCGCCGGCTTGGTCACGGTGACCGGCTTATCCCACTCAGACAACGTCAGTTGGACGCTGTTGCCCGCGCTCTGCTCGATCTGCGCCTGGACCAGCTGGTTCGGGGCGTCCTTCTCGATCCACACCGTGGCCGGCACCGCGCCGGTCGCCTTCAGCTGGGGGATCAGCTTGTTCACCGGGTCGGCGCCGACCTTGCCGGTGATACGCACGGTCGGTACCCCGCCGATCGTTTCGAAGCCCTCCGACTTGGTGTCGGTGAGGCTGCGGAGCATGTTGGCCAGCCCCGAATCGGCGTTGAGGATCACCGAGGGGTCGTAGACCTCAACCGCCGGACCCATGTCCAGCCAGTTGTTCGGGGTCAGCGCCGCGTAGAGCGTGCCCTCGAGCACCACCAGGTCGACGTCCACCTCGGAGCCGCCCATCGAGATCTTGGAGCTGCCCTTGACTGCCACAGCGGGCACATTGGTCAAGTCGCCGGAGAGCGTCTTCACCGGGAGACCGTCGATCTTGCCGTTGACGGCGATCTCCAGGTGGGCGCTCTTGAGAGCCTTGGTGGTGGCGACGGATTGCTGGATCAGCCCGGCAGCGTCCGGCAGGGGTTCGGCCGCCTTCTTCGAGCAGCCCGAGGTGAACAGGGCGGCGGCCAGCAGGACCGTGAGAACCGCGAGGATGCGGCGGTACGTCGACATAGCTGCATCGTAGAGGGTCGGGCGTGGCGGATATCGGTGGCGACGCCGGGGTTGTGCCCGCGGAACCGGGTCGGCATTACTGAGCTCGTGGGCGGTGAGCTGCAATTTCGGCGTGTCCCGGCCGGCTCCGGCGATGCGGCTGATTTGGTGGCAGCCATGGTCGCCGAGCTCGCGTCAACCCCATGCCCAGGCGTTCTACGAGGCCGCCGGCTATCGGCGGGTCGGGAACTTCAACAACAACCCGGCCGCCGCGTTCCACGGCGAGAAGCGGCTAGATTAGGGCCCGTGTTCACCGGCATCGTGGAGGAACTCGGCGAGGTCGTCGGCAAGGACGACCTCGGTGACTCCGCGCGATTCACCGTCCGGGGCCCGGTGGTCACCGCCGACGCGCGCCACGGCGATTCGATCGCCGTCAACGGCGTGTGTCTGACGGTGGTCGAGGTTCTGCCGGACGGCCGCTTCACCGCGGATGTGATGGCCGAGACACTGAACCGCTCCAGTCTGGTTGCGCTCTCGGTGGGCGCCCCGGTCAACCTCGAGCGCGCCGCCGCGGTCAACAGCAGACTCGGCGGCCACATCGTGCAGGGCCACGTCGACGGCACCGGGAAGGTGATCTCGCGCACACCCTCGCGGCACTGGGAGGTGGTGCGAATCTCGTTGCCGCCCGGGTTGTCCCGCTACGTGGTGGAAAAGGGTTCGATCACCGTCGACGGCGTGTCGCTGACGGTCTCGGCGCTCGGCGGCGATGAGCCTCTCGGGCGAAGAGCAGAGGGCAGCGACTGGTTCGAGGTTTCACTGATCCCCACCACGCTGGGGCGCACGACACTGGGCCGCACACAGCCGGGCACGCCGGTGAACCTGGAAGTGGATGTGATCGCCAAGTATGTCGAGCGCTTGCTGGCCGCGCGCGGCTAGCGCATTGACCGGGCATTTTCACCGAACCTCCCAGCCGCCACGCCTCGCGAACGACGCCCCACCCGGTGGTTCATACTGTGTGCAGCATTACTGGGAATCCCTGACTTGGGCCTCGCGGGGCCTCGCGCGCAACGGCAGGCGGCACACGATGACGAGACTGGACACCGTCGAACGCGCGGTTGCCGACATCGCAGCGGGCAAGGCCGTCGTCGTCATCGACGATGAGGACCGCGAGAACGAGGGCGATTTGATCTTCGCGGCCGAGAAGGCGACACCGGAACTGGTGGCCTTCATGGTCCGCTACACCTCCGGCTACCTGTGCGTCCCCCTGGACAGCGCCATCTGCGACCGGTTGGGACTGCTGCCGATGTACGCGGTCAACCAGGACAAGCACGGCACCGCCTACACCGTCACCGTCGACGCCAAAGTTGGTGTGGGAACAGGGATCTCGGCGTCGGACCGGGCCACCACCATGCGGCTGCTGGCCGATCCGTCGAGTGCGCAGGACGACTTCACCAAACCCGGTCACGTCGTACCGCTGCGCGCCAAAGCCGGCGGGGTGCTGCGGCGTCCCGGCCACACCGAGGCCGCCGTCGACCTGGCTCGAATGGCGGGCCTTCAACCGGCCGGGGCCATCTGCGAGATCGTCAGCCAGAAGGACGAGGGCGCCATGGCCCAGACCGATGAGCTGCGGGTATTCGCCGACGAACATGACCTCGCCCTGATCTCCATCGCCGATCTGATCGAGTACCGGCGCAAGCACGAGAAGCACGTGGAGCGGATCGCCGAGGCCCGAATCCCCACCCGGCACGGCGAGTTCCGGGCGGTCGGGTACACCAACATCTACGACCAGGTCGAGCACGTCGCGCTGGTTCGCGGGGACATCGCGGGGCCGGAGAACGACGGACATGACGTCCTGGTC
>Ga0315285_10008783_pt1 | contig 10355 bp, 13 predicted proteins | sample YL17G09_36_MG_FD_203698 | JGI IMG/M metagenome (GOLD analysis project Ga0315285, IMG submission 203698) | Sediment microbial communities from Yellowstone Lake, YNP, Wyoming, USA - YL17G09_36 | ecosystem: Environmental > Aquatic > Freshwater > Lake > Sediment | place: USA: Wyoming | collected... | reverse complement strand
CACAGGAAGCGCTGTCACTGTCGAGGTCTATGACAATGGCGGCTCAGGGATGACTACGACGATAGCTGATGGGGCCTACGCGGGCACGTCGTCCCCGGCGCAGGAGGTCACCAGCGGACATTACTTCACCTGCGCCGTTACGGCCATCGGCTCAACGACCGCCGGCGTCGGCCTGGTCGTGCAAGTGAGGTGCAGCTAATGACGCTGCCGCAGATGTTCGGGATCGTCGTGGAGTATGAATCCGATCCGGCGCAAACATTCCTGGTGGTCAATGACCCGATTGACGGTTGGGCCATGAGGGCGGTCAGCATAGGAGCTTATGCCTGCGAGTGGATCTATTCGATCAACGTAAACCCCGACACGAACGAGGTCTGGGCTATTGACGGCAACTATTCGCCTACACGGATTTACAGGTCGGTGGATCTAGGGGAGACTTGGAGTTGCGTCGTGGCAACGGGATTCGATATGGGTGACATGTTTGCCCAGAACGACGTGATTGAGTCTACGGAGTTTGGCGTACCATTTACCCTGTACCGCACCAATAACGGGGCGACATGGACATCCGTAGGCTCCTCGACACATAGCCGGAAATGGGGCTGGCGGACGGATGCTATCTCGGCTCCTGACGGAGCCGGGCGGGTGCACTGGGCTTATGAGGGTCCCCATCCGGACCATAATCTGTACTATGCTCGCAGTACCGATAATGGTCTGAACATCGAGACTCCAATTGACCTCGGAATCGGAGTCTGGAGTAGTTTCGGAATTGGGGTGAAAGATGAGTGGGTCTATATCATCCATACCGTCAACCTGACCAGCCCAATCCGTAGTTCAATCTACTGTTCCTATAGCAATAACTATGGCGCGGCAGGATCGTGGACTATTGCCGACCTGGTATATACCTCGGCAGATACCTGGCGTGCCCATGGCTTCGAGTACTCCAACTATTTCGTGACTATAGATGGCACGTCAGCCTACTTTGTCATTCAAGAGGTGCATACGGCCACTCCGTTTGACGAGCGCGTGAAGATCTGGGAAGCAACACTGGGCGGAGGATGGTCGTGTACGAATACCGAGACGTTCGCCACGGATTACTGGTCTGTGGGGGGCGGCGTCGCCCCACCGACATGGGTAGGTCCCAGCGATCCGCCGATGGCTTATGCGGTCTGGTCTGATGAGTACAGCCCGGACGTACACCTGTATTGCAACGACGCTGAGATCCTGGTCTTTGACAACAACAACTACCCGTTCTGGCTGTACCCCGTTTTGGTCGGCTCGTTTCACAAAGCGCCCAAGGCGGGCGTGTGGATCATGTGAAGCGGAGAACTCTGAGTTTGCTAGATAGCGATACGAACGCGGGGGTGTAAGACTTATGACAAGGTTATTCACGGCGGGGGCAGAGGCGGGGACTACAGACGTGTTCACGGCAGTCAGCGACGTTGCAGTCTCAACAGTTGAGAAACGGACTGGCGCATATTCGTTTCTGGTCAATGGTTATGGCTATGCAATGCAAACTCTCCTTGCCGGGGTCACTGAGATGTATATCCGTATGCCTATCTATCCGTTGGGGTGGGGGCCTACTAACGGCGCTTTATTACGCACTTTGGCTAGCGGTGGCACTGAACAGGTGTGCCTTGTGGTTGTCAAAGCGACCGGCTTGATAGCCTATTTCCGTGGAAGATGGGATGGCCCGCTGGTTTTCGGAACACATCCGATCGTGTTGAATGCCTGGCAGTGCATCGAGATCTATATAAAGATCGCCGATTCAGGCGGACGCCTCGTGGTCAAGGTCGATGGAGTGATAGACATCGATTATACAGGAGACACGCAGAACACAGAAACGGATCTCAAGACACTGTATTTTATGTACCTGGAAACGAATTGGTGTATAGGTGGGTATCTGGATGACATCGCCATCACTTAGTCCGTCGGCAAGCGCGTCACCTTCGGCGTCACCAAGTGTATCGCCGAGCTTGTCGCCTTCGGCAAGCGCCAGCCCGTCGCTCAGCCCAAGCGCTTCGGCGTCGCCATCGCCATCGCTGGCTATACCGATTGAGTTCACGTTGCATACCCGCAGTCGCACTTTCACATTGGCAACGCGCAGTCGCACCTTCACTCTGGTTACGCGAGCGTAGGAGAATCATGGCACGAACGTCGGTGATCATTCCTAGCCGGAACGAGATTTACCTGCAACGCACGATTGATGGCGTATTGGCCAATGCTGCCGGTGAGGTGGAGGTCATCGTGGTGTTGGACGGCGCACCCCCGGTGGAGCCGTTGCGCGAGGAGCCAAGGGTGCGGGTGATCTACAACGAGACACCGAAGGGCATCGCCGCTGCCTCCTGGGACGCGGCGCAGGTAGCCACCGGCGAGTACCTGATGAAGCTGGACGCGCACTGCCTGCTGGCCGAGGGGTACGATGAGGTGCTCAAGGCAGAGTGCGCGCCGGATTGGCTGCTTGTGCCGGCGCGGTATCAACTCAAAGAGGAAACCTGGTCGCGGGGCTATGGGCCGATCCACTACAACTACCTGACCTATCCCTGGTTGGAGGAACCACAATTCAGCGGAGGGATGCACGGTAAGAAATGGTTGGGCGAGAATGGGTTGGAGGGGGGCTACTTCTTCCGAGAGAAGCGTGATAAGGACATCCTGATTGATGATGCCATGATCTTCCAGGGCAGCCTGTGGTTCATGCACCGCGCCAACTTCCTGCGATTAGGGGGCGTGGATCGCATCTATTGGTTGATGCAAGAGGCATCGAACATCGCTTTCAAGGTATGGGAATCGGGGGGGCGCTGCGCACGGTGCAAGATGACCTGGTACGCGCACCTGCACAAGGGCGCGGCTCACGGGCGGGGGTATTACATCAACAAGCATCAAGTCATTGGCAACAACTACCATAGCGCCGACTACTGGATGCACGACCACTGGAACTCGCGTAAGCGCAAGCGGGGGATTGCCTGGTGGGTCGAGCACTTCTGGCCGATACCAGGCTGGCCAGAGGACTGGGACAATCCGAAGTACCAAGAGGATTTTCGCTATCCGGGGAGGAAAGATTGGACGCCACGAATCGCCTGATCTGGGACACGCTGAACATTAAACGGGGGGATATCCTGCCGTTCAGCGGCTTCAACTGCAAGGGGAAGCGAGAGGACTTTCCGACCATCTTCGCCAAGCTGGGATTCACCAAGGGCGCAGAGATCGGCGTCTCTACCGGGACGTATTCCAAGATCCTGTGCGATGGTATCCCGAACCTACACCTGCTGTGCGTGGACCCTTACATGGCCTACCAGCGGGCCTCGCAACGGCTGTGTGACGAGTGCTTTGCGCGGGCGCAGCAACGGCTCGTTGGCTGCCCGGTGGAGTTCGTGCGCAAGACCTCGATGGAGGCGGTCAAGGATGTGCCGCCGGGATCGCTGGACTTCGTGTACCTGGACGGCGACCACCGCTTCGATTGGGTGATGATGGACATCATCGAGTGGTCGCAGCGGGTGCGAAAGGGCGGGATCGTCAGCGGGCACGACTACTACAAGTTCTACCAGGCCGGGGTCATCCGCGCCGTGGATGCCTATACCATAGCCCATGGCATCAGCATGTGGTACGTGACCCGCGAGATGATGCCCAGTTGGTTGTGGGTGAAGTAATGCTATCGGTGATGATCCCGGCAAGGGGGGAACGCTTCCTGGGGGAAACAGTCAACGATCTGCTGGCAAAGGCAGCGGGTGAGGTAGAGGTCATCGTCAACCTGGACGGCTACCGGCCAGAGATGGTGACAGAGGATAAGCGCGTGACGTATCTGTATCAGCCAACACCGATCGGAATGCGGGCGGGGATCAATGCCTGTGCGGCTGCCGCCAAGGGCAAGTACCTGATGAAGAGTGACGCGCACTGCATGTACGAGCCAGGGTACGATCTGAAACTGGCCGCCGAGTGCGACGGGGATTGGATTGTCATCCCGCGCCGCTATCGGCTGGACGCCGTGACCTGGCAGCGCAGGCGATTCGCGCCGCTGGATTACCACTACCTGATCTGCCCGTGGAGTCAGAAAGAGTTCACCATGCAGAACACTATTTGGCAACAGCGAGATCGGGCGCGAGCGAGCGCCTTACTGGATGATACGATGACCTTCCAGGGGTCGTGCTGGTTTATGACTGCCGAACACTTCCACAAGCGCCTGGGCGGATTGGAGATAAAGCCGTATTGGGGCTGGGAGCAGGAGCCGCAGGAGCTTGGCAACAAGACCTGGTTTGGCGGCGGGCGGGTGGTAGTCAACAAGAATGTATGGTATGCCCATCTACACAAGGGCGCCCTCTGGGGGCGGATGTACCCGATGGATTGGGGCAAGGTGATGGAAGGGCATCGCTACTCGACGATCTATTGGTTGCGTAATAGCTGGCCGGGGCAGATTCGGCCCTTCGCTTGGCTGATAGACAAGTTCTCACCAGTACCTACATGGCCCGAAAACTGGCAAGAGTTGGAGATACCAGAGAGATGAGACACACCAAGCGGTTTGGGTCACACCTCCCGATGTTATTGAGAGCATGGGACTTGTCCACTGGTGAGGTATTGGAATTGGGCACAGGTCGTTACAGTACGACAGTGCTTAACTGGTTGGCGGCGATGAGTGGTAGGCATGTTACTTCCTATGAGACCGATCCCGCTTATTATGAGTGGTCCACGCGCATGAATAATACGTATCACAGTATACAGTTGCTTAAATCATGGGATGAAGCCGATCTTGAACGCCCGTGGGGGGTAGTGTTGGTGGATCACGCTCCTGGGGATCGTCGTTGGAAGGAAGTCTTGCGCTTGGTGGATTGGGCAGATTATATCGTGTTGCATGACAGTAAAGATCGTCGTTGTGGATATGGGAGAGTTTACCCAAGATTTAAGTGGATATATCACTATAAGAAGTTGAATCCTTGGACGACAGTCGTGAGCAATAAAGTATCATTGGAGAACTTTGGCTGATCTCAGCATACTTATCCCAGCAAGAAATGAAATGTTCTTGAGCCGCACTGTGCAGGACATCCTGGCACACGCCGAGGGCGGTACGGAGGTGATCGCCGTGCTGGACGGGCCGTCGCCGTACGAGCCGCCGCCGGATGACCCGCGATTGCACGTGGTGCAATTAGAGGAGTCAATCGGCCAGCGAGCGGCGACCAACCTGGCGGCGCGGATGAGCGAAGCTAAGTACGTGATGAAGCTCGATGCACACTGTAGCGTGAGCCAGGGCTTCGACGTGGCGATGATGGCCGACATGCAGCCGGACTGGACGATGATCCCCACCATGTATAACCTGCACGCCTTTGACTGGGTGTGTGCGAATGGGCATAGACGCTACCAGGGGCCGTCAGGGCCGTGCAAGGAGTGCGGCGAGCCGACGACGATGGACGTACTATGGCACGCCAAGCCAAACCCGCAGACGACGGCCATGCGCTTCGACCATGACCTGCACTTCCAGTATTGGGCGGCGTTTGAGAAGCGGCAAGTGGGCGACTTGGTAGAGACGATGAGCCTCTTAGGTGCTTGTTGGATGCTCACGCGAGAGAAGTATTGGGAGTTGGACATCTGCGATGAAAAGCATACCGGCTGGGGGCAACAGGGAACCGAGGTGGCTTGTAAGTCCTGGCTTTCTGGGGGGCGTCTTGTTTGCACACGGAAGGCCTGGTACAGTCATCTCTTTAGAACGCAAGGCGGGGATTTCGGATTCCCTTATCCTATGTCGGGGCGTGCTGTGGAGAAAGCGCGAGAATATAGTCGTTACCTATGGCTTGGCAATAACTGGAATAAGGCCATCTATCCCCTGTCTTGGTTGATCGAGCGATTCAAACCCATACCAGACTGGCACGACGAATCAGGGCGGGACGCCCTTGTCAGGGTTACGGATGCGAGCGCGATATTTGCGGCAACGCATCCGTTCACAAATCCTGCAAACACGGTCGGGACTGCGGCCAGTGCGTCGAACGATACGAGCATCGCTCAAGGGATGTCCTCTGCGGCAGACATCTTGCCTCATTCTGAGGCAGTTCCCGGCGTGGTTAATGGGCGCGACATGGGCAGGATTGCAGCATCTCCTATTGTTGCAAATGACATGATCCAACTCAACGCCCGGATCGGTGAGGGGGGCGACCAACCAAGCGTACGTGAGCCTGTGCACTCGGACACGCTTACCATCAACTCTGCTTCTGCCCTTTCCGGTGTAGTAAAAGAATCTACCGTAGCCAGCAGACGTGAGTTGACCAGTCCAATTCCAGCAATCAGTGATGGGATCAATCTCGATATTGGCAAAGAGCCTGCCAATCGTGGCTGCGTCGAGGCTTTCCACAATCAGGATGTTTGTCATGGTTCTATCGTACAACAAAACACGGCAAATGTCAAGGTGGGTATGGTCTACTACACCGATAACCTTCTGGACGAGACGATCATGGCCGCCTGTCAGCGGCAGATCAAGCACTGCGCAAATGGCCATGAGATCATCAGCGTTTCGCTCAAGCCGATGGACTTCGGGCGCAACATCGTAGTGGATGCGGAGCGCAGCATCCTGACGATGTACCGGCAGATTCTCGCTGGCCTGGAGGCCAGTACGGCGGACATAGTGTTCCTGGCTGAGCACGACGTGCTGTACCATGCCAGTCACTTCGACTTCAGGCCGCCGTGCAGGGATCGGTTCTACTATGACGGGAACTTCTGGCAGGTGGACGCCAAGACAGGTCACGCTCTGACCCACGTTTGGCGCTCCACCTCCGGGCTGTGCGCTTACCGGGAACTGTTGCTGGAGCACTATCGCCGGCGAGTGGAGCGCGTCGAGCGCGAGGGCTACAACGTCCGCATCGGCCACGAGCCGGGTACACATGGCAGGCCAGAGCGCATAGACGATTACGGCCATGAGATGTGGCGAGCGGAGTATCCGAGCATAGACATACGGCACGGCCAGAACCTGACGCCGGCGAAGTGGCGCAAAGAGGATTTCCGCAGCCAGCGCTACACCGAGGGCTGGCAGGAGTCGGAGACAATACCCGGTTGGGGGACTTATAAGGAGGCCATCAATGGTATCACGTGAGATTGTCGAGGGTGAGCAGGTTCAAGGCAAGGACGAAGAGATAACCTATAGTCTCACAACCACGCCGTGGGGATCGAATCCCACTTCCATCGTCGTGAAGGTCTATGACATAACTCTCGGCCACATGGACGTGACGGCAACGGTGATGCCCACTGGTACGGGGGCAGCAATAGGCGATGTGATTACGCTACCCGAACTGAAGTCGCTCACTGAAGATCACAACTATCGCGTCGAGATCAAGTTTGATGTGGTCAGCAACACATTTGAGGCGTACTTTATCGTGCGCGGGATGCGATGATGCCTGACGTCCTAGTGCTGGTCCTGACCGCCCTCCTGACCTGGGGGACGTGGCGAGCACTGGAAGAGTGGGGTGCGATGGGAATGGCATGGCTATGGGCGTGGGGGATGTGGATCATGTCATGGAGGGGCGCATAGTATGGACAAGATAGGTTTACATATCATTGGCGGCACCAGCCTGGCGTTTGGCAAACCCAGGGTGATAAAGCTCGTAGATGTCTCTCCCGAGTATGTCCGCGATGTGCGCGGCCTCGTGGGGCCTCAGTGCCTGATCATCGTGCGCTGGGTTCAGCAAAACCAGGACATCGGCAACCCCATCACCGCGGCGCGCAACTGGTTCGCAACACGCGCCGGGCAGATGGAACGGATGAACGACGCCAACATCGCCTATGAGGGCCTGAACGAGATTGCGGACTCCAATGCCCCCGCCTATACACAGTTCGAGATCGAGCGTCTGCGGCTTCTGCACGGCATGGGTTATCGTGCAGTGGTGGGCAACTGGTCCGTGGGTGTGCCGAAAGAGACAATGTGGCTGGTTTACAGGCCGATGCTGGCCGCGATGTGGGCGGGGGACCTGGTGGGGATGCACTGCTACTGGTCAGACCGGGCGGACATCACCAACCCCTGGCACATGGCAAGGTGGACGCTGCCCGAGGTCAAACCGTACCTGGTGGGCAAGCAGATCGTCGTCACCGAGTGCGGGCGCGACGTGGTAGAGATGGGCAAAGATGCCAATGGGAACACGATCTATAAGGGCAAGCCCGGCTGGCAACTGACCTGCGGCCCGGATGAGTTCCTGGGCGATCTGGAGGAGGACAACCGGCTCATGGAGACCTTCCCCAACGTGGTGGGTGGCGTGGTCTACCAGGTGGGGAGTACGGACGACCAGTGGAAGCCCTTCGCCGTGGATGCCATCTGGCCGAGGGTGGTGGCGTCGTACTCCGTGCCGCAGACATACCCAACGGTCACGCCACCAGTTATCCCGCCTGTGGAGGTGCCCATGTTTCCCTATATCGGCAAGACCTTCTTCCCTACGGGCTTTGAGGCATATCTCAAGACGGTGAAACCCTTTGCGGGGCTGAAGTGGGTAGTGGTGCATCACACGGCCCTCACAGATGCCGAGAACGACGAAGAGGTGTGGGCCGCCTACACCCAGGAGCGTTGGGCCAAGTACCTGGCCGAGTATTACTACGACAAGGGTTGGGTTGCCATGCCACACTTGTTCGTGAGTGACAGGGGCATCTTGGTCGAGAACCCGCTCAATCTGTATGGCCGAGGGGTCACGGGCCACAACCAGGACAGTATCCACGTCGAGACGGTAGGCAACTTCATGCACAAAGTACCGGCAGGCCCTACCCTAGACAACCTGGTTGCCGCGTGCGCGGCCCTGCTCAAATGGACGGGGCTGGGGATCGGGGGGCTGACCAATCATCGCACTCTGCAGGCCGCCTTTACTCAATGTCCGGGGGACGCCTTCCTGGCGGTCTGGGGTCCATTCCAGAAAAAGGTCAGCGACATTCTGACCCCGCCTCCTCCGGTACACGAGGGACTGCCCGAGGACGAGACTGCTACGGACCCGGCTACCATATCCCAGAAGTGCCGCTGGTGGGCCGAGGAAATGCAGCGGCAGTGGGAGGGCGGGAACACCGCCTACGCGCAACGTATCCGCTTGAGTCTGATACAACTGCTCTACAGACTCGAAAATGTCCTAAAGGAGTAACATGGAACGAATCTCGGTAAGTGTAGTGTTAGCCGGCATCAGCGCGATCCTGCTGACGATCTTCGGAATCTGGAGTGCGGCGATGATGGCTCTGGTGGTACTGATCGCTCTGGACATCGCCTCGGGCTGGACGCGAGCCATCATCCAGAAGGAACTCTCCAGCAGCGCCAGCTGGAAGGGGATGTTGAAAAAGCTGTTGATCTTTGGAGCCGTGGCGCTGGCAAACCAAGCAGATGTTTTGGCGGGTAGTGGTATATTGATTAAGTCCGCCGTAGTGGTCTTCTACTGTGCGACGGAGGGACTATCCGTTTTGGAGAATTTGGCCGCTGTTGGGTTGCCTATACCGCCGGTGCTACGCGATGCATTGAAACAACTCAACGGTAAGAAGTTCTCGCCGCCTGCAAAGTGATGATGCTATGTGAGGAAAAGTGAACATTGTTGTGGCTTCCGACTTCCAAGTGGGCAGCACTCTGGCGCTATGGCCAGAGAACGGGCGGGTCAGCGAGGGCGGAGGTTACACTCTCAACAGCGTACAAAAGTGGCTTTGGGAATGTTACCTACACATGTTGCAAGCTGTAGGTAAAATCAAACCGGATGTACTGGTATTGGACGGCGACTTGATCCAGGGCAACCCACCGAGGGATAAGCAGTTGGTCTCCGCGAACTTGTCCATCCAGGCGCGGGCCTCTTACCAGTTGCTCGCGCCGTTACGTTCGCTGGCAGGGAAGATGTACGTGATCCGGGGCACGGGGTTCCACGATGGGGCCTGCGCAGAGACATCGGAGATGTTGACCGAGCGGTTGGATGCGGTGCGTTGCCCAGCGTCTGGCGAGGCATCCTGGTGGGAGTTGTGGCTGGATATGGGCGGGCCGGTGGCGCACTTCGCGCATACCGTTGGCATGACCAGGGTATCCTACGGATTGGGCACGGCCCCATTACGCGACGCGCTGACGCTGATCGAGGAACTGCGCCGCTATAGTGCGCAGACCCCCGACCTGCGGGTTATCGTGCGGGCGCACCGGCACAAGTACAGTCACATCGCTATTGCTGGAGGTGTTCACGCGCTGGTCTGCCCCTGTTGGCAGATGCGGACGGAATACTCCTACGCCAAAGGGATCGCCATGCTGCCGGACATCGGTTGGCTATGGCTCGAATGGGACGGCAGCGACCTGCTGGTACGGGCGCGGCTCTACGGCTATCCCAGCCCACATGTGGAGGAGGTGAATGCCAGTGGCGGAACCGATTCGTATCCCAATATCGTTTACGCTGGATGACCTG
>Ga0315285_10008782_pt1 | contig 10355 bp, 7 predicted proteins | sample YL17G09_36_MG_FD_203698 | JGI IMG/M metagenome (GOLD analysis project Ga0315285, IMG submission 203698) | Sediment microbial communities from Yellowstone Lake, YNP, Wyoming, USA - YL17G09_36 | ecosystem: Environmental > Aquatic > Freshwater > Lake > Sediment | place: USA: Wyoming | collected... | reverse complement strand
CGCTGGTATGAGCTAAGCAATAGTGAGAGCCGTGACTTTTGTCGGAATAGCACGTGACTTTTGACGGAACAACACGTGAATTATTACGGATGCACCCGTTAAATATGACGGATATGTAGCTGTGAATCAAGGGCATCTAATTAAGGTGAGAGGCGGACGATTTTTCTATTTTAGATAATCTTCATTAGGCCAGGGGGTTAGATTAAATACTGTTGGTGAACCAATTTGGTAAACCTTCTCGCATGCGCTGGAAGTCTTTTGATCTGCCGGAACAAATACGCCCAAATGTAAATCTCCAGCTGTAGTAATGTTTTTATACCAAAGTTTGTTTTTATCAGGCAACGATAGTCCAACTTGTTCAACTCAGGTAACAGAAGCTTGCATTGTTCAATTGTGAGGAATTTTCCATCGGCGGTTCGGCATCTACTGTAAGGCTATTAGACAAACATGATTTTGCCGACAAACGGCTTGTGACCTGCTGACATGGGACCGCACTGCCAGATATGATTTCACGATTGGCGGTATACCAAACGGTGAGATTTTATATTGAATAGTCTAAGAAATCATTAAACTCTTCTATCTTCGGAACCGAGGGTCGTGGGTTCGAATCCCACCGGGCGTACCATCTTAAATGCATCATACAGACCCGCGAATAGTTATGTCTACTTCTGTACCACTTGCCGCTCGCTTGACGCTGAGACACCTGCTGGCATGATCTCGTCGAGCAGGGCCATCGCTTCTTCCTGCATCCCGCTGATTGTATGGCTATATACGTCCATCGTGAAGGTCACGCTGGCATGCCCTAGAGCCTCGGATATGACCTTCGGCTTCGCGCCGCGCAGCCTGGTTCAACAGTAATAATATTGCCCTCGCATCATCTCCAGGCGGTGTCAAATTTGTGGTGTCTCCAAATTTGTCTCCGCTTATGGACTATCTCTACTTGCTCTTAATTACTACTTCTGATCCCAGGAATCGCGGAGGAAGCTTCACCAACGGATTCACGAGCTCCCGCGGCACGATTACTTCAACGGTCTGCTCCTTCTGGCAGGCCTCCAGGGAGAAAGAGTGCTGCCTGTCGAGGATTTCGCCAACAGCCTGACCCTGGATATCAGGGTATACTCTCAGGGTCAAGCCATCAATGGTCAGTTGATCCGTGCATTGCGCTGCGCCTGCCAGCGGCAGTATCGTCCCCCCGCGAACATAGACCGGAATGGTCTCTATGTCCGCCTCCCGGGTGATCCAGCGCCTGCCCTCGATGCGCTCTCCGGTCCAGAAGTCGTACCAGATACCCGCCGGCAGGTAGATGCGGCGCGAGTTGTTTCTGGTGAGAATCGGCGCTACCAGTAAAGCCCGGCCGGTCATGAACTGGTCCTCGATATTGAAGACGGTTGGATCCTCCTGGAAGTCGATCACCATGTGCCGCATGAGAGGCAGCCCGCCAGCAGCAGCGACTTGTGACTCAGTATATAGGTAGAGTATGAGACGATAGCGCAGCTCGAGATAGTCGCGCACGATGCGCTGCGTCTCAGGGTCGAACTGCCATGGCTCCCGGAACTTTGGCGGCGTACCGTGGAAGCGCATATGCGACTGGAACACTGTGAGCTGGGTCCAGCGGATGTAGAGATCGTCTGATGGGACCCCCACGAACCCGCCGGTGTCCTGGCTCCAGAAGGTGAAGCCCGAAAGCCCCAGGCTCAACCCCCCGCGCAGGCATGACAGCAGGTTCTCAAAGGTCGCCGAGTTGTCGCCGGACCAATGTACCGGGTAGCGCTGCGAGCCGGCGTAGGCACTCCTGGCCCAGATGATCCCTTCCCCGTTGGTCTCTTTCACCGCCTCGAACGCCGCCTTGTTGTACAGCAGAGCGTAGAGGTTGTGCATCTGCCGCCCGTCATACTCCCGGAAGCGCATTGACGGCTCGATGCCTTCGCCGAAGTCGACCTTGATGGCAGCAGTGCCCATCTGCAGGAGGGGCTTCAGCTTGCCCTGGTACCAGGCCACGGCCTCCGGCTTCGAGAAATCGATGGGTGAGGCTGGAAAGGCAGCGACAAAGAGGAAGGGGCCTCTCTTCCTGGCCAGCAGCTTACGCTTTCGGGCCTCCCGCCAGGCGTCTGTGCCCTCGATAACGTACGGTGTTTGCCACAGAGATAGCCGGAATCCCATCTGGCGCGCCTCATGGAACATGCGCTCGGGGTCCGGGAAACGCTGCTTGTCAAAGCGCCAGTCGCACTGCCAGTCTTTCTCAAACCAGCCGGTGTCGATGTGGATGACATCGCTGGGGAAACGCATTTCGCGCAGCTTCCGGGCGACCTCCATCACCTCCGCCTGCGAGAAGTAGCTCATCCGGCTGATCCAGGCGCCAAACGACCACTTCGGCGGGACCGCGGCCTTGCCTGTCAGGTCCGTGTAGGTGTTGAGGATAGTGGTGAAGGCCGGGCCGTAAATGAAGTAGTAGTCAATCAGATTCCCCTCGATGGCAATCTGGTGCGTGCATGTCTCGCGGCTCCCCACCCAGCACGTGATGGGACGGCTCTCGTTGATGAAGACTCCATAACCCTGGGTGCTCATGAAGAACGGGATGTGCTTGTAGTTCCGGCCGGACGTGTTGCCACTACCTTCGATGTTCCAAAACCCGATCGTGCTGCCGACCTTGTTCACACTGCCGTACTGCTCTCCGAGTCCGAAGACGGCCTCTCCGGGCGCGAGCCCAAAGTTCTCCACACCATACGAGCGAGGGTTCCTCTTCATCTTGATGAATCCCAGGGGGAAGGCGTCGATGGCGATGGGAAACCTGTTGCGGGTCTGCCCGCCGGAAGTGGTGATCAGGGAGCCGCGGGCGTCGAAGATCTCGATCCGGAAATGCTCTTTGTAGATCGCCAGGCGCAGCTTGGCTGTTGTGAGGAGATAACGGTCAGTTTCTTCCCGCATCTGCACTGTGAGGTCTGGACTGCGGATGTCCTTGACCACCATCGGCGTGCTGTTCTCGGGCACGGCCGGTCCTTCGGCCAGCCTGATCCGGTAGACGCCGTCCTGAAGGAAGTCCAGGCGCAGGGTCATCTCAGCATACGGCGTCTGCGGCGTGATCTTGTAGGTTTGGCTGAAGTCACCCATGATATCGGCGATCTTGTAGATGTTGTATCCCCGCGCCGAGAAGATGAATGAGTTACCCTGGCGTTGCCTGAAGTTGGCCTGCAGCACGCACTGCGCCTTCTTCCCCGCGTGCTTGCCCAGGTAACCGTAGGGTGTGAGAAGCGCGGTGGAACCTCTGTCCAGGGGGTGATCTGTGTAGCCGAAGTAGACGTTGGGCTCGGCCTCGCCCAGCACTCCATTGGCCTTCAGAAAGGGATGCCGGAGGAACTCCCTGATCATGCTGACCACCACTCGTCCCTTGCCAATGGTCATAAAGCCGGTGTTCTCATCCATCAACTGCCTCCTTCGCGGGAATATTCCCTCCTGGTGAGGTCATCTCTGTCAGCCGATTCCATACATCCGGTTGAAATGGCTCTGGGCACTGGCCACGGCGTCGCGCATCAGGTCTTCGACCTTGGCGGTGTCTCTTTGCGCCAGCAGCGTCATGAGTCTGTTGTTGTCCAGCTCTGCTGCCGCTTTCGCGCACGCCTCCCAGCTGAGGATGGAGCGCACTACACGGTCGATGGCCTGTTCCTCGTTGTCATATGGCCGCGGCTGAATGTCATGGCCTTTCCAGCGGGCGTATCCGGCTTCCGCCACCAGCGACGCCAGCGCCACGTTCATGCCACATATGCGCACCCCGTGGTCAATATCAAACTTCCCCGGCCCACCCAGGACGATACCATCGTTGTATCCCTGCGAGTTCAGGTGCATGTGGGTCAGCATGCCGTTTTCCGTCTCCTCTACAGTGTCGTGCACCAGGTCCAGGCCAATCATCTCGGAATGGCCGAACTCCTTGTTCACTCCTTTCCGGTCCAGGCTGAGGCCGAACTCGCCGGCCAGCATCTTCCAGAAGACGATGACGCTGGCCACTGTAGGGAGCAGCATCGCGGGATGCCCCTCGTTCGGTTTGGGCTCGATAGCCCAATAGAGGCTGCTGTCCAAACTATCGCCGAACCTGCATAGAGCGGCTACGCTCTCCTTCAGGTTGCGGTACATATTCTTCACGGCCGGTGTAGCCAGGTCATAGCCGAAGGAGCCGTTCCATATAACCAACGTGGGGGCCTTCTGCCGGTCCGGGTGCCAGGCCTGGCGCAGAGGCCCGCATGTCACTTCCACTGCTCTCCGGCAGTAGGCCTCGGCGGCCGCCCTTTCCCTTGGGTCAAGAGAGGCGATGCCTCCGTAGCCGAAGTACATATGGGCCCCGGGAGAGACCATGGCCAGCCACATCCCAGCTTCCAGAAGAGCTTTGGCTATGGCATGGGCCGTGTCTTCCTTGACCTCAAAGTCGTAGTGCACCTCCAGCCCGATCTGGATGTGCTTCGGCAACCTGGGGATTATCTTGTCCTTGATCAGCTTGATCTTGGCTACGGTGTCGAAGCTGTCGGCCTCCCAGGAGGGGCGAATATGTCCAGGCGTGAAACCGCCTTTGCCAGCGTTGAATGTCCAGGCGCAGATGCTGTGTAGAGATTCTTGGTCACTCATGGGTACCTCCTTCAAAGCGGCGGCCGTCTTGCGGTCCCTTTCTCCAGCTCTTCATATCTTCTCAGCAGCTTCAGAATGGTCTGTTGGTTCTCTGGCGCAGGCCTCACCGAAGAAGCCTGGTCGATCTGCGCAAATCTGAGAGCGGCTTCTTCATAAGTTATGTCAAAAAGTGCCCGGGCTCCGCTGATGGCACACCCCAGTGCTGCAGCAAAGCCGGCATGCCGGATACTGTAGGTGTCCGCGTCAAAGGCATCAGCGATCATTTGCCTGAGGAAACGGTTTCGGGACGCTCCCCCTACTACGCAGAGCGTTTGCGTGCGGCTCAGGTGGCCGGAGTGGAGCTTCAAAGAGAGCCCCTGGGAGATATGCAGCGAGCGGATGTTAACCCGTGCATCACGTTCATCGAAGCCGTCGCGGACTATACCGGCCGGCCTCAGAGGCACCGACTCCTCCCTGAGATAAGGCAGCATCAGGGGTCCGTCCTTCCGAAGGACGGCTTCCCCGGCCGCAGAGACGTACCCGTCCCATCTGGCGCTCAAATCGTTTTTCCCTGAATCTGCCGGAAGGTATTTGTCGAGAAAGGACTCATGCACTTTGGCTCCGTTAGTGAAGACCGTCAGGGCCATGGCGCTGCCCGGCGTATAGCCGAAAACATTGTATTCTCCGCTCGCGGAGGGGACGATCTCCCTCATCTGTCCGTTGACAGTATAGCTGCTTCCCAGAGAGACGACTGCATGACCACCGCAACCGAGCAGCGTGGCCGGATTGTCCCCGGTTCCCGCCAGTATCAAAGCGCCGGGATGGACCCCGTATCTGCGCACGAAATACGGGGCGATCGGCCCCAGCTCCGTATCGTAGTGCACCATCCCGCCCAGTTTGTTGCGCAGGGACATAGCGGCGTTCCGGTTTTCCATGTACTCGTCCGATACTTTTGTCACCGTTTCGCTCCAGCCCGGTTGACGGATATCGAGGGTGTTGAGGTTGGTGCCCCAGCCGTCGCCGGTATCAACGGGCGCAACCTTTCCGGCCAGGATGGAGGTCAGGAAAGCGCTCAAGAGGAATATATGCGCGGTGCGGGTATAATCATCAGGCGACTCGCCGGCCCACTTGAGGATCTGGGACGCCGGGAAACGCAGCTCAACCCGGTTTCCGGTAAGAGCTGATACCGAACCTCGCTTCTCCAGCGCATTGGCCAGGAACTCCGCTTCCTTCACGGGAGACCGGTCCTCCCATATCGGCGACGTCCTCCGTGTAATGCTCGACTCTATCTGGTCCAGCAGATTCCGCTCGGCATCCAGAGCCCCAATTCTCTCACCGAAGGACTCATCGGCATAAACGGTACAATGCTGCATGGCATCGACCTTCACCGCCCCGATGGAAGCAAGGTCAACGCTGCTCCTCTGCAATCTGTAGAAGGCCAGATCGAGCGCTTCGAGAAGCATTAGGGGTGAAGTATGCCTTATAGTGGGATGGTCACTTTTAAGCACGCCGCCTTCGGTACCGTAGCCCGGGAAGGCGTCGTCGTACTCAAACGAATCTGTATAGATGACATCAGCGCCGCGTGTATCCAAGACCAGCGCCTTGATCGACTGGGTACTGAAGTCAAGCCCCAGGGTGTATCTGCGCCTTTCCCCGGTTCGAGTCGGCGTCATTTTCCGGACTCCTTCATACTGACTGCTACCTTGCTGTATATACCCCATCTATCACCAGGTCGTGCCCTGTTACGTAGATCGAGGCGTCCGATGCCAGGTATAGCAACGCACCTCGCAGCTCTTCCGGTTCGCCCAGGCGGCCCACTGGAGTAAGGGATTTCTAAGCGGGGGAGGTGTCTTGGTATTCTATTGTCAGATCGAGCGATATATTCGATTGGTGGATACTATGATATTTCCCGAAAGTTCAATTGTCAATTAAATCGATCGAGCTTGGCTGATACTTGCATCTAAATGATATTAAAGTTTTTTACCAGTTCTAACTTGCACCACTTAGGGGCACCTGATTGTGTTTGACGCTTGCTTTGACGCTCCCTGGTGGTGTCGTACATCGTGGCATTGGCTGCCCTCGGTTTTGTTGATCCATCTCAAGCTAGATGGTATCTACTGGCCTCTTCGGAACCGAGGGTCGTGGGTTCGAATCCCACCGGGCGTACCACTGTTTATCGATCAACTCGCTGGCTTTTCATCTATGGGAAGATTGGCCTCGCTGGCGGGTTTGCCCCAGTCGCGCTCATATTTATTGCGGGAACAGCTCTTGCACCTGAACTCGGGCTGCTTATCGTTAGTGTGGTCGTAGTTCGATGACTTTGCCAGACGGTAGCCGCGGTCGACTATCGTTCCGCAATCGGCGCAGGCGATGTCCTGCTGAATCTCCCAGACCTCACCGCGCAGGATATTGGTCTTCCTGAAGATCCACCGGTCGACCCAGAAGAATATGAGCCCTCCGATGAGGTTAGCAACTACTGAGCCGATCCAATCTTCTTTTGTTCCGAACATGGATGGAGAGTGTTTAAAATATGCTATTACCGGGGCCAGAATCGGTGTGGACAATTGCCAGCGAATAAGGTAGAGAATATATCTGCGCAGTAATTGCATTGCTCCCCTCCTTAATCAAGATTGGATTGACCAACAGAAGTCTGGCTGCCGCCAGGGTAGTTTGGAGAATAGTATAGCATAGAAAATCTTGGATACAAGTAGTCTTTTTTAATAGTTTGAAATTATCCAACCCCCTTAGTCCCCCAGACTTGGGAGACTTTTTATTTAGGCTGGGGGACACCCCCAGTTCCCCCGTCAGGAGATTTCTCCCGCACCTTTTTTTATCTCCCTCTCCCTCCGCAGGGGAGAGGGTCGGGGTGAGGGTGATACGTCTACCCCACACCTGTCATTCTGAGCCACAGGCGAAGAATCTCGTCTGGAACCACCTATAAAGCACCACTCATGGGGGAATCATCGTCCAAACCCCCTGTGAGTCCCCCAGACTTGGGGGATATTTTAGATTTAGGGGACACCCCTAAAACCCCGCCAGAGGGTGATCCCTCTGGACTTCCCTATTCTGGTTTTATGGGAAAGACTGGTGTACAGAACCCTCGGTCCTTCCGCGGAAGGACACCTCTTTTTTAAAATCGTCGCTATTACTAATAGCGACCTGCGGCTTATCGTATGCTTTGTATTGACAGATAGTTATTAGCGTATTACTATCAATGACACGTCGCAATGTGCTAGTATGTGATTCGGATTGGATAATATGTCTAATTCTTGGTAAAGGGGGATATCATGAGGAAAGCATCACTGTATCTGGGAATTTGTCTACTTATAGTCGTCGCTATTGTGGCAATTGTAGCAGGCTTCGGTTCTGAAGAAAAAACCGATACCGAGATGGGTGTTTCTGCCGCCGTGGCACTGACGGAGGCGCGTGTTGAAGGGCTAGTCACATCTATGCAAGTCATGGCGTTGACAGATGAGGTCCAATCTGCCAACTGGGATACGATGAGTCTTCTGCTGGCCGAATTTGAAGATGGCAGTATTCCTCTGGTAGCCTGGTTCGCACTGCCGGATGGTCTATACTACACGGTCGATGCGGGACTGGCCAGCGGAAACCTTAGCGATCGCGAGTATTTCCCCAAGGTCATGGATGGTGAAACCGTTATCGGAGACTTGATTGTGAGCAAATCGACGGGCAGGGAGTCGGCGGTAGCTACTGTGCCGGTGAAGGATGGCAATGAGGTTATCGGAGCACTCGGAGTCTCCATTTACCTGGATGAGCTGAGCCAGAGCATAGTGACAGACCTGGGGTTGTCAGATGACATGGTCTTTTATGCGGTTAATGCCGATGGTGTGATAGCTCTACATACCGATTCAGATATGATCATGGGAAACGTTTCCCAACCTGATTTAGGCGACTCTGAATCAGCAACATCGTCCCTTCTGGGATGGACATTCTATCTCGGCTTCGAATAAAAAGTCTACTAATAAAACGAGGACAACATAGTGCCCGATGCGGCTATAAATACGGTCGCATCAGGCTTTTAATTTTGTTCTGAGGATTCGATCGAGTTAATCCCCTGCTATCCCCCTTGAAAGGGGGAAACAACATCCAAACCCCCTATTAGTCCCCCATACTTTGGGGGACATAAAATATTAGGGGACACCCCTATAACCCCGTCAGGAGGAATCCTGCACCTCTTTACGATCCACAATGTAGGGGCACCGCTTGCCGTGCCCATTCAGTTTCCCCCTTTCCGCATGGGAGAGGGTTAGGGTGAGGGTCTCGTTACGAGACGTGTTCCCAGAACCAGGGATTGACCACCAGATACAGGGCTACGGCATAGATGAGGTCGAACAAGACCCTGCGCAGCACGCTGGCGAGCAGAATTATCAGAGAGAATGGGTATGCGAATATCACAAGGAAGTTATGTTTGACGTGCCTGTTGGTATCTTGCCACAGCGTCTTGCCGTCAACCGAGCTGGGAAATGCGTGCATAGCAATCGAGCCGCCGAGCCAGATTAAGGCTATCTCTATCTTGAGTTCGACCATGTTGGATATCCAGTAGGAAAGCAGTGCGAAAGCTGTGTTGGTGATAAGAGGCCCGACAGCGATGAAGAAGGATTGGATGTACCTGCTCGGCATCTCATATTTTACGTATCCGCAGGGGTTGCCGAATCTGAAGAGGCACGTCTTGATGACTCGAACTCCAGTTAGATGGCAGAATATCTTGTGCCCGAGTTCGTGCAGTATCACGCCGGGGAAGGTGAGTGTGGAGATTAATACATAACTGATATGCATATGTCAATCGGAATAAGCAGTCGTTTTACCAATTCCTTTTCCCTGCGATGAATGCGCCAATGCCTTTGTTCTTGAGTATCCTCAAGTTTTTTATATGTCCGTCATCGTGAACGGGCTTCAGAAAATCGAGCTTTTCGCATGTTTCAAAGTCACTGCACTCCCAGCATCCCTGCGTTCCTTTCTTCTCGTTGCATTTTCTTATCTTGCAGAAAGGAGGCCCGCCGCCGTTCCTGCATCCCTTATGACATCTGAATTTAACCATCGCGCCAAGGACTTCATAACATGTGTCGTAGCCTTTAAACACTTTGCCGAAATTATTTTCAGACATGGAATCGGCAAACTTCTTGTACTTCGAATCGCGCAGTTCCTTTCTCAAATCGCGAGCCATATCAGCTACCGTCTGCTTGTGTCCGTGGCAGTCACCGCAATACAGTCCACAGTACGCCGCCAGTTCTTTTTTTGCTTCAGCCATATCACATCTCCAGGTATGCTAACTATATCTTCACTTCCGGCGTCTGACGCTCTATCACGTTCTCGATCTCGAAGAATTCTTTTGTTTTGAAGTGAAAGCTGCTGGCTATGATATTGGATGGAACTGATTCCACACGGTTGTTGTAATCTCTTACATTGCCGTTATAGAAACGCCGCGCCCTCTGTATGCGATCCTCCGTATTCACTAGTTCAGCGTGAAGCTTGAGGAAGTTCTGACTGGCTTTGAGGTCCGGATATTTCTCAGCTACGGCCAGCATCTGACGCAAACCACCTACCAGAACGTTTTCATCTTTGGCCTGGGATGCTGGCGACCCCTGACTGGCGACGGCGGCAGAACGTGCCTGGGTTACCCGCTCCAGCACGTCTTTCTCGTATTTGGCATAGCCTTTAACCGTTTCCACCAGGTTCGGTATCAGGTCATAGCGCCGCTTAAGCTCGGTGTCAACGTCTGACCATGATTCTCTACAATGGTTACG
>Ga0315285_10008781_pt1 | contig 10359 bp, 23 predicted proteins | sample YL17G09_36_MG_FD_203698 | JGI IMG/M metagenome (GOLD analysis project Ga0315285, IMG submission 203698) | Sediment microbial communities from Yellowstone Lake, YNP, Wyoming, USA - YL17G09_36 | ecosystem: Environmental > Aquatic > Freshwater > Lake > Sediment | place: USA: Wyoming | collected... | reverse complement strand
CCGGTGGATGCACAGCAGTGTCATTGGCTGCGGAATATGACTTGACAGTCGCAAGCGTCTACAACATCGTCAGACACAAGACGTGGAAGCTCACAGCTTCTTGAACAACTTCAAAGCAAACCTCGGCGATTGGACTCTTCACAGTTTCGAGTCGTTCGGGATGTGGATCGCACGACGTTCGGCGAGCTGCATCTTTCGGTCCAGCTTGAGGTCGTAGACTTCGTCGTACGAGTTGCCACCATTGACGAGCTTGTTGACGCGGTCACGACACGACTCGTGCGGCATCACGTAGATCGGGAAGTTGTCGTTGTCGAACGGGTCACGACCCACGATGAGGTAGCACGCTCCCTTCTCCACCGCTTCGTTGTACCAACTCTCGATGTCGTTCTTGCTCGCGGTCATGTGTCTTTCTTTTCTGCGATCTCTCGCATCATGTTCTTGAAATCTCGGACAACGTCGTCTGTCAACCCAACGCAAATGCGCAGATCGTACCAAGCAAGTTCAACTTGCTTCTTTGTGAGATCTGTCATGATCTCAATGCCAAGCCCTTGCACGTTGTTGACGTACACGCGCCAAGCTGGGCCTTCCCACACCCAGTTGCGGCGTTCACCCGTCCAAGTGTAGTTCTGCTTGCCGAAGCAAGACTTGAAGAACTCGACCGGCTTCACCCCTTTCGAGCGTGGCATGTGATGCATCGCCATCAACTCGTATTGAAACGCTTTTGACTCCTCAGCCGTCCAGTTGAAGACGTAGTTGATGATCGGCGTGCTTTCCCACATTACGTGCACCGTGTGCAGATGTGAGCGTTCATGTGATCGGAGTTGCCGCGAGCGTCGCGGTAGGAGATCTTGCTACCGTGGCATTCCATGCACTTTTCCGCGCGCCGCTTCGAGCGCGCTTCCTGCGTCTTCGCCCGTGACTTGGCCTTCTGACGTGTAGTCTTCACTTGTGGTAGCTGCCTTTTTGTCCTGGTTCATTCGAGCCAGAGCAACGGTGACGGTGGTTGGTGGCCTTCGGGCAACGCTTGTTGCCGCACGTGGAGCACACGATCATGCACGACAGCGTTGGGTTCAGGATCCCCAAAGACGGATCGTTCAAGCAACCGTAGCAAGCTCCGCACTTCGCCGACATGAGATCATTCTACCACGGGTAGAGTCGAAGCTTTCTCTCTGTCACTTCCCGATGTCGGACGTTGACTTCTCAACGTGAGCCGAGACGGCGACACACAGTGTCATGTCAACCTTCGTGTTCTGCGTTGGGGAGGATCCAGGCATCGTCAACGTTGCGAGAACGCGGCCAGATCCGAGCCACGTCAACAGCTTGTCACGATCTGCAACGACAGGGACGTTCAGCGTCGTCACGGTCGCGTCGTGAGAGACAGTCGCGTTGCCGATCACGAGGTCGCCCAGCGTGTCGGAATGCAGACTGACCTCAACGCCGTCAACGAAGTCCAGGTTGCCGACCTGTGTGTTGAGAGTGAGCGAAGCGTTCCCCAACGACACCACGCCAACGTCGGTCGCTTTCGACAGCACCTTTGACATGTCCAGGTTGGTCGTCTGAACGAGCGTCTGCTTGCCGATCACGGCGGCGATCGGCGTAGGCACGCCTGGAAACGCCAACGTCCTCGTGGAACACGCGCTGTCGATGTCCACCGTTGCAGACACGCAGCCGACGGGCGAGCACAACACGAGCAGAGTGAGGATGGTTCTTGCGATTCTCATGACTATCTTTCAGATGAAGAGGAGGACGAACCCGAGTTTGACGGTCGGGAAGATGGTGAATGAGCCGTGCGGATCGCTGACAACAACGTCGCTGTCCTCCTTCAGCACGGTGCGTTGGAAGCCGTTCGTTTGCAGGTTCATCCACGTGGGTCCGGCGTGAACAAAGAAACTGAAGCCGTTATTCGACCCGATCTCGATCCCCGGCTGAAGGTTGGCGTACGTGTAGCTGAAGCCGGGGAGATCGGTCTTTGCCAACGCGCTCGCGTTCCCTTCGAACGAGTGGCCTAGCTCGCCGGTCAAAGTGAGTCGGATGGGGAACTTGATCGGGTCGAGCTTCACGGAGCCACGCACGCCGGGAGCGAAGCCGTTGTACGTCCCTGACAGGCCCACGCCGAGCCAGTACCAACGCGGCTTGACGACCACGCCGAAGGCTGCGCCGTCGTTCGCGCCGAGGTCGAGCTGCGCGCCGACGTGGTTGACCTCGCTGGCGGAGGCAGGGAGGCTAGCGGCGAGCGAGCAGGCGACGATCACGGATCCAAGGCAGAGCTTTGCGATTGTTTGCTTCACGAGCAGCAACCTAATCGCTCCCACGCTCTCAAAATCAGAAAACTAAGCCGGGCACCCTGGTGACGACCCATGTGTCGCTGGTCTGATTCCAAGCGATGTAACTCTCGTGCACCCAGACGTGACCACCGTCTCCCCAGCCATCGCCCCAACTGTTTCGCAACAGGAACTCGCGACCGTTCTTCCCGAGACGCACGCCAACGACGATCATCGCGTGGTACCCAACCCAAGACGACGGCGGAGACCAAACCTTGCCTCCTCCTCGATACGCAAGGAAATCGTTGTCAACGGCTGTCGCAATGGTGACGGGGTGGTTCGCTCGAACCGCGACCTCGACTCCATCGGCGCGCGACGTCTGTCCGCCGTACACGCGGTAATACTCAAGTATCTTGTTGTCGAGGCTTTCCTTGTACGCACGCAACGGCGGTTGCGCGAACACCTTGGAGACGTCGTACGGCCACGTCTCCTCACGACACACACCGAGCGTGCGCAGGCTGTCGATGGCGTTGACGATCATGGTGCCGTCGTCGACTCCAGTATCTCGTGTGTAACTTCGAGCATTCCAGTACAATGCAAGTCGTGATAATTGCACGACTTTAGAAGGATCTTCCAGGCCGATGACGATCTCGAGAAGATCGCCAACACAGTTCGCGACGCAGCTGCTGAGGGACAGCTGATTCGAGATGGAGGTGTGTTCCGGGATGACGTGCTCGTCACCAGGGTTGGACGTGGCTACCGCAGTGAACGCGGACATAGCCACACTGAACGGTTTGACGCTAGGAGTGCTAAGACTTGGCTTGTAGCCGCTGAAGAAGCTCACGCCTCTTAGTTAGTCACCCTTGTGCATGACTCAAGATCTTGCCATTGAGGTCACAAGTGATCGAGACCGTCACAGGCATGATCTCGTTGTCGTAGTAGATTTCGCCTTTTGTTGAGCTTGCAAGCTTCTTGCCGTCGATGCTGAAGACGTCTGCGCCTGTTGTATGAGTGCTCATCAGCTTCGGAGCGTCAAGCTTGGGGAACTTGGCGAGCTTCACCGCCTTTTCAGCGATGGCCCAAAGCAGCTGCCCTAGATCAGATGTCAAGATACCGTCGCGTACGACGGACTTTATGCTGTCGTCCGGATTGTGGTTGCCCGTCACGATCATGCTGCCATGGTTCTTGTATCGAGTGATGTGGCCGTCGAGGTTGATCTCCCAGGCCGCAATGCTCATCTCCTTCTTTCCGAAGACAAGCTGCACTTGAACATTGACCTGGATCGTGTTTGACTGTCGACTCATGCCTCTTAGTTATGGAACCTTCGGCATAGGGACGGTCATCGTGCACACGTCCACTTCAACACAGGTCTTGATCGTCGACAAACAACGCGGGTTTGGGAAAATGCCGGCGGCCGACAGCTCACGACAGATGTCAGCGAACCTTGTCCCGCGCTTGGTTGGTTGACCTTCGGGGCAGCCGAGAGCGATCAAGTGAGCCTCGGCTGCGTCGCACATGTCAACATCGACGACGATCGGCGTCGGATGAGGAGGAACAGGGTTGGTCGCGACCGACGGCGGACAAGCGTTGTTCGCCAACGCGATCACGAAAGCAAAGAAAGGCGTAATCTTCATCGTCTCCCCTTGTACCCGTCGATCGGGATCATCCTCAACGCGAGGATCGACATCTCAGCGCTCTTCCAGAAGTCATCTAGTTCAGCGGCCGTCCGGATCTCGCCGGCTTCGACCATGCTGGCGACAAGCTCTTGGATCCTTTGACGGACCAGCTCCTTCTTCATGTACTCTTTTGAAGCTTTGATCGCTTCATCGAGGACAATGCGGCGAACCTTGTTGACGACGTCGTTCATGCAGTTACCTAGCGTTCTCAAATGACAAGAAACTTCCCGGACTTGGCTCCCAACCGTCGGGACGGTCGCTGATCGATTCTCTCAGTTCACCGTTGGACTCCAACGAGTACCACTTTGATCCGTCTCTCACCCAGACGAGAACTTCGTCCGGGCCGGCGATGAAGCTCTCAGGACGTCTCACCCACGTCTTCATTCGTGTTCACCAAAGATGTCGAAACACGCGTCAGACGGCTCCCATTCCAATTCAGAGTAATCTCCGTTAGAACCTTGAATTGTTGCCTTTCCATCGTCATCAATCACGCACCATTGACCTGGTGAGATCGCGATCCACATCAAGATGTTGAATGTCTCGCCTTGTTGTCGAACAAATGTCTTCACTTGATAACGTTCAGAGTGAACGCCAAGGGTCGACATTCGACCCCAGCTCGCACGTACGGGTTGTCTTCCAACACGACAACATGCGCTCTCATCTCGTTGTGCTCGTCGATCGCTGCCGCCGTGACCAGCATGACGCGTATCGTCTTGCTCCCATCAACCCGCATCGCATACTGCTCGCCGACCTTGAGCTCGCAGCCCGCTGGCTGTCGCACGTCATCTGGGGTTCGATAGTTGAAATCGTGAAATGTGAAACAGTCACTCACGTTTTCACCTCTTCAGATGGGTTCATCTTGTACCACACACGTTGCGTCTGCACGGTCCAATCGATCTGCTTCTCAAGCCATTGCTCAAAGTTCTTCTTCAGGTGTTCACGCGCAAGCTCCAGTGTCGTGAACACCTTGCCGTTGATCTGATCGATCTTGAAGGTCTCGGTCTTGTCAGGGCCTGATCGAATCATGTACGTCACCTCTTCGCCGGTGATGCTGCGACGGCGAAGCTCTTCGCACACCTGCATCGGGACGATCTTGTCTGTCTCACCCGAGAGCACGTAAATGATCTGGCCAACGTCGTACTGCAATCAGTCCTCCAGCTTGTACACGTGCATCGCCGGCACGTGAGCAGCGCTGACAGCGAATGTAGGCGCTGCTGCGCCTGTCACGACGCCAAGCGTTGAACACGCCTTAGCGATCTTCTTCCAGAGCACGTGCTCCAGCTTGACACGGTTGGTGACCGCTGCCACGTACTCCGCGACGCACGCCTCACCCATTTCGGCGGCCTTCTCATCGTCAGCGGTGATCAGCACCGGCATCACGACGCCAAAGATGTCTCGAAGCATCTCTAGCTCTTTCGCGGAGAGGCTGATCGCCGTCAACGCTTCAGGCTTCTTCGACGTCTTCTTCTTCGTCGCCATCAGACAGACAGATCTCGTGTTTCGAGGATCTCCATGAAGACGTCGAGCGTGTGCTTGTGCTCGGCTGTACGCTTCGTCTTGACAATCTTCATGGCTGCGTTGAGCGTCTTCATGTCAAGCTTCTCTTTGAACTCAGAGATGAGCTCCTTACGATCCTCCTTCAGCAGCTCGATCTCACCCTCGACGGTCGCGAGTCGCTTCGTGAACTCCTCAACGATCGCGGAGAGCTCGTTCAGCTCGTCAGGCATCGCGTCAGCACCTTGCGTCTTGACATCACTCATGTTGTTCGTTCTCCATGGCGCGTGGCGCCGTTGAGGAACAACCTAACTCACTTCAAAGACTGGAGCGTGCTCTGGAGCGAACGGATGTAAGGAGAATCCTCGGCGACGCCCAACTCGGTCGCCTGTTTGAGCTGCGCTTCGATGCGTGAGGCGTAGAACGCCTTCATCGCGGCTTTCGTCTGGTTGACGAGCGTCTCGTCAGCGTCAACCTTCTCCTCGGGCGGGAGCTTCGCGTACTCCGGCGGCACGTGCCAGGCTCCACCCGAGGCTTGCGCGAGATCCTCAGCGGTGTCCGCGTTGAGCACAGGTGCCATCGCCTTAGTCAAGGCGGCGTTTGTGGAGTTGTCGATGTTAGCAGCGTCTTGTTGCATCTGCTTGACGATCGGGGACTGCGCCAACATCTTCTTGAACTCAGGCGATGTGAGCGCGTCAGCAAGCATCTGCTCGCGTGTCTTCTTCTTTGGCTTCTGTGGGGCGACAGCCTCGGTCGCACGCACCGGCATCGCGCGCGGCCCGTTCTCCACGCCAGCGCCTGGCGCAGGGGCGCCGTAGAGACGGTTGCGGATGTCTCGCAAGTAGAGAGCGAGCATCTGGTTACCCTCGGAGATCGTCTCCATGACGGACAGCACAGCCTCAGGCTTAGACGTGATCGCTTTGTACGTCAGCCATGTGCCGGGGTTATGCATGAACGAGAACAGCTGGAAGTCGGGGTTCTCCCACGCTTTATTGATCGCGTCGTACTCCGCCTTGTACTTCTCTTTGATCTTGCCGATGTACTTCGCTTGCGTCTTCTCAATGGCTGCGTAATCCGCCTGGAACTTCGGAACAAGGATCGACAACGCTGCTTCAAGTGCCGTTCTGACAAGGGTGGCTAGACGCACACCCACTTGACCAAGCTCAGCTCCAACGACCTTGATCGCGTTGACAAACGGAGCGATGAAGATGGATCCAAGGCTCGCTCCGTAGGTGCCGGAGGAGGACTTGGAGCCTTTGCTGCTCCCGCCGTAGCCCCCGGTCCAAGGGGTCGCGCCTCCGTAGGCGTCGCCTCCGCCTCCGTAGTCACCCATGTACTCCTTGAGAGAGTGGCGTACGACCTCACGCAGGAGCTTCTCGTCGGACTTCACGTTTGGTAACTACGCGAACCGCACCAGGTTCTCTGTCAGCCAGTCTTCGTTCATCATTCTACACGGCGCTGCACGTCCAGCGTGTGGACCACAGAGTTCAAGCAAGCACCACCCGTAGCCTGGTGACGCGCTGTGGATTATCTCCATCTTCGTCAGCAAGTACAGACGGCCACTAACTGTCTCCCAAACCTCGCCACAGCGGTCGATCACGCTATCCTCCTGAAGACGAGCAGCGCCCGCTTGCGTGAGACCTCGCACATCATGCCGTCCTCCATGTCCATCACCATGTAGTACGGTATTGCGTGCGTGTCCGGTGGACGAGTCGACGGGTTGTGAAAGTACGCGTCAACGACCAACAGGTAACGACCGTTCCACGTGTAAATGCGACCAACCTCATCGTTCGTCATAAAGATCCACAGGAGGCTTCCACCACTTGATCGCTCGACGATCCTTGAATGAACGCAATCGCAACGTGACGTTGGTGAGCTGCTTCCACAACGTCACGAGCTCGAGCTCCATCTCGTTTAGAGCAACGATCCCCTTCGTCCGCTCGTCCCGCCGCGTGAAGAGCTTACGATGCTCGTTGTCGAGTTCCGTGAGGATCTCCTCCTTGACGAACACCCAGTCGTCAGTCAGGTCTCGCACCCACAAGACAACAAGCCGTGTTGCTGCCTCCACGTTGGTCGGGAGCGTGCTCACTCGACGCGGGACATCTCAGTGTCCAGCTGGTAACTCGTGTGCAACGTGGTTGATCCTACCATCTCTAGAGACAAACACTCCCAGATGTCGTTCTCACCAGGGACGTCCGTGGCCTTCACCACAAGGATGAGCTCGTCTGTGAGCGACCAGTAGTACACCCAACCGACGCGATCGGTCGCGATCAGATCTTCAAGTTTGAGACGCATCACTCCTCCGAGAACACGCGCGTGACCGCGCTTCGCAAGGAGTCGAACAGCGGTCGCTGGTACTGATGGCACGCGGGGAGTTTGGAAATGGGGAACCACGCAACCTGGTAGTTCTCTCCATCGGCTGGGGTCGGCACGGTTGCCTCTAGATTGGTCATGCCAGCGACAGGGTACGCAAGGAAGATGTGAACTGTCTTGCGTTCCTTTCCAGAGTTGACTTCGACCGGATCGAAACGCTCGCCCAACACGTACACGTCAATGCCAGTTTCTTCAAATGTCTCACGAGCAGCACAGTCTTCATGCTCCTCATTTTCTTCCACGTGTCCTTTTGGGAAACCGTAAACATCTTGATTTGCACGTGGTCGAACGAGCAAAACCTCGTGTTCACCTGATTCACCAACACGAATGGTGGCTGTGCCGCAGCTGGTGGTTTCGATCTTCACGTCACGGAAGATAGCGTTCCTAAGTCATCCACGCGCTTACCATTTGAAACCACTGCCCGTACCCAACGTTTCTTCAACTTGGAGAGCCACCGTCGGTACGATTCTGGACGTTTGCCACGCGCGATCATCCCGTCACGAGTTGTCTCGTGCAAGGCTTGAATGACGTCGTTGTGCTCGACCGCGACGTGTTCGAACTCCACCTCAACGGCAGCGTGGAACCACGGGCAAAGCTTCTTAGTGGGTTTGACGCCTTGCGATCTGACCTTGTAATCCGCCGCACGGATGGCAGGGACGATCGTGAGCGATGCGTGCAGGTCAATCCACCTGACAAGCACGTTTCCGTCGAACGAGATGGCAACCAACACGTCGCCAGCGGCGGCTGATTCCACCGCCTTGAACGCTCGTTCAGCGTACCAATCGTCGATGAGCGTGACTACTCGCCCATCCATGATGAGTTGAGGGGACACGACTCACTCGCCAGCCTTGATGAGCGATTGGAGGAAGAAGCGTTTGATGTGCGCGTCGCTCACTGGTGTGAGCGAATCCAAACCGTACTGCTCCTTGATGATCTCCTCCAAACGTGGGGTGACGTCGAGATCCATGGTCCTGCCGTCGTTGATCGTGAACTGCACGTGGCGCATCGCAAGCCTCCTAACGAAGGTGAAGCTAGTAGCGTTTCTTAGGAACGATTGGAGCAGGCGCCGTGGTGTTCTCCTTCGAAGGAGATGTCACCTTGGAGATCGGCACTGCGGCTGGGGCTTTGGCGGGGTTCGCGGGCGACGGCTTCCTGGTGACGCTTGGTTTGATCGTGCGCGTGGTCTTGCCACTTGACGCGGTGGACACACCGTGATCGCTAGGCTCCTCAGCGGATCCAGCGTCAACTTGGCCGGAGACGATCTGCGCAAGGCCTTTGAGGTAAGCGTGCAACGCCTCCTGCTCGCCTTCATCGAGAGCGTCAAAGTAGCGCTTGAGCTCGTCCATGACCTTCGCCTCTTTGAAGGATTGCCCACCGCGGATCGAGTTGAGCTGATCAACGATGGCAGCCACCCCAACGGGTGCTTCCGTGGGCGTCTCGGTTGGCTCAGTAGGGGCGGCCGGTGTGCCTTTAGGCGCTGCAGGGGTTGCGACAGGCGCGGCCGACGCAGCCGGAGGAGCCGATCCGCCGGCTGGCGGCGCTTCGCCAACCTCAGTGAGCTTCGCAGCCACTCGTTTGACGTGCGCGTTCAGCCGTCCGACGAGAGCCTCAAGCTGCATTTTCGTGTCAATGCGTGCTGATTTCATCGGATCACTTCCCGATTCTGATGCGATTGTTGGGATTCTCTTGTGTGCGAAGCTGTCGGATGTGACCGACGCTCTCACGCTCAACAGGGGCTTTGTTCTGGCGCTTGCGAGACTCCTCGATGCGGATGGTCTCTTCCATGTACGCGTCGCCGTCGAACTTAGCAGACTCGTGCTTGACGTGACGTTGCGTGTCAGCCATCGCGTCGTCCATGCCAAGCTTGTGAGCGCCGCAACCTAACGGGTCATCACACCCTGCGGTTGCGCCGTCTCCTGGAAGACAACCGCAGCCAGGGCAAGCTTCCGGGTTGTCGAACGCATCGTAAACGTCACGATCCTCATCGGAAGGCCAACGCTCCGTGTCAGCCATCGGATCATCTTCAAAGTTGGAGAACGCCTTGTCCATGATGTCTTGGATCTGAGGGTCACCGTGACCGGTTCGGATGTCGGACTCGCAACGGAGGCAGACGAGCGCTCCCGCAACGTTTCTCACTTCATTAACCAACTTAGCACATGCGTCACATTCCATCGATTCGTCTTTCCGCCAAAATTCGTACCACCGTTTGCCATACTTTTTCTTGTATTCGGCTTCACGTGCGGCCTTTTTAGCCTGTTTACCCGCTTCTTCAGCAGCTTCACGATCTCTTGCAATCGCTTCACTGTGATCAGGACCGTAATCCGTTTTAGAGCGATCGATTGCTATTGTCGGTCTACCGCCTACCTCACCAGATCTTGGTGAACGTGTAGGTTCTTGATACATTCGATCAGGATCACTGCGTAACGAATCCCAAGATGCTTTCACACCTTGACGATCGGCAGTATTCTGACTATCTTCATCGAGACAATCACGCATCTTCATGCGGATATGTAGCTCCCTTCGTCCGCGGCCACCGTGAACGAACACCCTCCGAA
>Ga0315285_10008779_pt1 | contig 10360 bp, 10 predicted proteins | sample YL17G09_36_MG_FD_203698 | JGI IMG/M metagenome (GOLD analysis project Ga0315285, IMG submission 203698) | Sediment microbial communities from Yellowstone Lake, YNP, Wyoming, USA - YL17G09_36 | ecosystem: Environmental > Aquatic > Freshwater > Lake > Sediment | place: USA: Wyoming | collected... | reverse complement strand
CATCTAGAGATCCGCGTTCGAGATTCTTTGAGCTCTTTTCCAAGTATTTCCTTCGAGTCTTGAAGACAAGTCGGGCTGGATGCAATGATAGAACCGTGCAGGTATCTTTTAGGATTCGTGACGAGGTCAAATTCAGTTTGAATCCGGAGTTCTCTACTTTCGATGGTCTTTCCCCCCAGAAACCTATCATGTTTGGGATTCCATCAAGGGGCAAAGCAGGTGGAAAGAACATCACGTTTCTATGGTAGAATGGTTTGTCGGTCACTGAGGAAGAGAAGTCATAGGATATCCCGAGTGACTGCAGTGCTTCAAGATACGGAGGAGACCAACTCATAAACGGTGCTCTGAACGAGACTATCCTGCTTTTGGGAAACATCTCTTGGAACTCCAAGAGTCCTTTTCCCTGAACATTTTTCACTGGGTCTGGAGGTAAATGTTGGGTTTCCTTCTCAATTGAAACTCTGATGGCTGCGTTGTAGTCTGCAATGTCCGTAAGTTCAAAAACCAGCGGTCTTATCGAATGAGTTGAGCAATGATATCCTATTTCATGTGACTGCAAAGCCTCCATTAGTTCAGGATTTTTCTGAACAGTTGAGGCGACACTTCCAGGAAGAAAGAAAAGCCCTCTAAGCTTGTTTCTCCTGAGCTTTCTCAAGATTACAATAAGAATGAATTGTGTTCTTTTGTCCAAGACATCTTCGTTTGGTGCTGGACCTTCGACGTCGAACGTCAAGAAAACCTGAGGTCGCTTCTTCTGCATATTCTTTTCCTTCAGACTAGTCCTTTCTGAACCAGCATCTGCTCTTCTAATAGGGCTCTGTCTTCTGGTTGTGACCAAACGACAAATCTCCTTCTTGACAGTCTTGAGAGAACAGCGTATACCATAATCACGTAGTTTAGTGCAACCTCTGAAACATAGGATCTTGCCTTTGGAACCAGCAATATCAACAAGCTTGTTGCCGCCAGTGGGAACTCTATCACAACATAGACTGTTGTGGCAGCGAAAAGGAGAAACATTATTGGAGACACCAAATACATGAAAACGTTCTTTGCAACAACTGATCTCGCAATCCTAATCTTGTTCTTGAATAAGAGAACGACATATTTCTTAAGCACTCCAACAAGCTGATTGGCTCTTCTCACCTTCAACGCGATTCTTCCTTTCCATGTCATCGGAAACGTTGTGAAAAACTCGGCTTCTTCGACCATAATGGTCTTGTAGCCTTTTTCCAGTAGCCTGATCACTGTTCCACAGTCATCTGACCCAGTAAGGTATGGATCAAAAGATTCTAGAGCTTCTTTCTTGTAGGCGCTGAACCCCCCTTCAAACAACATGGTTGATGAACTCTTCGATTCACCCAATTTCACGAAGTTCATCGACTCGAGGTACATATCTTCGCTTCTGGTTACCAGAGAATCTTCCCGATTCAGCAATTTCTTAGGCCCTGAAATTGCACCTACTCCAGGGTCAGCCAAGTAGGGAAGGGCTCTTGCTAGAATGTTGGGCGGCCAAAAACAATCTGCATCAGAAGTAACCACGATGTCGCCGTGGCAGGTTTCCAGAGCCAGATTCAGTGCAGAGGATTTTCCCTTTCTTTCTGTCTCGACCAGAATTCTCTTGTGAATATCAGAATTGTTCTCAACGAATCTTTCAATCGATTCAATGGTCGAGTCCGTAGAGTTGCTGTCAACAAACACTATTTCCATTAGATCTCTTGGATATTCCAGCTTTGCTAGATTGCGAAGCTTGTATCCGATTACTTCACACTCATTGTATGTAGGAACTATGATAGACAATCTAGGTCTGTAGTCTGTGTCTCTTCTTATATTCCAGGGTCCGCCTGCCGCCAACCGGTTGCGAACATAATTCAGACCAAGAATCCCAAATGAGAGAAATGCAGATACGACCCAAAGTATTAAAATCTCTAGCATTTACACTTCACGGTCAAAATTTGTTCCAGCAATAGTACAGGGTGCACTGGCCGCCCAATATCAGACGGTTGCTTCTACTCTGATCCGCTCCTGAGAAGCTTTGCCGCTTCTAGAGCTGAGTATGTCAGAATCATGTCCGCTCCAGCTCTCTTTATGGAGTTAAGAGTCTCCATGAGCAGAACGCGTTCTTTCAAGTAACCACTTTCACTTGAGGACTTAATCATAACGTATTCACCGCTTACTTGATACGCTGCAACTGGAATGTTAGGATACCTCTGGCGAGTAAGCAGAATCAAATCGAGGTTTGTCAAAGCAGGTTTTACTATAATCATGTCCGCTCCTTCACTGATGTCCAAGTCGACTTTGGCCATGAACATCTTTTGGTTGATTATGTCCGTTCTGAACTTGCTCGAATCAACACCCTTCCTCGGAGTTTTTGAATTAGTCACCGTTTGGAAGAAAGGTTCATAGAGGCAACTGTCCGTCTTAACGTAGGACATCACTGACACATCCTCGTATCCAGCCTTGTCTAACGCTGCCCTCATGTGCCAAACTTGTCCGTCAACCATTCCTGCGGGCGCGACCACATCTGCACCAGCTTCGGCGTGAACCACAGAAATCTTGCCAAGCATCTCAGCAGTCTTCTCGTTCAAGACCTTTCCTCCACTTGTATAGACACAGGTCTCCTCTTGAGTGTAGTCGCAGAGACACAGATTAGATATCAGCACTAGACTGTCACCATACTCTTTCTTCAGCTTCTTGAGGATTCTTGCGTGAAAGCTGTTCTTCCGAAGAGCAACTGAACCGTCAGCATCTTTGTTGTTGACAAGGCCGAATATCATAACAGCAGGTATGCCCAAGTCAACCACTTTCTTGCAAACAGTATCACAGTCTTTGAGCGAATAGTATCTTTGACCCTTCATCGAAGGAATCTCAAACCTTTTGCCATCTTCCCTTACGAAAATTGGATAGATCAGATCACTTGAAGTAATTTCGAATGGTCTGACCAGACGAATCATCTGCTCAGAAGTCTTTAGACGAGTTGTTAAACGCATTCCTTCAATTCTCCAATCAAGTGGACTGTCTTCTTATTCATATTAACTTTATGAACTTTCATTCAATAGACACGGCTAGGCGTGTACTGTCGTGCTCTTTCCTTGAACTTTTTTCACATAACGCGAGTCTGGACAAAATCTATCATCAGGGTTCTTAAAAGAATCTGTCAAAATGCTGACGGAGAAACTTCGGTTCATAGTGGTAATATCTCCTGTACCATGATGCAATCTCGACGCATATTCCTTCTACTTTGGTCCTGTCAATCGAAGGACAGGTTGGTACCATCTCGAGTTCAGGCGTGACTTCAATGAGACCTATTCTTTGGAGATTGTGCATCTCTCTTAGAGAAGACTCAAACGTCGAAAACAGGTTCTTTTCTTCATCAGGACTTCGTGGATCGACCGGAGATAACTTCTCTGGATTACCAAATGCATAATAGTGATTCCATGCTTTGGCATTAACAAAATTCCAATCGTGAAAATTCAAGACGATGCTTCTCTTTCTGAAGAAAGAACGTAGAAATCGAACGTTAGTGTGCCTTCCCATCCACTGATGGCAAGACGGATACGGGTAAAAGATGATTCCCTTGTAGCGTGTAGGTTCTTTAAACAGTTTTGTCGAAAAGTCGCGCTCAATTCCCAAAGCCTTTAATGCCTCCAAGTGAGGCGGTGACCAGCAGTAGTCTGGAGCTCGAAACGCCTTAACTTGGGTCTCTGGAAACAAATCCCGCAGGACATGGATTCCTCCTCTTCCCTCAAGTTTTCCTGTTAGTGGGTCCACATGAGAAGTCTCTCTCTTGAACGATTCCGAGACGGCTTGGCAGTAGTCCTCCATGTCGGTATACTCAAGAATTGTCGGTCTCACTGAATGACTTGAAGCGTGATATCCTATTTGGTGGCTGCGAAGCTGGTCAACTGTTTCTTTGAAGGTGGCGAGTTTTTCAGCCATGTGTCCCGTAACGAAGAAAACAGCTTTGAGTTCGTATTTTGCGAGCATGTCCAAGATTCTATTAAGGGCTTTGATTGCTCGGTCATTTACGAAATCCTCCACGTCGAAGGTCAGAAAGACTCTCCACTTTCCTACGATATTCATGACCGCCTACTTCTAACAAGTTTCCTTATTACCTCAGGTCTTTGGAACATATTCCTAATCAGGATACTATTCTCAAAGTAGAAGGTGCATCCTGAGCATTCTTTTCTGTACATTTTCTCTACGAGTCTTCTGTTGCTTCGTGAATTCAATATTGTCTTGATCTTCTGTTCGCGAACATTTACAGCCGGCTTGCAAACATAGCAGCCAGGATAGACCTCTCCCCTCGAACCTAGATTCATAGTATCGCAACCAAGAGTGCATGGAAAAGCGCGCACGTCCTCAACGTCAAGGGTGAGAAATAGCTGTCGAGTTATAGCTGAAGTCATTTTCACTTACTTCGCAGTGTTTTTCTGATTCTTTCTAATCGTGGAAATCTGTATCTGTTCATAACGCTGTCTTCATAGAAAAAAGTACAATTAGGGCAGCATTCACGTTTATACATTGTCTCCGCGAATCTTCTGTATCTTGGCATTGAAAGAATCTTCGCAAGTTCGTTTTCACGGATGTTTCCCAGTGGTTTATTTACGTAGCATCCGGGGTAAACTTCTCCTCTTGATCCTAAGCAAAGCGCAGTGTATCCAAGTGTACAGGGAAAATCTCGTAGATCTACTGTTCCCTTCAAGAATTGCCGCGCATATTCCAGAATTGGAAGGTTCGTGTAGAGAAGAAATGGATTTTCTATGTATCTTCTTTTCAGGTATTCAATAGTCCGGTCGATAAGAGCCCAATCAGTTGGCGCGAATTCTGAAACCGGCGTTTCCTTGAACAGATCGATTTTTCCGCAGAGCAGACTGAAACACCATCTCGCTCCAATTCTATCGCATAAATCAACTATAGAAGGAACCTCAGAAATATTCTGCTTGAGCAAAGTCGTAAAAACATTCACCACGATTTCTCTCCCGATTTCTTTCTGCAAGGTCTTAACTTTCTTTATGCCGGCCAATGCACGAGAGTAGTGATCAGGGATGCCTCGAATTTTGTTATCCGTATCACCTATGCCGTCTAAGGAAACATCGAAACGCAGGTTTCCTCTTGCTTCAGTGACCAACTGCTCAGCTTTCTTTTCCAAGAGAAGCCCGTTAGTGGCTATCTGTAATTCGGGAAAGCCTAGCCAATGAGCTTCTCTAACGAGGACAGGAAGATCAGATCTCGTAAGAGATTCTCCGCCTGAAAAACGAATTCCGTCGGCTCCGATTTTTCTCAACTGTCTGAGTGCACTCAGCAATTCATCTGTTTCCAATTCTCCCTCCTTAGAATTCCTCCACGAGCTGCAGGTAATGCATCGGCTATTACAGCTTTCTGTAACCCTTATTTCTACCCAATTGGGCAACACAGATGCAAATCTCAACAGCTTGAAGTTGCCAAGGTACAAAACAGGGAAATTGACTGCTCGTCTTATTCTCCGTGTAACATTCACGTGTGCGAGTTCCTCCCACCTTGATTCTGTGGACAGTGAAGTTGCCTGAAATTTCAGGAATTCAAACTCCAAGGAAATCACAACAAATTCTACTTGAACATAGCTTTTGTGTACAATCTTTGGAACAGTATCGATGTGGTCCTCAGAGGGTAAACCAAGTAGTTCAAGATGTTCGACGAAGAAGTGGATCTATAGTACAATGGATGAATGAGATCAGTTGAAGCATCAATGTATCTTTTCGCCAACGCAATTTCGTAGATTTTTGAGTATGGATAAATACGGATTCTAGTTAGGGATATGAAACGCAGCTTGTTCTTGAGAGTTAGCATTATCTTGGGAACCAAACGCATGAGCCCTACTACTTGGTCCCAGTTTCTTTCTGGCAGATCGTACAGGAATGAATAGGCGACGTTGGCGCCATCAACTTCCTTTGCAGTGGTTATTGTCTTTTCTATTTCACGAACTGTGAAGTTCTTGCCTAGAAATCTTAGGGAATTGTTTGATGCGCCGTCGGGAGAAAAATCGAACAGAGTGCAACCAGCTCTCAAAGCTTCTTCCATAAAAGATTTGTTGAAATATGCAGGGGAGAACGCTCCTTGCCAATTAACATCAAGTTTGCGTTTGACTATCTCCCTGCATATTTCTCTACTGTTTTCCGCGGGAAAACCGAAAAGCTCATCTGCGAAAACGAAACTTGTGAGGCCGAAATCGTTTACAAGCAATTCGATTTCATCCACAACTTTTTTTGGTGAACGCAAACGGCAGTAATCGCCATTAAGGCTCTTTATTGAACAGAAGATGCAGTCAAAGCCGCAGCCTCTGTTGGAGTTAATGCCTATTGAGTAGGGAATTTCCAAATACTTTTTTATCTCAAACAGTTCTCTCGAAGGGAGAGGCAAGGAATCAAGGTTAGCCCATTCGCGTCTTTCAGTGGAAAACAGTTTGCCTTCTTTCCTAAAGATAAGATTCCTGACGCGTTCAGGGTGATCAAGATTACGAAGCAGCTCAGCAAATGCAAGTTCGCCTTCAAACTCAACTCCAATGTCGATTTCGGGATTCTTCTTCATTATTTCCTTGGCAAAGAGCGAAAAACCAAAACCGCCTACGATCAAGTTGCATGAAGGAGCGTGCTTCCGAATAACCTCTGTCATGGAAACGAAAGGTTCATAATATGAGCGTTCGTTAAACGAGTTCAGACTGTCAATATTCCTTAGTGAGACTCCTACAACATCGGGGTTAATCTTTTCGATCAAAGACTCCAATTCCTTCATCGGATTTTGACAGATGTTAGGGTCCCAACAGTACACTTCGTGCCGTGTCTTTGCCATTGAAGCAAGATATGATATCCCCAAGGGAAATACAATTGGTTCTCCCCCTCTGCCACCTAAATATGATTGGCAAAGCAGTATTCTCAACTGATTCTTGCTCCAACATAGATGTCTGAGGGTTTCAAATGAACGCAATGTTAGGAACGAGATCAAAGTTCACTTTTTTCCCTGACTTCCTACACCATTCATTAACTGCCTTGGTAAGGCCCCATTGATAGTCACCATAATCATGAAGCACCATTCTTGCTCCAAACGCGTGCTATTCTTCAAATCAGAGGTCCCCCTTCCTGATCCCTTGAAAGTGTCTTAAGACCTTGACGGTAGCTCCGATGACGAACATCGTTCCTATGGGATTGTTCCTGATGACTATCTCCCGAATGACCCTGCCCACGAAGAAACCCCAGTAGAAGATTATGTTATTCAAAACACTCTGCTTGATGTTCTTATAAAAGAAATAGATTGGATAGGCCGCCAGAATATATGCAAAGCGCTCATCAGATATTCTCGCTGCGCGGGATTGTTTGTGAACTAGTCTGGCAGAAGGTGTCATATACACAGAGCCTGGGTAGCGTTTCTGAATTCTATAGGATAGATCGATATCCTCGCAGAGAGAATATCCTACGAAACTCTCATCAAACTCGAACTCCTTCAATACTTCCTTCACGTAGCTGGAGTCTGCACCGATGGCCCACTCACACTCAATAACTCGAGTCACGGGAAAGGGATAGACGAACGGAAATGCGTTGCATGTGTTTGGTCTGCAGTAAAGACGCGGGAGGCAAAACAATGTTCTATCTAGGGCATGGGAGAACGTCGAGCGGGAAGGGGCAAAATTCGTTATGTATCCTTGAACTCCTTTAGCGTCGGGATACGTCTCATAGATTCTCAAGATTTCCTGAAGAAAGTCGTCAGCCAGGACGACGTCATCATCAAGAAAACAGACGATGTCTCCAGTCGAATTCGCTGTCCCTATGTTTCTTGCGGCGCTAATACTTTTTTTCTTCTGATCTCCGCGCAGATACTTCAGGCGTATTCCCTTGCCCAGGAAGTCTGCTTGATCTTGTTTGATCAGCTCCTTCGTTTCGGCGTTGTTGCTGTCATCAACGACGTTTATTTCATCTGGCAACGTCGTTTGCCTAACTAGACCCCGTAAGAGTGTCCGCAATTCACTCGCACGGTTCTTGGTCGGAATGACAATTGAAAGTTTCAATGAGATCACCATATCATTAGCAGAAATAGCGTCAACAGCTTCCGGACGATCGTGAAACGAAGGCCCTCTCTTGCTCATAGAGCTATCTATGACTGTACCGTGCGCGGAAGTTTTCCTGGTTGAAGGCTAGCTTCTCGCCGCGAACACGATATCCATAAATGCGTCCAAGTTCGAAGCTAGCCAACTCAATTATGTGCAGCAGTTTTTTCTCAATATTTCTTGGAAGAACCAAGGACAGAGAGGCTCGCAAGAGAGGATACGGCAATTCGATGATCTCCTTGACTCCAAAGTCGAAATGATGCGTTCTTTTAAGATGCGTCAACTGAGCACCCCACCTGAATTGCTGCTTGAGAACGGTCATAAGATTGCTTGGGAAGATGTGAAAGACTTTTATGTCAGGGTCAAAAAAAAGTCTCTTGTCATTGGCGGCGAGTCTTAGTGCGAGTTCAATATTCGAACCGCCAGGTTCAACGAATCCACCGGACTCGAGAAGTACACTTCTCCTATAGGCACTGTTTGAACCGAAAATAATCCCAGACAGCGAACCGAATTGAACCTTCTTTAGACTTTGAGGGTATTCTTGATCTTCCACAAAGATCTTCCCTGTTAACCGCTGGATCTTGTTTTGACTATGAGGATAGGGGAAGACAGGTCCGCCTACTCCGTCAGTCTCAGGATGTCGGTCGAAGAAATGAAGTATCTTTACCATCCAATCTTTTTCGACTATGCAATCCGAGTCAGTTAGGCAAACGATATCGCCCTGGGCTTTCTGAATTCCCAGGTTTCTTGGAGGTCCTATGCCTCTTCTGGGACAGTGATATACCTTGACAGGAAACTCCTTGGCTATATCAACAGTTGCATCCCAACTTCCATTGTCGACCACCAAGACCTCGAACGTTTCGCCACAGGCTCTATTGGAGAAAATTGATGCAAGAGTGCCTGAAATTGTGGCTACACTGTTAAGCGCTGGAATAACAATAGACAGCAACTTCTAAGTGCCAGCCTCCCAGTTGAGCTGAAAGAATTCTACGAGTTGGGAATAAGTATATTTCGGGTTGTAGCCAAAAAAAAGCCTAGGCCAGTAGGTAAGTGAGTCTACAGCCTTTTCAATATCTATGTTCGCGACACTGAGCGTGGCTCTCGGTACGACCAGATCAGGCGAAGTGCGCACAATTTTCACTTTCTCCAAATAGTTCATTGCTTTTAGTAACTGATCCATCCTGCCAAGCATATTGTGTGTCTGCTGAGTTTTTCTTGTTTCAACGCCTTCCAATTTTTTTGGGTTGCCCTTATGATAGATGCAATCCCAACTATTGATGTTTACAAAGCGATCAGGATGAAAGTTGAGAACCGTTACTCCTTGCATGAAAATTGAGCGTAGAAATATAAGCCAACTAACCAGATTAGCTTCGTCGGACAAGAGAGCCTTTTCGCAGTCTAGAAAAAGCGGACAAGGATAGAAGGTAATCTCCTTATACAGGGCGGGGATTCTACTAAAATTCGATGAAAAGTCGAATTTTATTCCTAAGGTCACCATCGCATCTAGGTTTGGCGGTGGACAACAATAGCCCGGTGCTCTATATGCCTCAATATTCTTGTTTGGAAACAACTTCCTGAGTTCAAGGATTCCACCATCTCCTTCAGTATCCCCTGACAACGGATCGATATGGGAAGTCTCCCTCTGGAGTGATGCGCAGTACGCATCCTCATACCTTTCAACATCGCAATATTCAAAGATCGTCGGGTGAACCGAATGTGAGGACGAATGGAATCCGATTTCGTGGGTGCCTAATGAACGCGTGATTTCTGGAAGAAGCGCAAGTTTCTCGGCCATATGCCCAGTAATGAAAAAAACGCCTCTCAGGCCATACTTCTCAAGCAATTCCAGTATGGATCTCAGGGCCGTCAAAGATCCAACATTGATGAAATCTTCAACATCAAAAGTCAGCAAGATCCGGTTTGACATACTCCTATTCCTCTTGCCAACGTCTCCAACAGAAAGCTAATCGAATGGAAGCCGCGTGGTCCGTTTGAAATTTCTGCTAGCAAGATAGTAGGATGATCTCTGCAAGATTGACACACACAGTCCCTGAATTTTCGATGTCAAAGACTTGTAGTATATTGGGCTCAACAGATTAGTGTGTCTGCTGATTTTGCCTTCTCTCAAAGCGATTTCATACAGCAACGTATGAGGATATATGCGCATTCTTGCAAAAGTCAAATATGCGAGCCTGTCTTTACACCTAGACACGACTCTTTCAGTTAGACGTGCAAGAGCGAACAAGTTTTCACGGTTGCCACTTGGTAGATCATAAAAGAAACTGT
>Ga0315285_10008777_pt1 | contig 10360 bp, 12 predicted proteins | sample YL17G09_36_MG_FD_203698 | JGI IMG/M metagenome (GOLD analysis project Ga0315285, IMG submission 203698) | Sediment microbial communities from Yellowstone Lake, YNP, Wyoming, USA - YL17G09_36 | ecosystem: Environmental > Aquatic > Freshwater > Lake > Sediment | place: USA: Wyoming | collected... | reverse complement strand
TCCCGTTACCACTGTTAGTGGTGGACAAGAACCAGAAGATCATTTTCTGCAACAAGAGTTATGACTTCATCCGCGATAAGTTAGAAAAGAAAATGGAACTTGATGGCGGACGGGCAACTACCCTGGAGAGCCAATTAGGAGTATGGATTGAGCAGGTTCAAAAAGGAGACGGACATAGAGAAGCTGAGGTTCATATCGAGGATCTAGCTGGTCACAGATCGGTTTTGCGAATTATGGTATCAAAGCTATCCTTCGTAGACGAAGCCGCAGCGAGCGACAAGGACAACCCTTGCCCTCCTGAACGCCACCAGATCGCAAATGCGTTTGGGCGGGAGAGGACAGATCTGCCCACCTCGCATGATTCCAGTCCCAGCATGTCAACGTCTTGTCACGCAGAAGGTGTGGACAATTCTTCTCTCCTGCGCAATGAGCTGGGTTGCGGGCCACTGTTGGATCGCCAGGTAGTCCAGCAGTGGGAATCCATCTCCGGTGGAGATCGCTTGGGAGCTGCGGGAGAGCTGCCATGCATTCTGGTCACACTCGATGATATCAGCAACCAGATTAGATTGGAGGAGCAGTTGGTTCAATCAGAGAAGGTGGCCGGCATGGCGCAGTTGGCAACAAGTATCGCCCACGAACTTGGCAATCCCCTAAATGCCATTATGGCTATCCTGCAAGAAATCAAGAGAGACTTCAGGAAAAAGGGAGTCGATGTGAAACGAAATATCGATACTGTTCTTAATAATCTGAAAGCAATGGACCGATTGTTGAAGGACTTGATGAATTTCACAACGCCAAGAGCAATAGAACTAAGGAAGACGAATATTCACAAATTGATATCTCAGGTTCTAATGCTGGTATCCAGTCAAGCGGCTCGCCGACACATTAAGGTTCACACTCATTACATCAAGGACATTCCTGAGTGTTTGATGGATGCTAGGCAAATGAAACAGGTGTTCCTGAACCTATTCAAGAATGCCATTGAGGCTATGGATGCCGGTGGCGAGCTCACTGTGAGAACAAGGCGTCCGACAAGAGAAGACGAAGTGGATATCCTCCGTTCGGGGAAAGTGATGCCTCGAAGATCCTTTGAAGACGACCACATCGTCGTAGAAGTCATTGACACGGGGGTTGGAATAGCCGAGGAGGAGATGAGCCTTATCTTCAAGCCTTTCTACACAACCAAGGTTGGCGGAACGGGACTAGGTCTATCAACCTGTCGGACAATCATTGAGGACCGCTCCGGCAGTATTAAGGTGGAAAGTACACTAGGAAAGGGGTCTAGAATCACTCTCCTGTTACCGATGTGTGGAGACGGCGATGGACAAGCCTAAGCGGATTCTACTTATCGATGACAACATCGATCTCACAACCAGTGTTTCGAAGACGCTCGACGGCTATGCGGTTTTCTGTGCAGCTTCCGGACTGGAGGGGCTTGAAAAAGCGGAACATCTTAGGCCGGACTTAGTTCTGTTGGATTTGATAATGCCCGGGATAGGCGGTATGGAGGTCCTGCGTGCGTTGAAAAAGCTTGGCAATCTACCCGTTATTATCATGACTGCCCACGGGAGGGTAGATACAGCGGTGAGAGCAATGAAACTCGGCGCTGAGGACTTTCTGACGAAACCTATTGACAGTGAGAGACTCAAAAGAGAACTAGACAGATTCTTCTCTGTTCGAGGAAAGACCTCGAGGCGTCTTGAAGCCCGCCAGCACATTGTAGGCGACAGTGCAATCATGAACAGAGTGTGGCAGTTGGTAGACAAGTTTGCCCCCGCTGACATCCCGATACTTCTAGAGGGGGAAAGCGGAACTGGAAAAGAACTTTTTGCAAAAGCGATACACGAAATGAGCAAGCGCAGCGAGGGACCACTTGTACCGTTGGATTGCGGATCCTTTCCTGAGACTCTCGCCGAGAGCGAATTCTTCGGATTTGAAAAAGGGGCATTTACAGGCGCAGAGGGTAAGAAGGCTGGGTTGTTTGAATCAGCCAACAACGGCACGCTCTTTCTTGACGAGGTTTCCAACCTCCCGCTTGGTGTACAGGCTAAGCTTCTTCGGGTCCTCCAGGATCGCCGCGTCTACCACCTGGGTTCAAACGGATCGAGGCCAATCGATGTAGACTTCAGGCTGATTGCTGCTACGAATGCTGATCTGAGAGAAATGATCAAAACCGGAGCGTTCCGCGCAGACCTCTATTTTCGGATGAGTACCGTGACCATAAGAATTCCACCTTTGAGAGAAAGAGTAGGCGATATCCGTGCCCTTGCGAATCACTTCATAAAGATGTACAGCAAGAAGTTTGGTTCAGCAGTTGTTGGACTTTCTCCGGAGTGCGCTGCAATCCTGAAAGACTATCACTGGCCCGGAAATGTTCGAGAGCTAGAGAATGTGATCAAGTACTCCATTCTGTTTGCGGAGGATGTAATCTCTCCTTCTCACCTGCCTAAATACCTTTCTTCAGGAATTTCCAATCCCACGGACTCTGCGAAGGAACAATCTCATCTTTTCTCCTCGAATGGTCCAGGACTCGACTCATCGAGTAGATCCCTCTGCTCCCCCGAAGGAAAAGAGATGAGCATGTCCATTAAGTTCGGGCTTGATATGGGGAATAGGATACACTTGAAGGAACTGAGTGCAAGGGCAGCGGAGGAAGCTGAACGAAACATCATCCGCGAGGTAATGAGCAAAAAGAGATTTTCGCGAGCTCAGTTAGCAGAGTTTCTTTGCGTTGATCCAAAGACCCTACGGACAAAGTTAAAAAGGCTTCAGATTTCCGCCTGAGGCTAGTAACTCCCGCCGTCAACTTGTTCCCGTGCTTTCTACCACGAAATTGGCACCCACAATTTCTATTTCGTGACTCTGTGCCTTCGTAGTATTCTCTTCGACAAAGCTTGTAGGCTCAATCCATCCTGCGGCGTGGGGATGGAGGGCTTCAGCTGACTGAAGGATCTCCATGTACTTCCGAAACGAGGGGAACCAACTCCCACTGAGAAGGGAAACAGTTCCCTCTTTTCCTCTGGTCAATCAGAGGTGGGACTTCAAGAGAAGGTCGCAAGTACCACCGTCCTAAGAACCTTTGTGCTGTGCTATGGCAGGGCATATCTCTTGATACAGCAATCCACAGCCACGACCGTTCTTCTGTCACCCGCCCTGAGGGGTCGACAAAGGAAAAAAACGGGTTCTGTGTCTAATTCACATATCTCAATCATCTGAGCCTGAGGCTCAAATGCCTCCGGCTCGAAACCAGTAGGAGGGCAGGATTATGGCAAGAGTACAAAAATCCATGGAATCTTCGAGCCTGGCTGAAGTCGTTGACCGGGTGCTTGACAAAGGTATCGTCATCGATGCCTGGGCAAGGGTCTCGTTGGTGGGGATCGAATTACTGGCAATTGAAGCCCGGGTTGTTGTGGCTTCGGTAGAGACCTTCCTGAAATACGCTGAGGCAATCGGGTTGACGGCCGGAGCAGCATCCCCAGCTTAAGCTCAGGATGTGTCGAAGCTCCAACAGAACCAAGTTTCTTGTCCCGACCCGTCTCGTCTTGGTGACAATGAAATGGGAACGTGTCGGGACATACTTGGACATCGAAAAAGCAAGTGGCATATGAATACACTAGAAGGAGAATCGCGTTATGGGGACACATGAAAAATGGACAGAAGGTTTAATCGACGATATAGACTCGATGTATCAATCACGAGCAGATCTTGCCGCTCTGATTCAAAAACAGACTGAGGAGCGTAAAGCGCTGACGAATGAAATGCTCTCTGACGCCCGCGATCTTGTTGAGAAGATTCAACGCGATCACAAGATTAGTGCCAAGGCGTTGCTGGGCTCGCTCCATCAGTTTGGCTCCGATGTCCGCAAGGCTGGGGAGATGTGGCAAGGGAGAGCGAAACGCCCGACAACCAAAACACATCGCCCTGCGGAATCTGCCAAGTCACAGAGTCACCATTCCAAAAAAAGCGCGAAATGACGCCAGCAGCTCCCCGCAGGGAATGCAGGACCAAGATCCTTTCTGAGGACCAAAGGGTGCTTGCGATAGTGAGGGAGCATGCTGGAGGCATCAGACTGGTGGACATAGGGAATCAGATGGGAGTAAATTGGAGATCACTGGTAGTCGTCGTTGGAAGGCTTTTGAAAGAGGGGAAAATAGGCAGGATTGACGGCGTATATTTTGCCAACGGCTCAGAATGATGGTTTGGAATGGTAGATTCAACAGAGCATCCAGGAATGAAATGAACCGACCCCACCTTGCCGTGTGCGGCCGGGGGCCGTGAGACTCCTTGAAAACTGAAGTATACCATTCTAAACCTTTCTTTGGTATCGCGCCCGACGGCCCCCGAACATTTGGGAGACGATCAACTCTCGCTAAGGTTTTCATTCTGAGTCATAGTGAAGAGTCTCCCTTCGGGGCATCAGAGAAAGTACTCTGGATTTCTCCCTCCGCTGCCGCTCCGCTTTGCTATTCGAATCGAGCGGTGGCATACATGCACCAAGCACAACTCGGCTCGGGAGGCATTCTTTGGGTACGTGTCGGTCAGTTTCTAAGTCCCCCGAGGGAATTCTCGGACAACCTCATAAATGACAGGTAAGAAGACATGAGACAATACAATCCCGCCGACTGCTACGCGCTTCGGCTCGAGCCGAGGGAAGATTTCATTATCACCCCGATAATAGAGAGTATCACCGAGAGAGCCGCAGCCTATCTGGAGGCTGGTTATCCGGTGCACCTGTGTGGTGGAGCAGGCACCGGAAAGACGACGCTGGCTATGCATGTGGCGGCGCTTCGAGGTAGGCCTGTGATGTTGCTCTATGGCGACGAGGAGTTCGGCAGTTCTGACCTGATCGGTGCGCAGAACGGCTTCAGCTCAGAAAGAGTCATAGACAACTATATCCACACGGTCCTCAAGACGGAGGAAAGCGTGCGAACACAGTGGGCGGACAACCGCGTGACCACCGCGTGCAGGAACGGCCTCACGCTTATCTACGATGAGTTTTCCCGCTCACGACCTGAAGCAAACAATGTGCTTCTTGGGATCCTTGAGGAGAAGATCATCGTGCTGCCTGAAGCGCGTTATGGAGAAATATACATGCCTGTCCATCCAGATTTTCGCGCCATTTTCACCAGCAATCCCGAGGAGTACGCCGGAGTGCACAAAACCCAGGATGCACTCTTGGATAGGATGATGACTATTGAGCTGAGTCACTACGACCGGGACACGGAGGTTGCGATTACCCGAGCCAGGTCTGGACTTCCCGAAGAGGAAGCAGCAAAGATCGTGGACATCGTGAGAGACTTTCGAAGCATAGGTGTGGCGAACTTCCGCCCCACTATCCGTGCTTGTATCATGATTGCCCACGTTGTTGCTGCCCGTGGTGGAAAAGTCCGGGCCGACGATTCCATTTTCTATCAAACCTGTGCTGATGTTCTCGGCTGGGATACAGTGAAAGTGAAACGAGACGGTGTCTCTATCGCCCGGCATGAGATCAAACGACTGATCGAAAAGCACTGTGGTGGGAACCACGGAGGAGATCTGGAGCCGCCGAAAAATGATGAGCCTTTTGTTCATATGGCCGATACGGTTGAGAAGGAAAAGCAGCTTCAACGTCCAGCAGGGCGACATCAGTCTAAGAGACTGGGAGGTGTAAACTGAAAGCGCTAAGAAAAGGATTGGATACCATCAAAACGCTACGCGGTCTGGTAGATACCTTCCACAGCCACACGGGCTATGGAGCCCTGATAGAGTTAGCCCGGCTAAGTCGGGAAAGAGAACGGCTAAGTTATGAAGAGAAAAGGTGGGAGAACCGAAGCGAGCAGATAAAGGCCCGCTTGGAAGAAATCAGACAAGCGGAGAGATGGTTGAACGTAGTAGTTGCCCGCGAGAGGGCCCGCCTTGGCGGCTTCGAAGGCCAGGAAAGGGCGTTCCATCTTAGCGAACGATCAGGAGACCAAGCTCGTCCTGTCCGCCCAGGTACGATTCTCAAGTATTAGATATAAGTCCTGTTCCCCTAAAGCACGGGTGGCAATCTCCGTCCAAGGGATCAGGCAGTCAACTCAACTCGCAGTGAGGATTACATGCTACCTATCTTGCGACTGAATTGCATCAGTTGTGGGCACTCCGTCAATCTGCATGAGGATGTCTATGCCGATTATGAAGGTTTGATCAAATGCGATGCCTGCGGAGAGCTTCTCAACATCAAGATTCAAGAGGGTAAACTGAGATCTATGGCGCTTGGGTTCGTGAACGGAATCTCGGCCGCTAAGGCATTGTTTACCGGCACCACAGCTGACTTGCCCGGCAACTGATCTCTTTCCTGATAGAATGCTCAAAGGGAGTTGGCATTTCTGCTCATATCCAGAGAGAGCCGGCGCTCAAGGAAGGGCTGAGGGTTTGGGCAACCGAAAACATGCAGCAGCCTCATGGGGGAAGAGGCTGCTGATCATAGAAAGCGAAGAACTGGTATGGACCACAAGTTTATTTACGCAGTCATCGAAAGGAATGGACAGTGCCCGCCCATCGCTGAGTCCCCTCTTGACGGGATCGACGGTGCCGCCATCGAAATTGTCTGCTACCGAGACATTGCAGCCGTTGTCAGTTCTATAGATATCAGGAGGTTTGACCCTGGCTCGTCAGGCAAGGATTCGTATGCCCAGAAGGAAGGGATCTTAAAGTCAGACCTACTGAAGTACCAACAAGTGAATCTCTCACTCCTGAAACAGGCCTGGTCGAGCGCGGTGATTCCTCTGAAATTTGGATTCACGGCAAGGGACGGGCAACAAGTTGAGGAGGTTCTACGAGGGGCTTACATTGTGCTAAGAACCCTCCTCAGTAGACTAAGAGGAAAGGTGGAACTTGTAATCCAGGTATCTTGGGATCTGCCAAAGATTCTCAAGGAGATTCGCGATAAATGTGGTTTGCCTGATTCGTTAAACTCCCAGTCCGGGACCCGAGATCCACAATTAATTGTGGAGGTTGGAAGAATGCTCTTCGAAGCGGCCGAGGGAAAAAGAGAGAACTTCATTACCGCCATTCATGATAGCCTTTCCTCCTTGTCCATGAGATTTTTCGATGGACCTCGCAACGCGGAAGAAATGATTCTGAACCGGAGTTATCTGGTGGCAAAGGAAAAGGAGCCGTTGTTTGATGAGGCGGTAGACCTCCTGGGAACTGAGCACGAAGGCTACCTGAGCTTTCGCTACATAGGTCCTCTGCCGGCTTATAGCTTCGCCAACATCGAGTTGAACCGGGGGAACTTCGCGCTCGTGGATAGGGCGCGGAAAACCATGCAATTACCCGAGAAAGCTTCCTGGAAGCAAATAAGAGCTTCCTACAGAAAGTTGGTGCTTGTCCATCATCCTGACAGGAACCCGGGCAATTCTCTGGCAGGGCAACGCTGCGTAGAAGTGGTAGAGGCATACGAGATGTTGAGCTCTTATTGCAGGAGTCTGCCGAACTTCATAGAGGGAAGAGAGGCTGGTCAGTTTTCCTTTGCCGAGGAGGATGTCGAGAAGGTTTTCGTTGTGCAGAACGAGAGGAGTTTTTACGCGTCGCCCTGAGCGGATTTGCCCGCCGGTGTGCGGTCACGGAGGTCTGAGATCCGGTAGGAGCAAGCTGGCCACCGGCTATCGCGAGGATTGGCTTCGGCAACGTCAGCTTTGAATTCAACGCCTATACTGGAGGAAAAAATGGAACTGAGCGAAGCGATCAGAAGAACCGAAGAGGAAATACCTGCGGTTATTCGCCTCAAGCTATCCGGAGTGATTGGTGCTATGAAAAAGGATGATGGGTGGCACGTCTCGGTCGAGATGGTTGAGCGGCACGCTTTACCCGACTCTCAAGACCTCTTGGGAGTTTACGAGGTTGTCATAGACGAGATGGGAAGGCTGATGAACTATGAGCGCAAGCGTGTGAGGCGAAGAAACGAAGTGGAAGAATCAGCGGCCTATGACTAGGACATTCATAGAAAGAGGATACTGGTCTACCCGATCTTGCTGGCCCCGTTCCACGTCAATAATTGAACAGATTCATCCAGGCCAGGATGCCCAGACGAAGCGTCCAATCGACGCATTGGAAATCCGGACGGAAACCGAAGGCCCAGAAAGCATCACTGATTCCCGTCTCTTGCCATGCTGAGAGCCTTAATTCAACAATCCCAGGAAGGCAAGGACGTCGAAGGCAAGTACTTCTACGCCGTGATTCTCTGCAACGGAAGGTACGATCTTGGTTTGACTGGTCTTCAAGGATGCGATGTGTACACGATCGCCTACAGAGATATCGCCGCTGTCGTAAGCGACCATCCCGTCGAGAGGGTCAGCATGATCAGGAAGAACCTCTCCCCTTACCATGACGTGACGAGGAGGTTTGCAGAAACCTGCACCACGATCCCTGCGAAGTTTGGTCAGATCGCCGAAAGCGAAGAAAAACTTCTCACGGTACTCCGCTGCAACTACTCTCGTATTCGACAGGAGTTGGAGAGGCTAGACCGAAAGGTGGAAATGGGTCTGAAGGTGACTTGGGAGGTGAACGACCTCTTCGAGTACTTCCTCAAAACAGATGCAGCGCTGAGAACCATGCGGGATCGAATCTTCGCTGCCCAATCACCTCCGACCACACTGGAACTGATCGAGCTTGGTTCGTTCGTCTCGCAGAGGATGAAGACCAGGAAAGAAGCAGTATCCGAAAGAATCGTGTCAGCCCTTCGTGATGCGGTCGTCGAGGAAAAACTCGATGACCCGAGTGAGGAGAAAACGGTCATGAATGGCTGGTTCTTGGTCAGTAAGGAGCGCCAACTTGATTTTGTGGAGCGTGTAAACAAAGCAACAGGCTTTCTCGGTGAAGAGTATGTCATCAAAGTCAATGGTCCTTGGGTGCCATTCAATTTTGTCGAACACATCGCGCTGGAAATACAAAATGACAACTGAACACTTCGTCGGACGAGGATATGGCATTCTTGATCGATGATATTCTGCTGGCACCCTTCAAAGGTGTCTTGTTTATAGCTGAGAAGATTCAAGAGGCAGCTCAACAAGAGGACCTTCAGGATGAGGACGCAACGCGGCGCAATCTGACGACGCTCTATATGCTGTTGGAGACAGGAACGATAACTGAAGAGGAATTCGAGCAAAGAGAAGCTGAATTGGTGGGAAAGCTGGAAAAGATCGAGGAATCCAAGGGGAAGTAGGTAACATCGTGCAGGAAGACGGCAAATATCTTTATGGCATCATAGGAGCGGAGAACGGTTTTTCCGATGTGCGGAATGGGACGATCGGCTTGGCAGGGGAAAAAGTCTATACAATCCGCTACGCAAGAATTGCCGCAGTGGTGAGCGACCATGCAGTGTGCAAAATTCATCCTCTCAGGGACTTCAAACCGCATCATGAGGTAATACGAGAAGTGAACAGACTATGTACCATCATCCCGATGAAATTCGGTCACATTGCCCAAAATACAGATGACATACTTCAGTTCCTCAAGAGCAACTTTTCTTTAATCTTCCAGGAACTCAAGAGGTTGGACAATAAGGTGGAGATGGGACTAAGGGTTTTCTGGGATGTTGACAGCGTGTTCGAGTATTTTTTGAGCAATGACCGAGAGTTGGAGAAACTCCGCGACAGGATCTTCGGCAAAGGTATGCAGCCCACGTATGAAGAGAAACTTGAATTAGGAATGCTCTTTGCGCAGAAAGTTGATGAGGAAAGGAAACAGCACGCGGACAGAATAATGAAGGCACTTGAGCATTGCATTGTCGATGTCAGAATCAACAAGCCAACTGACGAAAAGATGATATTGAACGGCGCTTTTTTGATCGAAAGGTGTGTGGAGAAGGAATACGAAGAGGGTGTGTATCGGGTTGCAAAGCTGTTCGATGGTCACTTTGCATTGGATTACAACGGCCCGTGGGCACCATACAATTTTGTCGAGCTAGTGCCGTTTCCACAAAACAAGGTTGTGATTTCACACAAAGGTGGATGTGGAAACGAGCACTAGTGCTCGCTTCCATGGGTAGTATCGAGGTCAAAACACAATATTTATTTCTGGAAGCGGCACTAGCACTTAAGGTTTGAGCATCCTAGAACGAGATTGTCGGCATGTCATGAATGAAAAGCCGCGTTTTATCACAAATAACGATCTTCGACTGCTTCTCTTTGGGGGCAAAGGGGGCGTGGGAAAAACCACCACCGCTGCAGCGACCTCCCTTTATCTGTCTGACCTCTATCCCGGAAAAAGGGTGTTGATTGCCTCGACCGACCCCGCCCATTCGCTCTCAGATAGTTTTGAGTATCCACTGAGTAATGTACCCGTCAAGATTTACTGCAGGCGCAATCTCTTCGGAATGGAGATTAACGTCGAAACGACG
>Ga0315285_10008776_pt1 | contig 10361 bp, 8 predicted proteins | sample YL17G09_36_MG_FD_203698 | JGI IMG/M metagenome (GOLD analysis project Ga0315285, IMG submission 203698) | Sediment microbial communities from Yellowstone Lake, YNP, Wyoming, USA - YL17G09_36 | ecosystem: Environmental > Aquatic > Freshwater > Lake > Sediment | place: USA: Wyoming | collected... | reverse complement strand
GGATGCCCCGCTGTTGCAGGAACCCGTGGCGGCGGCGCTGGCTTACGGTTTCCAGCGCGGCGACGAAAAAGCCTTCTGGCTGGTTTACGACCTGGGCGGCGGGACTTTCGACGCCGCGGTCCTCCACCTTCGCGACGGCGCCATCCAGGTGATCAACCACGGCGGAGACCGGGAACTGGGCGGCAAAGATCTGGACTGGGCGATCCTGGAGCAGATTCTAATTCCGGCGATCCACCAGAAATATGGAGATCTGGGGATGCGCCGCGGCGATCCCAGATGGCGCGGGGTGCTCGAGAAACTGAAGGTCTCCGCGGAAGAGCAGAAGATCCTGCTTTCCCGGAAACAGGAAGCCTGCCTGGAGGTCGAGTTCCCGCGCCAGGGCATCGCCGGGGAGAACCTGTCTTTCGAGTACCGGTTGACCCGCGCGGAGGTCGAGCGGCTGCTGGCGCCCATCGTCGAGCGCACCCTGCGTCATTGCCGGAATGTGCTCAAGGAGAAGCGGCTGGGACCGGACAGCATCGAAAGAGTGCTGCTGGTGGGCGGGCCCACTTTGACGCCCCAGCTCCGCGACTGGCTGGCCGATCCCAGCCAGGGCCTGGGTATCCCGCTGGATTTCTCGCTGGATCCTCTGACCGTGGTGGCCAGGGGCGCCGCCATCTTTGCGGGCACGCAGAGGCTGCCCGCCGGTCTGCGCGGTCCCGTTGCCCTGGGGACCTACCGCATTGAACTGGACCACAAGACCATCGGGACCGAGCTGCGGCCCCCGGTCTTTGGGAAAGTCACCGGCGGGCCTGGGGAGAGTCTGGCGGGTTTTCTGATCGAGTTTGTGAACCAGCAGGCCCACCCGGCCTGGACCAGCGGCAAGGTGAAGTTGAACCCCGATGGCACGTTCCGGACCGAACTGTGGGTCGAGAAATCCGGCCAGCATGGGTTCAGCATCGGCCTGTACGATCCGACCGGGAACCGGCTTCCGGCGGTTCCCGACAGCCTCACCTACACCATCGGCCTGGCCATGGAAGACGCGGTACTGACGCAGTCGGTGGGCGTCGCGCTGGCCAGCGGCAAGGTGCACCGTCTCTTCCAGAAGGGCGCCACGCTTCCCGCCAAGGCCTTCGACAAGTACGTGACCGCGGTGGACGTGCATCGCGGGGTCGCCAACGAAGAGATCGCGATCCCCTTCGTGCAGGGTGAGTTCCCGCTGGCCAACCGCAACGCCCCGATCGGGTGCATTCGCGTCCCCAGCTCCGAGCTGAAGCGCGACGTGCCGGTGGGGACGCAGGTCGAACTCCGTATGGAAATGGACCAGTCGCAGGTCTCCAGAGCCACTGCCTACATTCCTCTGCTGGACGAGGAGTTCCCCGCGGTGATCGACTTCCAGAGACCCTCCCCGGATGTCGGGATGCTGCTCCGCGAGTTCGAGCAGGAACAGCGGCGGTTCACGAACTTGCGGGAGAAAGCGCTCATTCTGGAAAACCAAAGAGCCAAGGCCGTTCTGGACCAGATCGACAAAGAGCAACTCCTCGAGGAGCTGGATAACCTGCTGGCGGCGGCCTCCGGCGACGCCGACGCTCGGAAGAAAGCGGCCTCCAGGTTGCTCGATCTGGAGGTCAAGCTCGACGAGATCGAGGAGTTGATCCGCTGGCCGGATCTGATCGCCGAGGCCAACCGGGAACTCATGCAGGTTCGGCAGGAAGCCGCGCAGCACGGGGGCGAGGCCGAGCTGGCGGAGGTCGAGGCCCTGCGCCAGGACGTGCGGCGCGCCGTTCAGGTGCGCGATCCCGATGTGCTCCGCAAGAAGGTCGAGGCGCTGGGCAACCTGCGCTACCGGCTGGTCGCCAACCAGCCCAGCTTCTGGATCGGCGTGTTGGGCTACTGCCAGCAGCGCAAGAAGGACCTCCGCGACAATGCGCTGGCCTCCAAGCTGTTCGCCCAGGCCGAGCGCGCCATTCAGAACGAGGACTTGCTGTCGCTCAAGACCGCCGTCCGAGGGCTCTACAGCCTGCTGCCCGGCGAGGGACAAGCCGAAATCAGCAAGGGATTCGGCTCAACCGTCCTGCTGAGGGAATAGCGGTATGCCAACGTCCAAGGGCCAGGAATTGCTGCGGAAGTACCTGCTGTGCCGCGCGGCGAACCTAGCCCGCTCTGGCCAGTACAGGCGGGCCGAGGGACTGCTGGGCGGGTTGCCGGATAGCCAGCGCAGCCAGGCGGCAGTGCTGGATCTGCTGGCGAGAATTCGCGTTCAGACTGGCAGGCCGGCGGAGGCTGAGTCGCTCTGGCGGCAGGCGCTGGCCCAAGATCCGGGAAACGCCGTGTACACGGCCTGCCTGGAGAGGCTCGCGCGCGGCGGCAGCCGCCGGAGGTTGATGGCTGCCCTGGCGGTGGCGGTTCTGATCGTGGCTGGCGTCGCCGGCGTCACCTACCGCCCCAAACGCACCCCTGCCCCGCCCCCTCCGGCTCCGCGGCCCATGGCAGCAGAGCAGTTCCAGCTTCCGGGCCTGCGGGTTCAGCCGGACGGTGCGGACCTTCTGGTGACGTTTCCGAACGGCTTGTTCTCGAAAGGCGTCAGGCTGAGGCCCGAGGGCGCCAAGGTCTTGTCAGCGCTGGCGACGAGACTGGGCGCCTCCGGCCGGCTCGTGCATCTGATGGTGAGTGGAATGACCGACGCCTCGACGGTTCGCCCCCGCGGCGGCTACGTGGATAATCCGGCACTGGCGCGGGCTCGGGCTCTGGCCGCTGTGAGCGTGTTGCGGCAGCGCTCCGGTCTGCCGGCAGAAGTCTTCACGATCGCTGACCCGGATGCGCAGGTCCCCGCCGGGCCGCGCCAGGACCGGAACAGGCGCTCGGTCCGGATCAGGCTGGCGCCGAAATGATTTCTGCCGCGCCAGAGGTGATCGAGGTTCCTGCGGATCTTGCGGGGCTGGATGCGAGCCTCCAGCAGACCCCCGATCGCCCGGCAGTGTTTCTGATCTGGCCGCGCCAGGGCGCCCCCTACCTGGCGCGCACCAGCCTGCTCCGCCGCAGGCTGCAACGCCTGCTGAGAGAGCGGGCGCAGCCTTCGCGCTGGCTCAACCTGCGGCCGGTGGTCTCCCGCATCGAGTACTGGCTGGTGGGCTCACGGCTGGAATCGAGCCTGCTCTACTACCAACTCGCCAAGCGCCATTTTCCGGACACCTATCTCAAGTTGTTGAAGCTGCGCCTGCCGCCCTACCTCAAGGTGATCCTCTCGAACCCTTTCCCGCGCACCCAGATCACCACGCGGCTGGGCGGCGCCAGAGCCTTCTACTACGGGCCGTTTCGAACTCGCGCCGCCGCCGAGCAGTTCGAAAGCCAGGCTCTGGACCTCTTCCAGGTGCGCCGCTGTCAGCAGGACCTGGCGCCTTCGCCGGCCCATCCTGGCTGCATTTACGGCGAGATGAACATGTGCCTGCGGCCCTGCCAGCAAGCGGTGAGCCGGGGAGAATATCAGAGCGAAGCAGGCCGCCTGATCGAGTTCCTCTCCACGCACGGAAGATCTTTGCTTCAGACCGTGGCCTCCGCCCGCGACCGCCTGAGCCAGGAGATGAACTTCGAAGAGGCCGCCCGGCAGCACAAACGGCTCGAAAGAATCCAGCAGGTTTTGCGGCTGCGCGACGACCTGGTCGAGGACGCCGGACGGTTGTGCGGTGTGGCGGTGGCGGCTTCCGCCGCCGCCAACGCAGTCGAGCTCTGGTTCTTTTGCCAGGGGAGCTGGCAGCCGCCCCTGCGCGTCAGCTTTGAGGTGGTGGAGGGGAAAACCATCTCACTGGATCAGAGGTTGCGCGAAGCGGTGGCCTCCCTCCGCCCCCGCAAGCCCTCTCTGACCGAGAAACAGGAACACCTGGCGCTGCTGGCCCGCTGGTACTACTCGAGCTGGCGCGGCGGAGAATGGATCCCACTGGAAGGGCTCGACCGCATCCCCTACCGCAAGCTGGTCCGCGCGGTTTCGCGGGTGGCCGTGTAGCAACGGCAGGCGACAGCGGTGCGGTATTATGGCATACCGGTGGAGCCGGTCTGATCAACGACTCTTCGGTAAGGGAGCAGTGACATGCTTGAGCGATTTCGGGTGAACAATTTCAAGAGCCTCATGAACGTCGAGTTTCGCCCGGCCGGGCTGAATCTCATGGTGGGGGCCAACAACGCGGGCAAGACCAACCTCTGTCACGCGCTTCGGTTTCTCGCTCTGAGCAGCCGGATGCCGCTGGACGATGCCGCCAGACAATGCACAGCCGAGCCCTGGAACCTGCTCAACGTCTATGCCGGCGACGATTCCCTGGATATGGAAGCTGACTGCACCCTGATGTCCGAGGACGAACCTCTGCGATTTACCTACAGGCTCCGGCTCACCGGCGAGAAAAACGCCGGTTCGAAATCGGTCAATCGGCCGTTCGTGGTCAGTTCCGAGTCTTTGAAACTCACGGGAGGGGGATTCGTTGACCAGGTGCTTCTGGAGAACTCCGCGGGAGACGTCAGACTCTTTCACGAGAAGTCACCGTACCCGGATCCGTACGTAAGAACCAATGCGCCAACCACCGCCACCATGCTCTGTCGCCTTTACGACCTGGAAACGCACAGCATGGCCAACCTCTTCAAGCGCTATCTTGCTTCCTGGGGCTACTACAATCTGGAGCCAGCCCAACTCCGGTCCAATATCGCATCCCCCATGGACCGTGTGCTGGAAGCCAGCGGCTCCAACCTGTGCTCCGTGCTGTACACCCTGCACAACGAGCGTCCCAGGGATGAAAGGAAGCTGGTCGAGGCCGCCAAGCTGGTGGAACCCCGCCTCGATCTGATCAGCTTCCAGTCCCCGGATCCTGAGCATGTTTACATGTTCTTCGAAGACCAGCAGGGCCATCGGTTCGGAGTCCAGAACCTGTCGGACGGCAGTCTGCGATTCCTCGCCATGGGCTTCTTAATTCTGGCCCATCGCCAAGAGAGCAGCACTCGTCCGGCCCCGCCGTTGATCATGATCGAGGAGCCGGAGAACGGCATCTTTGTCGGTCACCTGAAGTCGATCTTCGAGAAAATCGACCCTTCAGGGGCGCAGGGGCAGTTCGTCTTTACCTCGCACAACCCTTATTTCATTGACCTGTTCGACAGCGCGCTGGATGGACTGCACGTAGTAAAGTCGGAGACAACTTATTCGAGAGTGGTCCGGCCAGACCCCTCCCGAATCCAGGAGCGCCTTGGCAAGTTCTCGCTTGGTGAGATGCACTTCCGGGGATTGCTCGAATGACCATCGGCTTCTCCGTCCAGGGCAGCACGGATCGCGCCTTGCTGCATGGTCTGCGGACCAGGTGGTGCCCGAACGCAGGTTTGATCCAGGGCCCATTCCGCGGAAGCACCCAAGAGTCCCTGCGCCGCGAATACCGGAAGATATGCGAGCAGTTCGTCGAGCAGAACGTTGAGGTGATGGTCTTTCTCACGGATGCGGACACCGAGCCCTGGCGAGAGGTCCAGCGCAATGAGCGCTCGAGATTCCCTGCCGAGCATCTCCCCCACGCCGTGCACGGGGTTGCGGATCGGAACGTCGAATGCTGGATCTGCGCTGATCCCCAGTGGCTCGCAAGGGAGTTGGGCGCCGGTCCGGAGCAGTTCCAGTGCGAGAATCCGAAGCGGGCCTTCGAGCGCGTGCTGGGGATAAGTCGGGACGACAGCAAAGAAGCCGAGATCGCGGCACTGGTCTCGAAGGCCCCGCTCCACAGGTGGCTCATCGAGCCGTCGTTCGAGGATCTTTACGAGCAGCTCCGGGATCAGAGCCAGCAACTCGGGTGCTGCGTCGAGAACCTGAGGGACTCTGGCGCCGCCTCTCGGCGGCCCGATGGTGGATCGTAGATCGTGGATAACCCGCCTCCACGATCCACAATCCACAATCCACGATCCTGCTATCGTCGCACCTCAGTAGCTTTCCAGGCCTGCAATTCGGCCTGTAATCGCTTGAAGAGTTCCGGATACTCGGGCGCCAGGGTGCGGCGCTCGCCGGGGTCCTCGCGCACGTTGTAGAGGAACTTGCCGCCGCTGATGTCCAGCAGCTTGAGGTCGCCGCGCATGGCGGCGCGCATGTCGTAGCCCTCGGCTTTCCACTCCCAGAACAGGGTGCGTTCGGGCAGGCCGGCCTTGTCCTGCCAGACGTCCAGGAGGTTGAGGCCGTCCACTTTCCAGGCGGGGTCCACCTGGCCGCCCGCGGCGGCCGCGAAAGTGGGCATCACGTCCATCATGTGCACGGGCTGATCGAACTTCCTGCCCGCCGGGACCTGGCCCGGCCAGCGCACGATGCCGGGCTCGCGAATCCCTCCTTCTTCCAGGCTCCTCTTTTGCCCGCGGAACGGGCGGTTGCTGTCGTGATACCAGGAGGCGCCCTTGTTGCCGGCCTCGAAAGTGGCCCCGTTGTCGCTGGTGAAAACCACGATGGTGTTCTCGGCCAGGCCGGTTTCATCCAGCGCTTTCAGGACCCGCCCGATGCCCGCGTCCAGCCGGTGTATCATGGCCGCATACCGGGCGTTGTAGGGTTCGTTCGGGTCCTTCTCCTTGAACTTGCCCCGGAACAGCGCCACCTCCTCTTCCGGGGCCTCGATGTAGAAGTGCGGCTCGATGTAGGCCAGATACAGGAAAAACGGCTGAGTGCGGTGGCTTCGGATGAACTGGATGGCCTCGTCGGAAAACATATCGGCGGTGTAGCCGTTGGTGGCCTCCTTGTCGCGGCCCCGATACAGGAACTTGGGATAGTGCTCCCAGGCATGCCGCGCGTCCAGGAAGCCGAAGGTCTGGTCAAAGCCCTGATCGAGCGGGTGCGTGAAGGATCCGTCCGGCAAGTTGCCGCGGTGCCACTTGCCCACCAGTGCGGCGACCAGCACCAGGACCGTGGCGAAGAATATCAGCAAGAGATGGCGTTTGGTCTGCAAGACCATCCGGGAGAAGCCCCATGCTGATTATGGTGACGGGCCGGTCTTTTTCCTATCCCGTTCCTGTGTGCTCTTGGTCGGCATCTAGCGCCTACTTCGCGGCTGGCCCCACCGGACGGCAGGGCCGCAATTGCGTGTCACACTGAAATATGTGAAGTCCGCGACAAACGTCACCTTGAGTCTTCCGGACGCGCTGTTGCGCAAGTTCAGGATCTATGCGGCCACCCGCAACCAATCCATGACCAGCCTGGCGGCGCGAGCCATCCGGGATCTGATGGAGCGGGACCAGCAGACCGCCGCGGCCAGGCGCCGCTTTCTTGCGCGCATCTGGAACGCGCCCGACCGGGGGACGGGCGGCACGATTCGCTGGACCCGGGACGAGTTGCATGAGCGTTGAATTTGTTGACAGCAATCTCCTCGTCTACGCTCATGACGGCGGAGCGGGCGCAAAACACGGCCAAGCCGTGGATCTGCTGGCGCGGCTGTTCGAGGAAGGGGCTGGCGCGCTGAGCACCCAGGTGCTGGCGGAGTTCTATGCGGCCGCCACCCGGAAACTGGGCATGACCAGCGCCGAAGCGGAAGCTGTCATCCGCGACCTGGGCGGCTGGATCATTCATCGCCCCGCACACGCCGATCTTCTGAAGGCCGCGCAACTCGATCGCCGGTACAAGCTCGGCTGGCGGGATGCGCTGATCCTCACCAGCGCGATCGAAATTGGCTGCGCTGTGCTCTGGACGGAAGACCTCTCCGACGGTCGGCGGCTCGGCCCGATCACGGTCCGCAACCCGTTCCGGTAGGGCGGCCCGGAACCGGCGGCGGCGGGGCACTACTTCGCGGCTGCGGGGAGGTTCTCCAGGACCCAAAGCTCATTCGGCGCCCCGCTGCGGCCGGTGTCGAAGGCGATCCGCTTCCCATCCGGGTGCGGTGCGAACAACTCCATGCCTGCCACCGACAGCCCCGTCCTTTGCGGCTCGCCTCCGGCGACAGAAATGCGCCACAGTTCCGGCGCACCATCCTTGCCAGTCCTCCTCAAGGTGAGTAGATAGCGACTGTCCGGGGTCCAGGCGATCTGCTGGAGTCCTTCGGTTTCAGACTTCGGAAAACGGCATAGCTCACGCCACTCGCCGCCCGTCGCCGGCGCCAGCCGGAGCGCTACCGTGCGGTCTCCAGCGAGGGGTAACCAGAGCGCCATTTGACGGCTGTCCGGGGATATCTTCAGCAGTGGGAATCCTCCTTGGGCCAGTTCCGGGACCCGGGCGATTTCCCGCTCCTTTCCGGTTTCGATGTCGGTCTCAATGACGCCGCCCCGGAGCTTCGGCTCGCCGCTGGTGAAGTGATAGTGCTTCTTCCCGTCCGGGGAAATATCACCGCCGCCGGGGATCGGCAGGGGATAGCTGCGGAATAGCCGGTGCTCTCCCGTTTCAAGGTCCACCCAGTAGGGGGTGAGCGCATCGGGGTTGGACGTAATCGTCCGCACCAGGACCGATTTGCCGTCCGGGCGCCAGATGACAGGGGCTGCGCTTTGGTTGAGCTTGACAGGAACGTCTTTTGCTTCGCCGGTCTCGACGGAGAGGATCACAAGGGTCGGGGGTCTCCCGTGGTGGGTATCGCCGCGCCGGTAGTAGGCCAGGCGGCGACCGTCGGGTGACCACGACGGCGCCGAGTTGGAGCCGGCAAAGCGAGGCACGGCCGGCGCCGGTTGATGCAGCAGCATGCCGTCCACCGGATCCAGCTCCGCCAGGTACACCTCCCCAATACCCGTATTCGTGGAGTAGTAAAAATCACCTCGCCGGGTGAAGCCGCCCGGGATAACCCGACCGCCCGCGACGGTCACTCCTTCCTTCACCAGCCGTGGGATCCCCCGCGGCTTGCCGTCCACCACGTCGATGGTCCAGAAACCCCTGGTCCCCGTGCGGTCGCTGACAAACAGGATCTGATTCCCGGCCGGCGTCCAAACCGGGTTGAAGTCGTCGGCCGGAGACTGGACGAGGGGGATCTCCTGTCCACTCTCGAGGGAAAGTAGAAAGATGTCATCTTGCCCGCCGGCTACTTTTCCGGGCCCGGCATAGGCCAGGAAGCGTTCGTCTGGAGAGAGACTGGGACGCCACGCGCGTGGCGTGGGCGTCTTGAGGACCCGCCTCGGCCCGTCGGCGGCCGGAATGAAGGCAAACTGCCATTCCTGCTTGCTCCTCATGAGTAGGGCGAGGATCTGTTTGCCATCCGCGGTCCACTGATACGGTTCAGTATAGGAGCCAATCTCCTTGTCTCGGAAAACAGTGCGCTGGTTGGAACCGTCAACCCCAATGACGCGGAGCTCATAATACTGCTCCTTGTTGCGCCAGGCGTAGGCGATCTGCCGGCCATCGCCAGAGAAGACCGAGAACTCAGCGTAAGCCGGTGGTCCGTCCCAGGTCCCGTCATTAGTGAGCCTGCGCTTCTCTCCAGTCGCCAGGTCGCGCAGGAACAGATCACCCGTGTCCCAGTCAACATAGGAGTGGTACCTGCCGTCGGGGGAGGGCGCCGCTTCGAGCCAACCATGGTCAATTGCCCAGACCTTGCGCAGGGCGATGCCGGGTGGATGCCCGAGCCCCCCGGCCCGCTCCAGCGCCGCCAGCCGCGTACGCGCCGTCGCCGCGAGGTCTTTCTGGTCGCCGAACTCCCGCACTACGCGCTCGTAGGCTTTGCGGGCTTCGGCGTCGCCCAGCCTCTCGTAGCACTGGCCCATGCGGACCAGGGCCTGGGCCGCGACCGCGCGGTCACTCGACTGCGCGGCCTTCCGGTACAGCTCGATCGCTCCTTGGAGGTCGCCGGCCACGACCTCCTTGTTCACCGCGGCTTCAAGCTGCAGTTCGGCGCGATTGCCCTTCTGGGCCGCCAGCGCGGCGAGCACCATCACGGATGTTCCCAGCAACAGTTTCTTCATTCCGAACCTCCGCGATCAGAATACGGGGCGCTTATTTGTCGCTTATCGCGGAACCGTGTGATTTCCGTCTGCCAGGGCATTTTCTTCAGCCGTCGAAGCGGTAGCCGATCCCGCGCACGCTGACCACGTACCGGGGCGCCTCCGGCGCCGCCTCGATTTTCCTTCTCAGGTGCATGATGTGGTTGTCGATGACCCGGTCAGTGGGGGAACTCGCGGTTCCCCACACCTGGTCCAGCAACTGGTCCCGCGTGAGCGTACGGCCCCGGCTGCGCAGGAACACCGCCAGCAGTTTCAGTTCGATGGGAGTGACCTCGACGAGCCGGCCGCCCCGCCGCACTTCCGAGCGGGCAAAGTCCACCTCGATGTCACCGAAGCGGCAGGCCGCCGGATCCTCGCTTGTCGTGCGCCGCAGCATGGCCTTGACGCGCGCCCGCAATTCGACCGGGCTGAACGGCTTGGTGACGTAGTCGTCGGCGCCCAGTTCGAGGCCCAGCACCTTTTCCGCCTCCTGCGCCTTGGCG
>Ga0315285_10008775_pt1 | contig 10361 bp, 13 predicted proteins | sample YL17G09_36_MG_FD_203698 | JGI IMG/M metagenome (GOLD analysis project Ga0315285, IMG submission 203698) | Sediment microbial communities from Yellowstone Lake, YNP, Wyoming, USA - YL17G09_36 | ecosystem: Environmental > Aquatic > Freshwater > Lake > Sediment | place: USA: Wyoming | collected... | reverse complement strand
TGCAATGACCAAAGGGGGTGCCAGATGATCCGCAATTCGTGGCAGAAGGAAGCCGGAGTGGGCCACAGGCCCGTCGTACTTTTCCGGGGCATCCCTGCGCCGCCGCGGAACCTACGGTGTTCGTCCGGCACGATGGAAGTCTTGCTGACCTGGAACGCCCCCCCGCACCTGCTGGGAGTAGACGGATTCAGGGTCTACCAGACGACAGAGAACAATCTCGTCTGGAGCACCAAAGACCGAACGGTTCGTCAGGCCAGGATAAAGATGCCGGCGAACACCACCGACAACTTCTTCGTGAGTTCGGTGAGCAAGTTTGGGCGTGAGTCGCCCAAAATCCCGGTGCAAGGGAGTTCGGACACCAACAAATACGTCAAGATCGGAACCTCGGGAGAGGCCGACGGAACAGGCGGGTCATCTGGCCCCGAGTGGAGCAGAGAACCAAGCGGGGGCGGAAAAGGAAGGCTCAAATGAGCACGGCGATTGTTCCGGTGCAATTCAAGGCGGACGGGCGGTCGGCACGTCCCATCGTGCAATAGGATGCCCCGGTATTGACCGAACCCGCTACGCCTGCCTCTGCGGAAGGAGTTACTAGTGATGAGACTTCGCGCCATTGTACTATTCGTTGCCCTCCTCTTGGCTGCGGGATCGGCCCGGGCTACCACCGTGACTGGCACGATGAAGGACATTCAGGGGAACGCACTTTCAGGCGTCGGTGACTACGCCACGTTCCAGTTGATGAACTTCGGGTCGAACGTGCCGAGGGTGACGGCCACGAACATCGTCGTCCAGACCCAACCGCTCAGGGTTACGTCGGCGCAGTTGCAGGCTGGCGTCACCATTCAGGCGAACGACACCATTACGCCCGCCACCACGTTCTACCGGGTGACGTTCTTCCACTCCGGTCAACTCTTCCGAAGTTTCGACCACCGCATTACGGGAGCCAGTTACAACCTTGACTCGGCCACGCCGATCACCACGGCTCCAGTGGTTGCGGCGCCGACCGGCGACGCCACATATCTCCGCGTGGATGCAGGGAATACCAATCTGGCGGCGACCCGTTCCTTCAGCCTCGGTGCGGTGACGCTGGCGACTCCCCTTGGCTTCCTTGACGGGGGCACAAACGCGAACATAACTGGTGTCGCCAACCGATGTGTTCATACCAACGCTGGGGGAACGGCGTTCGAACTTATGGGGGCGGACTGCGGGACGAGCGGCGGAAGTGGGATCACGAGTCTTAATGGGCTGACCGGCAATTCCCAGACGTTTTCCATCGGAGCCACCGGCACAACTCCGTCCTGGACCAGTGCTGGAACGGACCACGCCTTGAATATCCCGCTGGCGGCTACGGCGAGTGTCACGGCGGGGCTGGTCTCCAAGACCCAGTACGACTCCTTCGTCAAAACCGATCAGACCAACACCTACTCAACGGGCGGACAGAATTTTGAATTGGCCACCTACTTAAAGGTACCAACGAGCGCCGGAGCCGCCCCGGTGGCCAACGGTTTGATCGCCTTCGATTCCACGTCGTATGAGTTGAAATGGGGCAGGTCCGGGGTTACGCAGATTGCTGAGGCAACTAACAACAAGGGTCAGGTCAACGGTTATGCCAGCCTGGGGGCCTACTCGAAACTGAGTCCTGTGTCTCAGGTGCAAGAAGTGATAGCTTCCACCGACCTCACAGACTTTGCTTCCAAGAGTGGCACCGGGACGGCGATTATAGGAGCGACTTTTACTTCGCTGACTACGGACGATCTGGTCGCTTGGAATGGTAGCAACTGGATCAACGTGACGGCGGCACCGAAAGCAACGGCGTTCGCTGCCGACCCAAGCGACTGCACCACGAATCAGTTTGCGAATGCTATTGCTGCAAACGGCAATCTTTCGTGCGCCGCCTTGACTTTGGCCTCAGCGCAGTTTTCCAATCAAGGCACGACCACCACCGTATTGCACGGCAACGCTTCCGGCAACCCCGCCTTCGGCGCCGTGGTGGTGGCTGACGTGACGGCCGTTCTTAAGACTCGTCAAATCGGATTCATGGTGGGCGCGGACACCGGCGCGGCCCTAGCCGACACGGACGACCAGGCGGACCTCTTCGTGAACCGGCTAGGCCAGGGGATCACGATCAGTGAAGTCTGGTGCGCTTGCGACACTGGCTCTCCCATCATTCAACTCCAAAAAGACGATGGCTCTCCCACGAACATGCTGACGGGCGACCTGACGTGCTCAGCAGGCGCGGGGGCAAGCACCACGTCTTTTGTCTCCGGCGAGAACGCCATAGCGGACGGCAATCGGGTTGATTTCGTGATGGTGACAGCGGGTGGGACCGCGAAGCGCGTAACCGTCTTCGCCAAGTACACGCCGGATTAGAGGACTGAAATGAAACGCAGATTTCTGTTGTTCGTCGGTTCGCTGTTGGCAGCGGCGACCCTTCTGTGGGCCACCACCCAAGGCCCGAACAATCCGACGCTGGGCGTCAGCGTCGCGGGTGCGGGAATAGACTGGGCGACCCCGACCAATATTTACGCCTCAGACGATGCACGGGCCACCGCCGCTTTAGCCGCCAGCGAGACGACCGACTATTTGCGCGCTACCGGCTTTGGTTTCACCATTCCCACAGGCGCGACTATCAATGGCATTGTCCCGGAATTTGAGCGCAGCAGGAGCGGCGCGGGAACGTGCGAAGATTTCTCCGTAAGGTTGGTAAAGGCGGGAGTCGAAGTTGGAGCCGATGACGCCAAAGGAGGAGCATGGCCGGGCACAGACGCTTACCTATCGTACTTTGGCCCTACCATGCTGGGCGGCACGACCTGGACGTCAGCCGAAATTAACGCGGTGGGGTTCGGAGTTTCGATTGCTGCTCAAGAGACGGGCGGCACCAATACAGTCAGCGCCCGCGTGGACCACGTTCGCATCACAGTCTATTACACAGCGGCTGGCGGCGTTCCGAAGCGGCAGATCCTCAATAGTCGGTCCTTCGGTCCACCGACAGTGGGTTTCCGGCAGGTGTCACGTTACGGCGTTCCGTTTGGATTCGAGCGCGTGCGCGACCTGGACAGAGGGTCATATCTGGGGCGGGCTGCAAGGAAGTCAGGAGATGCTCGGGAAGTGCGGCTTGAGCACAACGCCTGGCTCCCAGGGATGCCTGGGTATCACGAGACCAGGCCCCTTCCTGCGTTCGGGAGGCGGTGGGGCAACCCAGGGTAGCCAAAACTCGCAACGAGGGCGGATTTCGGCGGCAGACGCGGCAGGCGGCTCCGGGGTAGAAAAGGTCGCGCGTTTTCGCGCTACCTTTTGGGTAAATCTGCGGTGTACGCCCAGGCTGTCGATCCGACACAGGCGGAGACCTGGATGCACTATGCCTGGGTGGCAGGCGCCGTTGAAACCTGTTTACGTAAACAGGTTTTGTCCTACAAGCACCACGAGGTTGTCGCGCCTCTAAGTCCAACCGACCAAGAGACCTGGCTCGCCAAAGCTGCAGAGGAAGGGTAGTCCGTGCGCGAACTTCGGGCCGCGATAAAGGCGGCGAAGCCGACGCCACCACTGCCCGAGGGAAAATACCGGGTCATCTACGCCGACCCGCCCTGGCCCTTTTATCGTGGTAAACTCCACCCATGAAGTTGGGCATCTCGAAAGACGTGAGTTGTCGTGCGCAGAACGACGTGCCCAGGAGGTATCCCATGGCATTCAAAGCGGCATTCTTAGCTTGCGTGGTTTCGCTGTTCTCGGCACTTGCCGGGTTCGGCCAGACGTTGTCGGAGACAGCTGCGGCTGACCTTGCGCCGTATGACGCGGCTCTGGGGAAGTTTCTTGGCGAGCCCGGGGCGGTTGTCCATACCTGGATACCCGGTGCACCGGGATGCGATGGCGAGTGGGCGGACGGACATCTGATCCGTAGCATCCACACCGAGAACGTCTTTGTCGCAGCGAAGGCGTTTTGGTCGTCAGGCCGGAAACTCGACGTTGGGGTCCTAGTAATGAACAATAGCAGCCACACGGTTGATGTACTTCCTGAGCGAACTGCCATTCAGGCCTTTGGACGGAAAGGCAAGATCCTGCGGGCTGAGGATCCTGAGCGCGTAGCTGCCAGAATGCAGACGTGGGCCGCAATTACCGCCGCAGTCGTGCGGACGGCGCCCCTATTCCAGAGGACGTACTCAGAGGCGTGGGGTTCCGTCGGCGGCCAGCCGGTCAGAATCCACGTGGAATCACCGGACGAGTTGGCCAGAGCGCAGGGAGCGGCAGATGCCGATAGGCTCATGGCGGACGCGGCCTGGGCGGCCGCGCAAGTCGAGGCCGCGGCCTTGAAGGCGAACACGCTACGTCCGGGAGAGTCAGTCGTCGGCTACTTAACTTTCCCGCTGCAAAAGAAGATGAAATTTTTCCGGGCCGCCCTGGTCGTGGACAGGGAGATTTTCTGTTTCATCTATGGCGAAAGTAAATAGGTCGTGGACGCCGCACGAGCCGGAAGGGGAATCGCAAGGGGAAAGGACTCCTCTCGTTTCGGGGCTGCATAAATGGCCTTCTGAGCCGATTCCCACAGGCTTTCGCGGCGGCACACGCGGGTGCAGGCATCTCCGCCGCTGAAGCCAACGCCCCAAAAAGCCAAAACGCAACATTACGTCGGAGTTCCGGGTCGGTCTCAGGGGGCCAACTTCCTGCCTGTCAGTACGCATGGGGGAGAAAACGCAACAAAAGGTGCATTCTGTTGCACCTCAGTAGATCGCCATCAAAGCCGACTGCGCGGCTTCCGTCGCCTGCCTGTCTGACACCGCGATGTACTTCATGGTCGAGCCGATGGCCTTGTGGCCGAGGCACTGTTTGACCAAGGCGAGGTTCACATTGCCCGCTATCAGATGCGTGGCCAGGGAGTGCTTGAGGGCGTGCGGGTGGCGCTTCTCTGGCGACAGGCCCGCAGCCTCAGAACAGCCTTGGAACAGCCGGAAGAACTGCGAGCGATGGAGTCGCCCGCCTTTCTGAGACGTGAACAGGAAGTCAGACCCGTCGCCGTTGCGCGTGCGCAGCCAAGCCCGGACCGCGTTGACTTCATCGAGGAGCGGCTGCCCCTTGTGCCGGTAGAGCGGCTGCACGGTGTAGAGCGAACCTTTCAGCCGACGAATCGAAACCGACTCCGATTTCAGGTCCACATCGGCGAGCTTGAGCCCGCAGACTTCCGAGGCTCGCATTCCGTGACGGTACGCGAGCAAGATCATTGCCCAATCCCGCGCAGAGCGCGGCCGGGCGACTTTCAACAGGCCAAGAACTTCATCGGGTGTCAGATAGTTCATCGGAATGAACCTCCTTTGCATGATGGCGGACGGCGGCCCGACTCGACCGCCGTTTCGTCCTACTCGCCGAAGTCGGAAGCGTAGAGTTCTTCGGCTGCTTTCTTCGTCTCCCGGAGGCGGTCGGGGAGTTTCCATTCCGCAGCTTCGGCGCGGTCGGAGATCGCAATCAGCCGGTGGGTCAACAGTGCCAGAGTTTCGACCGCACCATACAACGGGTTGAGCGAGTTCCAGAGATCAACTTGGCCGTGCTTTCCCTTCGGCCCTCCTAGACCGAGTTCACTTGCTTCGTTCTGTACGAGCTCCATAGCGCCGCGCAACGTGGAAACCGCATCCCGCATGGTGGAGACCAGACCTTCGCTCCAGTAGAGGTGTTCGCTGACGGCTTGAGTCTCTTCCGGGGTGAGTGTGATCTCGGGGAGGGGATCGACTATTCCCTGAGCTATGGCGCGCTGCAATTCGAGCCGGATTTCCTCGCATTCGAGGTTGCGGATTTGCTGGCGGATCTCGTCGCGCTTTTCGCCTAACTCTCGAATGGTCTGTATGGGATTCTCGGCGGGGGTGGCTTGCTTTTGGGTCTTTTTTCCAGGCGGGGTTCGTAGTAGATTCTTGGTAGCCACGGTCAACCTCCATTGTTGATCCTGGTCAGGAGCGTGTGGCGCGCGTGAACGCGTTCACGCTCCGTCTTTTTCTCGGGCGGCCTTGCCTTTCTTTCGCTTCCCGAGTACCTTGCTGACGCGAGCCACGTCCTTCAGTGACCAGAGCCGAATCTTCACACCACCGACTTTAACCAGTGGCGGCGCACTCATCTTCTTCTGATCAATGAGCCGTTGCAAGTGGCCTCTGTGAATTCCGAGTTCATTCGCTGCTTCGACGGTAGAGAGTGCCTTCATGTGATAGACCTATAACACGCATTCTCGCCTGCGTCAAGCGAAATCGACACGCAACCCGAAAATTCTCTCGGTTGGTTTGGAACCTGAAGTGCTGGAGTTGACAAAACCATACAGCTAGGTTTAAGATGTCAGGTATGAGAAACCGCACCGAAGACCCGGTAAGGCAGTTCCTGTCGCAAGCGGGGCGGAAGGGTGGGCGCACGACCCTAAAGAAGCACGGGCGCAAGAAGATGCGCGAGTGGGGGAAGCTGGGGGGGCGGCCGCGACGAAACCCCAAGCGAAAAAATCAAGGATGACTCGCGTAAACAATCCGAAGCGGACGGAAATCCAACGGCGTGCGAATCGCAAGTACTATTGGAAAAACCGGGAGTGGATCCTCGGAAATCCAAAACGGCGAGAGCAAGCGCGCTTCAGGGCCCAAGCGTATTACCGCGCCCACAGGGAGGAGATTCTCGCCAAGTGGCGGACTGTTGCTGGGGATGAACGCGAGAGGCGCCTGTCCGTCAGGCGAGCGTGGTGTAAGGCGAATCGAGCGCGGGTGAACGCACAGAAACGGAAGAGCTATCGAAGGCACCGGGCGGCCATTGCCGAGAAGAGCCAGAACAAATACATCAAAAACCGACAGACAGTTCTCCAGCTGCACAGGGATAGCTACGATGCGCGTCGGCGGTTTGTGTCGCCGGAAGAACTTGAGGCGTGTCGCCAGGACCCAAGGAAAGCGAAGACGATTCGCGGCGACGGAGGAATCGCTTGTCTGGAGTGCGGACAGGTGCTGCGAAGCCTGAACATTCATTTGAGAGTCGAACACGACGGGTTGACAGCCGCCCAATATAAAGCGAAACCGGGGCCAGATGGCGTGACCCGAAGGTACAATGCGGGGAGCGGCCTTGTTTGCGTGGAACTATCGCAGAAGCTTCAAAAACTTTCCGCACGGCAAAAGCGGCGACCGCTGCCTCGCCATCCAAGGGAGAAGTTGCGCCTCTTTTTGGGGAACGCACGGCGGTACGAAAGGAGCATGGAGTACCGACTGAACGAGCGGGATCGGAACTTGGGAAGGTCACAACCAGCTTCCTGGAAGAGGCTTCCCAACGGAGAGGTAGTCACTGACGCTCAAATCCTTCAACTTCACTTGCGGGGTACCTCCGCTCGACAGATTGCGCAGAAGGTCAGATTGGGTCTTGCCTCTGTCGGCAGGCGGATTCGCATGATGGGCCTGCCATCGGGACGCGGTCGTTGCTTTCAACACGGTGAGCCCATCACAGGCGAATACATCGCCCACCTCTGCACGGACTTTGAAAAATCAAGGGCTGAAATGGCCAAGCTGTTGGAGGTTACTGAACAGTGTGTCGCCGGATACATCAGAGCAGGTGTAAGGCAGAGACATCTTCGGACTCCGCTAGCTCAAAGAGTGATCATTCTGCGAGGGGTGCTGCGTGGCCATTACCAACGGGCAGCACCAACTCCCAGTGGCGGTCGACCGCGGCTGCTTCTGCCGAGCGAGCGAGAAGCCATTCCCGGCAAGTATGAGGCGTTGCGAAAAGATTTGAACCTTCTTCACCAGTGGCTAATCGAACAGGGACGGCCAGTGGGTGTTGAGACGGTTTGGGGTTGGCTCTGTGCCCAAGCACGGCGCAGAGCGATAAAGATGCTGCTCTTCTGGCCGCAGTTTTTTGAGTGGTTCAGATTGGAAGGCTATTTGGAAGGCTCCCTAGACCATCGGCGGACCAAGTTCGGCGCCTTCTCCACCAATTGGACTCCTCACGAAATAGCCGTTTGGTTTCTTTCCTCCGACTACGGGGTGAGCGCTGAGACGATTCGGAATGTAGTCAGAAGAAAACCTTGGCAACCCGCTACATCTGGCGGCCAAGTGGTCGCCGAAGATGTTCGCCAAGCCTTCGACGGACGCGCAGCGCTCAGGTCCGCCGATCTAATATCAGGACTGAGGACTCTCTCGCCCGCTCGCTACGCAGATCTCAAACCACGGAAGCTCGCCCGAATGCTGCGACCGCATGGCATGACGCGGCGCACGCTGCGAATAGACGGGGACCTGGTGAAGGGCTACCGGCTTTCCGATTTGCAGGCTCCCTCAAGCCACAATCGGTAACATTTTGGCTTTTGTTACCGATTCAAACCTCTCTCGATTTCTCTAACCCCTCAACTTTTCAGAGAGATACGAAGCGCCTCCAAAAAGTGTGTAAAAACCCCTAGGTTTTGACCTTTTCTCCCATGCTATGAAGGAAGCGTAGCCGCAGAACTGCGCGCGGCTACATCCCGGTGTTGCGGGTGTCCGGGGGGAGTGAATTTTGAGGGAACGATCCCGATTGGCAACGGCCTGCTCGCCAGACGGCTCCGAGGAGGCTACCGACCGGTCGGCTCTACACAAGACTTCTGTTTGACACCCTCCCCTGGCTGACCGTCATGCTCACACTTAGACCTTCGGGCGAACCCGAGGGAAGGAGGGTGGCGTGAAAGGACTGAAGGATCTTCGCAGGGCGAGTGGCTTAACGCAGTGGGATGTCGCTCGGGCCACGGGCATTGACCGATCCAGGGTCTCGTTGCTCGAAACTGGGTGTGTGCAAGCGAAGCCGGAGGAGGAACAGGTTATCCGGGGCGCATTACGGAGGGCGATGCAGGCGCGGTTGAGAACCATCCAGACGGCGCTTGGGTCCGGGGCGACTCCCCTGAGCGTCTGAAAAACGAAGGGCCGAATTTGCTGTGTGGCAAATGCGGCCCGGAAGAAAATCTCGGTTCAGATTGGAGGGACGATGCAGAACATCTATAACAGACGCAACCCACCAGCGTCAAGAATTTTTTATCAATCCACGGAACATGCCCCCGAAGGCATGGGCGGACTGTGTGACGTGCTTTCACTCGAGCGTGAGGCGCGCAAATTGGGCGACCGTGAACTGCTGGACATCGCCGAAAAAATCAAGGACGCCCATGGTCGGCTGTTGCGCGGTGAGTGCATCCCGCCCAACGAACTCGAGGAACTGATGGGGTTCGTTGGTCGTTACAGAGAGCCCGCCGTCGCGGAGGTGGTCGCCGGTGGCTGATGTCCAGCTTGAAAACGGCCACTTTCACATCGCAAACGAGTTGGTGGAGGCCCTCGTGCGGACGCCGTTGAACGGCTCGCAGTCACGGATCGTGTGGGCGGTCATTCGAGAGACTTACGGCTGGAATCGCAAGCTCGCGCGACTTTCGATGCGTAGGATTGCTGCCATGACAGGCATAGACCGTAGGAACGTCCGACGAGAGGTCTCCACCCTCGTGAATGCTGGCGTGATTGTCCGCCGTGGGCAGAATGGGGAGGGCCCGCAACTCGGGATCGCTAAGGACTACGAAAGCTGGAAGCTCGATAGGGGGAGGGGGGCGAGTTCACCCCCGGGGGTCAATTCACCCCAGGGGGTCAATTGGCAACCAAAAAAGGAGGGCGAGTTCACCCCCCTTAAAGAAAAGACAGTATTAAAGACAAAAGCGCGTGCGAAAAAGCCGCGCGCTGCCGACCGCCGGTATCAACCCCTCGTAGATCACTACTTGAAGCGGACGGAAGAACTGACGGGAACAAAACCGTTCGACGCTGCAGACGGAAAGAACCTGCGGGACCTTCTCGCCAGAAATCCTGAGACCCTGCTCACGGAGATCACGAGGTGGCTTGACAACGCATTCGACTCGACTAAGACGTACCCACTTCAACCCGGCTTTCGGATGACGGAATTCTGCCGCCAGTACGCGAAGTACACCCGTGGTCCGCTCTTGGCCGACCAGAGGCGCGGGCAAGGTGGAATGACCCAAGAAGAGCTTCATGCGGCGGCGAAGTTGGAGATCCAGAAAGCGCAGGAGGCCTATGCAACTCCCTAACCTGCCCAACTCGTCCGAGGCTGAACGCGCCTTGCTGGGCACGATGGTAGGCCAGGGATACTTTGACCAGGAGGTCTTGCTGGCGGCGGACGATTTCTACTCGGACGCGCACCGGCGGATCTATCGGACGATGACGGAGCTGGCCGATGCGGGTGAGTCGGTTGATTGTGCCACCCTGGTCGAGGCTCTGCGCCGAAAGGGGGAACTGGAGAAAGTGGGCGGGGCTTCGTATGTCGCTGCGCTGCCCGACGGCTTGCCCCTTGCCGTGTCCTTGGGTTCCTGGGAGAAGGTGGTCCGCGAGTCCGCAATCCGCCGGCGTCTGATGCAG
>Ga0315285_10008774_pt1 | contig 10361 bp, 10 predicted proteins | sample YL17G09_36_MG_FD_203698 | JGI IMG/M metagenome (GOLD analysis project Ga0315285, IMG submission 203698) | Sediment microbial communities from Yellowstone Lake, YNP, Wyoming, USA - YL17G09_36 | ecosystem: Environmental > Aquatic > Freshwater > Lake > Sediment | place: USA: Wyoming | collected... | reverse complement strand
CTCTACTCCCTTGACGTGAAGGCCGACGCGCATCCCTCCGGATCTGGCCCGCTCTATGCTCTGGAGGACCGGCTTCCAGTCGTACACGCCGGGAGCGGTGTTGACCAGCCGCCAGGGGACGATGATGCCGAAAACGGTGATCTTGTCGGAGAAGCGGTTTGTTCCCCAGGTGACGAAACCGGAGTAGGGAACCGGTTGCATGCCCGCGGGCAGCGACCAGTCCCAGCCGGAAGCCACCGCCACCTTGTCGTTCGCGGCGAAGACGCACACGCTCAGGCACACCACAGCCCACACGCACAGACACGTTTTCATCGGGGATATTTAATCACAGGGCCCGGGACGCGGCACCGACATCTTGCCCGCCAGCGCGCGAGGTGGAAAGAGGCCTTGCTGCTGCCAGGTGTACCGAGCTGGCGGATTCAGACGTACTCGTAAAGAGGGACCTCTTTGGCGGGTGGCGGCATGCGCCGCAAAAGCTCCTCGATGTGACGCACGGTGTCCGGCCGCAACAAGACGTCGCCGCAGACCGGGCAAACCTCCGCCGGCACGTGGTCGATCACAACCACCTGCCCTTGACTGCGCACAGTGTGCAGCACCGCCCGCTCTTCATAGGCGCCCGGACATCCTTGAATGCTGCAGTTCATCGGCTATTGTCTCCTCCGAGAACCTGGATCTACATCTCGCGGCGGCCTTCCAGCGCCTTGCTCATGGTCACTTCGTCGGCGTAATCCAGGTCGCTGCCCACCGGAACCCCCATGGCGATGCGGCTGACGCGAACACCCAGCGGCTTCAGCAACTTCGAGAGGTACACCGCGGTCGCTTCGCCTTCCACGTTGGGGTTGGTGGCCAGGATGATCTCCTCGATCACACCCGTCTTCATCCGCTCCAGCAGGCCCTTGATTTTCAGTTGGTCCGGGCCGATGCCGGACAGCGGCGAAAGCGCGCCCATCAGGACATGGTAGGCGCCGTCGTACTGCCGGGTCCTTTCGACGGCCACAATGTTATGCGGCTGCTGAACCACGCAGACCAGCTTGGGATTGCGGGTGGGGTCCGAGCAGTACTGGCAGGGGTCCACATCCGTAATGTTGTTACACACCGAGCAGTAGCCGATCCTCTCTTTCATATCCAGCAGGGCCTCGGCCAGCACCCCGGTTTCTTCTTTCGACCAGTTGTTCAGGATGTGAAAGGCCATGCGCTCGGCCGATTTCTGGCCGATGCCGGGCAAGCGCTTCAACTGTAGGATGAGCCGGGTGATCGGCTCGGCATAATCAGGCATAACCAGGTGTCAGGTGCCAGGCGCCAGGTGTCAGGTCAGAACATTCCCGGGATGCCCAGGCCGCCGGTCAGCGCGCCGACCTTCGATTGCAGCTCCTCGTCCACCTTCCGGGCACACTCGTTGACAGCGGCGACGATCAGGTCCTGGAGCATCTCCACATCCGCGTCCTTGAGAGCTTCGGGATCGATTCTGATCTCGAGCAGTTGCTTTTGGCCGTTCATGCGGGCCTGCACAATACCGCCGCCGGAGGCCGCCTCGACGCGCAGCTCTTCCATCTGCTTTTGCATCTGCTCCTGCATCGTGCGGACCTGGTTCATCATCTGCTGAAGATTGCGCATCGATTCGCTCTCCTCGCCCCGCAGCCTATTCCTTTCGCCGCAGGTCTCGCGCCTCGATCACCTCGGCGTTCAGCAGGCGGATCATCTCCGCCACCTGGGGATGGTCGCGGGCGCGGTCGAAACCCGAGGCCGGCTGGCCGGCAGCGGCCCGGCCGGGCCCGGCGGTCCCGGCGCTGTCCGCCGCGCCATTGCCGGCCGCGGCTGTCTCCATCGACAAGCGGAAGCTCACCGGGCGGCCCAGCAACTCACAACAAAGCTGGCGCACCAGGGCCTGGTCGTCGCGGCTGATGATATGCTGCACGCCGTCGCCGGGCGGGAAGCAGGCCGTCACCTCGGTGTCGCCCACCTGCCAGCTCGTGGCCTGCTCGAGGTTGATGGCAAGCATGTACTTGGCCATCTGCTCCAGCTTGACCAGCAACTGGCCGGGAACCGGGCCGGCGGGCGCTGGCGGAGCGGCGGGGGGCGCGGGCTGCGCCGCTGAGGAGTCGTCCGGCGCCGCCGTGTGGCCTCCTTTGCGGGCCGAATCGGCTTCCAACGGCGTTGGCCCGGAGCGGCGCACTCCGCCGCGCGGGGGCGGGGGCGGGCCCGGCCCGCCTTCGTCCCGCGCCAGAAGTTCCTCAAGGGGCACCAGCCGCCGGGCGTGCACCAGCTTCAACAGGCCCAGCTCGGTGTGAAACCGCGGCGCGGCCGAGTGGTGCAGTTCCGCATAGAGCGAGAGAGAAAGCTGCAGGAACCGGGTCAGGTCGTCTTCGCCGAACTGGCGGGCGGTCGAAGCCAGCCGCTCTCGCTGGGCCGGCGGCGCTTCCACCAGGCCGCTGGCCGCCCCGGCCGTGCGCATCACCAGCAGGTTGCGGAAATACCGCACCAGCTCCCGGCAGAAGTTCCGCAAGTCGTGGCCTTCGCGCACCAGGCGGTCCACCACCTCGAGCATGCGGTCACTGGATCCCGCCACCACGGCCGCCGCCACTTCCTCCAGCACCTCGCTGCTGACCACGCCGAGCAGGTTGCGCACCGCCGCTCCATCCAGCACCCGCCCGCAGCAGGCGATGGCCTGGTCCAGCGCCGAGAGCGCGTCCCGCAGGCTGCCCTCGGACGCGTTGGCCATGACCGCCAGCGCGTCGTCGGTGGCTTCGATGCCTTCCTCGGTGCAAACGCGCCGCAGTTGCGACATGGTCTGCTCGAACCCCAGGTTGTGAAAACGGAACGACTGGCAGCGGGAAACGATGGTGGCGGGGATGGCGTGCGAGGCCGTGGTGCAAAACACGAACAGCACGTTGGCGGGCGGCTCTTCCAGGGTCTTCAACAGGGCGTTCCAGGCGTCGCGCGTGATCTGGTGCGCTTCGTCCACGATGTAGATCTTGTAGCGATCGCGGGCCGGGGCGTAGCGCACGTTCTCCCGCAGCGTCCGGATTTCATCGATGCCGCGGTTCGACGCCGCATCGATCTCGATGACATCCACGGAATTGCCGGCCGCAATCTCGCGGCAGGAGGGGCATTCCCCGCAGGCCTCCGCCGCCGGTCCCCGCACGCAGTTCAGGGCCCTGGCCAGCAACCGGGCCGTCGTGGTCTTTCCCGTCCCGCGTTGTCCCGAGAAAATGTAGCCGTGCGCGATCCGGTTCTGCTCGATGGCGTGCCGCAGCGTCTGCTTGATGTGCTCCTGGCTGACGACCTCGGCGAAGGTTTGCGGCCGGTATTTGCGGGCGATGACCGTATACATAGGTCCAAGGTCCAAGGTCCAAAGGTCCAAGGTCCCAATGATAACTGACTTTGGACCTTGGAGTCGCCGCGGCGACGACTTTGGACCATCTTCACCGGGTGCGGTGCTGTTTCTCGCGAATGGCGACGCCCAAGGATTGTCCCATGAACTGCACCCCCTGGAACACCGTGCCCTCCACGCCCACCTGGGCGCCTCGCGCCGGCACCCCACGGCTGCTGATCACCCAGATGCTTCCCGTGCCATCGGACACCTGGTAGGCTCCATGTCCCACGGCCCCCATGCTGGTGGTCACGGTTCCGGAAACCCGGACCGTCTTGTTTACCCAGCGCGAAGGATCGTTCACCACGGAACTGATCTTCACCGTTTCGCAAGCCACCAGAACCAGGCTCAGCACCACCAGGGCTGAAACCGCAATCTTACGCTTCATGTCGTCCTCCCGATCCGCGAAGCGCGGGATGCTCGGGGCCGTATCGGACGGGATGGAGCCATTTGCCGGGGAACAGAAGGGATGTCATTGCCAGACTTCGGGCGCCCCGCGGCACACCGGAGGTCCCACTACCGTTGCTCCCTTCCGGGCCTGGCGGGGTTTGCGGGTTCCGGCTGCACGGGACCCGAAGCCTGACAAGGACTAATTTTAACATGCCGGCCTGCCTGGCGCTACCACCCGCGTCCCCACCCTGCTCCGCGCCGTTGCTTCATTTGCGCCTATGCTAAATACGTGGCCTGAGGGGCGGCAGGTTGCAGGTTTCCGGGGGCAAAAACTACTCCGAGGAAAAGTCCCTCATCCGGGGAGCCATTTCTCCAAGAAACTTCTCTGCGAACCGCCGCAGCCGCTGGTCTTCCGCACGGCTGTGCCGCACTGCGGCCAGATAAGGCAGGACCATGGCCGGCAGCAGCGCCACGCTGATTCCCAGGTTGCGCACCCGCTTCCACAGCGAAAACTCGCGGGAATTGATATTGACGATGTAAGGGTAGTAGCGCAGGACTACGCCGTAGATGTCGCCGGCGAGCTGCCATTGGCTGCAGTGCCGCCCGGTCACGTAAGTGCGCCCGTCGCGAATGGCCTGAAGAAACTGTTCTTTGCCGCCGGCCTCTTCCGAGACGGTATAGGTGCGGCCGATGCGGCGCAAGGTGTGGGCGTCGCTGCCGCCGATCCGCGCCAGGCGTTTGCCCCGGCCCTCCATGTGCCGCAGCAAGTGGGAGATGAAGAGGTTGTGGACGCGCTGCATCGATCCGTTCTGTTCCTCGAACACGTCGAACAGCCCGCCCATCTGCTCCATGTACTGCTGCAGTTGCTCGCTCCGCTGGAAGTTGTGGAAGAAGTGGTTCAAGGCGAACAGAATGCCCTGGGCGCGCAGGTACCCCACAAGCTCGCGCACGTCGCCGCGCAGCTTCTGAATGTCGCGGTGCTGGCTCTCGGTGATGTCGTAAACGCCGATGTGAATCTGGTGCCGGAAATCCGGCAGGTAGGAGCTGACTTCCTCGCCAATGATGAAATCGCCGGCCGGCCGGCGCTGGAGCAGTTCCAGGCAGCCGTCGATGGAATCGTGGTCGGTGATGGTGACCAGGTCCATCCCCCGCTTCTTGGCGGTGCGGTAGATGGCCAGCGGCGAGGAGTAGGAATCGCGGCAGCGCAGCAGGCGCAGGTGCCGGGCGGTGCCCGAAAAATAGGAGTGGACGTGAAGGTCGGCTCGATACATGTCGCCCGCTACCCGGGTAAGCGGGAATGATATAGTAAACCGCTTCGCCGGCAAAGGATGAATTCACCGCAGAGAGACAGAGGACGCAGAGAGATTCCCTGGATTCTCTGCGTCCTCTGTCTCTCTGTGGCGGGTATATCCGCCGCGGAGGTTCGTTACACCGTTTCGCTGGCCAATCCGGACAGGCATTACCTGGGCGTCACCATGGAGCTGGATTCCGGCGCCGCGCGCCAGGTGGTGGCCCGCATGCCGGCCTGGAACGCGCTCTACCAGGTGCGGGACTTCGGGCAGTATGTGAGCGAGGTGGGGGCCACGACCGAAGGCGGCGGCGCGGCGGCCGTGGAGAAAATCGACAAGGGAAGCTGGCGCATCACGCTTCCGGCCGCCGGCCCGCTCCGCGTTCGCTATCGCGTCTACGCCGACCAGGCGGGGCCGTTCGGCGCGCAGCTCAACGCGCAGCACGCCTTCCTGAATCCCGCCCAGATCCTGATGTACACCGACGCCCATCGCGCGCAGCCGGCCGAGGTGCGCCTGGCGGACCTGCCGCCGCAGTGGAAGGTCGCCACTGCGCTGCCGGAAAAGGACGGCGTCTGGCTGGGGCGCAACTACGATCAGCTTGCCGACTCCCCCTTCGAGGTTTCCGATTTTCAGGAGACCGGCTTTTCGGCCGGCGGCGGCCATTACCGCATCGTAGTCCATGCCCCGCGCGACGCCTTCTCGATGCCCGAGATTCGCGCCTCGGTCGAGAAGATCGTGACCGCGGAGACCGCGCTGATGCGCGACGTTCCCTTCTCCCGCTTCACTTTCATCTATCACTTCCGGGAGGGCGGAGGCGGAGGCATGGAGCACGCCGAATCCGCCGCCATCGACAGCGGGCCGGTGAAGAATCCCGCCGGCCTCCGCGGCCTGGAAAGCATCACCGCGCACGAATTCTTCCACCTCTGGAACGTGAAACGCATCCGGCCGTGCTCGCTGGTCCCCGTGGATTACCAGCGCGAACAATACACCCGCGCCCTGTGGTTCAGCGAAGGAGTAACCTCCACTTACGGCGCTTACACCTTGCTGCGCTCCGGCCTGATGACGCGCGACGAATTCCTCGAGCGCCTGGGCCGCGAAATCCGGGATTACGAGAGCCGTCCGGCGCGGCTGTTCCAGAGCGCCGAGGAATCCAGCCTCGATGCCTGGCTCGAGAAATACCCTTACTACGGCGGCGCGGACCGCAGCGTCTCCTATTACCTGCGCGGCGAACTCATCGGCTTCCTGCTCGACCTCTACATGCGGCAGGTCTCCGAGAATCGGGCGGGCCTCGACGATCTTCTGCGCTACCTCAACGAAAATTACGCAAAAAAAGACAGGTGCTTTGACGAGCGTGCGGACCTCCAGGAGGCTGCCGAGAAGCTGACCGGCCGGCCCTTCGGCCCGGTGTTTGGCCGGTTGGCGCAGGCCGCGCAGCCCATCCCCTGGGATTCCTATCTGCGGGCGGCCGGGCTGGCGCTGCTGAAGCAGGAGCGCGTGGTAGCGGCCCCGGGGTTCGCGGCCTGGCGCGCGCCCGGCCGCGGCTATGCCATCCGCGCCGTGGATGCCGGCGAAGGGGCCGAGCGCGCCGGCGTGCGTCCCGGCGACGAGTTGCTGGCTGTCAACGGCCGCGCCCCGCGCCGCTCCCTGGCCGAGATATTTGCCGGCATGGAACCGGGCAGCAAGGTGGAATTGAAACTGCGCCGCGAGGGGCGTGAGTTCAAGGCCAAGTATGCGGCCGGGCGCGCCACCGAAGTGGTGTTTCTGGTCTCGCCCATCGCCAACCCCGACCCGCTTCAGCAACGAATCTTGGAAGGCTGGCTCTCCGGCAAAACCAACTGAACCACAACGGAGGGTTCAACGCAGAGGCGCAAAGGACGCGGAGAAAACGCAGAGCACCTCTCTGCGTGACTCAGCGTCCTCGGCGTCTCTGCGTTGAAAGGCGCTCAGTCAGGCCTTGATTGCTTTGAAGAGGGCTTCGATCTCGGCTTTGACCGCCGGCGAGGGCGGCAGCAGGGGCAGCCGCGGCGGCCCGCCGTAGTACCCGTTCAGGTCCATGGCGTACTTCAGGGCGGGGATGCTGTGCCTGGCGGTGACGGCGATGGCGGGAGCGGCGATCAGGCGCTGCTGCCGGAGCGCCGCCTGGTGGTCGCCGGCCTTCCAGGCCTCGTAAACGGCCAGCGAGGCGCACGGCGCGGCGTTGGCAAACGCCAGGACGGCCCCCACCGCCCCCACGCAGAAACTGGCATAGAGGGTCTGCGCCGAGCCCACCAGCACCTGGAAATCGTCCGGCGTGCTGTCCACCATCCGCGCCACCTTCTCGATGCTGCCCGAGCTTTCCTTGATGCCCAGGATGTTGGGATGCTCGGCAAGCTGGGCCACCACCTCGGCCGGGATGTCCAGCCCGGTGGCCTGCGGGAAGTTATAAATCAGCACGGGGATCTTCGCCGCGTCGGCCACCGCGCGGTAGTAAGTCAACTGGCATTCCGGGCGGTTCATCTGCGCCTTGTAATAGTGCGGCGTGCGCACCATGGCCACCGCGTATCCCAGGCCGGCGGCCTTGTTGGTCAGCTCGATCGTTTCCCGCACCGATTCGGCGGCGGTGCCGGCGATCAGCAGCTTGCCCGGCGCCGCCGCCTCCCGCACCGTCTCCCAGACCCGGAACTTCTCGTCCTTGGTCAGCAGCACGGATTCGCCGGTCGAGCCGGTGGGCACGTAGCCCGCCAGCCCGGTCTGGTTCCACTTCTCGATGTTGGCGCGCAGCTTGTGCGGGGAAAACTCGCCGTCCGGCAGAAACGGGGTGGTGATGGGGGGAAAGATTCCGTCCAATTTCGGTTGCTTCATAAACCTCTATCTAACCACAAAGGCACAAAGACGGAAAGGCTGGGCTGTGGGCCGTGGGCTGTAGGCTGTGGGCTGCATCTGGGCTGTCGATAACCTACAGCCCACAGCCTACAGCCTACAGCCGTTTTAAATCAGCGGCGTAACCACAACCTTGCGGTAGCGGATCACGCCGTGGTCGCCCTGCAGCATGATGGGACCGGGTTCGCCCTCGTTGGCGTCCAGGGCGCCGCCGGTCAGCGCCGGAATCACCGCATTGTCGATGATCTTCGTGCCGTTCAAGATCACGGTCACGCGGTTGGCGATGATGGTGGCTTCCAGCGTCTGCCACTCGCCGGCCGGTTTACTGGCTTCTACACTCGGAGCGATGAAGCCGTAGATCGCGCCCTGGGAGTGCTCGTTCGGCGGTCTGCCGTAATCGTCCTGGATCTGGATCTCGTGCCGGCCGCGCAGGTAGACGCCGCTGTTGCTGTGCGCCTCCAGGTTGAACTCCACCTCGACTTTGAAGTCCATGAACTTCTGTTCGGAGTAGACATTGTTGGCCGGCGGATTGGGATTCAACATCACGCCGTCGCGCACTTCCCAACCCAGCGGGCGGTTGGGGTTCTGGCCCAGCCAGCCGGAAAGGTCCTTCCCGTTGAGCAGGGCGACGGGCTTGCCGGGCTTGCGCTTGGGCGGCTCCTTGGGCCACACGGGCGGGCGCACGCCGGTCCAGGGACGCGGCTTCTGCTTGCCGGCAGCGATCGTGCCTTCCAGCTTCCCGTTCACCACCCGCGCCCGGCACTCAATGCTCATCTGGTCCGGCGGCCGGCCGCTCTGATACTGGAAAATCAGTTCGCCATTCTCGATGGAAACCTGCTGCAGCGGAATCGGACTGGCATTGCCGGGAAGAAAGCGCCCCTTCAGTTCGCCCCCTTCGCGGGAGACGTCGAGCCAGCAGGCACGCACCGTCTTGCCGTCGGGGCTGGGGATCGTGATATCCCACTTGCCGAGGAACGCATCGTCGCCGGACTGCGCGGCAGCGCCGGCCGGCCAACCCAGCAAAAGCACAGGAATCAGCGTCAAACCAAAGGTGCGGAACAGCCGCATAATCCCTCCTAACATATCCGCGTGAATCCGCGAAATCCGCGGATTAGCCCTTTTTCAGAACCAGGCGTTCCAAGACCGCCTTGGTCAACAGCACGCCCTTTTTCTCGTTCTCCCAGAGCTGGTCGGGCGACAACTCCGGCTCCGGTTGGGCCGCACCCGGCGCGCGGCGGCCGCCCCCGCCATACGACGACTCGATACCCCAGAAGCCGTGATAACCGGCGTCCTGGCAGATCTTGATCAGCTTCTCCAGGTCCCAGCGGGGATGAGTGCCGTCGGGCGCCCACGCGGCTTTCACCGAAATGCCCTTGGCGTAGGGAACAATCTTGCGGAGGACCTCGGCATTGTCGTCGCCGGGGTTGACGTTGCCGAAGTCCGGCAGCACGCCGAAATCCGGATTGTTGACCGCCTTCATGATGCCCACCAGCACCTCCGGGTCCGAGGAAGCGCCGCCGTGGTTCTCAATCAGCACGTTCAATCCCGCGCCCTTGGCGTATTCCAGCAGGTTGCTGAAGCTTTCGGCGGCGCGGCCCACCAGGTCCTTGTCCTGTTTCCATCCCTCGCGCGACCCGCCCAGGTTGCAGCGGATGGCGTGGCAGCCCAGGTAATGGGCGATGTCCACCCACTTGCGATGGCAGACAGCGGCCTGCATGCGCTCGCTCTTGTCACGCGCCGCCATGTCGCCCTCCCCATCCACCATCACCAGGACGAAGGTGACGCCGTGCTTCTTGCCGTTGTTCAGGAGTTGGCGCAGGTATCCCTGCACCGGGTTCTCGAAGAACTGGTTGACCAGCTCCAGGCCGTTGATTGCGAACTCCTCGCGCGCGATGCGCGGCAGATCCAGGTTCTTCCAGCGGTGCGTGGTAAAGAAGCTGCGGTTAATGGACCAGGCGGCCAGCGAGATGTCGTCCTTGGTGGGCCGCTGGGCGGCGCGCATTCCGGCGGCGGCAGCGGCGGCCACGGCGGCCGAGGCGGCTACAAATTGGCGGCGTGTGTGCATCATGCTCCCTGTCCTTTCGCGTCGGGATTCGGCTGGCATTATGTGCAATCACAGCCCAAGAATCAACTGTGCCGTGTGTGCAAGCCATGGCGGGCAGCGCCGCCCTGGGAGCGCGGGCGTCCCGCCCGCCCAGCGGCTCCTGTGGGGGCCGTATGTGCAACCGGCTTCACTTGAGGCTGCCGCGGGGCGGCCGGGACGGCGGCGCTCTCAGATCCATTTTTTCACAGAAGTAATACTTGTTATACTATCAAGGGCATGTACTACAACCCCGGGCGAGGCATCTGGCCATGGCACATTCCGTATCTGTCCGGCTCCCCGACCACGTCGCGAAAGCGCTCAGTGAACTGGTGGAAGCAACTGATCGCTCGCGCACGTACCTGATCGTTAA
>Ga0315285_10008772_pt1 | contig 10363 bp, 24 predicted proteins | sample YL17G09_36_MG_FD_203698 | JGI IMG/M metagenome (GOLD analysis project Ga0315285, IMG submission 203698) | Sediment microbial communities from Yellowstone Lake, YNP, Wyoming, USA - YL17G09_36 | ecosystem: Environmental > Aquatic > Freshwater > Lake > Sediment | place: USA: Wyoming | collected... | reverse complement strand
GTTGGAAGGAGGTACAGGTATGTCGACAACGATCATCGTCGTCAACAGGTCGAGGACAAGCACACAGAGGGTCGACAGGGTCGATTACATCTGGGTGAGTGTTCGTGAGTGGGAGGGGAGGATCCACTCGGACATCTCGTTCTACACCGGTCGGACCCAGACCGGTCTGAACAGGTACGGACCGGGCGAGGGTGTGAGGCACTGGAAGGAGATCAAGATCGTCGAGCCGAAGTCGTTCAAGGGTGCGGTGAAGATCATCAGGTCCCTGATGAACCTCGACTCGAAGAACCTGAAGAAGAGGATCAGGTACAACAGGACCGCGATCCAGACGATGATGAAGCGGTTAGACCTGCAGGAACGGATCTTCGAGACGTTGGTGTCATAGGTCAGTAGGGGCTCGTAAGAGCCCCGTTATTCACCTGAAAGGAGGTGTTGTATGCTGATTTGGAACGTCGATGACAGCGTGATCGACCTGGTCGATGTGCCGACCGAGGCGGACTACAACCATCGGGTCATGCGCTTGGACGATGAGGTCGCCGAGGCGCTGATGTGCGACGATGGGTTCGGACAGGTTGTCGAGCGCGATCAGATTGAGCTCCCTCATCCAGTTCGCTCGATGACCTGGAAGGAGTTTGAGGACTTCCTGGCTGCGTCAATCAAGTAAGGTCGATAGGAATGTGGGTTGGGGACTTTGAGGAGCAGAAAGGAACAAATGGAACAGAAGGTCGACTACACCTTGTGCTCGATCGGGAAGAACAAGTACCGGGAGGCACATGCTACCTGGTCAAGTGAAGGACTTATGAAGTACCTTGCGGATGGGGAGGTCGATGAGATCATCATCATCCTCCCGGACAACCGCGAGATCAAGATGGTTCGGAAGTAGTTCGGCAACCAACAACACAAGGAGGAGTGATGTTCGTCATTATGCACAACACCGACGATGGAGACGGCTCATGGAGCAGAATCGTTGAGCTGGGTAAGGACGTTGTCCTGCCACCTCTCACCTGCGAGCAGTTCATCGAGCCAGAGGTGTTCCACAGCCTCACCGATGCCATCTTCTATGTGGAAGAGGATCTGGGCATGAGACGAGATCTGTGTCCGGTTGTAGAGTAGGATAAGTATGAACGTGGGTTGGGGGCTTCGATGACAAGTCAGGAGAGTAGATGGTCTACTCTCCACTTGTTGTCTCAACCATCTACAGGAGGATGTGCCATGAAGTACGATCCGAAAGGCTACGCGAAGATGCTCGACACCCAGGCCGAACTGCTGGTGGCCATGTTCGAAGGGATGACGGCGTACGAGTTCGAGCACTCACCGAAGGAGGTCTGGGAAGAGATGCTCAAGATCCCAGTCGGCAAGATGTTCGGCACGATGTACGTCGAGGAGGCTCGCAAGTACATCGCCAGGAACTTCAAGAGGGTGGCCCATCCTGCCAATCAGCCGGGCGAGAACCTCACCGAGATCCTCCACAAGAGGGACATCGATCGGCTGGAGACCGAGGCACTGAACGCCAAGGAGTTCTGATCCAAAGGAACGTGGGTTGGGGACTTGTTGGAAAGGAGGAGTGATGAAGGAAGTCGTCTCGGTGGTGCCCATCTTCATCCATAAGAAGATGAGGCTCGACCAACTCAACCAGGAGATCGAGTTCATCCCTGTAGGAACAAAGGGCCATATCATCAAGGAAAACCAGAAGACGCTTGATGTGTGGTTCGATCTTGATCCTGATGGGTTTGGTGAGGATGTCAAGGTGAGAATCAGTCGTAGTTCAGTTCGTTGAATGTAGGAACCAACATCAACCTAAGGAGGAGTCAGGAATGAGTAAGTACATGCCGTGGGTCGGTGGAGTGGTCGTCACGGGGTTGACCCCTGGCAAGCTCGAGGAGCTCGCGGCCTCCTTGGAGGTCAAGCCGCTCGACGAGTGGGAGGTTCGGGTGGGAAGGGACCCGGAGATGAACATCAAGATCGCGGCCCGCCTGCGCAAGTGGAAGGAGACCGGGCTACCCCACTCGGTGGTCAAGGACCTGAAGACCATCACCTCCCCCACCTTCTCGTCCGAGTCAGTTCTGTGCTACCGGGCCTACTGGGCCACCAAGGCTGCCGAGCGGTGCAGCCACAAGCACGAGGGACATCTGAACAGCGTCGTCCTGCGGAACAACTGGCCCGGTCGGATCTGTCAGGTGTGCGGAGAGATAACCAAGAAGGGTGAGTCGGTGGTCTGTGGTGGAAGGCGGCGTGGGGAACAGAGCAACAGGACTGGCTACGCTCACCGCAAGTGCCTGAAGCACCTGAAAATCAAGAAAGGTGAAAAGGTGCCCCGGAGGGAGCTGTTTGTGTTCGGTGGTCGCCAGTACAACCCGGCAACCAAGAGCTACGTCGAAGTCCCCAACCAGAAGGTGATCCGTGGTGCCCAGCTGAAGAGGCAGCAGTGCATCAATACCGGAGGCACGCCGACCCATATGATGTGGCTCAACCAGAGCACCCTGGTCGAGGCCGTGGCGTTCGATATCAAGTCTCTGAAGCGGAAGGAGATCGGCCGGTAGTCAATCGGGGCCCGTAAGGGCCCCGTTATTCACCTGAAAGGAGGTGTCGTATGAAGCTGCCCGATGGTACATGTAGCAGATGTGGTGAAAACCACAATCCGGAGCCAGGTCAGGACCCATATGATGGGTTCTATTGTGCTGAGTGCGACGAGCATCTCAATGACTGCTCATGTGAGCACCACTCCTCGGAGATGTTGGATGCGGATGATGCCGAGTTAGGAGAGAAGGAGTACTGAGTGGGATGTGGGTTGGGGACCCATATTCACCTGAAAGGAGGAACAATGTACATCCCGCTGTCATCTCTACCGGGCAACAGGCAGCCCGATTGCTCGTTCACTCGTTCGGCTTGCCCTGTCTGTTGGCCGAACGCTACCAAGAGGGGACGACCGGCCCTCTCGCAGGAGGAGAGAGGGGATCGGAAGGAGGTCGGCAAGCTTCTCAAGAAGCTTCGCAGGGAGAAGTTCAAGACGCAAGCTCAATGCGCTCACGCATTAGGCTTGACTGGCCCTGCGATGATCGGAACATTAGAGTCGGGTGCTTGGTATAACCAGAGAGTCATTGAGGCTCTTATTACCTACCTGAAAGGAGTGTAGTATGAAGGTGCAACTGACGATCAGTGTCGAAGTGCGGCGTCCGCTCTCCTTGAAAGAACAGCAGGAGCTGGCTGCGGCAGTGAAAGGTCTCCTCGACGAGCAGTCGTTCGGGGATGGCTGGACCTACGAGACCGGTGTGCAGGGAGAGGTCGATGAGTCGAGTGTGGAGGTAGGAATCGCACCTCCCGGCGACCTGGAGTACTGAAAGGAGGAACCATGTTCAAGTTGGTCCACACGAAGTGCGACAAGTGCAGCAAGGAAGGTCCTTGCGTTCTCATTCAGGATCCTCATAACAAACATTGGGATGAGGATGGAGACTACGACCTGATTGCTCTCTGCAAGTCCTGCCTGGCAGAGGAGATGGAGCTCCCCAAGAAGGTTATTGGGGAGGAGTTGGATCGGAAGCAGTACTGAAAGGAGGAAGTATGAAGCTGAACGAACTGATCTACGATCTGCAAGCAATGGCTACCGCCCATGGGGGAGAGATGGAAGTCCGAGGAGTCGATGAGAGTGGTCGATCGGATGGTCTCCCAGAGCAGATCATCCTCGGAGTTGATCACCACAAGGGGAATATGATCGACTGCATCACCATCAGATTCGAGAGGGAAGACTAACAACCAGAGGGAGAGAGGGAATCATTTCCTTCTCTCTCTCACCCCGTCTTCCTTAGCAAGGCATCGCACAGGTCTGATTTATCTTCTTCCACCACTGGCCCTGTCTTCGCAATCAACTACTTTATAACCCATTCATATTTATAATACACAAAACAATATCATTCAACACACTTACATAACAAGGACAGGAGAACAAGAGACTAAAACTAAATAAGAACTTTATTATATTCTATATAACAAAAGAAGCATTCAGTGTCGAGTGCTTCAACAACAACTCCAACCTACCATAGAGGAGGTTTTATGGCTCAGAAGTCCGCTCCCGCGGTCGCGAAGTTCCAGTTTGTTGGCGCGTCGTCCGGCACCCGCACCCAGAAGATCGACTGGCCGCTGGAGGCTCAGGCGATCGTGATCAAGACCAACATGAAGGACGATGTCGGTGGCAAGCAGGCGTTCGAGGTCGGTGTCGCCCTGTTCAACGACGGGGTCGAGAAGGGCCTGTTCGCTGGCCCGGCTCTCCCGGCCGTGTTGCCGAAGAGCTACACCAACAAGAATGCAGGGTCGGTCCTGTACGGGATGAAGCAGAGGTTCATCGCGAGGTGTGAGAAGGGCGACAAGGAGACGCTCGCCCTTGCCGAGAAGTACAACCTGATCGAACCGAAGGTCTGAGTCGAAGGTCGGAGGGTAAGGGGAAGGCTTTATGCCTTCCCCTTTTTATTTGAAAGGAGCCCAATGGAAGTCAGGATCGTTCTGGCCCAAGAGGACATCGACACTGCGGAGCAGACTCTGATCGACGCTGGCGAGCAGGAGAGTGCTCTACTCACTCTGCTCGCGAAGGTTGTTCGCGCGACCGCCTAATCGGAAGACTTGGTAGGAGTTTGGGAAGGGCAACAACCGAATGCTGTTAGATAGGTTGGCATCGCGAGTCAACGGCCCTTGAACACTCACAGCTGCTGTCCTACTCTCGAGCGCAAGCAATGACAGGGTAGGGCACACATGGGCTGTGAGGTCTATAGAGGTAGCCTAACGATGTGCCTGTAAGACCACCAGTGCGGTGCAAGGCCGCACCTCCTACTCTTTTGCCTAATCTTCCCCTATCGCCCAAAGAGTTTGTCGCTGGGACTCTTCCTATGGGGTGCGTAAGCAACCCTATGGTCTCGCCCGGTCGGCTTTTCAATCAATAGGTTCAAGGAAGAATAGGCTGGGAAGAGTGAGATAAAAGGTAAGTGAGAGCGGCTTGTAATAATACTGGGTCGTCATGGAAGCAACCTAACCCACGATTGCAATCTCGACACAACATTGCCCTAATGGTCCCAGTAGTGTGATCATGATCCAAACAAGGTGGCATAGTCGTGTCAAAGGTCCTAGTACAAATCACACACCTATTATTTTGTCGAGTCCGAATCTGATCATGTTCCTCGACTGATAGGTTATACACTCTCCTCAGCCGAGACCGCTTATGTATTTTGGTCGCGGTGGCCTTATTTTTCTGCCACCAATCCGTACGTTTACGAATCACATCCACCTTGTGATTTTGGTAATACAAAACGTCGTTGCAGCGCTTACGGCATTGAGGACTACACCACTTCGTTCGTTTACCTTTCAGTTCAGCTGTACACTCTGGATTACCACACTTGGTCATAAACATTTCTCCTGATCAATATCCTATATATATGTATATGGGAGTTAGAAGAAATGTCATTTGTAAACTCGTAGGAGGATGAAGGATGTATGAGATCTTGGTTGCCAACAAGGATGGAGTTCTGACGACCTGGGATATCAGACACACAAAGGAGCAGGCGGAAGCGAAGGCAATCGAGCTTCGTCGAACACTGAAGCGGGAAACCAAAATCGTTGATCGAGACTATAAGAGGCCGCCGAAGGAAGACTGGCGCGATCGGCGTGGTGGACGGAGGGACAGGGACGACGAGGAGTAAGAAGTCAAGTCTATGTCCAGTGCGGAGGGAGCAAGTCGCCAGGCTTTCAACCTGCACAGACTACTCCCTCCACTTTCATGTAAACTCTAATAGGAGGAAGACATGACGTTCATCAACCGCCGCAAGTCGTTCAGCTACCAGAGGAAGAACAGGGATGGTGTGAGTGAGACTCACACGATCTCTGGTCCGATCGCGTATGACCCCAAGGTACATGAGGTGTGGGAAGCGGTCCCGCGCCTCCCGGGTCCCGTGGCCCTGCGCGGCGCCCGGACGGACCTCCATCTCTGCCGCAACGGCCTGGCAGTTGCTCGGCTCCGCAGCAACCTCAACCACGCGGTCTGGGTGATCCCGAACAATCTCGACCCGGCTGAGTTGGACAACGAGCGGAGGCTTGACACGACACCGCTCGAGCCGATCGAGGTCGCGGTCGGCCTGAAGCTCCACGTTCGCAGTTGGGAGGAGACCAAGACCGAGTTGCAGAGAATCACCCGCAGGCGGCTGCGGTACATCGTTCGATGCCTCCGCAGCGGTCGGAAGATTGAGAACCAGGAAGCGTAGAATGGGTAGAGTGGGAGGGATGGATAGGGAATAGATTGAATACCTATCAAAGCCCCAGCGTCATCCCTCCCTCTTTCTGAAAGGAACAAATGGAGTTGAATGAATCAGGAAAAGAGCAAGTCGCACTTGCTCTAATCCTTCTGAAGGACTACAAGACAGAAGGGAAGATGGATCTGGAGATCACCAAGATGGTGATCGAACTGGCACAGCACTTAGAGGTGTTGGACCAGTACAACAAACTACTCCCTATCATCCCTCCTATGAATATCAAACCAAGATACTAAAGGGCGGTCCAAGTGTATTGCACACTTACGCCGCCCCACCTTTATGGCGTGCGGGTTTGCTAACTGGAGAGGTCCAGAGGTTCGCCTACACTATGACACCGAGCCTGTCCGAAAGGGAAACGTCAGGACATAGAGGTATGGGATAACGGACCTGGTAGTGGTTCGACTCCACTACACGCCACCAATGGGTTCGTAGCTCAACTGGCAGAGCTACCGGCTCTTAACCGGTAGGTTATGAGTTCGACTCTCACCGAGCCCACCAACATTTAGAGGGAGAGAAGACAGCCTGGCAGGTATTGATAGCCACCAGGTCCTTGTTCTTCTCTCCCTCGCCCCGTCTTCCCCCTAAAACGAAATAAAAACTATCTGATTGAACTTACATCAAAAACTATCTATTGACCAAGAGACATAACCTCATACTATACACCTCTTTACCCTCGCTTGTTATTTCTCGAGCGAGTGGCAGGAGGGTAAAGTTGATAAATACCGAGCGAAGTAAGAGCGAAAGATAAACAAAGGAACCTGATTTGCATAGGGATTTATTATGATAAAAGGAACACTTACTGGCCCAACTCTCTATCTATGTGATAAATGTCTTACACCTTGCCAGAAGGCACTCAAGCCTACACTAATAGAAGATCAAGAGGTGTGGGAGATATGTGAGAGCTGTAAAGAGAAGAGGCGAGTAAAGTCTATAACAGATAGAATAAGGGAAGGCAATGAAGATAAAAGTATATAAATCAATATTCACTGGCCCCGTGGCAGCAACACACTACTCCCTAAATAAGATTCAGTTCTCATTCGTAAGAGGGAAAACTCTCTACCATTATATTTGCTCTCCTGACTGGTATGTCAGTTATAGTGGGGGTCTATGGGGCCACACTGGAGCCAGTAAGTGTGCCACAGAGAGTAGCTGGCTCGAGGTACTGGTATGTACAGGGAGGAGTCGTGCGGAGATAGAGCGGGAGATCAAGAAAGCAGATAACATGAAAGCAGACAATGGAACACATCATACTCAAGGATAGCAATAAACATCTCACTGCTTTCTATATTGACCCGAAGAAGGGTTGTTCAACACTTTGTCTATTCAAGTTTCACTTGGTGGGTGGCACCTGGCATCTACATCTCTCTCTTGTCTCGACGCTGACTACCTGGAATGGTCCCACGCAGCCGAATCCAATCCGCTCGATCTCCTGGTCTGCAGCGGACATACAATCGACCAGTTAATCGGAATGAAGCTCAAAGGATTCGGATCGCCAAATCAGAACCCGGGAACATAGCGAGGCGTATCTGTGATGAGTATTTTAGGTGATATCGTGAATATGCCCAAACACCTATCCCTTATATATGTAAGTGCTGGTTCTACCAGGGACCACTAACATACCTACTGGTGGTGTTATTTTGTATAGTTATTCATTCTTGATACATCACTACATATAAGGAGACATCAAGTGGCTGCCAAGGTTGGTATTATCAAGTGGCCTTTCCCTCATAAGTGTGTCTATTGTCATAAAGAGTCTTCTATTAGCTTTGTACTCTGGTAAGACTTTGAGGACCGCGTTGGGTTCTGTGATGATTCTCTTTGCCCTTGTTGTGTTGCCACTTTGCATGCACTTACCTCTCCACTCTCTGTATTGATACAAACAGGAGAGGACATTGAAAAGGATTTGTTGGAATAGGTTGGATAATCGCGCATTTTAGATTTTTCTTTAGGATTTTTTCTGGAGTATGGTGGTTTGATATGATCATTACGAAACAATACGAGCAACAACACTGCTACTACATAGAATGTGATTGTTGTCATCAAAACAAGTTTATCCAATGTACGATCTACCATAGCAACAAGGTTGTACAGCAATGGTGTGATGAATGTAATTATATCTACACTCAACTCGGATGGTTAGAGTTATGAAGATTGGTGGTATTCGGTGCGGAGGCTGTAAGAGAATGAGATACTTCAAAGATCAATACGATCCAAAGGTGCTTTGCTACTATCGCGTGCTCCCAGATGGCAGCTACGAGTTTTATGATGATATGGTGTCGTCTCATGAACGATTCAAATGGCGCCCAGGGAACTATGGGAGCTGGGAAAGTAGATGTAATGCGTGGGCAATACATAAGCCAATCGAAGTGTCGGAGTTGGAAGTGTTAGTGGTGTTGGGAGTAAAAGCAATAAACAAATGATTACCATTCACACCAAAGGATTGAGTTATGTTATATTTACTCCGCGATATTGATGGTCGTAAGGGTTTCTTCATTTCTAATAAATGTTTTAGAAAAGATGGGCCCCAAGGGTCCCAAGGGGATATTATTTATACCCTCCATAGAGCAGGTGGAGATATATTTATCTATCGTTGGCTCGGGCACCTTGTAGGTTCAACATTAGAGCAAACAAGCCCACTAACATTTATTGTGATCATGGGAGCAAGTATAGAAGAGGTTTATAAAAAAGGAATCAGTATGGGGCTGGGAGGTGTATTTGAAGGAAGGTTAGAAAGACTCGAACCTTGATTTTTATTTTGAGGAAAATCATATAATGTCGCAACATATAACTACTTACTACAAGCATCGTACGATTGCTGGATTCTATGGAAGAGTTCAACAGATTGAGAAGCAAGTTGTGTGGGGTATCTGGCACAATAGCGGGCGTCCTGATAATGATTGGTCAATAGGATGGAACTGGGACACTCCATTTCGGTCTCTTCCAGGAGCAAATAACAACTGGACAAATAACAACTGGGTAGAGGTAAGTCAGTTGGAAGTGCTGGTCGTACTTGGTAGAAAGGCAGTAGAATGAAAATAAAAGCTGATAGTCGATGGAAATGTGATGAGTGCCTCACAACAAAAATGTGATTCGTGTTGAGACTGAAAACTCATTCATTGCGTTTTGTCCTAAATGCCTTGCTGGGTTTCAAGATTTGACCAATCGACTTATCATCCTTGTACTAACTGGAAAGAATACAGAGGATAAATCATGAAGATATATCAGGATAGCCCTGGATTTGAATTTTATATCTTTGACAATACTTCCAATGGAGAGTTGTTTATCCTACATATCTGTAAGACTTACATCTATCGTTGGTGTGGAACTGGTCAATGTTTATCGAAAACACCAGCCTCACCTCTAACCTTCCTTGTCGTAATCGGTCATAGTGTTGAGTATATTTTGGAAAGATGCTCACACATGAAGGAAGGTGATGTGTTGGAATGGGACGCTATTAAAAGGATATAAAGAATGAAGATTCGTAGAGACGAACATAAGCATACATGTGGTGAATGTTGTAAGGTAGATTACTTATGGATCATTACACTCAATGGCCCTGATGTGGGTCCGTGGTTATGTAGTGATTGTCTATTTACACTACACTCCATATCTGCTCCACTCTCGATACTCATACAAACAGGAAAAGACATCACGGGCAGCGAGATCTGAAATTTTTATTTTGAGGAGTTTTCAACTATGTCGACACTCATAACACTTGACCCTTTAACTCTTTTAGTAAAGTATGGATTGGTTGACCGAGGCGATGGAACAATCTTTGACACCAGAACCAAACTGCTTTGGCAACAATCCTCCTCCACTAAACGATACACCTGGAAGGCTGCTCACACCTATTGCGAGAAGTTAAAACTTGCTGGGTATAACGATTGGAGGCTTCCAACTATTGAAGAGTTAAAGACTCTGATAGAAAAAGAACATAAGCCTACAATCTGTCCAGTATTCAAATGCAAGTCGGATTGGTACTGGTCGTCTTCGTCCTTCGCGGGCAACGCCGGCTACGCCTGGTTCGTCCTCTTCGTCATCGGCCTCGTCAGCAGCAGCTATGTCAACAAGGGCTA
>Ga0315285_10008771_pt1 | contig 10364 bp, 11 predicted proteins | sample YL17G09_36_MG_FD_203698 | JGI IMG/M metagenome (GOLD analysis project Ga0315285, IMG submission 203698) | Sediment microbial communities from Yellowstone Lake, YNP, Wyoming, USA - YL17G09_36 | ecosystem: Environmental > Aquatic > Freshwater > Lake > Sediment | place: USA: Wyoming | collected... | reverse complement strand
AGGACCTGTATGTTCGGCAGCAGCTCGGAAAGGGCAATCCTGGCATTCTGTACGACCTGCCCACTCATGTCTGCAACCGCAGTCAATATCCAACCTTCCGCTTCGCTCATAGTTAGCCGGCCGTCGCTCGTGGAGTAGAGAACCCGTGCACCAGCTCTCATCTCGATTCCTCCTTACATCGCCCATTCGTCCATCACCGTCATCGTTGCCGGTCATCTCGGCGATACCCCAAACGGAAATGCCAGGCTGCCGAGAAGGCCGCGCCGCGCGAGTCATCGTCTGACCCGGCTGGCGGCTAGCGTCTTCGGCAGCCTGGCAACCATCGTCCGTGGTGAGCGGACCTTAGGCCCAGAGCTTTGCGTCGCGGCCTTTCGGCCGGTTTGCCTTTATCGAGACACTTCGATCAGTTTCCAAAAGACAAAGACCCGGCTATCCGGTCCATCCCGGATTCGCCCGGTCCTATATCTACTGTGATCTTTCCGCACTCCCAGGACGCTTCTGAGAGCACTTATCGAGTCTAATGGGCCGATCCGCACACAGCCGGGAAACGAGGTCGAACAGAACGCCATTCAGCTCTGGGAAAGCACAGGCGCGGCGGATAAGCACGGGGACGATGCCAAGAAGTCGCGCCCTTGAGAATGGCGGCCGGTAGCTGTGTCTTATGGGCTGAACCTGGCGCAGGGCAGCCCCCCTCAGTGGAGGGAGTGGTACTCCCACGCGGCCAGCCGGGGACGCGGAGATGCCAACTCCCTACAGCATACAGCTCGAGACTCGGACAGCAAGAGCACCCGTCACCGCCCCGGCAGATGCTTGGGCCGGCCGCATCCCAAAGGCTCAACAGGGCAAAGCACTCAGACGGCGCGGCCGCGCCCGCCGACCACGGCTGGGGTGGGGCACTCAGTCCGCGACGGATTCAGCAGCCGAAGGGGATGACCCCGGCAGCTCATATGGCTCATGGTCAGGCGGGGCGAGCGCCCGCTTGACCGCAGCCACCACCTCTTCGATCCTACAGGGTTTCGTGAGGTACTGGTCCGCCCCTCCCATCCATCCGGCAAGCAGGTCCTGCGGGTCCTTGTGGACGGTGAACATGATGACGGGCAGAGCCCTGGTGCCGACCTTGAGCTTCAGCGCGCGCAGCACCTCGAACCCGTTCATCACCGGCATCTCGACATCCAGGATCACCAGGTCAGGCCGGTGGGCGGCTGCCACCCGCAGGCCCTCGGCCCCGTTCTGCGCCGACAGGACCAGGTACCCTTCCTTCTCCAGTGCATCCCTGATCAACTTGACCATAGGTGGATGGTCATCCACCACCAGCACGCATTCCCCCATCTGCTCTCCCTCACAAGGTGTCTTCGCTGGCTGTCGCCCGACCGCGAATGGTGGCAGGCCCGCTGCCCCAGGCGAGGCGGGCCGCCCTCTGGCCTGCTATATTCCCGCCTTTGCCGCGGGTCTCACCAAGCGATTTCGGATTGGGACACGTTGAGCCCTCTCGCCGAGGCGGCGCTCTCCGCCATGGCGTGCAGCTCGAACGCCGTAGGGGGTCCTGAGTCTCACATCGGCAGTTCAAACGCCCTCGCGATGTACACCGCCATCTGATCCCGCGTCACCACGATCTCAGGATGGTAGTTGCCGTCCTCGTAGCCGTTCACCACGCTGTTCTCGACGCAATACTCGATGTGCTTGTAGGCCCAGAAAGTGTCCTCTGACTCAGAAAGCCTCGATTACCCCCGGCTCCAAATCGGTCACCTTCAGCCACCACAGCACCGGGCTCTCGTCAGCGCCGATCCAGAGCACTTGCTTGCCAGGGGTGACGGGGACGAGGAACCGCAGGGTGGTGCGCTTTCCGCTCTCCGCCCCTCCTGCCCACTGCCAAGTTCCCGGCGCCCCGCTCTGGATGCCGTCATAGTCAACCGGAATCAGGGGACCGAGCAATGGGAACTGGAGCTGGGTGTCGTCGTGGTCCGCGTACCCCTTCTGGACCTTGTCCCAGTTCTGAGCGCAGACCTGAACCCACAGCGGCCCATGGGCGGCGAACTCGTACTTCTTCCACCAGTAGCTGCCCGCAGGGGATGAGGTGGGCTGGGTCCAGGGCTGCTTGCCCAGGTACTGGTTCGTGCCCGCCCCAGGCGCCCGCTCGTTCGGGTGGACTTCGAGCAGGACCTGGGGGACCGCGGGCGGCATTGTCAAAGGCAGCCAGTCTCCCTCATATTGGATGTATCCACTGCTACTGTAAGGAAGGAGTGTATCGCCGATGCCGTCTCCGTCGTCGTCTCTTCCAGCATAATCGTGCCAGTAGTTTCCTCCAAGGAATGCCCCACCTATTATGTTCTGTCCCGGGGTTCTGTCTACGTTCCAGGTATTCAGCCCGTCGTCGCGGGCGTTTGGTGCGCTAGGATTGTCGAAGTAGTTGTTGTAGATTAGGTTACCGGAAGACCCCTCGTATGACCAAATGCCCCCGCCGTTACTGACAACAAAGTTTCCGGAAATATCGCTGTTGGAAGATCGCTGCAAACGTATGCCGGACGAGCCACCGCCGGATATCACGTTATCTTGAATAACAGAGCCAGATGGATCCTGTAGCCAGACATTCTCGTGATTGTTCTGGGATACGTCATTGCTGATGAACTTGTTGTTATCACTGGACTCAGTGACCCATATCCCTATATCGTTGTGCGTTATTCCGTTATCGGCCACCGTATTGTTGCCGGCGCCCGACATTAGTCTGACACCGGTCGACCCAGGGTCGGCGCCCCCTGTGTGATATGATATATCGTTCCCAGTCACGAGATTGTCCTGGGCGGCCGCACCCATAAGAATGACCCCCCCTGTATTCTCCGTGACCGTGTTGTTGCTGATTGTGTTGTTGCCAGAGTGTATCTCCACACCAACTCGGTTGCTTGACACGGTGTTTCCCTCGATGGTGTTTCCGCTTGATCCTTCGTCTGTGTCAAGGCCAATATCGTTATTCGTCAAGATATTGCCGCTGACCACGTTGTTATGAGCAGCATCTATCTCGATACCTCGAACAGTAGTGTACGTTATATTGTTGCCTACTACTGTATTGTTGTTGGAACCTGAATCTACTTGGATACCGTGCTGGTTATTCGTCAAGGTATTGTAACCAACTGTGTTGCCGGAGGAATCGTCCAGCTCGATCGAGTCCCAGGCAATCGTCACTATTGTGTTATTGAGGATTTCGTTGCCCTCAGAATAGTCCAGCAGGATGCCATTCTTGCTGTTCGATATGGTGTTTCCAGTTATTGCATTGTTATTTGAAAGCCAGAGACAGATGCCACCGTCGTAGTTGTTGTCCCCACCTAGTACGTTATCTGAACAAGTGTTGTTGGCTATCGTGTTATTGGAAGAGCCGTACAGATAGATCCCATTCTGGCAATTTCGAACATCGCAGTTCGCAACAGTCACATTAGATACCTGATCCAGGTAGATTCCGCTACCTGAGAAATCCCCTGTGACAACATAACCATTACCGTCTAGCGCTATATTACCTGCCGCAATGGTAAAGCACGTTCCTGATGAAGAGACGTCTTGAGTTAGTACGTACCTTCCTCCGGGAACATTTAGCAGCCCACAAGAGGAGATGTACGTAGCATCGTCACATGCATCACCCATTCCATCCCCATCTGCATCTTCTTGTCCGGGATTAGGGGTGGCAGGACAGTTGTCTACCTCATCTGGGATGCCGTCGCCGTCTGAGTCCTGAGCAAAGGCAAGAGAGGGGCTGAGCGCAGCGAGGAAGAGGCAGACGAGAGACGTTAGGAACACCACGCGCGACAACGCCATCACAGCCCTCCTGGACAACGCAGTTGGGCCGCAAGGGCCCCCGCCCAGGCCGGGCTGCGGCGCGGGGTCCGACGGCCACCCGAATGGTACCACGGAGGTGAGCGAACGGCAAGACAGACGCAGAGCGAACGCTTGCCGTACCTGAGAGCGCAGGCGTACTTTCCCGAACCACCTCGCGCGCTAGAACGCCTCGATCACACCCGGCTCTAGGTCAGTCACCTTCAGCCACCACAGCGCCGGGCTCTCGTCCTTGCCGACACGCCCAACCCAAGACCGTGCCTCCATGTGAGTGTGCCGAGGCCCTCCCTACACGACCGAGCTTCTCCGCAAGCACGACAGGGGATTGTGGCCCAACGCAGATGGAGCGAAGCTCACATGTCCTGTGAGGACGCGCCGCGGAAGCGATTCGCTGGCAGATCGGCGACCTGAGCCTGCAGATCCTCGACCTCGAGGTGCGTATATCGCTGGGTCGTCGTCACCCAGGCCTGGCCCAGATTCCTCCCCCTCTGCGCGCTTTGCGGCGGAGCCTGCCCTGAGTAGCCTCAGCGAAGGGCGGTGAAAGCCGCGGCCGTTTCCTCCCCTACTGCTCCATGATCTCGACGAAGGGCGGCTGTGGGATCTGGCGCATCACGTACACCGGAGTCCGCGCCGAGTTCACCGTCTTCACCACCTGGATGAAGGTGTAGCTCCCCTCCGACCGCACCCGCACGATCCCATCCGCCGCCGCGCGCAGCTTCTCCAGATGCTCCACCGGGAATCCCTGCGGGCTGACCGATCCCACCACCACCGACCGCTGGCTCCGGCACCGCGAAGTCAGACTCACGAAGCTCGCGTTTGCCTCCGCCGGTGACATGAACGCAAACAACCGCGACAGGTTGACCTGGAAGCGGACGCTGCCCGCCTCCGGCTTCTCGCACAGCCGAGTGAGCTGCTCGGCAATGGACTGTGCAAGCGGCGCCTGCCCGGCGGTCTCCTCCGGCTGGGAGCCAAGGAACACAACTTGAGCCGACTTCACGCCCTGCTTCAGCTTGTCCTCCAGGCCAGCCGCCTTCAGCAGCGCCCGCCAGCGCGACCGCTCATCGCTCTCCGCGGCGATGCGCACGTAGCGGTCGCCCGCCTCCAGCGCCTCCTTGGCGAAGCCGGCGTCGAATACGTCCTGATGGATGTCCACATCAATCTCCATCAGATAGAAGCTGCCATAAGGGATGCCGCCGCCCAGCAACTCATCGAGCTGCGCGATGCCCGTCGAGGCCGCCTCTTCGAAGCGGTAGAACGGCTCCTGGAACGGTGGGATCACGGAGAGGCCGCCTTCGCCGATGAAGTACAGGCTTGGTATCTGGATGTGCGGCGAGCCCCGGCTCTTCAGGATCTCGATGTACCGCATCCGGTGGCCGGCCACGTACTTGCTGCTCAACCGGATCAAACCATCGGCCAAAAACTCCTCCGCCCCCGCGCCGAGTTCTTCGTCTTCGCGGACCTCGCGGATGAGGAGGGAGGTGAGGGAATCGGCCTTGAGGGCGTTGACGAGGCCGTAGACGGATTCGCGGAACTGGCGCGGGCTCTCGGCGGTGCCCTGAAGGTTGCTGATGCTGTCAACAACCACGCGGGTGGCGCCGATCTCGGCGATCATCTCGCGCACGATGCCCTGATCGCGGATGATATCCTGCTGGAGCACCTCGGGTGAGGTGAACAAGACCTTGAGCTTGCCCTGGTCCTCGAGGGCGCGGAAGTCCCAGCCGTAGTTGTTGGCATCGCGGTAGATACGCTCGGGGAACTCCTCGAAGGTGATGAACAGGCCGGGCTCGCGGTACTTGGTAATGCCGTTGTAGAGGTACTGCATGCCAAGGCTTGTCTTCCCAGTGCCGGGCGCGCCGGCCGCCAGGATGGCATCGCCCCGGAGGAAGCCCCCGTAAAGCAGTTGGTCCAGACCTTCGATGCCAGTGTTGACTCGATCCATGCGACTCTCCTAGGGAAACCGAATCCGGTCTCGCTGTCTGCTGCTCTGCCCGATGTTTTCAGCGCCGCCGCGGGGGAAGGTAGCGGTAGACGTCCGCGCCCGGGTAGGTGATCTTCTGGACGAAACGCCTCTGCTCGAGCAGGTCGAGCTCCTGCTGCACCTGCTCGCTTTCCCGGCCGACGCGCAGCGCGATTTGACGGGTGGTGTTGACGGTATAAGGATTGGCCTCGAGGAATGCGATCAGCTTCTCCAGCCCATTCACCGAGGCGACCAAGCGGCCGAGGTCACCGCTGACGCGGTAGGTGCGCAGGCCCCGGCGGATGCGATCGGCGAACTGGTGGAGCTGCTCGGCCCGCGCGAGTACGAGCTTACGGAGATCCACATCGGCCATGGAGAGGAGGCTCTGCTGTTCCTTGTGCCGCTGGGCGAGGAAGGTTCCGGCCTCGGCCACCGCGCCCTCCAGGCTATAGCCCTGGTCGAGCGCTTGCTTGATGAGGCAGACCTTCTCAATGGCGGCGTAGTCATAGGTGCGGCTGCCGCCCTGCTCGGTGGGCTTGATGATACCCTTGTCAGTCCAGTAAGAGAGCTGGCGAATGGAGACCCCGCAAAGCTGGGCCGCTTGGCCGATCCCCAGCTCGAGGTGTTGGAGCAGTCTGCTGAGATCAACGGGACGAACTGATGATGATGCCCTTTCGTGCGACAGATCCGGCATGGCGTTCTCCTTAGCTGCTGGAGATGACAGATCCAGGGCCGCGCCCTCGGCACCGCGGCACAAGCGACGTCGAGACGGTAGCACAGGGGTGTCGTGTGGTCAAGACAGAGGTGTGCGGAAAGGTGAGCATGGAGGCGGAGCGACAGAAACGGGTTCACCGCCCTCCTTCGTCCGCGCAGGGCGGACTACGCAGGGCAGGCTCCGGCGCGAAGAACGCAGAGAAGGGCCGAAGGGGTAACCGCAGATTACGCAGATGGCGCGGATTGGGGAACGGCAGGAGGGCAGGCGCAGATGAACCCTTCGACTTCGCTCAGGGCAGGCCCTTCGACTTCGCTCCCTTCGACGATGCTCAGGGTGAACAGGGCAAGCGCAGATGGCGCGGAGTTGGGCGGCCGTCATGTATGTAGGGCTGGGTCACCCTTCGACTGCGCTCCCTTCGACTTCGCTCCCTTCGGCTGCGCTCAGGGTGAACAGGGCAAGCAGGGAAGGCCGAACGCCGCCGGACCCATTGGGTTAGCCAATAATAGACGTGATTCAGGAGACGGGCAAGAAGAGAGCTTTGTCCGTACTGGCGCAAGGCCTATCGCTCCGGTCGCGGGCCGGACTAGAACGAAAGCGATACGTGGCCTCCGCCGCCATCGTACACCAGAACCGCGCGCTGCAGGATATCCCTACCTATGAGACACAGCAGTCCGCAGTCTTTGAGGGGCCCGGCAGTGATTCCCGCGAATTCCGCCAGGAAGAGTGGGGGGTTGGGGGGAGGAGTGAGTATCGCGAGCCTAACTGGATACTGGGCCGACTGCTTACTTCCGCCGGCTGTGCCGAGTGTTACGACTCCCACCGGAGAGACGCAGAGATGCGTAACTGCGTCCGTGTCGATCATGCTAAAGGTTGCGCCAGTGTCTACTAGTCCAGGTCCCCTGAGGGGGCTAGGAATCGGCTTATTCTCAGACGCGAGCAATTGCTCCAGTTGCCCTGGCACCGTCAGCTCAACAATGACCTGGAAACCTTGGCTCTGAAGGATGACGCCCCCGGGCACTTCGGCCTGAAAGTGGAGACTAAGAGTGGGCACGGATCAGCCCAAGGTGCAGTGCTGGAATGCTCTGCACCGGGTCTTGGCGAGCGACCTGCTTGATGAGAAACGGCTGGTTTCCGAACCGAGTCAGTCCCTCTTTGTAGGCCGCTGCTTGGTCGTCGTATATGCCCACAAGCTCGCTGCCCTTGACGAGTGCAAACTTCCCCTCATGGGCGAGCAGCAACTCGGCCCGCTTGGACTCAAAGAAAGCGATCTCGTCGCGAAGACTCTCTACTCCGCTGATCTCGCAAGTATCGGCCATATCTCCGTCCTTCAAGTCCATTATACCACCTCGCACATCGTGTTGGGGGCAGTCTCAGACACTACGGCAGCGAGGAGTCGGATTCCTGTCCAGAACGCACGACTCTGGGCTAGGAAGTGGATTGCCCGGCGGCTTGTTGCCGTGGTTTGGCGCGGACTCTGTTCTTCTTTTGGTTGTCCACTTCCCCCTTTGGCGCGAGCTGCCTGCGCGCCGCTGGGCGAGTCCCCTCCCCTACGGGATCGGCCACTGGGGGATGAGGGCGGCGAGGAGTCGAAGAGTCCCTTCGGCTGCGCTCCCTTCGACGATGCTCAGGGCAAGCAGGGCAGGCGAAAGTCGAGAGTGGAAAGCCGGAGGGGAACGAAGGTAACCGCAGATTACGCAGAGGGCGCAGAGGACGGCGGCACCACGAAGGCACCAAGGCGCGAAGGGACGGCCGAGAGTCGAAGAGTCCCTTCGACTGCGCTCCCGTCGACTACCCCTCGGGTCCGCTCGGGGTAAACGCTCGGGGTGAACAGGGCAGGCCGGACCCCGCCGGAGCGCTGACGTTCTCGCCGCGCTGCGTCAGGCGGTCCTGCACCTCGCCGATAAGGCCCTGCTTGCCCGCCTCGATACGGGCGATCTGCGCCTCGCTCACGTTGCAGAGGTCGGCCATAGACAGGCCGCACTGCTTGCGCCATTCGGTGAGGGGGCTCTTGGTTCTCACGGATGTCCTTCCTCGCGCTTGGACGGCGCAATAGCGTACCTGCGGCTGGCTAAGGTGATTGCGTCACCGGTCAGATGGCCTATGGCCACCCAAGTCGGGTCTATCTTCATCTTGGATGAAAGGGTCACTATCAAGGGCGTCTCCGGCTCAAAGGCGGATGTCGAGGAAAAGACATAGAAAGGCCCATCTGGGGTGTACATTTCTTGCGTTTCCATGAAGGCGCTTATGGGACTCGATTTTCTGACATTCGCGTGAGCGATCTTCCCGTCGCATGCTACCACTAGTGAAGTCTGCGGCATGGAGACCGTCGTCTGTACGATGATCCTCACTGCATTGGGCGCATCTGGGTAGTTGGAAGTCACCCTTTCGTAGGATGCGATCAACTCCCTGGTCGTGGGCGTTGGCTCTTCTGGCGGCGGTTGTGGAGGCGGTTGCACTTGCTGGCGCGGCGCGCTAGCTTCACTGGCCTCTTTCGGGGGCACCGACATTGGAGCGGGCGGCGACTTGGGCGTGGCTGACTTGTGGTTCGTCTTTGGTAGAGCGTGGGGCATTGCTGCCTCGGGTTCTCGCTCCGGCGTCGCAACCGGAGGTCGTTGCGGGTCCCGGTTCTCCTGTTCCCATTGCCTCAGCGGGATGACCTTACCCTTTGGTTTCGTAGCCTCCGCCCACGACTCCAGTCCCCACCTCACCCCCGCATAGCCGATCACGGCGAATACAACCGCACAGACCAACCATGCCCGCCCGATGATGAACCAACGATCTGAACGGCCACGAAGACTCTTAGCCATAACAAGTGCCAAGAGCCATAACGCCGAGGCGACGACCAGCGATAGCAGTCCCACAACGCGCGGAGTGAAGAACGCAACGATGGCAGCTATGAAACACACTAGCACGCCCCCCAATACCCAGGGGTTATTGAGGACTTCAGACCACAGGAACTCTGCCTTTGAGTCGGTGTCCATAGTGCCGGAATTATAGCACACCCCCTCCCTGCGCTAAGCGTGTAATCGCATGATAGAAAGGGCAGCGTCTGGAGGGCGGCGCTGGCTGTTGTGTTTGGGGGGAAGGGAACGGCCGGCGGGAGGGTGTGGCCGTTTTCTTGTGGTCGCGGCCGCCGTGTGTGTCCTCACCCCCATCCCCCTCTCCAAGTATGGAGAGGGGGGAGGAGCGAGCTTCTGCCCAACGGATAGTGTAGTAGAGCGGGCAGCGTCTGGAGGGAGGCGCTGGCTGGTGTGTTTGGGGGGGACGGCCGGCGGGGTTCGGAGACCCCGCCCTACAGAACGGCCTGGGCGCATTGCCATGCGCCCCTACGAAACGGCGAGGGGCGGGCAGGAGGGTGGCTCCTGCCCTACGGGGATGATGGCACGCGAGGAGGTGGTTGTCCCGCCTCGGGCAGCGGCAGGAGGCGCGGATTGGGCGGATTGGGCTTCGGCACCAATCCACCAGAGGCGGACAGGTCTACCGAAGGAACGAAGACCGACGAGGACTTCGCAGGGATGCGCGATGAGCCGGAGTTTCGGAGGCTGGTCGGGTTGGACGAGGAGGGTGAGGGGGCCGGGGACGGGTAGGGAGGGGCGGCGGCAGAAGGTGAAATGGACAGGGTGGAAGTGTCCTCACCCCCTATCCCCCTCTCCAAGTTTGGAGAGGGGGGACCGAAGGCGGGCAGGAGGCAGGTCTGTAGCGCCCCTTCAGGGCTTGGCGTTTCCGCGCGTCGTTGACCCAGGGCGCTGCCCTGGGCTGCGATCTTCTGCCCCTTCGGGGCGAACGGCGGGGCTCTCGCCGGAGCCGGATGTGAAAGCGGCACCCTCCAGACGGCCGGCGGGCAAGCTGAAGTGCCGCAGTCCAAGGGGGGCA
>Ga0315285_10008770_pt1 | contig 10365 bp, 8 predicted proteins | sample YL17G09_36_MG_FD_203698 | JGI IMG/M metagenome (GOLD analysis project Ga0315285, IMG submission 203698) | Sediment microbial communities from Yellowstone Lake, YNP, Wyoming, USA - YL17G09_36 | ecosystem: Environmental > Aquatic > Freshwater > Lake > Sediment | place: USA: Wyoming | collected... | reverse complement strand
GGGTTCAACATGTCGGGGACGGACTCCAAAGCCGGCGGGCGAGATTATCTACAACTCTTTCTGCAAGCGAAGTCGATATCGGAGCGGTGGTAGCGTCTACTTGCGATGATCCCCAGCGTGAAACAGCGTCAACCGTGCCCAGCGGATCAGGGCCACGCTAGCCGGTTCGTGCTCGCCGGCGTCTCGGAAGGCCAAGGGCCTGGTCAAGGCGACGACGGGACTCCGCGGTGAGGAACCGTTCGCCGCACTTGGGACAGTGCCAGCGGCGGACACGGACGCGAACCACATCGCCGTGGGCGTGGGAAAGCGTCAGCACCTCCGAACCCAGGGAAATGTCCGGGCAGCCGCAGAGCGGGCACGTGGAGTACTTCGGATCAGTCCGAGCGGACCGACCGTTTGCCCGAGATGAGGATGTAGAACTCCGAGTCATGTTCGTCCAACCGCCGAAGAACGCCTTTAGAGTATATCGGCACGCCGACGAAATTGAAACTGTCGATGATGTAGAGCTTTTCGCGTCTTCCATGACGCCACGGACTGCGGCTGTTCTTCACGCGGACGAACTGAGCACTCAGGATGGATTCGACCACGTCGGCTCGGGTCAAGCCGTCGGCGGCGCATTCCAAGTCCGCCTTCATCGTAAAGTCGTAGCATCCGGCGGCCACAAGCCGCTTGATCTGAACGAGACGGCGATCCATCACCGCGAGCTTACTCAGGGCGTGTTACCGGGACAACTCCCGACGCGGGTAAGGCCCCGAGTCCTTATCTCAACTCGCGGTCCCGCATGCGGCGACTGAAGGCATCGCCGGGGCCGCGTACTCCTCACCGCACAGTCGTTGCGCGGCGCGGGTGGAGCGTGCGCCCAAAGCGGATTTTGGCGGCGGAGAGAAGAAGCAATGTCATCACCACCAACCCCCAGTCGGACAGGGTGGGGATTCTGCACGTCTCGAACGTTACGCACGCAAAGACGGGCGGTTCGCGGTCCGTCGGGCACTCCTCGGAAGCACTGATGTTGACGGCCTGACCGAACTCGTCGACGAGAACCGTCAAGAACGGGTTTCGGTCGTGGAAGAGGCAGACGTCGCCGCCGGGGTCGCCGAGATCGAGGAAGGACAAACAGGCCAGGGTCGAGGGACCTCTCGTGCCGGGCGCGCCGCCCAGTTCGACGCCAGCGGCGTAAAAGATTTCACCGAGGGTCTCATTGACGATTTCGGCGACCTCCAACGCAAACGGCGAGGTCCCGTCGCAGTCCCTGCCCGGTGAAGCGCCGAGGAAGGCAAGCTCCGCGGGATCGTACTGCACGGAGAACTGCGCGCCGTCGATGACGCGGTCTCCCTCGGAAAGACGCACCTTGGCGATGAGAACCGAGTCGAGCACCAGACACGAAGTGGAATCCAAACATAAACTCGGATTCCGGCATCCGGCGCCGACGCACGTTCCCTCCCGGCAGCGGTCGACCAGGGTGCAGGGGTCGCCGTCGTCGCACGGGCCGTCCTCGTTGACGGACGCGACTTCGCATTGCGCGGTCGTTGGATTGCACACGCCGGTGCGGCACGGAGTGTCAAGACCGTGGCAGTCCGCGGTGTTTGGAACGCAGTTGCAATGGACGCCGACCGTCACGTCGTCACAGGACAGCGCCGGCGGCGGAGCGCCGGGTGGACAGTCTTGCGTGTTATCCACGGAGACGGGATGACCGGCGTTGTCAACCAACAGGGCGGAGAACTCATCGAGCCCCTCGAGGAGACACAGTGGACTGGGCAGAACGGCGACATCAGTCGGGGCGAAGCTCAAGCACGCCAGCGTCGCGGGCCCCGTGGATCCGTCGCGGCCTTCGAGAAAGTTGACGCCGGCGGCGTAGAGCACGTGTCCGGCGCTCGCGTCGACGCTCTCAAACAGTTCCAGGGCGAACGGCGACGCGGCGTCGCACGTCCGACCCGGTGCAGCGTCAAGAAGCTCAAGCGACAGCGGGTCATACTGCACGGCCAACTGACCGCCCAGGATGGCCGTGTCGCCGGGCCCGAGGACGAGACGCACTCGGATACCGCCGGGTGCGAGACATCCTTCGTCCACGACGAGGCACACGCTTGGGTTGACGGCGCCAATGGCGCGGGGAGCGGTGAAGAACGGGCCGACGAGGATCGCCCCAGCGCCTACAATGGCAATGGCTACCCGCGGCATGTGATGCTTCTCCCGTCCCCGTTCCACTCGATGCACAATCATAACGCGAGGCGTCGTCCAACGCAAGCCCGCCGGCGCTGGACGCGGCTCCGGCGGGCCGCAAACGGTTCGGTCGAGGTGACAGCTTTACACAATCAAGCGCTTTCAGGCCCTCGGCAAACCGGGCTACGATCATGCACTAGAGCCCTCGCCGTACGCGGGCGAGGCGGCTGGACCATCTGGACCCGCCCCTCTGCAGCAGGGAACCGGCGACAAAGGAGGGAGATGACGATGAGCCAACGCAGTCTGTGTTGTGCGGTGCTGGGTGCGTGCATTGTGTGGCACTCCTCGGTCCGAGCCGAGCTGCCGCCGCTGATTCCGCGGGAGGTGTTTTTTGGGAACCCGGACAAGGCGTCTCCGCAGATTTCACCGGACGGAAAGCGGCTGGCGTATTTGGCGGCGGATGAGGGCGTGCTCAACGTGTGGGTGCGCACGGTGGGGCAAACCGACGACAAGGCCGTCACCAAGGACCGCAAGCGCGGCATCCGCTGGTACTTCTGGGCGCAGAACAACGAGCAAATCCTGTACATCCAGGACAAAGGCGGTGACGAGAACTGGCACCTCTACGCCGTGAACCTGACGACGAACGAGGAGAAGGACCTGACGCCGTTCGAGAATGTGCAGGCGCGAGTGGAGGCCGTGGAGCAGAAGTTCCCCAACGAAATCCTCGTGTCGATCAACAATCGCAACGCCCAGCTACACGACGTGTATCGCGCCGATCTGACGACCGGCAAGCTGACGCTCGTGGCGCAGAACGACGAAGGGTTCATCGGGTGGACGGCGGACCACGACTTCCGCGTTCGCCTGGCGGCGAAGATGAACCCGGACGGCGGGACGACGTTGGTGGTACGCGACGAGGCGGAGTCGGCGTGGCGGACGCTGATTTCGTACGGGCCGGAGGACGCCCTGACCAGCGGACCCGTGGGCTTCACGCCGGACGACAAGGGGCTGTTCATCATCAGCAGCAGCGGGAGCAACACCGGTGAACTGCGGGAGATGGAGCTGGCGACGGGGAAGGAAGAGACCCTCGCCTCCGACGACGCCGCGGACGTCGCCGATGCGGTCATTCATCCCACGAAACACACCCTGCAGGCGGTCGCGTTCACCAAGGAACGCACGAGCTGGAAGGTGCTCGATCCGTCGATCGCCGAGGACTTCGCCGCGATCGGAAAGATCCGCAATGGCGACTTCCATCTCATTAACCGCGATCACGCGGACCAGACGTGGCTGTTGAGTTTCGAGACCGACGACGGGCCGGTGTATTATTACGCTTACGATCGGAGCACGAAGAAGGGCGAAGTCCTGTTCACGAACCGCAAGGCCTTAGAGGGACTGACCCTGGCGAAGATGAAGCCGATCAGCTTCAAGGCCCGGGATGGGTTGACGGTGCACGGGTATCTGGCCGCCCCGCCCGGTGTAGAGGCGAAGAACCTGCCGACGGTCCTTAATGTGCACGGCGGGCCTTGGTCGCGGGATGCGTGGGGCTATGATGGCGAGGTGCAGTGGTTGGCGAATCGCGGGTATGCCGTCTTGCAGATCAACTTCCGGGGCTCGACCGGGTATGGCAAGAAGTTCCTCAATGCGGCCGACCGTGAATGGGGCGGAAAGATGCACGACGACCTCGTCGACGGCGTGCAATGGGCGATCAAGGAAGGGGTGGCCGATCCCAAACGCGTCGCCATCTTCGGCGGATCGTATGGAGGATACGCGACGCTGGTGGGATTAACGTTTACGCCGGATTTGTTCGCCTGCGGCGTGGACATCGTCGGGCCTAGCAATCTCATCACCTTCCAGGAGAACATACCGCCCTATTGGAAGCCGTTGGAGCCGATCCTCTGGGGCCGCGTCGGGCATCCGCTGAAGGATGCCGAGTTTCTGAAGTCGCGCTCGCCGCTCTTCAAGGTGGACCGGATCAACAAGCCCTTGCTGATTGCGCAGGGGGCGAATGATCCACGGGTGAAGAAGTCCGAGTCGCTGCAGATGGTCGAGGCGTTGAAGAAGGCCGGCAAGGTCGTTGAATACGTCGAATACGCCGACGAGGGACACGGTTTCGCTCGCCCGGAGAACCGGCTCGACTTTTACGGCACGGCGGAGAAGTTCTTGGCCCAACACTTGGGCGGACGTTCCCAATAGATCGCGCTCCGGACGCGGCGTTGCCGCCGGCCGCGATAAAACCTCGCACCCAACGCATAAGAGGGATGAAGGTCCGTTTTGCACCCACGCGGTCGGCCTACGGTCTAGGGGTTGGGTGTAGCCAACGCGAGAAAACGAGGTCCGCTCGTGGTTATTCCGGGTCGGCTGGTCAACTCGCCGAACGCCCAGCCGATACTCATGGGGTACGGCCCATCGGAAAAGCGCTGGCGCGCCATCCGACGCCGCATTACTGCGGGAGGAACACGAATGACCACGACGATCAGCAAACTCAAAGAGACGGTGTTGGGAACAACGACCGCCGGAGCGACGTTGCCCTTTAATGGCATCTGTGAGCCCGGCGCCTATATCTGCCGTTGGAGCGGACATCTGTTGCGCGTTCCGGAAGACAGCATCGGGCCGGAGCGAGCGCCGCGAATGAGCGTCCTCGGACAGGAGGCGTTGATGGTGACCAAAATCGACGCCGATCCCTTCGTCTCCGTGACCAAGGCCCGACTCCTGGCGGCCAATCACGACGTCGCCGTCAATTTCTAGGGCCGCGTCGGGCGATCTCTGCACACCCTGTGGGACCGACGTTCCGGTTTCGGCTTGACCGCCCGGAAGGTCGGTCCCACAGGCGTCGTATGTTCAACTCCGTCGTGTAAAGTCGGTGCCAGAGTTCGGCCCATCGCCCCCTGCGAGATCGCCCGGTCCCTGGTTTCCGGCTCGCGCTCGGTAAACCCGTCATCCATCAACTCGCCCGGGTGTGGCTTCCAAGTTGCTTCTGATGCCCGCCGTTCGGCGGGCGCGGAGTGGCATCTACGCCGTGTCACTGAGGCGCCGGACGCGCCCCGCAAACGGCGCGAAGCCCTTGGGGCACCGGTTCGACACCACGTCAGGATTCGCCTTCTCCGCGACAGCCGCGTACATTTGAGCTTGTGTGATGTTGATTTTGGTTCGGCTCAGCAGGTTCGCGCATTCGGCCTTGGGATCGGCGATCGTTTCCGGGTTCTTTTGCCGCCCAACGGTGTAGCCCAGCACGTCCGTCAGCGCTCGTTCATCCGCGAGTATCCAGGCATCGAACATCCGGACGGCAACACCCAACGCCCTCGGAAGCGGGAACAGCGTGTTGTCTTGGGCCTCGTCGATTTCGCCGACGCGATCCGGATTCCCGTCCTCGTCAACGACCAAAACGAGCGCGTGATATCCGCGTTTGCGAGCCTCACCGATCCAGCGCAGCGCCTTCTTGAAATACCCTCGCCCTTTCCCGTGGATGACGTGGATGTCACCGTTGGCAAGACGGTCCTGATGGACCTCCGCGAAGGTTCCGTTCATGCGGCGGACGAGCGCCTCCAGCGCTCCGCTTCTCTCGTGCTTCCCCTCCGACACGAGAAGAACCCTCATGGGGCCGCACCCTCGACCGCGTCATCCTTCTTCGCCAGGGCGTCATCCCCCTCCGCTGTCCAAATCTCTCCCAAAGTGAACACGTCAAGCTGTTCCCGCACCGTCTTGCTTTCGGAAAGCCGGTGGACGCTGACCGCCCCGTCGCTGTCTTTGCGGCACAACGTCACGTCCTCCGGCTTGAAGAGGTCCACGACGTAGGGCGAATGCGTAGTGAGGAGGACTTGAGTACAGATCTGCTCTTTAACAAGTTCGCGGAGAATTGATAGAACATCCTGTAGGCGCTTGGGATGGACGCCGTTTTCCGGCTCCTCGACCAGCAAGACCCGCGGCGGTTGCGGCAGATAAAGAACGGTGATGTACGCTAGAACGAGCAACATGCCGTCGGAGATGTGCGCCGCGGGAACCTCCGAAGAGTCCTTAAACCGAAGATAGATTCCCTTCCCATCTGCTGCCTGGAGCTTCGGGATCATGTCGGGATCGTCGACGGGAGCGCTGTATCCCGGCTGGCGAACCAAGACAATGGACCGAACCTGGGGAAAAAGCCTAGTGAATCGCTGTTCAAGTTGGTCGAAGCGATCGCGCTCGTAACCCAGGATGTCGTCCAGACAGAGCGCCAATCCAAACCCCGAAGGTTCCATTCGGAACTGTCGTTGCGCCTGGGGAACCACCGGAAGCGCAAGTAGCCGTGCGTCCCAGCGACAGTACTGTACGCCGTGAATGAATTGTTGGACGGACCTCGCCGCATTTTGCTGGGCCTGGCTACCTTTCCCAAACTGGGCGAAATAGCGCGCGCCGGTTGTTCCTACACCCTGTAGCGTTAGGTCGACAATTTCCGGGGGAGCACCCATTTCGGCGTGTTCATGCGCGTTGATGACACCTCGTCCGTGCTCAGGAAATCCACAATCCAGTTTATACACAATCGGGATCGTGCCGATTGAACCCTCGACCGCCAGTTGAATTGGCAAATCTCGGTGATGTTTCCAAACCAGCACGCCTCCGTCCCAGGGTCCCAGAAAAGTTTGGGGTAATTCGTGGTCGGCGCTTCGGCAAATGGCTGCAAGCGCTTCGAGAAGGCTGGTCTTCCCCGTGTCATTGGGTCCGATGAGGACATGCATCGGCGTCAGGTCGAGGGTGACGTCGCGGAGGGCTTTGTAGTTTTGGACGCGAAAGCGTTGGATCATCACGTTGTCTCAAACGCCTCGCTCGTTGCGGACCAGCGAGGTTGCATCAACGGATATCGACCGAATACATGCTACGCCTTTGCCAGAGCTCGGTCCATGTCGGTGATGAGATCGGCGATATCCTCGATACCGACGGAGAGGCGGACCAGCCCGTCGGTCACGCCGCGGGCCTCGCGGATTTCCTTGGGGATCGAAGCGTGGGTCATGATGGCCGGATGGTTCACCAGCGACTCCACGCCGCCCAGCGACTCGGCGCACGAGAAGACCTTGGTGCTCTCGCAAAAGCGAAGCGCCGCGGAGCGCTCGCCCTTGAACACGATGGTGACGATCCCGCCCCCGCCGCACATCTGCCGCTTGGCCAGGGCGTGGTCGGGGTGATCGGGCAGAAACGGATAGACCACTTTGCCGAGCTTGGGATGGCCCTGAAGGTGCTTGGCGAGTGCCAGAGCGTTGGCACAGTGCCGCTCCATGCGCAGGGCGAGCGTTTTCACGCCGCGATGTTGCAGGAAGCAGTCGAACGGCCCCGGGACGCCGCCCAGCGCGTTTTGCAGGAAGGCAATCCGTTCCATCAGGGCCGCGTCCTTCACGATGATCGCCCCGCCGATGACGTCGGAGTGGCCGCCGATGTACTTGGTCGTGCTGTGGACGACGTAATCGGCCCCCAGGCTGATCGGCAACTGCAACACGGGGGTGGCGAAGGTGTTGTCGACGGCCAGCTTGGCGCCCCCTTGGTGGGCAATGGTCGCGATCGCGGCAATGTCCAGACATCGCAGCAGAGGATTCGTCGGCGACTCGATCCAGACCAGCTTCGTCTTCGCGTCGATGAGCTTGGCGAACGAGGCCGGCAAGGGGTCCTCGGTGAAAACGGGCACCAACCCAAAGCCCTCGAACACGCGTTTGAGCAGCCGGAAGGTGCCACCGTACACGTCGGCGTAGGCGAGGACTTTGTCACCGGGAGAGAGCGTGGCAAAGACGCAGGCCGTCGCCGCAGAACCGGAGGCGAAGCACGCGCAGGCCGCACCGCCCTCCAAAGAGACCAGTGCTCGCTCCAAGCCCACGCGCGTCGGATTCGAGGAGCGGGAATACTCGTAGCCTTTGTGCTTGCCCGGTGAGGCCTGGGTGTAGGTGCTCGTCGGATGAATCGGCGGGACCGTCGCCCCGGTCACCGGGTCGGGCTCCTGGCCTACGTGAATCGCCCGCGTCGAGAATCGCCACTCTTGTTCCGAGGGAGCCTTCATATCGGTTCTCACACTCCGCAACGACGGCGAGCCGGATGACCCGCCCGACAACTCGCACCGCGGGAGTGTAGCGAGCGGGCGGGGAGATGTCACCGGTCGAGGACCATTGGCGATTTTCGATTTGCGATTGCCAATTGACCATGACAACCACGAAGGCACGAAGTCACGAAGGGAGGAGGCGGCAACGCCGAAATCGGGCGGTTTTTGGGCTCGTGTTGGTCCGGCAGCTTAGGTCAGGCGCTGGAACTCGCGCACGCTCCTCGATGTGAGAAAGAGATTCACCGCGAACTCCCCCTGTGCCTCTACAGTTTGGAGAATGACGTTGCCGTCGGTTGTGTCCCATACGAACAATCCGATTCGTTGTTCAGCTGGCTTGCCGAGTTGCTCGCAACAGAATGTCAACGCGCCGACGGCAGCTTCGTCGGCCTCTGTCTTGTTCCAGACTTCCAGAAAGAGCGCGATTTTGTAGACGGTCCCGCTGACGGCGCCTAGCGTCAGATCCCACGTCCTACCCAAGAACTCGACCGGGCATGCATGGTAGATCTTCTCGCCAACGAACTGCCTGCTCATGACGTCGTACTCGGCGGATGACAGTTCTTGCAGGGGCAGCGCCTCTCTCAACATCATGTTCAGCGCATAACCCTCGATCGGGAAGCTCGGCTTCAGCTCAGGCTTCTTCCTGAACCACACAGGCATCTCCCTCTCTGGACTGCCCATCTGACCTCGCGCAGTCGAAGCAGGTCTTCCTCCGGTGGAACGGAGACCGCAATCGCGCGCTCGTCACCAGGGATCGCTGCATCGCCAAGTAGGGCGGTCCTGGTCCGCCACAACCCAATCCGGTCGATGCGCCGCTCGCGGATACTGGCGCGCGGAGCCCACCCTACACGCCTGTCCGTGCGTTTGATCGCTCCACGACGCTCGTTTTACCGAGCGCTTCGCAAGTTCTTTATACCGAGCCGGTGCAGTCCCCTCGCCCGCGTCGAGCCATGCAGGCGGGCACGCCCCAACTGCGCGCACGACCCGCGAGTTTTGTTCCACGTGGAACAACACAGTAGTGACAAGTTGTGGCACTGCCCCGTCATCATCGTTTCACTTCGTGCCTTCGTGCCTCCGTGCCTTCGTGCCTGGGCAGTTGTCCGCTCGCTTGCGCTCGCGGCTCTGATTGTCCGCTCCATGCCTGTCGCGGTTCGGATCATTTCCTCTCACCGGCTGGAAGCCGGTGCCACACTGCCTGCGGGCGTCGCTTCGTCGAAATCCTGATTAAACGGATCGTCCCAGAAGTTGACCAGGTCGATGCGGGTGACGACGCCGGCGAGTTCGCCGCCGCGGACGACGACGACGCCGCTGTGCCCTGAGGAGAGCAGGCGGTAGATTTCGTCCAGGTCGACGTGCTCATCGACGGTGGGCATGGGTCTGGCCATGATCTCCCGCACCGGCACCTGTCGCGGATCGACGCGGGAGTGCAGCAGTCGGGCGAGGGTCAATTCGCGGATGCCGCCGATGACCTTCCCGTCCTCGACGACGGGCATCTGCGAAATCCCGTGTCGCCGTAGGAGGACAATGGCCTGCTCGGCGCGATCATCCGGTCCCACCGCGATCAACGGAACATTTCCGCGCCGCGAAAGCAGCTCGCCGACGGTGTGGGGTTTGCCTGTGGCTTTCATGAAGCCTTTCTCCACCATCCATTCGTCGGAGTAGAGTTTGGAGAGGTAGTTGCGGCCTGTGTCGGGGCAGAGGACGACGATCATGTCGTTCGGCCCGCAGCGTTGGGCGTAGCGCAGTCCGGCGGCCATGGCCGTGCCGCACGATCCGCCGACGAGTAAGCCTTCCTGTTGGGACATCGCACGGGCCACCGAGAAGGACTCGACATCGCTCACGCGGATCCACTCATCGACGACCTGCGAGTTGAAAGTCTTGGGGACGTAATCCTCGCCGATGCCCTCGACGGCCCAGGGCTTGGGCGAATCGCCGGAGAGGCTCGAGCCTTCGGGGTCGGCGGCCACCACGCGAATCTTCGGGTTCTTCTCCTTGAGGAACTTCCCGATGCCGGAGACCGTGCCGCCGGTGCCGATACCGGCGACGAAGACGGTGATCCGGCCATCGGTCTGCTCCCAAATCTCCGGTCCCGTGGAGCGGTAGTGGTAGTCGGGATTGTTAAGGTTAGTGAACTGGTCGGGCCGCCAGGCGTTGGGGATTTC
>Ga0315285_10008769_pt1 | contig 10366 bp, 8 predicted proteins | sample YL17G09_36_MG_FD_203698 | JGI IMG/M metagenome (GOLD analysis project Ga0315285, IMG submission 203698) | Sediment microbial communities from Yellowstone Lake, YNP, Wyoming, USA - YL17G09_36 | ecosystem: Environmental > Aquatic > Freshwater > Lake > Sediment | place: USA: Wyoming | collected... | reverse complement strand
ATTGCCATACTTTTTGGATACATTGTGAGCAGTGAGTCCCATACATCATAGTTGGAAAATTTGAGTACAATCTCTTCTTCGTAGGGTTTCTCATTTGAATCAATGATGACTCTTCCTGTCTTTCCCAGGCTTATTTCACCAGCTTCTGCCTTGAATTTCCATACGGAATGATGTACACTTCTGAAAAGAGGCAGTGGATTTTTTGAAAGCCAATTATGCGATAACAACAATGCATTGAAATATACTGTATTATATACATTCGACCAGGCTACGCTATCAATAGCATTTCTTATAATTTCCCTGATCTCTTCTTCGCTTTTCTCAACTTTATCCTTTAACGAATGAGTAATAATAGAATCTGGTTTTAGGTATTCTGGGATTCTATCTTTTTTCTCTTCAACTAATATGGCCTTGGCATTGCCCAATCCCTTGGGATATCCGTGGGTTCTATCACTTTCACGGACGAAATCTTCCGGCTTGATGTAAATCTTCTTTATTGGAATTCCTTTAGGTACGTTTGACATTTCGCGCATATTTTCCCCCACTTATCTAAGTGCCTCTTCAGCATGTTCTTTCAATTCCTCATTATTGGTATGTGATACAATATCATTCAGTGTTGCTTCTGAAAATGGTCTGAGTTTTCCAAGCAGATCTATGTAAAGAACAGCCATCTGTTCCGCATTTTCCTCCCCTATATCGTAATCTGTGCCAATGTATCTTGTGTTTGCACTGCCACCTGAGTATTTTGATCCAAAATAACCCAACCAAAAAACAGTTCTGTTTCCTACAGCCTCGGCAATTTGCCATTTCCCCTCATGCTTGACTCCATCAACAAGTTCACTAATTCTTTTCACTGCACTTGCCTCTAGTTTATATTGCTGTGGATGGACATCAGAATCACTCAGGCTTAACAAATCAGCAATCGCAGCGATTGGAATCAAATTTTTTATCTCTTGTTCTATTTCAGAAATCTGCAGGGACACGTTTGATTTCTCTATTGATTGCTTGTTTCTTTCTTGCCATACCATTATCTCTGATGCATGCAAATCGTCTTCTGCAAGATCTGGAAAATGAAGATTTATTCTGTCACTCATTTTGCCATTTGAGGTTGCCTGCTTTGCTGCTTCTGAAAGTATTCTAGTATTTACAGACAGCTCCAAATATACTTCAAATTTTTTATTTAGCTCTTTGACCTTTATTTTGAATACATCTGCCATAAAATATATACGTTATTCTTATATATAAACCTTTCTACATGGTCCAGGTCGATTCATAGGGTTCATAGGAAAAGATATCTTATGAAAAGGATTCAGGCACCAGCCTTGGCCTTTGGCAGCTTAAGCAAATTCTTGAATCCAGGGGTCCACTCATCTGTAATCATAAGCACTGAATCAGCAGTTCTGATTATGTCTGGAAACTCTCTCTTCAAGTTCTCTATGATCTGATAATATTCCTGGTAATTGCTCACAACCAGTTCGACTTCAATGTTCCACATATCCTGTATGAGATAATGGATATTCGGCAGCTGTGATAAATAATTAAGGAGCTTTTTTTGGTCCTCCTCATTGTATCTGTCCAAGGTTATCAATGTTTTATACAATTCCAATCCAAGCTTGTTCAGGTCTATTCCTATTCTATATTGAATGATTATTCCCTTTTGTTCTAATTTTGCTAATCTTGATTTCACAACAATTGGTGTCGACTTAGTTTTTCTGGCAAGCTCAACAAGCGACACATTTGCCTTATTCACAATCTCTCCTAGAACAGCATAATCTAATTCATCCAACTTATTGTCCACAACTTCCCCTGCAAACATGACTGGGTCAGCAAATTCATTTGTGAAATACATCTTTGGATATTGCTTCACATCAATCATTATCTCTCCCCTTTGCTCGAGGATTATCTTGTTGAATTTTGACATGAATTCATTCTTGAAATTGTAAAATTCTTGATCTGTCTTTGCAATTATGCCGAAGATCAGGTCCCATGTGCCTGAACATTCTCCCATCCAATAAACTAAACCGGATGATTTCAGATATTCAAAGAGCCTTTCTTTTTCCTTTGGGATGTTCCTGAGTTTTATATAAACCTTGTAAATTTTTCTTCCCATTTTATGAGGGTTGATCGAAGCATTGAAACTTGTAATTACACCTTTTTTCCCGAGCTGATTGATTCTATATTCTACTGAATGTCTGGATTTATGCACTAATTTTGCAATTTTTGATGAATGAACCCTACAATTCCTGTCCAATTCTGCTAAAATCCTTCGGTCTGTCTTATCTACTTTTAGTTTAGTTATCTCTACCATAATTAAGCATTTACTATATTATAGTTTATAAAATTATCGTTTTTGCTCAAAATTTGCTTGAAACTTTAATATACTCCAATGCAGTATATCTTGTATAAAGAATGTTTATTGGAGGGTGATTGATATGTTAGACAATATGAGTTATGAGAGGATAAGATTTGGAATAAGTGCAATTAATCCAGGTCTAAAGGGCTACAAAGGAAAATTTGTTTTGGCATTCAACAAGCGTGAAAATAAAAAAGAGATAATGCTGTACGCTGATGCTAAGGCAAAAGAATTTGGTGAACTCATAGACAGGTTTAAGTTGCCAGTGAAATCAGTGCTAGGTGGAGGAACGATGGATGAGGATGACTCCAATCCGCGCTTTCCATGCGCGGCTGATGCAGGAATACGTCTGACGACAGATTCATTCTTCCACAAGGGAGAGTATTTTGATTATATCCCGCTTGAATTGGCAGCCACATGCCTTCATGCCCAGTACCATACGGGAATATACATTAATTCCAACTACACCTACATGGCAATTACAGTGACCTATCCAGGTTCAGAGGAGAGGTGGGTCAGCTACAAACATTTTATTTCAGATATTGGATTTGTAGAAAGAACAACTGACTTCCTAGTAGCCACCGGGCAAGGATCTAGCGTGCTACTCAAGGGTCCGATGGCAATTCAGCTTTTCCTTGCTGAGAGGGGATTATTGGAGAACAGCGAAAAACAGATACAACAAATAATCGAAGCGCTCAGAAAAGGAGTTGAAAAGGCGGCAAAAGAATGGCTGAAGCCTGAAGAAATAGTAGGACACGAAAGAGTTACATAAAAAATAGGGTTTGTGGATATAGAGGTGATCAATATGGAAGAAAAAACAAATGATATGAAAAATACTAAAGTAAATAATGAGAATAAACAAAGCACACAAAATCCATGCACGGGGCAAGTGATATCAGAGCCGTGCAAGACTGAAAGAAAAGAAATAAATGGAATATGCCTTCACAAAGCAGAAGAATTTGCTTCTGAGGTACTAAAAATAAATCCAGATAAAAATGAGCTGGAAAGCCTTGCTATGCTGTTCCAGAAATATTTGCGAACCAGCCCAAATGTTTCAAGATGGGCGTTGATGTGGGTGAAACAAGTTGCAGACCATACAAAAAACAAAGAAAAAATACTCTTGACTGCAGACTTGCTAACTCAAGACAATGTATTTGCAGCCATGACTAAATTCGCATGCACAGGTGCTGATGAAAAGATTGCAGAAGCAGTAGGTAAATTAGCTTACTTTGCTGCAATCAAGAACCAAGGAAAAGAAATGCTGGAAAAAACAATAAAGCAAGTAATGGCATCTGAGGATTCTGAGGAAGCAGCCAAAATTGCCAGTTTTAATGTATGCTTTGAACAAGCGAAAAATACAATGTCTATAATTGGCTGGGACTTTGAGGACAGGCACATAGATATGTTTGCATCATTGCTCCAAAAATTCGAAAAAGAGCCAAGGATTGCAGCAAATCTCACAATCGATCTGTGCGCATTTGCAAAAATTGTGGAAAGCCGGTGGAGATTTCTTGAAACAATTGCCAGGATGGATAACGAAACTGTAGTGAGCTGCATAATGAAATTCAAGGAAGAATCGAAAGAGGATGCATCAAAGATAGCAAAGGGCCTGATAGGGCTAGCAGGTTTTACTCCAGACCAGAAGGATGTAGCAGCTGCAGTTGAAAAGGTTGCAAAAGCAGCAACTTCTTCAGAAGCAGCAGAAATGGTAGAACAGATGCTGGAACAGATGATGAACAGATAATGCAAAGAATAAGATCTTTTTTATTTTCTCTTTTTTTCTTTTTATTTTTCAAATTTATTGAATTATTGAATTCAAATCTTCAGCTTTTTTATTATCCATTCTGCCACTTTGCTGGATTCGAAATCTGGCTGCAGTTCCACAGTAAAGTTTGCATATCTTCTGTAAAGGACAAGCCTTTCATCGAACAATTCTTCAAAAGTCTTATTCTTCAATCCCACAATCCCCCGCGTTGGAAGGTTGTGGACTCTTTCAAGTATGCTTTCCATGCTCCCATCCAAGAATACGACAGTTGAATTTTTCCTCAGGAATTGCATTGTTCTTGGAGAATATACAATGCTTCCCCCAGGAGAGATTATAAGCTTATCCAACCCGTTCTGCTTTCCATTCCATCCTTTCAGGTTCAGGATTGCGTTTTCCTCGATTCTTATGAATTCAGCATCTCCGAATTTGTCTATTATCTGCTGCAATCTCATTTCCATGCGTTTTTCTATGATTGGGTCTATATCAATGAATTTGTAATTCAGTCTTTTTGCCAGTTTCTTTCCAACTGCGCTTTTGCCAACTCCTGCCATTCCGATCAATGTGATATTCCTGTTATTCATGTTAGTATCTCCTGCATCTCTCATTTCCTTGCTCAGACAAAATTTATAAACAGTTTAGCGCAAGAATGCATATGCGCTGCTACATATGCGGAAACGACGTGCCCGAGGGGATTGGAGATTGGACTGACCAGGGATTCATATGCAGAGTGTGCCAGGACTCCATGGATTATTTGCTTTGCGAGAAGTGCGGGCGCAAGTACCGCAGGCAGGACATGATCGAATGGGATGACAGATTCTACTGCAAGAACTGCGTGAAGGTAAGGAAACCAACAGTGCGCCTCAAACCTATCACCAAGTTCAAGGGAGGCGCAATGATCCCGAGAAAACCATTGCAAAAGCGCAAGACAATCCGGGATATAGAGCCGAATCTGGCAAAGGGGATCTACAAGGCCACGCGCGATATAATAAATGAGGAGACAGAAAGGCTGAACAAGGGAGAAAAGTTGGGCGCGCGGAAAACAGATGAAAAAATAGAGGAAGCTGCCAATGAAGATACTGAGGAATCAGAAAATGAAAAATTAGAAAGAGAAAAATCAGAAAGAGAAGATATCAACAGGCAGATGAGGGGAGAGGAGCCAATAGGAGAAGTTAAACTATTCAAGAAAATGAAAGAGGAAGATGAAGAAACCAAGGTTGCTGGAGCTGAAGATACAAGAGGACGGGTTGCTAGAGCTGAAGAACCCGCTGGAGGTTCTTCTGAAGAAGAGAGATTAAATCTGGGCAAATACAAGGAAATGATGAAGGAAATCCGCACTGATGTTAAAGATACTGAAAAGGATGAGGATGTAGACAGCCTTGACGAACTGAAGCAGTTGCAAGAAAAACTAAAGGCAGCCAGGTTGAGAAAGAAAAAGAAAGATGACGAAGATTACAGCATAGATCCGGAGTAACTTCTTTTATTTAGATACCTCCCAGGCCAACAGAAATAATTATATACTTTTTATGATTCTAAAAGATATGAAGAAACAAATCAGGCATGAGAAAATAGCTATTTACCATGCAGCAGCTCTGTTTAACGGCAGGGAACTTCTTTTTAATTCAGTCTTAACTGAAGGCCTCGAGAAAAGAGGCTATAAAGTGAATTTGCCCCAGAGAGATGGTTTTGAATTTGGAATGCTCAATAAATATCTTTCAAAAAAACTTCCAAAGAATGAAATGGATTCTGCTCTGAGCACTATAATCTATCTACTTGATGTTGGGCATTTTATCCCAAAAAGCGATGTTGTTCTGGCGAATCTTGACGAGCCCTTAGATGAAGGAGTTGTAGTTGAGATAAGCTATGCCAGGATATTAAGCAAGTTCGTTATTGGTATGAGGACAGATGTAAGAAGCCCATTTGGCAATCTCTCAGATCCATTGAAAGGCATGCATTTCTTTCCTGCATACCAATGCAATAAATTCATAAGTCATGATCTTCCCTGCAGAACTCCAGATGAATTAGAAGCTCAAATTAATTCACTGATAAACAAAATAGACAATACAATAAAAATAGCAAATATATTCCCACAGGCGCCTCTATCAAATCTCGTCTTATCGAACCCTAAGGTTTCCATAGTTCTGAATAATGCAAAATTGCTGTTTTCAGGCATTTCTGATAGGCATTCTGATAAGGGATTGGAGGAAATAGCTGCCAGATATGTTAAATATAAGGATAAATTCAAGCCAATAGTACCAATTATAATATAAATATTCTAATTTTGCTTGATTTTGCAATATTGTTTCTGATGTTCTATAGTCCCTATATTATTACTACTCCTTTTATTAGCTAATGCCCTAGCTGCAGCTAATTCGTATGTTGATATTACATATAATTAGTCTTAAGTCCTGTTTATTCATCTTTCTTTTCTTCAGAATTTTCTGGTTCAATGCCAAGATTTGATAGCAGTTTTCTTGCTATTCCCTTGTTTTCAACTAAGCTTGGTTCTGCATCATCTCTTATGCTCTTTAATCCTTAACTCCGCAAAATAAGTAATATGGATCTCATTTTGAAAAAACTTACGTCTATAAACCAAAAGCTTTATTAATCTATATTACTTAAATAAGTAATATGGAAAAACTACCTGATTGGGCATTGAAATATAAAATAAAAGGAACTGCGATTAATCGTGTAAATAAAAATTTTTATCTATACAAAATTAGTAGCAAATGGGATCCGAAAAAGAAACGAGCCCAAAAAATAACTGAAGGCTATTTGGGTAAAATAACTCCTGACGGAGTTTTGCCTGCCAAACATAAACGAGCAGCAGTCGGTGCTAAGAATGCAACAATAAAGGAATTTGGAGCAAGTGCTCTTGTAAATAACCTTTCCGAGGAACTCCAAAACAAACTCAAGAAAATTTATCCAGAAGATTGGAGTGCAATTTTTGCCATTGCTTCACAAAGGTTTATGCACAATTCTCCTATCAAAAATATGGAGCATCATTTTGAACATTCATACATGTCAGACATTGTGAAAGATGTGGATATGTCTCCAAAATCTATTAGTGCAATGATAGAAAAAATTGGTGCAGATAGAGAAAAAATGGTTCTTTTTATGAGGGAATTGCCTCGAACTCCTTCAGAAAATCTAATTGTAGACATAACGCATATTTTTTCTGCCTCGGAAAATATCGAGTGGCTATCAATAGCACACAATGCATATGACCAATTCCACAATCAATTAAACATGCTTCTATTTTTCTCAAATGATAGAATGAAACCAATTTATTTCAGATTATTGCCTGGAGCAATACGAGATGTTTCAGCCATCAAAGAAACTCTCATAGAAAGTAAAATAAGCCATGCAATTTTTGTTGGTGATAAAGGGTTTCAATCTGATAACAATGAGAAATGCTTCGATGATCAAGGCCTTGAATATATTTTGCCAATGAAAAGGAATAATTCTCTTATCGATTATGAGGTCATGAAAGAGGCCGATCGTAAAAAATTTGATGATTTTTTCTTCTTTCAAAAAAGACATGTTTGGTACAAAGAAAAAAAGCTAAATAGTGAAAAAAAACTTATTCTCTTTTTTGATCAGCGTCTTCGAGTTGAAGAAGAAAACTGTTTCCTTGAACGCATATCAAAGATTTCTGATGAGAAAAAAGATGAGAAAGAAGCTCTTGTCAAAGATTTTTATGAGAAACAATACTGCTTAGGCACAATATGTATAGTCACTAATACTAAACTAACTGCGGATAAAATTTACCAATATCTGAAAGCAAGAGTAAATATTGAAGTTGCATTTGACACGTTCAAAAATATCCTTGAAGCAGATAAGACGTACATGAGAACTATCGAACACATGTATGGTTGGACATTCATCAATTTTCTTTCCCTTATCATGTATTATCAACTTTATGGGATTCTCACGACTAAGCTCATAAAAAAGGAGGCGATGATTACGCATTATTCCCCAAAAGATATTCTTATGCATTTTTCGAAAGTTTATACGGTAAAAGTATCTGGGGAGGTCAATATATCTGAGATTCCAAAAAAGACAAGAATTTTACGAGAAATGATGGATTTGAATGAAAACCTATTACTTAAACTACAGAGTTAGGGATTAAAAAATAAACTATTGGCCTGGAAAGAGAAATATGATATAGATTGGTAGCTAGTTGATGGTTGAAGCAAATAGAGGCAGAAAATATCCTGATATAAGGATTAGGATATTATTCCTTGTCTTCCTCTTCTTCTTTCTTTGAGTCTTTCAATGATCTCAATCTTTCAAGCATTATCTTTTGCTCAGCGCTTGCCACAATCTTGCGTGTGCGCTCGACTGCATCTGGATTGACTGACATTGAAGTGACTCCAAATTCCACAAGCTTTTCCGCGAATTCAGGATAAACGCTTGGCGCCTGGCCGCATAAGGAAACTGTGACTCCATGTCTTCTGCATCCTTCAACAACCTTCCTTATTGCTTTCATGACTGCTGCGTTTCTTTCATCAAAATCTGCGGCCATCATCGCATTATCCCTATCCACACCCATGATCAATTGTGTGAGATCATTTGATCCGATGCTGACTCCATCGATTCCTGTTTCGCAGAATTCATCAATCAAGAAAACTGTCGAGGGAACTTCGACCATTATCCAAAGCTTGAAATCCTTGGTCCTGTGGAGACCAACTTCTTCCATCATTTTCTTTATTGCATGTATCTCTCCAGTCCTGCGGACGAATGGAAGCATAAGCCAAACATTCTTGAGATTCATTTCATCTCTGAGCTTCTTGATCATCTTCAGCTCCATTTTGAAAACATCTGGATCGCGGATGTAGCGCGAGCAGCCTCTGAATCCCATCATTGGATTTGATTCGATCGGCTCATACATTTCTCCGCCAGGAAGATTGCGGTATTCATTTGATTTGAAATCTGTGGCCCTGTATACCACCGGCCTTGGATAGAATGCTCCTGCAATTCTCGCCACCCCTTCTGCCAATGCATCAATGAACTCCTGCTCTCTTTGTTCTTCAAGCATTGCCTTTGGATGCGATCCAATCCCAGCGATCATGAATTCAGCTCTCAGAAGGCCTACTCCATCGCATGGAAGCTTTGCAACCTTTTCCGCCAATTCAGGCTCTGCAACGTTGACATAAACTTTTGTCCCAGTTATTGGCACAGTCATTCCTCCAGCTGCTCCTTCTTCCCTTGCCACAGCAACAATGTCTACTGCACCCTCATACACAATTCCTTTATCTGAATCAACTGTGATCAGCATTCCATCCTTTAATTTATCGGTTGCTTCGCCTGTGCCCACTATGCATGGAATCCCCATTTCCCTGCTGACTATTGCTGCATGGCAGGTCGATCCGCCGTCATCTGTGACGATTGCTGATGCCTTCCTCATTGCAGGCACAAAATCAGGGGTTGTCATCTTAGTGACAAGAATCTCCCCAGATTGCATTAGTGAAGTATCTTTCGCATCCGGCACCTGTCGCACGATTCCCGTCGCAAATCCCGGGCTTGCGCCCACTCCCTTCAAGATAACATGAGCTTCTGTAGTTTTCTTTTTTTCCATAGTAACACCTTCCGAAACAGTTGTATCTAATTTAGTAGGAGATGGAATTTCTAATGCCTTGCCTGTAGCAGCTGATGGAGTTGGAGCAGGGGTTGGTAATGGAGCTGAGATTGGAGAGAGAACTGATTTTTGTGCCGCAGCTGATGGAATTGTTGGAGTTGGATTTGCAACAGCCGATGGAGCCGACATTGGCGACGGTGCTTGTGATGGCACAGCAACTCTTGCAGCCTGTGTAGGTGCTGCAGATGGAGCTGCATATTGTGCTGAGATTGGCTTTGCAATCTTAATTCCCTTCAAGGTTGTAATCGGCCTTGACTGGACAATATAAATTTTATCTCCTTCGACCGCCCACTCTATATCCTGCGGGCTGCCATAATGCTGCTCTATTTTCCTTCCAATTCCTGCCAATGTCTGAATCTGGGGATCAGCCAATTTCTGCAATGCTTGATATTCTTTCTTTATGAATCCCTTTGTCGTCTCCTCTTCCAGCCTTGTGATCATCCATTCCTGCTTTGCAATCTTCCTGTCCAAGACTTTCAGCATTCTCTTGTCGATTATGTATTTGTCTGGTGTGACTGCGCCAGACACAATTGCCTCGCCCAATCCATAAACTGCCTCGATGACCATTTTGTTTGGATCCTGCGAGAGCGGATCAACTGTGAACATGACT
>Ga0315285_10008763_pt1 | contig 10368 bp, 21 predicted proteins | sample YL17G09_36_MG_FD_203698 | JGI IMG/M metagenome (GOLD analysis project Ga0315285, IMG submission 203698) | Sediment microbial communities from Yellowstone Lake, YNP, Wyoming, USA - YL17G09_36 | ecosystem: Environmental > Aquatic > Freshwater > Lake > Sediment | place: USA: Wyoming | collected... | reverse complement strand
GGTCTTTGTCCTTGAAAATAAGGGCCGCGCTCGGTTACAGCTCAGACGGTGCGTTCGTTCAAGAAGCGGTCCGCAGACATCTGAACAGCAAGGAGAGAGAGTACGATGCAATCCAGGAAGAGCGTGACGTCGGAAGAAGAGTCCTTGGAAAGAAAGACCCCGGAGATCTCTGAGGAGTCGGATCCGGTGGGCCTCAAAGAACTGTGTCCATTCCAGGACCAGGGCGTTATTGAGGTTCATTGCCGGTCCGATTGTGCATGGTTCAGCGATGATGAATGTTGCATCTGGGACTTGATTGAAGCTCTGAGAGGCATCAGAACGGCCCTCGAAAGGAGGTGATACAAAATGCCGATCTCAGACACCTACAAAAAGCTCGTGAGAGAAGCTTTCAAGGACATGAGTCCATCAGAACAGCAGGAGTTCATTTCTTGGGCTATGGAATTGTTCCTTAGACGGAAGATAAAAGAATCATCTGAAACAAAGACCATGAAAGAAGGTGGCTGCAATGGTAGTTTACCTTGCTGTCCATAGTTCGTCAGGGCCCCGTAGAAGAACCTACGAAAATGTCCATGCGAAGGAAAAACTAGGTTTCGGAATGGAGAGATGTATCAAATGAGAAAAATCTATTGTGATGTCTGCGGTATCGAGATCGAAAAAGAAGAGCTCATCAAGAAAGAACTATGTTCAGCATGCGACTCCAAACTGAAAGGACAGAGAACCTTATGATACGAGAATTGGCGCCTGATGTGTTCCCGGAGGAAGAAGATTTTGATGAGGAATGGTATGAAGAACCACCGGAGCCGGACGACTGAGAAAAAGGAGAGAGAGAGAGTGACAGATGAACCCAAGATCCTGATTAAAGCAAAAGGCAGTTATCTCATGCTCTCCATCCTGAACAAGATGATGGATATCCCAGAATTTAGAGAAATGATGGCTGAATCAATCAGAGAGGCAAAACTCAAATGTCAACAACAGAAGGCCGCCGGGAACGCATCGAAAGAATCTTGAAATTGCTGAAAAAGCGGCCATTGTTGAACGCTCACGAAATTGCGAAACAGACCAATCTCCTCACTGAAATTACTATGGACCGCTTACACAAATATCTGTCAGAACTGACCTGGGCCGATATGCTGATTAACGTTAATAATCGCTACACTCTAGGCATGGAGATTTCGCTGGCTCCATCCAAAACGAGAGTGAGAGAGAGAGAGAGAGAAAGAAAGAAGTGTAGAGAGAGAGAGACAAAGAGAAAGAGAAAATGAGCATCAAACACATAGGATTCGACAAAGCCATAAGTATTCCAAGCATTGTTTTCGAGATCAAGTGTCCAAAATGCGGTGATACCTTCGTTGTTCGAGTGGCTCTGATGGGTATTCAGGTTCAATGTCAGCTTGGAACAAAGACGATGGAAAAGGCAGATGTTAAGATGCCAGCTTCGCGTATCCCTGATTTTAGACCTAGAACAGTGACATAACCTCATATCTTCCCCCTTTTTCTATTTGGAGCGCATAAGTTAATTAGTCTCTTCAACCGATCTAGATACAAAGGCTGAACGAGATTTGAACGAGATTTTAGCGACTTTGAGCGCAATCGTTGGAATAGTAAGCCCACTTCTAACATTGTTGGTGTTTTTGGTCATTAAACGCCGGATCATGGATGAAGCTGGTGAAATCGTTGAGGACGTCATTGAAAGGGGTAAGGGCTTTTATGCTGCTGAAAAGAAGGACTTTGCTGAGTCCATTCCTACTTTTCTTTCTGGGGCTCTCGGCAACAGTCTTAACCAAAGGATGTCTGAGCTTGGTCAGGCCAGCGGAATCAGCAGAAGCATGAAGGGCCTGGAGAGAGATCTGATCGCTGACGGTGTAGATCAAGTGGCGCCGGGGTTCGGTGGGCTCGCTGCGAAGTACATTCAGAAGTATCCCATGCTTTTACCGTTGATTCAACAACTCGGGCCTATGTTCGCTAAGAAGAGTTCAGAAGTTCAGCCTCCAACATCAAATTGGTGAACAAATTGTGCCAGGACTACCTAAAAGCCTCATTAAGAAGTACGGAATCTCCAAGAAGGCATGGAGCGTTTTCCGTTCAGGTCGAAAAACTGCCTCAAAATCGCGGAAAGGAGGCGTAAAAGTGACCAAACACAGAAAATCTTACAGTAAGAAAGGTCATAGAAGCGCGAGCAAACGGATTCCGCTGTTGCCAACTATGGTCGGGCTAGGAACAACCATCGTGCCCGCTGTTTTTGGTGGTGGTGGATACTCCGGTGCATTGCCTCTGGCTCAAGCCGGTGACATTCCAGGAGCTCTCCGCGAATTCATGGACGTCCTCTGCATTCAGACGACTGGCTACAAACCTTCGGACGGTTCAAATTGGGGACTTTCAAAGCCGACAGCTACATGGACCGCGATAGCTCTCTCTCTTCTGGGACATTGGGCTGCAAACAAGTTCGGATTGAACAGAAGCATAGCAAAAATACCTCTCGTAGGTAAGTACATTGCCATCTAGGGAGACATGAAAAATGATAGATCTACATTGCACAACAGGAACACCCGGAGCACTCGCAGTCGTCGCGGCCTTGGCAGGGATCCCGGTCGGGGATCTCGCAGTCATCCCTGGCGTTCCTATGCGGCCTGACGCTCGCCTCATCATGTGGGGAAGTTCAAGCCTCATAGCAAACACCATCGCAAGAAACACATTGATAAGCCAGGACTGTATAGATCCCATTCATGGCGAGGACATCAACCTGGGAGCTACATCGCTTCAAAACCTGAGCTACAACTACACGAATATCCCATACAAGACCGGCGCTCGAGCGATCAGTCAAGGAACTAACACCGCGCAAACAGCTACGAGTCTAGGAATGACATTGGACTACTATGAAGGCGGCGAAGTGATACCGGCACAAGGCCTACTGTTCCATGAAAACAAGATCGTTCTACCTCAAGTCCTTATTGCAGACGTCGCCGTCGCATGGACAACGACACCTTTTGCTCCGGCGATCGCTATTCCAAATGGGAAATATGCACTCTTGGGCGCGATCTGTACTGTCGTAACTGAGGGCCATTTCTTCCGCTTCATCCATGCTGACTTCAAAGGGTTCATGCCAGGCTTCCCAGCGGTAGGCCAAAGCAATTCGGCGATTCTAGGCTTCCAGAAAGGACCGAAAGATTGGCTTCAAACGAGCCCGGGCTACCAATTCGTGACTCTCAGCGAATTGACAGGAAAACCATGCGTCCCCACGTTCACGGTTAGCAATGCTGGAACCGGACTCCTCATACAAAGCATCTCTGGAGCAGCCACAGATACCCCAAACTTGAGCCTTCACCTGGTCAAGGTAGGTTGATCCTACCTTGTCAGACAACGAGCTCAAAGACTATGGCCCCGTCAAGGCAGTTGTCAATGCAACTGTCCAATGGCCCGATATGCGTCTGAGCGAGCAGATCAAACACCTTCGGTTCTTCCGGGACAAAGACAACAACATTGTAACCATGCCTGTCATTCTGCTAGATCCAACACAGGTTGGCCTAAACGTGCTGCCTATGGGAAGAGTCGGAATCACAGATCCGGTAGCGCTCAATTCTTATGCTCGAGTCTATGGCTTGCCCTGTTGTGGTTGGCCTGAAACAACGCTGGGACTCGTGACTCATTCAACGCAGATGCTGCAAAAAGCTGCAATGCTTGAGGCCCGAAGAACTCAAACTTTACTTGTCAGAGCCGAATCAAACGCCGCCGGAAACGTCGCTATCTATGCCCCGGCAGCCGGACGTAGATTTCGGCTTCTAGGATTCGACATTCATGCAGGCGGAAACGTGAGTCTCGCAGCAGCCGGCAATCTAGATATGGAAATAAGGGACAACGCTGTTCGAATATTCAGTTTTTCAAACTACATACCCAACGCCGTCGCAGCCGGAGCAAACTACATTTCAAAGACAGTGATGTTCGGTGACAATGGTTACTTGAGTGTGGCCAACGCCAATGCTTTGAACCTTTGGTTGAGTGCGGGACTAGCTACCGGTCTCGTCAAGGTTACCGTTTGGATCACGGATGAACTACCGTAGGATGGTGATTTGAATGGGCTATGAACGAATCGTCGCCGGTGCCTTCGTTGGCGCCGGAGCATTGCTTCTGATCTGGCAAGGCCAATATACTCCGGCAGTCGCGCTTCTGGGTGCTATGGTCGGGTTCTTTGTTGGAGAAAAGAACGGGGCTGCCAATGCCAAAAAAGAATAAAAAAGAGAGGCTGCCCTTCTGGAAAAGCGAGAAGCTGCCCCCAGAATTGAGAAGCATATTCGCTCACATCGGAAAAGCAGCCGACAACATGACACACAGCCAATGGTCAGAACTCATTATGAACGGTGGACTCGCTGCGCTTTCCGCATACGCTTTTGCTCCTATGGCCACGATCAAAGAGGCAACTTATCAAGTCACAAGTGAAGCGCGCGCTCCTAGCGGTGGTGCATACGGTGGAACATCAGAAATCAAGAGATTGACAGATCAACAAGCTCAAGCCTATCGAGATCAAGGCTTTTTTCTCTATGAACTCAACAATCCTCCTCGAACAGAAAGAAAAGAAAAAGTCTTTGATCTGAGCCTGATTCCTAATGCTTTCATTGGGCCGATCGGCCTCAAATTGGCTACGTCCGGAGGAGGAACCCCCCCGGTTAGTCAGATCGCCGGTCTTATCGTCTTGTCTATGCTAGGTGTTGCTTCTATGAGTGGTATGGGAATATTACCCTCTGCCGGCGAGAATCTCAAGGCATGGCATACGACTGATTGGACCGGCATCGGATTGTCTCAAGCCTTCAAGGATGCCGTCAAAAGAGACCCTGTTCACTTCGGCATCTAGTAGTTCTGTTGAACAGTAAAAGTGGAACCTTTTTATCTCTCATATCGCAAGGGTTAAGATAGAGGTGAGATCATGGGATTGATAGATCTGAAACGGATCCATGAAGTGAAAGCCTTGAACGATTGGCAATACTACTGCAACCTGGCAAGACTCGTGGCCTGCAACTGGGCTCGTCTAGAGAACCTAGCTATCATTGATGCCATCAAACGGCTCCGTAAGACTGAATGATGTTTAGTCTAATATCCTAGACTGTTTGCTCTACTTTTCTAGAGCAACCCTTTAAATACACTCAAAGAGCCCTATTGTTGATGTGGTGCGTATGAAATGGGTAGGGTATGCATTACCAATAGAGCTAGCCGAGAGAATCAAGAAAGACAAGGATCCGTGGGCTCCTTATTCCCCAATTTGCTTGGCGCGCGTGTTTGATCTCCCACCGGTCTTTGTCCTTGAAAATAAGGGCCGCGCTCGGTTACAGCTCAGACGGTGCGTTCGTTCAAGAAGCGGTCCGCAGACATCTGAACAGCAAGGAGAGAGAGTACGATGCAATCCAGGAAGAGCGTGAAGTCGGAAGAAGAGTCCTTGGAAAGAAGGATCCCGGAGATCTCTGAGGAGGCGGATCCGGTAGGCCTCGAAGAACTGTGTCCCTTCCAGGAACAAGGCATTATTTGGGTTCATTGCCGCACCGATTGTGCCTGGTACAGCGACGATCAATGCTGCATCTGGGACCTGATCCAAGCTCTGAGAGGCATCAGAACAGCATTGGAGAAAGAGAAAACACTTGAAGGTATCATCAAATTTCAGAGATGATACAAAATGAAGTTAGGCGAGTTCATCATGTTCGGAGTTCCCGTTCTGACGTTCTGTGGAATTTTAGCTGTCATTGCGATTCAGGAGGGTGATACAAAATGCCGATCTCAGACACCTACAAAAGACTCGTAAAAGAAGCTTTCAAGGACATGAGTCCATCAGAACAGCAAGACTTCATCAGTTGGGCTATGGAATTGTTCCTTAGACGGAAGATAAAAGAGTCAAATGAAACAAAGACCATACAAAGGATGCCAGGAGACATGGGAATTGAGAGGAATCCATAGTTCGTCAGGGCCCCGTAGAAGAACCTACGAAAATGTCCATGCGAAGGAAAAACTAAGCTTTTGAATGGAGCGATGTATCAGATGCAAAATAGACGTCGCGTCAACTGGCGCCAACGCAGCTGTCTTGAGTATCAGATGCAAGAATTGCCTGATGTGTTTCCGGAGGAAGAGGATTGGGATGAGGAATGGTATGAAGAACCAGAAGAACCAGACGATTAAGAAAGAGCCCGCGCTATCAGGTATCAGAACCAGTCTTGACGGTGACTGGCTAAAGAGGTGATGCTGAATGATGTTTGAAGTCTTCATAGCCGCGATCGCTGTCATTATCATCCTTCTGAAATGCGAAGAGTGCGGACCATAAGAAAAAAGGAGAGAGAGAGAGACATGAAACCCTCAAGCACAACAATTCAAGGCATATGCGCTTTCACTAAGCCTTGCGATCAGAAAACACCATCAACTAAAACCTGTTATTGGATCCACGAATGCTACTACAAGGAGAAATCCAGACGTCGACAACAGAAGGCAGAAGAGAACGCATCGAAAGAATCCTGAAATTACTGAAAAAGCGGCCAATGTTGAATGCTCACGAAATCGCGAAACAGACCAATCTCCTCACCGAAATTACTATGGACCGCTTACACAAATATCTGTCAGAACTGACCTGGGCCGACATGCTGATTAACGTTAATAATCGCTACACTCTAGGCATGGAGATTTCGATGGCTCCGTCAAAGACGAGAGTGAGAGAGAGAGAGAGAGAAAGAAAGAAGTATAGAGAGAGAGAGACAAAGAGAAAGAGAATATGAGCATCAAACATATAGGATTCGACAAGCCGGTAGCTATTCCAAGCATTGTTTTCGAGATCAAATGTCCCAAATGTCGTGATAGCTTCGTTGTTCGAGTGGCTTTGATGGGGATTCAGGTGCAATGTCAGCTTGGAACAAAGAGCATGGAAAAGGCAGATGTGAAGATGCCGGTTTCGCGTATCCCTGATTTTAGACCTAGAACAGTAGCATAACCCCATATCTTCCCCCTTTTTCTATTTGCGACATGAAAGCTAATTAGTCAGTTCAGACCTCTTATTAACAAAGGCTGAACGAGATTTGAACGAGATTTTAGCGACATTGAGCGCAATCGTTGGAATAGCAAGCCCACTTTTGACGTTAGGCATATTTTTGCTGTTTAAAAGACGGATCATGGATGAAGTATATGACCTCCTTGAAATAATCATTGCAAGGGGGAAGGTCTTTTATGCTGCTGAAAAGAAGGACTTTTCTGAATCCTTGCCGCTTTTGGCTCAAAACGTGTTTTCCCCCTTAATCGGTAATGGTCTGAGTCAAAAGATGTCTGAACTCGGTCAGGCATCGGGCATCAGTAGAAGCATGAAGGGCCTCGAGAGAGATCTGATTGCTGACGGTGTAGATCAAGTGGCGCCGGGGTTCGGTGGGCTCGCTGCGAAGTACATTCAGAAGTATCCCATGCTTTTACCGTTGATTGAAAAGCTCGGACCTATGTTTGCTAAGAAGAGTTCAGATGTAGATAGAAACGCTCTCGGTCAACCTCAAACATCATCATGGTGAAACAGATGTGCCAGGACTGCCTAAAAACATCATTAAAAAGTATGGAGTCACGAAGCGAGCGTGGCAAGTTTTCCGTGGATCTCGCAGAAAAGCAAGCAGAGGAGGTCCGAAAGTGACGCGCAGACGGAAGCGTTACGCCATGGCTGGACGGCCTAGACGTTACGGTCGTTTCAGAGGTCGCTCGAGCAGCAAACGGATTCCGCTGTTGCCAACTATAGTCGGGCTAGGAACCACGATCGTCCCGGCTGTTTTTGGTGGTGGTGGATACTCCGGTGCATTGCCCCTGGCTCAAGCCGGGGACTATGGTGGAGCTATCCGCGAATTTATGGACGTCCTCTGTATTCAGACGACTGGCTACAAGCCTTCGGACGGTTCAAATTGGGGTCTAGCGAAACCGGCTGCAACCTGGACCGCGATAGGGCTCTCTCTTCTGGGACATTGGGCTGCAAACAAGTTCGGATTGAACAGAAGCATAGCAAAAATACCTCTCGTAGGTAAGTACATCGCCATCTAGGGAGACATGAAAAATGATAGATCTACATTGCACAACAGGAACCCCCGGCGCCATCGCAGTTGTCGCTGCCTTGGCAGCGATCCCGGTCGGTGACCTCGCAGTCATCCCCGGCGTTCCCATGCGGCCTGACGCTCGCCTCATCATGTGGGGTTCTTCAAGCCTCATAGCAAACACCATTGCCCGAAACCTGATGGTGAGCCAGGACTGTATCGATCCGCTTCATGGCGAGGACATCAACCTTGGAGCTACATCGCTGCAAAACCTGAGCTACAACTACACGAATATCCCGTACAAGACCGGCGCTCGAGTCATCAGTCAAGGAACCAACACCGCGCAGACAGCTACGAGTCTAGGAATGACGTTGGACTACTATGAAGGCGGCGAAGTGATCGGAGCCCAAGGCCTACTGTTCCATGAAAACAAGATCGTTCTTCCTCAGGTCCTTGTCGCTGACGTTGCTGTAGCATGGACAACGACACCTTTTGCTCCGGCGATCCCTATTCCAAACGGGAAATATGCACTCCTCGGCGCGATCTGTACTGTCATAACTGAGGGCCATTTCTTCCGCTTCATACATGCTGACTTCAAAGGCTTCATGCCAGGCTTCCCAGCGGTAGGCCAAAGCAACAGCGCTATCCTAGGCTTCCAGAAAGGACCGAAAGATTGGCTGCAAACGAGCCCAGGCTACCAGTTCGTGACTCTCAGCGAGTTGACCGGCAAACCATGTGTCCCCACGTTCACGGTTAGCAATGCTGGAACAGGACTCCTCATACAAAGCATTAGCGGAGCCGCGACGGATACCCCAAACCTGAGCCTTCACCTGGTCAAGGTAGGTTAACCTACCTTGTCAGACGACAATGAACTGAAAGACTACGGCCCCCGCAAAGCCGTGGTCAATGCGACTGTTCAATGGCCCGATATGCGACTGAGCGAGCAAGTCAAGCACGTGCGTCTCTTCCGGGACAAAGAAAACAACATCGTAGCGATGCCTGTCATTCTGTTGGATCCAACACAAACAGGTCTCAACGTGCTTCCCATGGGGAGAGTCGGCATCTCAGATCCGGCAGCTCTCAATTCTTACGCTCGCGTCTTTGGACTTCCCTGTTGCGGTTGGCCCGAAACCACGCTGGGACTCGTGACTCATTCAACGAAAATGGTGCAGAGAGGCGTAAATCTTGAGGCACAACGTACGCCAAACGTCATGCGCGCCGTCAATGTGGTTAATGCGGGTGCTACACCGATTTGGACTCCAGTAGCTGGAAATCATTTTCACCTTATGGCTATCTCATTGCACTTTGGACTCGGAACGACCTGTGCCGGGGGGCAATGGATTGAAATACGAGATGGCGCTATAGTGATTTTCAGATTTGAAATTTCTCCAGGAGCCCTCGCAGCAACAACGGCACTTTGGGATGTCTATAAAAAGCTTCCTGAAAATGGATATGCAAGTGCGGCTGCCAATAATGTTCTTTCAGCGAATTTGAACGGTGTTTTCACGGCTGGCATATTGAACATCACCACTTTCGGCTATGAAGACGTACCTTAAGGATGGTGATTTGATGGGCTATGAACGAATAGTCGCCGGTACCTTCGTTGGCGCCGGAGCCTTGCTTCTGATATGGCAAGGCCAATACACGCCTGCAGTCGCGCTCCTGGGTGCCATGGTAGGGTTCTTTGTTGGAGAAAAGAATGGGGCTGCCAATGCCAAAAAAGAATAAAAAAGAGAGGCTGCCCTTCTGGAAAAGCGAGAAGCTTCCTCCGGAGATCCGGAGCCTCTTTGCTCACATTGGAAAAGCAGCGGACAACATGACTCACAGCCAATGGTCAGAATTGATTATGAACGGTGGGCTCGCCGCGCTCTCTACATGGGCTTTTGCTCCAACGGACAAAGACGGAAACAAGATCTTGGACCTCAGCATGATTCCTAATGCTTTTCTTGGGCCTATCGGACTCAAATTGGCTACGGCCGGAGGAGGAACCCCGCCGATCAGTCAGATCTCAGGCCTCATAGTCTTGTCGGCTCTAGGAGTAGCCACGATGTCAGGTTTAGGGACATTGCCTTCTGCAGCGGAGAATCTCAAGGCATGGCATACGACTGATTGGTCCGGTATCGGATTGTCTCAACCCTTCAAGGATGCCGTCAAAAGAGATCCTGTTCACTTCGGCATCTAGAGCATTGGACAAATGATTAACCAGGACAGCTGTCTTCTCCATAGAGGGTGTTCAATGAAATGTAGTTTTGTTGAACAGTAAAAGTGGAACCTTTTTATCTCTCATATCGCAAGGGTTAAGATAGAGGTGAGATCATGGGATTGATAGATCTGAAACGGATCCATGAAG
>Ga0315285_10008762_pt1 | contig 10370 bp, 11 predicted proteins | sample YL17G09_36_MG_FD_203698 | JGI IMG/M metagenome (GOLD analysis project Ga0315285, IMG submission 203698) | Sediment microbial communities from Yellowstone Lake, YNP, Wyoming, USA - YL17G09_36 | ecosystem: Environmental > Aquatic > Freshwater > Lake > Sediment | place: USA: Wyoming | collected... | reverse complement strand
CGGCGCGCCGCTGGGCCAGTCGGCCGACGAGTTGCGGCAGCGCGTCCTCGGCCTCGCCGATGAGCATCAGGTCGAAGAAGGGCGCCATCGGCTCCGGATTGTTGACGCCGGGGCCGCCCGCCAGAATGAGCGGGTCGTCGCCCGTGCGGTCGGCAGCGAGGACGGGAATCCCCGCCAGGTCGAGCATCCCGAGGACGTTCGTGTAAAGCATCTCGTACTGGAGCGAGAAGCCGACCACGTCGAACTCGCGCACAGGCCGGCGCGATTCCCAAGAGAACAGCGGAATGCCCGTCTGCCGCATCCGGTCCTGGGCATCCACCCACGGCGCGTACGTCCGCTCGCACAGCACATCCTCGCGGGCGTTCAGGACGTGGTAAATGATTCCCGAGCCGAGATGGCTCATGCCGATTGCGTAGGTGTCCGGGAACGCGAGGCAGAAGCGCAAGGCGACCGTATCCCAATCCTTGCGGACCGCGCCCACCTCGCCGCCCACGTACTGGCCGGGCTGCTGGACGAAAGGCAAAAGGTCGCGCGAAATCGCGCGGGCAAGTTGTCCGTTCGAGGAGGCCATGAAGCCGTAACAGTACACCCTCGGGGCCGGACGGTCAAGCACTCGGGATTGGCCTTGCAAAGTGCCGCCCGCGGCGCTATAAGGTCGGCACCGGCTCGGGGTGTAGCGCAGGTGAGGCTAGGGCGTCCCGGGCGGGAAGGTCGCGGGTCCGCCAGAGGCTTGTAACGGTTCGAACCGGAGCGACGGAGAATCTAACAATCGGGGTGTAGCGCAGTCTGGCTAGCGCGCGTGGTTTGGGACCACGAGGCCGTGGGTTCGAATCCCACCACCCCGACCACCATCCAGGCCGGTCGCCCGGCGCGTGTCGTTCGAGCCGCGACCCTAAGGCACCGCCCTGAGCGAAGCCAAAGTTCTAACCGCAAAGTGCGCCAAGAGCGCAAAGAAAGGCAGGGATGGGGTAAAGGCCAAACAGCAAGCAGTCTGTCGTCTGCTTGCCGTTTGTTGTTCCCCCCGCTAGGTCGTTCTTTGCGGGCTTTGCGCACTTTGCGGTTAAGACACGCCTTCACTTATGAACGGCCGCGATTGTGGATAACTTTTTGGCGCGAGTTTTGGGGGGTATTTTGGGGCGATTTTTTGGAACCCATAGGCCCTGGCGCTAGCGTCCAGGGGGATTTTTCGGCGGACGGGGTGCCTTTGGTAAGATGGGCAAGCGCGGATTTTGCAACTTTTTGCAGTTTTTTGCGGGGTTTTTGGCCGGTTTTGGGGGCTTTTTGCGGCCATTGGGCGCTTTTCGCATCCATGTCATGTGCATACCTTTATGTTAATAACTATTTTTCCGCGTCTTTGGCATGGGATTTGCGCAGCCTTCACCGCAGAGAGCGCGGAGAGCGCAGAGAAAGACAGAGATAGGGGGAAGGCGACGGCGAAACGGCACAGCCTTCAACCCCGGCGCGCCGGGGCCGAGGACGCAGAGGGAGGATTGGGGAACCCGGCTTCGCCCCGGCGCGCCGGGACTACGCCGTGGCAGACGACAAACGGCGCAAAGCCAAACCACCGAAAGGACGCAGAGGGGGGAAGGTGGAAAGGCAACGCGGAACTCGGAATGCGGAACGCGGAACGCAAGAGGCAAGGCAGAACGTAGCCCGAAGGGCTCCAATGAAGGAACAGGGAGAATGCAGAATGCAGAACGAACGGCAAACGGATTTGAGGCGAGAGCCCCGTTCCATTGCGGATTTGGGATTTCGGATTGCCCTTCGACCCTTCGACACACTCAGGGTCGCCCCGAGCGTGGTCGAGGGGCGAGAGCCTCAGGGCCCTGAGCATGTTCGAAAGGCGGATTGCGGATTTAACGGCGAACGGCAACCCGACGTGCCGTTGACTTTGGACCTTGGACTTTGGACCTTGGACCGCGTTCAAGCGTGTCGCCGGAAATCGGCCCCTCGACCATGCTCGGGCCGCCCCGAGCCTGTCGAGGGGAGGTTCTCGAAGGGCGGAAAAACGAAATCCGTGTGGGGTTCCCCGAATTCCCCGGCAAACTGACTGAGTTGAAAAATGATTGTGATGGGACTTGACGCGGCACACCGTAAAGCGGTACAGTGAGCGTGTCTAGACTGAGGTATGTCCGGCATGAATCGAAAGACTTGCCTTATCCCGCATCCCATTCCTTACCAGGGAAGCAAGCGATGGATTGCGCCTACGGTTACCCGCTGCCTGCCGACAGACACGCAAGTTTTGATTGAACCCTTCGCTGGTTCCGCAGCCGTATCACTTGCCGCAGCCTATTGGCGAAGAGCAAAGAAGTTTGTGCTTGGAGATGTAAACGCACCCCTGATTGCCTTGTGGGCGGAGATCATTGAAAGACCGCAAGAGTTATCCAGGGCCTATGCTCTTCTTTGGAGAGAACAAGAGGGCCGCGAGCGTGAATACTACAATGAAGTTCGCGCCGAGTTTAATAAGTCACACCGCCCCGATCTGTTGTTGTATTTGCTGGCCCGCTGCGTCAAGGCTGCCGTTCGTTACAATTCGGATGGGGAGTTTAACAACAGCCCTGACAATCGCCGTCGAGGCGCCCGCCCCGCGACAATGAAGGAACGGATTTGGGGGGCCTCTCAATTACTAAGGGCCAAGACGGGCCTGCATGTGGGCGATTACGGAGAACTCTTGGAGCGAGCGCGCCCTCAAGATGTGGTTTATATGGATCCGCCCTATCAAGGTGTATGTAAAAAGCGGGACGCGCGGTATTTGGAACCGGTTCGCTTTGAGGATTTGGTGGGCCGGCTTGAAGACCTGAACCGGCGCGGCATTTCCTACATCGTAAGTTATGACGGGCGGACGGGCGAGAGACGGCACGGACGCACTTTGCCAAGCGAACTTGGCCTGGCTCACTTCGAGGTCGAAGCGGGCTGTTCGACTCAGGCGACGCTCTTGGGGCGGCGCGAGAAGACCTACGAGTCTCTTTATCTCTCGGAGGCCTTGCTGCGCCGCATGGACGTATTGCCCTTTCCCTTGAAGCCGGGAAGATGGGCCCAGCAGATGCTCATCGGCGTCTAAGCGTGAGCGACCCGAAGAAGTCTCCAAAGTTTCGGAAGTTGCTAAAACGCGTCAAGGGGAAGCGCGCGCAAGTTGTCATACGACACATCCTCAAGCACGGCTTTGTCACCACGGAAGACCTGAAAACCAAGTACGGATACGACCATCCACCGCGCGCCGCGCGGGATGTTCGAGAGGCTGGTATTCCGCTGGAAACTTTCCGCGTCAAGAGCAAGGAAGGAAGGCAGATTGGCGCGTACCGGTTTGCGGACCCCTCCCAGATGCGACACGGCAGGCTCGGCGGACGCAAGGCCCTGTCCAAGGGCCTGAAGGACAGACTCTTGGAGGAAAGTGGTTGCAAGTGCAGTATTTGCCTGGGAACCTATGAGGGGCGGCATTTGCAGGTAGACCACAGGGTTCCATACGAGGTTTCCGGGGAACCGAAAGGTGAAAAACCGCAAGACTTCATGCTCCTCTGCGGTTCATGTAATCGGGCCAAGTCATGGTCTTGCGAGCATTGCCGGAATTGGGTTTCCGCGCGCTCGATAAGCGTATGCTTGTCATGTTACTGGGCAAGTCCCGCGGAATACAACCACATCGCACAGCGTGAGGTCCGCAGAATAGACGTAGTGTGGACTGAGTCAGAGGTGGCAGAACACGATCTCTTGCAGCAGTTGGCCGCGCACTACGGGATACCGCTGCCTGAATATGTCAAGCGCGCTCTGCGCCGCCACGGGGAACAGGAACCTCCCCTGCGTTAAATACCTTGTCCGTGTCTGCCAAAGGCTCGTCGTAACCAACTGCCTGGCTCGGCCTCCGTCCCGGCGCGCCGGGACTACGCCGTGGCAGGCAGGGGGTATGGTTTCACCGCAGAGGTCGCAGAGATCGCGGAGAGGGATTCGGGGAACAGAGAATCCGGAAACCGGAGGCCGGAACCCGGAAAAAGGGGGCGAAAGGCAGTGGGCCGGAAATCGCTGTCGCCGGCCCGGCCGAAGGTCCCTGCGGGAAGGGCTCCTTTGAAGGAACAGGGACCCCAAAGGGGTCCAACGGCGAACAGGGACCCCAAGGGGGTCCAACGGCGAACAGGGAGAAATCGGAAAAACGAAATCGGTGTGGGGTTCCCCAAATTTTCCCCCGAATTCCCTTCTACCGAATGACGACAGGACCACCAAGTACCTACAAGCGGCCTGGCGGCCTTGCAGGCACCGAAGAGCATCCGCGTATGGCAGGGCTCGCACCGCGTTCCTCACATCCATATGATGTGCTTTGTCATCTCCAAAACTGCCTTCAAGGCGGGATCCCACCGCTCCGGCTTGCCTCCGAAGAAGCCAACCTTAAAGAGATACCATTTGTCGCCCTGAGCCTGATGCTCGTTGATGATCTCGGCAAGGACTGAGCCCTCCTTGTTGCGGTCATGCCGATACATAAAGGCTCCAGGCATGGCCCAGCTGATGGCATCAGCCGACCAGAAGGACTGCATGGCCTCAAAGCGGTCAAAGGCTCTCTCATATCCTTCATTGTCTGGAAGTACTTCGCGCAGTGGCTCTCGCAACACCTGGAAGAGTCGTTCACTAAGTGGAAACTTCTTGTTCTCGAGGCCCGGAACAACCTTGAAGATCTCTGGTTTCAAAGCATCAGATAGCCCTATGACCAAATCCCCTGAGCCTCGATAGTCCCGAACCTTGGGCTTGCTGAGCAGGTCATACAATGCCTCATAGTGTGCGCTGGCAACAGCGGCGATGCCTCCGGCGTACAGGGTCAGCACCGCAGGATATGCACGCAACCCTTGCATGGCGTTGTTCCATGCCTGCGGACGCGAGGGATTGGCCAAGCGATTGACGCTGTTGACCCACAAAAAATGATGCTCCTTGCCGCCCCAATAAAAGCCTGTCGCCATCATGGCTACTGCAACCTCAGAGAGCGCCTCGAAGTCCGCAATCCGTTTCGCCACGTCTTCGTTCTTGAAACTACCGGTGACCGGATAGCGGTCGTCCCCCGTTTCCCTGACAATCCGCTCGACTTCCTGCGTCAATAGGTCATGCAACAGGATTCGATACTTCGCTTCGGAGAGGTACTTTTTGGCCTGCGCGACGCCGACCTTGGCGGAAAGCGGGTGCGGAAGGTCGATCTCTGTTAGGGCGTCAACCTTCTCTGCGAGTTGCGTGAAGAACTGGTCGGCACTCTCAATGTTGATCGTCTGGGCCCCCCTAAGGCCGATGAGTTCCTTGGCTGCCTCGCATAGGGGCCCCTTGACTGTCCAATAGGTCGTGAAACGGCGACTCTTGCACCTTTCCATAGCTCGCCGCAGTGCCGCATCCCACTCCGCCGACCAACCGCAGACAACAAGGCCGAATTCATCGAAGACTCGGTCAAGCAGAGCGTCCACCTTTGCATCATAGGCATCGAGTTCAACCGGGGTATTCCTCGTGCGGACGTCGAGATAGTCACCGTGAAGTTTGACGACCGTGCACTTACCGTGCACAAGAGGCATGGCCCCCTCAACCGCATCGGCACTGCTGATGACCGTCGGAGGAACGCCGGCTGCCTCGAGGGCCTGCTCCATAAGGCGGTCGAAGTTGGTCGTCAGGATAACCTTTATGTGACCGCTCTTGACAAGCCGCGCTACGGCGTGGTGAGCCGGAGTCGGAACCTTCAGGCCGCGTTCGCGTTCTTCGTCGGTGGGTTCGAAGTAACCCGCGAGCAGTCGGCTCCTCTCGGCCTGCGACTTGGCGACTGCGTCCAACAGGCCACTGTATGTAGGTTCCTGGTGGTACTTGCTCTTGAACCACGCCTCGGGATCCGGATCGCATTCATCACCAAGAAGCGTTGCCAAGTGGCGAATCAGGTCGAGCACGACCTCCCAACCCGTGGGGATGCCCGCGGGACGTGAAACGCCCGATCCCAGAAGGACAGCATAGACGCCCGGGTTCGCATGCATCGAAATCGCCAACGACAAGAGGGGGTCAATCATTTGTTCTCTTCGTTCCCGCCTTTGGGGTTCGTGTTACTACGTTATCTGATGTAGTCCCCCACGAACGCACGGACGCCTTTAATCATGCGGTCCACGTCCCCCGGCTTCGGAATTCTGGCGGAATTCTGTGGACGCAATACCTATTTTCCCAAAGGGCACGTCGTAACTGAGTATTGTTTCACCAGAAGTCGGCGAAGTCCAATGGAAAAGCGGCATGGCTGTTTCTTCGAGCAGCGCGGGGCCTTGTGCCCCGCGGGTTTGGGCGCGAGGGGCAAGCCCTCGCGCTACAGATCAGACTATGCCCCTCACCCCATCCCTCTCCCGCCAGGGGCGAGGGGGAATCAAAGAGCCCTCACGCCAGTTTCTTGGCGATTTGTTTGTCGAGGATTTTTTTCACGGTCAGGGCAGGGATCATTATACCACGGAGGGGAGGAAGGGCGGGAAGAAAAGATTGCGGATTGCCCTTCGAGACCCTCAGGGCCCTGAGCATGGTCGAAGGGCGGATTTCGGATTGCGGAATGAACGGCAAAGGAAACAAAACACGGCGAGATCCCTCGGCTGCGCTCGGGATGACAACTTTCTAACGCACGGCGAGATCCCCATTCGACTCCGCTGCGCTTCGCTCAGGGCAGGCCTCGGCTGCGCTCGGGATGACAACTTTCTAACGCACGGCGAGATCCCCATTCGACTCCGCTGCGCTTCGCTCAGGGCAGGCCTCGGCTGCGCTCGGGATGACAACCTTACAACGGCCACGGCGAGACCCCTCCGCTCCGCTTCGCTCCGGTCGGGGTGACAGTCCGCTCGGCGTGCTAAACGTGGACGGCATCCCCCCGGCGGTCAAGAGGAACGCGATTCGGCCAGCGTATGGATCTCTTCGAGCAGGACGTCGAGGAGGTCTTTTTCCGGGACCTTGCGGAGGGGCTTGCCCTCGCGGAAAAGAATGCCGTGACCTTTTCCGGCGGCGATGCCGACGTCGGCCTCGACCGCCTCGCCCGGACCGTTCACAACGCACCCCATGACGGCCACGGTGAGCGGTTCGCGGACGTCGCGGGTGCGGGCCTTAAGTTCCTCCACGAGTCCGATGAGGTCCACCTCGCACCGGCCGCACGTCGGACACGAAAGAATGCGGATGCCCTGCCGCGGGCGAAGGCCCAACTCCGCGAGGATTTCCTGGGCCATGAGGACTTCGTTCACGGGAGAGCCCGTCAGACTGACTCGCACCGTGTCGCCGATGCCTTCCGACAGAAGCGTCCCGAGGACGATGGCCGAACGGGTGCGTGCCTCGTCCATCGGCCCGGCGGCGGTGATGCCCAGGTGAAGCGGCAGGTCGCAGGCCTCGGCGAGCAGACGGTAGGCCTGGAGCGTGGTCGGCACGTCGGACGCCTTGGCCGAGAGCACCAGGTCGCGAAAACCTTCCGTTTCGGCCTGGCGGACCCATTCCATGAGGACGTCCACCATGAGGCGAGCAAGGTCACTCGAGTCAGACGCGCCAGGGGCGCATGCGCGCGGCCCGCAAGCGGGCCGGCGAACCAGACGTGCGCCGGCGGCGGCGCTCGGCGAGGGACCCATTCGACTGCGCTGCGCTTCGCTCAGGGTAAACCGTGACCGCCCGCGAAGCAGGCGGCTCGAAAGGCGCGCGCCGCGGACGCTGCCGGAGTTGACGCCGAAACGGATGGGCCGGCCGAGTTCGGCCGCCCGCGCGAGCACGCGGCGCAGGCCGTCCTTATCATCGATGTTGCCCGGATTGAGGCGGACCTTGGCGACGCCCGCCTCGAGGGCCTTGAGGGCGAGCGACGTGGTGAAGTGAATGTCGGCAATGAGGGGGACCGGGGAGGAGCGGACGAGTTCCGCGAGGGCGTCGGCGTCGGGAATCGAAGGGACGGCGACGCGCACGAGATCGCACCCCGCGGCGGAGAGACGGCGAATCTGGGCCAGCGTCTCCCTCACGTCGCGCGTGTGCGTGGTCGTCATGGACTGGATGCTGACGGGGTGGGTGCCGCCGATCGGCACGGGGCCGACGTGGACCGCCCGGCTCGGACGCCTCGCGAATCGTTTGTCGCCCGCCATGGGCGTCATTATCTTGGGCGGCCGGCGCGGATGTCAAGGCCGTGACCGCGACCCTTCGGCAGGCTCAGGGCAGGCTCAGAAGGTCGCGGCTCGAACGGCGCGCGGGGGGGCATGCCACGGTAGGGAACGTGACCGGCGGCTTCCGCCGCTGGCTCGAACCCCGAGGAGTCGGGGCAGGCAGCGAGCGGAAGACGGCGCTTGACACGAGTAGCACTCTTCCGTAGAATGTGCTATTGGCATGCGCGACAGACGCTAAGCCGCAAGCGGCACGGACGCTAAGCCGCAAGCGGCACGGACGCTAAGCCGCAAGCGGCACGGACGCTAAGCCGCAAGCGGCACGGACGCTAAGCCGCCCCGAAGGGGTCCAACGACGAGCAGGGACAAGCGGCACGGACGCTAAGCCGCAAGCGGCACAGACGCTAAGCCGCAAGCGGCACGGACGCTAAGCCGCAAGCGGCACGGACGCTAAGCCGCCCCGAAGGGGTCCAACGACGAGCAGGGACAAGCGGCACGAAGGAGGGCGGGTCATGAGCGGCAAGTTGGTCCGTTTCGGCGTTTCGATAGACGAGCGGCTCCTGAAGGTGCTCGACGGCATCGTGGCCCGGCGCGGGTACACGAGCCGAAGCGAGGCGCTCCGGGACCTCGTGCGGGCCGAGCAGGTCCGCGAGGCCTGGGAGAAGGAAACGGGGCCCGTCGTCGGCACGCTCACACTCATCTACGACCATCACGTCCGGGCACTCGCGGAGCGGCTCGTGAGCCTCCAGCACGACCACCACGGTCTGGTCCACTCGACGATGCACGTCCACCTGTCGCACCGGATGTGCCTGGAGGTCATCGTGCTGAACGGCAAGCCTCAGGAGGTTCAGCGGCTGGCGGACCGGTTGATTGCCGCGAGGGGCGTGAAGCACGGGCGCCTCGTGGCGACGACGGGCGAGGATTTGGTTTAGGGCCATTATCTACGAAGGAGGATTCCCGTGCATATTGCCTCTAAGTTTCTCGCTCCCGAAGTGTGGGGGACGATGGGTGCCGTCAGCGGACTGGCGCTGGGCGGAGCGCTATCAATGGCCAGACGCAAAATGGACGACCGGAACGTCCCCTTGATGGGCGTGATGGGGGCGTTTGTGTTTGCAGCCCAGATGGTGAACTTCCCGATTCTGGCAGGGACGAGCGGACACCTGGGCGGGGGTTTTCTGTTGGGCGTTTTGCTCGGCCCTTCGCTGGGGATCATCGTCATGACCTCGGTCCTCGTGGTTCAGGCCCTCGTCTTTCAGGACGGGGGCGTGGAGGCGCTCGGGGCGAACATCTTCGTCATGGGAGTCGTCCCAAGCCTGCTGGGCGGGGCGGTGCGGAGTCTCTGGCGTCGGCCGGGATGGATTGCATATGCGGCCACGTTCGCCGGCGCGGTGGTCGGCGTCCTGGCCGGTGCGACGCTGGTAATTCTGTTCCTTGACTGGTCGGGCACCTTGCCCCAAAGCGTCAGCCTTGTCCAGGCGCTCGGGGTGATGGATTCGTTTCACCTTTTCATTGGCTTGGTGGAAGGCGGTATCACGGTGGCCGTGGTGCGATTTGTGCTTGAAGCCCGGCGCGAGGCTGTCTTCGGCGCGGTGCCGGCGACTTCGGCGGTGGAGGGCAAGGCATGAGCGCGTACAACCGCAACACACTCCTGGTCGGCATAGCCATTGTTCTACTAATCGGCGGCGTGGGTTCGTACTTCGCGTCAGGCGATCCCGACGGGCTTGAGAAGACACAGGAAGAGTTGGGCGCAGACCAGCCGATACACGAGGGCGTCGAGTCGCCGCCAAGTGTGTTCGACGGCTATGGCCTGAAAGGCCTCGGCGCCAGTTTTTGGAGCAATGCGGTGGCGGGCGTCGTCGGAAGCCTGCTCGTATTGGGGATCCTCTTGGTGGTGGCCCGTATTCTGAAGCGGCGGTTGCCACAGCAAGGCTCGGACCGGACGTAGCGAAAGCGATTTTCGCTCGGGGGTAGGCATGCATCACATGATGCTGGACCATTTTGCGGCCGGCCGCACCCCCGTCCACCGTCTCGACCCTGTTGCCAAGACGCTTGGCGCCCTGGTGCTGATTCTGGCCACGGTTCTTGTACGGAGGAACCATCTGCTCCCGTTCGTGCCCATTGCAGCGGCGCTGGTGCTCTATTTTGCCATCGGGCGGATTCCTGCCTGGTACGCAGTAAAGCGGGCGCTGATTGTCTCGCCGTTCGTCCTGGCGGTTGTTGTGCTGTTCCCGTTCCTCGAGCCGGGACGCTGCCTGTGGGCCGTTCACGTCGGGCCTT
>Ga0315285_10008760_pt1 | contig 10372 bp, 14 predicted proteins | sample YL17G09_36_MG_FD_203698 | JGI IMG/M metagenome (GOLD analysis project Ga0315285, IMG submission 203698) | Sediment microbial communities from Yellowstone Lake, YNP, Wyoming, USA - YL17G09_36 | ecosystem: Environmental > Aquatic > Freshwater > Lake > Sediment | place: USA: Wyoming | collected... | reverse complement strand
TTCGCCGGGTGTGGAACGATGCCAAAGCAAAAGGGATCATTGCGGAGGACTGCCCGACCAAGAAGATCAGGTTGGATCGCTTTGACAATAAACGGGCCAGGTATTTTAGCCATGATGAGGCCGACAGATTCTTAAAAGAATTACTAACCCGAAATGAATTGCTTTGGAAAATTGCTTTAATCTCCCTTCATTGTGGGTTGCGTTTTGGAGAGATTGCGAACCTTAGAAGGGGAGATATTGACACAAGAAGAAAGATCATAGGCATCCGGGATAGCAAAGGCGGCTTTGCACGACATGGCCGGATGACGGAAGAGATTCGGAAGATCCTTTTCGATATGGAGACAGGAAAAAGAGAAGAACTGCTTTTCACCGATTTGAATGGAAATAGGATGAGAAGGCCGTCGAAGATTTTCACAGCAGTCATTGATGGGTTGGGATTAAATGAAGGAGTTACCGATGCACGGCAAAAAATAACATTCCATTCGTTGCGTCATACTTATGCCAGTTGGTTAGTTGATCGAGGGGTTGGCTTATATGATGTTCAAAGACTCTTAGGACATCGAAGCAGCGTGTTGACGGAAAGATATTCTCACTTGTCAGATTCAAGGCTCACCGAGGATGTCAAAGAGCTTGAAAAAGGAATCAGACAGGCCAGGAGAAAAAACAAGGTTGTGGCTCTTAGAGGGAATCGGTGAATAATAGACATGGGGAAATAGGCTCTGCAGGCCGATAAGCCGGACCCCTTCCGGTTTTTCCCCATCACAAAAAAAGGGCAGTTAAGGGGGCTGAGATGAAGAAGAAAAAACCTCTACCAAAAAAAAATGATGTTTGGACTTTTGAACAGAGTGAATTTATAGAAGATGCAATGTCCAGCGCGAAGGAGGCGCTATCTCTAACCCATGAGGACGATGAGAAAACATTTCTTGATATGATGGAAACTACTCTTGCAATCGTCGACGTGAAATTATCAGATATAATTGTTCGCGGAATACGGGCCAAAAATGCACCGGCCAAAGGGGGACGGGCAAACAAAAAGGAGCCCGCCTTTAACTTGCTTGTAGAATATGCATGGCAGAACAGCAAAAGAAAAACCTGTCTTTCGATGTGGAGATTTTTAAAGAAGAAGATCGGAGACGCAGGGAACACTATAAATCATTATGATTTCGTTTACGAAGAAGAGAAAAACAGAATCACCGTATATTTTGACAATGGGAAATCAAGAGACATCCGCTTTCGATCCTTTCAGCGGTACGTTAAAGATTTTAAGGAAGAGCTAAAGAAACAATCGCAGTAAGTCACTTACTGTCACTGCCCATAATTTAAGATGACCTCCAAGAAGACAAAATACTTTTGGGAGGTTTTTTTATGATCAAAATAACCCTTCGTAGTTTGGCTGAAAAGTGGCCGTCAAACATCGTTGCGCGGACGGAAATCAAGGCCTTCACCGGCGGTACAGTTTCAGAGAAGTATATGGCTAACCTGGATAGCCAGGGAGCTGGGCCTAATGGCCGATTCAAGATCGGTCGGAAGGTGGCCTACCCTGTCAATGAGCTTGTCGAATGGCTTGAACGCCGGACCGTCAGTCTGGACGAATGAGGAGATGAACGATGAAGGCCAAGAATAAGATCACGGCGAAAAAAAAGGCATCTGAAATGAAGAAACTCAGAAACTTTATCTTGACCCTTTTGGACCGAAAGAAATGGCCCTGGGATCCTGTTTTATCAAATCTTCTTGACCAGATCGATTCTCGTTTGTTTAGAATGAGGGGCGACCGATGAATGAAGATTTTAAAATGCTCATTGTACCTTCAAATTTAAATCGAGATGCGCCAACGGATGAATCCTTGGTTTTGTTATTCACCATCGACGAAATGGAACAAGCACGTCGGAGGGGGGAGATTATGTTGAGAAATCGGATGAGAAAGGGAGTTGATAGGGATGCAGTCATTAGACAATGCCTTGAAATATGCTGAACGAGGTTTCTCTGTCATACCATGTGGATCGGACAAAAAGCCCCTTGTAAAATGGGAGCCATACCAGAAACGCAAATCCACAAAAGAAGAAATCTTCGAGTGGTGGACAAAGCACCCAAAGGCTTCGATTGCCATTATCACTGGTCACGTTTCAGATGTTTCCGTCATTGACATTGATGAACCATCGGGGATCGACGCCGTTTCTCAATACCTTCCCTCTTGTCGAGTGCCTACCGCGAAAACCCCGGGTGGAGGCTTACATCTCTATTTTAAAACCCCTCAAAGGCCATTGCCTAATAACTCGCGCCTCATTCCGGGGTGTGATTTCCGGGGAGAAGGGGGTTATATCATTGCTCCACCAAGTGTCAATGCAGAGGGGAAAGCCTACGAATGGCTGCCTGGCCTATCCATTGACGACATCGAAACGCCGCCGTTACCGGAGCCCTATATATTATTTATTAATTCTTTTAAGCATGGTTTATATAGGGGGGATGAAGTCAAAAATGAAGTCATGACTTCAAATCGACTTCAAGTGACTTCAAGTGACTTCAAGCAAGGAACAAGGGATGAGAGGCTTTTTAGTATTGCAAATGCTCTCATCAAAGGGGGGATGAAAGAGGAGAACGCGCTGCAAGTCCTTGAACTCTTTGCCCTTAAATGTTGTGACCCTCCATTCCCATTAAACGAGGCCAAAGAGAAAATTGAGTCTGCTTTTAAAAGATTTGATAAAAGGAAATGGAACATCTCGGAAGAGGTGCGTGACTTCGTAGTGACTTCAAGTGACTTCTTTTTGACTTCAGATTGCTTCAATCGACTTCAAGTGACTTCAAGAGAAGAGAAGAAAGCCGTAGTCCTTGAATTGCTGAGACTCCATGATAAAGGGGTCATTGAAAGGGGAAAAGGGCGCAACGGATGCTACAGGCGAATCGAAAATCAATGTACACCTATCGATCTGGAAGTCGCGGATGATACGCCATTGGAGGTTCGTTATCCATTCGGAGAAGAGAGGCTAATAAAAACCTTGCCAAAGCATATTGTAATCATTGCCGGAGGCACAAATAGCGGAAAGACTGCCTATGCCCTTAATATGGCCCGTCTCAACATGGACAGATGGAAGGTCCATTGTTTTTCGTCTGAAATGTCGGCAAGTGAGTTGAAGGATCGGGTGAAAAAGTTCGGGATGCCCTTGAACGAATGGAGAAAGGTTCGGTTTATAGAGCGGTCAGACAAGTTTAGTGATGTCGTGGTCTCAACCGACCTCAACATCATAGACTATATGGAAGTCTCAGGGGGCATCGGCCATGAGTTCTACCGAATCGGAGAGGATATAACTGCAATCCATAACAAATTGACAACAGGGATCGCTATTATATGCCTTCAGAAAAACCCTAATCAAGACCTTGCACGGGGGGGTTTAGGAAGTATTGAAAAAAGTAGGTTGTATATTTCAATGGATTCGGGAAAAGCTAAGATCACCAAGGGGAAAATATGGAAAGACCCAAAGGTCAATCCCCACAAAATGGAATTGAGCTTTAAATTAGTTGACGGTTGTAGGTTCATTCTTGAAGCTGATTGGTCCAAGCCAGTTGACACCCCGAGCCTCTATCATGAGACGCCTACTCAATATAAGTTTGGAAGAAAGAAGTTAGGGAAAGGCGATCTTTGCAAGGATTTTGAAAGAAGATTTGGGGATACAGGATGAAACTTACATTCATTGTGGAGTTCAGACCGTTTTGAGTGCAGTTATTAGAAAGTAGGAGGTCCAGAATGAAAACTTTATTTAGAGAAAACGAACTATTGACCCTGGAATGTGAACAATGCGGAAAGGATTTATTGAATCCACCTAACGGTCACCTGCTCCTGAAAGACGAATATAAAACCGACCGGAGGATAATTTCAGATATTCGGTGGCTTTGTCGTTCCTGTGACAATGACAGGATTTATGGGAGCTGGGGATGGAAGGATCTCCCGGATCTATTCTTATCTGAGTATCTCATCCAATGGATCTTGGGGATCATGGTTGATTTCCATATGGGAAGAGTAAAGTTTTCAGATGAGGCTATGGAAAAGACAATGCAGCTTTTGCTCATCATCTTTCCGCGTATTTTTAAAGAAATTACATCCGAACAAAAGGAAGAGCTTGAGCTTCTATATGAACTACCAAGATTTCTGGGAGGACTTGGATAGATGCCTGATACTTCACTTCTTCCGATAGCAGAGATGGAAGCGATTAAGATGAGCCTGGATTTTTGCAGGGGGTGTGAAGGGCATGCAATTTTACCCGATGGAAATGAATTTTATTTTTGTGATCGGCTGGGAGTAGTCGCCAGGAAGATAGCCGGATCATGGATTATTTTTACGAACATCAATGAGCCGCGACTAAGGCGGTTGTGCGCGATGGGACTGCGGGGAATGATGGATGAGCTCTTCATGAAGTCGGAGGGAAGGGCGTGATTGAGGTCAGAGGGAATATCGAACAGGCGTTGTTATTATTCAGACGAGAGTGTGTGAAAGATGGCATCCACCAAGAGATTAAGCGCCGGGAGACCTTCGTTAAACCTTCTACCAGAAGGAAGGCGAAGGAGGCAGTAGCCAGGCGAAGGAGGATAAAGACTGAAGCGAAGAAAGAAAGACAACAAGAAGTGATGGCGGAGTTGCGGCGGATACAAAAAAGAAGACCGGTGAGAAGAAGAGAGAAACAGTAATGATATCAAAGGGTTAGAAGGTACTGACAGGGCTTTGATAGCATGCGGTAGCGAAACCGCAAACTTCAATCCCGTTTCAGGTTTTTTTCAGGGTTACGGTCACTTTTTGAGGAGGTGTTTTAAATGGCAGAAAACGAAATCTTTTTAACGAAAAAGCAGATGATGAAGGTCTTTACCATCTCCGGGAGTGGTCTTTACCGATGGGTACAAAGGGGACTCCCCAAAGATGGACGGCGCTTTCCTCTTGGGCCATGTCTGGACTGGGTGAAGAGAAACATTTGGTATACCGATTCAGGGAAAAGTGAGATGGCAGAAGAAAAGCTCGCATTTCAGAGGGCCAGGACACGGCGCGAAGAGCTGCGGGTACAACAAGAAGAGAAATCCCTTATCCCTCGAAATGAGGCCATCCACTGGCTGTCGACTCTTGTATCAGAGGCCAAGGCAGGCTTCATGAACCTGCCGAGGCGTTTTGGGCCGGTCCTGGCCGTGGTAAACGATGAGAAGGAGGTTGAGGAGCTACTTCGAAAAGAGACTTGGGCAATACTGAGGCAACTTGCAGCAGGTGGGAAAAGGGGGAGCCCACGGCCGCTTAAAAAATAGAGCCTTGACAAGGATGAATAGATATATTAAATTAAAATTTAGTAGTAAGGTTCGATCCACTTTTTCCGGTGGCCGGGGGTCACGGAAAGAGCTAAAGTCATTCGGAGAGTGGCTGGATCGGGAGCAGAAACAATTTAGAAACCCACTGTCTTGTCGGACGGAGTTCGGCGGACAGGCTGTAAAAGCAGCACAGGAGAAGCCAGAGGCTCTTCCGGGATGATTTCATCATACCTGGGAGAGCCTTTTTTTGTTCTCCTGGGAGAAGGAGGGAATCAGATGCCTTATAGTGGGGAACATTCTTGAAGATTAAATGAACCCGATCAGTATGATCGATTTGCACGTAAAAACTGTGAGGAAAAACATGATGGAAAGTGCATTGATGTAATTTATGGCATCAAAGACAACAAATCGGAGATCCAGGCTCTTCGGTATCCGAAAGAAACCTGGAAGGCCGACGATGCCAAAAGTCATTGTAAAACCCGTGGCGGTACTTTTGAACCTGCATCGGGAGGAAAGGACAAGATGAACTATTACACCATTCGAAATCAGGCCGATGAAGATACTGCTGAGGTCCTTCTTTATGGAGATGTCGGAGATAGTTTATGGAGCGAAGGAACTGGGGCCAAGCAGTTTGCAGAGGATTTAAAAAAGTGTGGGAAAGTCGGAAACCTCAACATTAGAATCAACTCTTCAGGCGGATCGGTCTTTGAGGGGTTGGCAATCTATAACACCCTCGAACGTCACTCCGCAAAAAAAGTTGTGACGGTGGATGGTCTGGCCGCAAGTATTGCCTCCGTTATCGCTATGGCTGGGGATACCGTGATCATGCCCCAAAATGCAATCATGATGATCCATGATCCCTTTGGAATGACCATTGGTGATGCTAAGGAACATCGGAAGATGGCCGAGGGCTTGGATAAGATCAAGGAAGGTTTGATTTCGGCGTACCAGAGAAAAACTAAAATGAGCCATCAGGATATCGCCGATTTGATGTCGGATGAAACATGGATGTCAGCCGACGAGGCTGTGGAGTGGGGCTTTGCCGATGAGGTGGCCGAACCGATGCGTATGGCGGCCTCAATGAACTTTGATCTTTCAGCCTATAAAAAGGCTCCTAAAAATTTATTTTTTAAGAAAGGAAAAAACGACATGGACGAACACGAAAAATTTCTTCAAAGACAAGAATCGGAAAAAACCCGAACCCATGGGATCGCAGCGATGGGACTACAGTTCAATCTTGAAAAAGAATCCCTTAGTGCAATCGAGGACGGAATTTCGCTCGAAGACTTCCGGGCACAGGTTATGAAAAAGTTGCAATCACAAATCGTTCCTATTGGGCCACTGGATCCGGAATATAGGGCGAGTTATGGAAGCCTTGCAAGAGAAACGGGGCGGCAATCCGGGCCTTTCAGATCATTTGGCGAGCAGATGATTTCAATTTACAACGCAGGAATTCCGGGCGGGCGGATCGATCAGCGCCTTAATATCCTCAATGCTACGGGTCTTGGAACTGCGATTCCTTCGGAGGGAGGGTGGTTGGTACAGACTGATTTTAGCATTGCCCTTTTACAGAGGATGGAAAAAACAGCAATTTTGGCTCCTCGGTGTTGGCATGTTCCGATTGGAGAGAATGCGGATGGAGTTGAGATGCCCACCATTGACGAGACATCTAGAGCAACCGGTTCGAGATGGGGCGGCGTTCAGGTTTACCGGCGAGCGGAAGCGGCTACCGTAACAGAAAAAAAGCCGAAGTTCGGAAGTTTTGAATTGAGGTTAGAGGATTTGATGGGGATCTGTTTCACCACAAATCGTCAACTTAAAGATGCTCCTTCAACCGGGGCAATTATCAGTCGGGCCTTCGAGGAGGAAATGTCTTTTAAACTTGATGATGAAATCGTCCGGGGTACTGGAGTTGGTGAGTGTTTGGGGATTTTAAACAGCGCCGCCCTGGTCACGGTAACGAAGGAAACCGGCCAGGCTGCGGACTCGATCGTCACAGAAAATTTAATTAAAATGTTCAGTCGGATGCCAGCACGTTATAGAAAAACCGCAGCGTTTTTTATAAACCAGGAAATCGAGCCACAACTCTTCACGATGGGTTTGATAATCGGTATGGGTGGCTCGCCGATTTTCATGCCTGCGGGCGGTCTATCAGCAGAACCATACGGGACTCTTTTTGGAAGGCCTTTAATTCCCATCGAACAGGCTTCAGCGTTAGGGGACAAGGGTGACATTAATTTCTTTTGCCTAAACGAATACTGTTTGATCGAAAAGGGAGGTCTTGAGGCCACGTCTTCAATTCACGTGAAATTCATCTATGATGAGATGTGCTTCAAATTCATTCTCCGAAACAATGGTGCGCCGACTTGGAGGTCTCCTCTCGTGCAATTCAAGGGGGCACTTCCTCTGTCTCCTTTTGTAACTTTGGAAGCGCGATAAACGTCCATCCCCACCGGCGGGGCCTCTTCGGGGGATAGCCGGCATTTTTCCATCGTCTTGGGGAGGTCGGCGGCATCCGACCTCCTCACTCCTAACCAGGCAATACCCTTTTAACCCTGTAAAACACTATCAGAGACAGGCATAGAAGGGGGTTAAAGTTTAAGTGAAGGGTCTTGGTAGGGTGGAGGGGAGCAAGGCCGTTTAAAGGCATCCTGGGCAACAATACAAAAACAGGGAGGGAAAGCAGATGAAGGATTACTTCACGGTCAATGAGCTGGCAAGAGAGTTTAGAGTGAACCCTAAGACCATCTATCGACGTTTGTGGGCGAAGGGGCTACCTGCCTTTAAGATCGGAAGATCCTGGAGGATTGCCAAGAAAGATATCGTTTGGTTAAGGAGTTGATATTTTTTTGCCTTCTTGTGTCCAAACAAGTCCAAAGAAAAAGCTTGACTTTTCAAATTAGATTTTTATATAATTGAAATTGCCAGAGGTTAAATATGCTTTCCGTTTCTAAAAACACACCTATTTTTGCCCTCTTGACTTTCAGGGAAAGGAAACTTGCCTATCAAGCATATTTCCTCTGGCCCTTGTCAGTTGGGAGGGCTTTTTCTATCACATCCCGCACGGGGGCGTGAATTGAAACTTAATTGCTATTCGGAATAGCAATTTAACTCATCTCACATCCCGCACGGGAGCGGGAGTTGAATCGGTAGAAAAAGCTTGATCATTATGATCATGCTTTGTCACATCCCGCACGGGAGCGGGAGTTGAATCTAACCCTGGAACTTTCATTCCAGCCTTCTCTGCTGGAGTATCCACGCGCGGGCGGGGAGAAAGGAGGTGAGGGAGATGGGAACTGAAACTTTCTTTATAGGTGTGGGCGGTGGGAAGGTAGTTGCTTCAAAGGAGACGATCACACAGATTGAGAAGGTGAGGGCCTTGGAATGTACCTTAAAGACGGAGACAGGGGAAAAAATCACATGGGATGATGTTGACAACCCCAACGAACCGAGGACCTTGTTTCAATCGATTCTGAGGGATCGTAGTCGAAGAGTTGACCAAAAGACCTTCATGGCTGATAGGCCGTCTTTTTGTGTGGTCACGGCAATGGATGGGAAGGCCGTCAGGTTGGAATTTTATGAAGGCCATGATGCGCTCTCCCTTACCTACGATCTACGATCTAAGGAGCTGCAAGGGAAGAAGCTGCAAGACTCCATGGATCACGATCCGCAAGCCTATGACCCGGCGAAGTTCTTAAAGGAGATTTTTGGAATGCCGGAATGAAGGATAAAGAACTTCGCCAAGATTCGGTCAAGTCCATAGTATCAACTCGTACGCGGCTACGGAATGAAGGTACCGGTACGACCGGAGTACCAGTAGAAACTCCGGTATCAACTCGTACGCGGCTACGGAATGAAGGACTAAACCTCGATACCTCAAGTCCTGAGGTCAGTTACAGTCCATACGGACGCAGGGAGGATGGGGTTAACGGTCTGAAGAGAGAGGAGGTAAGTTGAATGTCCATTTATCAGCGCGGTGAAAATTTTTATGTTGATTTTAGATTCAAAGGTCAGAAGATCAGGGAGTCAATCGGCCCATCCCGGAAAGATGCTGAGAAGGTGATTGAGAAGAGGAAAAATTTAGTTGTCTCTGTGGGGAATGCTGTGGGGTATCTTCTCTTTTGTGGGGGACAATTGGGGGATAAACTCTGAAAATCGAGGATCATAAAAAGGTGGCATTGCCAGCAAACTCTTGTCAGATATGGCGCCCCTGGCGTGACTCGAACACGCGGCACACGGATTAGGAATCCGTTGCTCTATCCACCTGAGCTACAGGGGCATCGGAAGTATTTATACAATCCATTTGAATTTTCGTCAATTGAAAAATTGACTCTGTGATGCTTGACAAGGTAGGTTAAAAAAGCTATTTCAAGTTTGAAGAAAGGATGAAGTCCATGGGGGAAAAAGTGGAAGAGATCATTTCTGACCTGAGATCTTATCTCGAATATCTAAAAGGAATAGGAATCGAAGCCCTTCCGGTCTCCGAAAATAAATCTGAAGAGGCTTATCCTAATTCATCTCCGGGTCCAGCGACAGCGACAACCTTGGAGGAAGTCCGAAAAGAGTTAGGGGATTGTCGGAGATGCAAACTTCACCGAACCCGGCGCACCCTCGTTTTTGGAGAGGGGAATGAAAGGGCAAAATTAATGCTCATCGGAGAAGGCCCCGGTTACGACGAAGACGTTCAGGGAAGACCTTTTGTTGGAAAAGCTGGACAGCTCTTGACAAAGATCCTCCAGGCCATTCATCTTCGAAGGGAGGAGGTTTACATCACCAATATCATCAAGTGCCGTCCTCCACAGAATCGGAATCCAGAGCCGGATGAAATTCAAAGCTGCCATCCCTTTCTCCTTAAACAGATCGAGGCGATCCAACCGAAAATCATTTGTGCACTGGGAGCCTTTGCTGCCCAGACCCTTCTCAAGACCGACGCTAAAATCACAACACTCCGTGGAACATTATATGACTTTGAAGGAATCAAGGTCATTCCCACCTATCACCCTGCCTACCTGCTCAGGAATCCTGACCGGAAGAGGGAGGTCTGGGAGGATATGAAGCAGATTTCAGAATGGATGAATGAGAATGACGACTCGGC
>Ga0315285_10008758_pt1 | contig 10374 bp, 5 predicted proteins | sample YL17G09_36_MG_FD_203698 | JGI IMG/M metagenome (GOLD analysis project Ga0315285, IMG submission 203698) | Sediment microbial communities from Yellowstone Lake, YNP, Wyoming, USA - YL17G09_36 | ecosystem: Environmental > Aquatic > Freshwater > Lake > Sediment | place: USA: Wyoming | collected... | reverse complement strand
CTCCGCCAGATCGGCGGCGGGGGGATGGGGGTAGTCTACCTGGCGGAAGATACCCGCCTGGCCGGACGCCGCTGCGCCATCAAAGAGATGTCCCCCGAACAGGTGGCCGCCCAGGACCGCAACTGGGCCATTCAGGCCTTTCAGCAGGAAGCCCAGATGTTGGCCCACCTCAACCATCCCGGCCTCACCGCCGTCACCGACTTCCTCCCCGAGGAAGGCAACTGGTACCTGGTGATGGATTACGCGGAGGGGGAGACGCTGCAGTCGCGGCTGGAGCGCAGCCCCGGGGGTCGCCTGCCGCTGGACGAGGCATTGAACGTCACCCACCAGTTGTGCAATGTGCTGGAGTATCTGCACGGGCAGCGCCCGCCGGTGGTGTTCCGGGACCTGAAGCCTGGGAACGTGATGCTGACGCCGGAGGGCGAAGTGAAGCTGATAGACTTTGGCATCGCGCGCTTCTTCAAGGCGGGGCAGACGCGGGACACGGTGAGCCTGGGGACGCCGGGGTACGCCGCGCCGGAGCTGTACGGCAGCAGGGGCCAGAGCGACCCGCGGACAGACGTGTACAGCCTGGGCACGTTGCTGCTGCAGATGGTGACCGGGTACGATCCGGCGGCGGCGGTCACGCCGTTCCCTTTGCCAACGCCTGAGAGCCTGATGCGGGGACTGCCGGCGCACGTGGAAGAGGTGATCTCCCGCGCGACGCGGGTCCAGCCCGAACTGCGGCATCAGAGCACAATAGAGTTCCGCCAGGCGCTGTTCCCCCCCACGTGGGTGTTGCCCCCGCCGGGGATGCCAACCGCGCCGCCTTACGTGCCGACTGCCCCACAGGCTCAGGCCCGCCCTGCCTCGGGTCTGGGCAAGCGAATCTGGATCGGGCTGGGAATCGCCGGGATTCTGTTGATCGGGGTATGTACTTTAGTACTGGGTATATGGATAGTACCGATGTTCTTTCCTACGCCAACCGTGCCTTCGTCGCCTGCCGCCATGTCCACCAGCACGCCGACTGTCACACCAGTAGCGACCGAACCACCGACTACATTAGTGCCTACCTCTTCTCCTGCCATAGAACCAGCTACAGAGATGGCGTTACACTGGATTAGCATTGGACGATCGGCCCAGGGACGTGACCTGACAGCCGCAGTCATCGGCGACGCAAGAGGCGCTGCCGTCGTCGTCGTGGGCAGCATCCAGGGCGACCAGCCCAACACGCGTGACCTGGTCGAAGCTCTGATAGGCAATTTCGAGCGTGATTCGGCCCGTATCCCGGCCAATGTAGCTTTCCATTTCATCCCCACCATCAATCCCGACGGCAACGCCGCCAGCACGCGCCGCAATGCCAACAACGTGGACCTGAACCGCAACTGGGACACGTTCGACTGGACGCCTGACCCGGAGCAGCCGGAGGGAGTCGTGAGAGGAGCTGGTGGGTCGCGCCGCAATTCGGAACCGGAGACGCAGAGCCTGGCCAATTACTTGCTCTCACTCCAACGCCAGAACCCCGACCTGCGGCTCGTGCTCTTGCATTCCAGCCAACGCATAACCAGCGGAGGTCACGTCTATCCCGGTTACACGTCCAGTGGCCTGGAACCGAATGCGATTGCCCTGGCGCAGCGCTATGCCAGCGTGACCGGCTACGCCCTGAAAGAGGATTGGGCCCCTTATGAAACGACGGGTGAACTGATTGCCTGGTGCGCCGAAGAAGGTATCGAGGCCATTGACGTGGTCATCCCAGGGGCGTCCTCAGGCTCCGACAGCAACCTGCGCCGCACGACGATGGAGGCGCTGTTGGAGATCGCCCGCTTTCCATAAGACTTCCAAAGTCTGCCGGACTTGGGAAGTCTCAACTGTGAGGAGGAGAAAATATTGCCTGGCAACCGGAAAACGCGCTGGCTCTTGCCGCTCTTTATCCTGATCGCAGCCGTCGCCGCCGTAGTGGGACTGACCATCGGCGTCACCATTGCACGCTTTCTGGGCAATCGTGACCCTCTCGCCGCACTGGTCGAGCCCACTGTCTCCCCTCCAACGTTGACGCCGGCTGTCCCTGCCACGGCCGTGCAGGCTGCAACTCCCACCGTTTCGCCGACACCTGTGCCCTCGCTCCCTACACCCACACCACCGCCATTCCTGGAAGGGCCGTTCAGCTATGGCAGTTCTTTTGGTGGGCGGCCACTGCTGGCTTACCGGCTCGGCACCGGCCCCTCAGCGCGTGTGATCGTCGGTGGCATCCACGGCGGCTACGAGTGGAATACCGTCGCACTGGTCAGCGAGACACTGCAATACCTCCAGGCGAACCCTGCGCGCGTGCCGCATGGGGTCACCCTGTACCTCATCCCGTGCGCCAACCCCGATGGCTACGCCATCAGCCGTGGCCTCGACGGACGACCGAACGGCAACACCGTAGACCTGAACCGCAACTGGGATTACCAGTGGCAGCCAACGGCCACCCACGGCACACGCCCTGTCAATGCGGGAACGTACGCTTTCTCCGAGCCTGAGGCGGTCGCATTGCGTGACTTGATCCTGGGGTACGACGTCGAAGCCGCGATTTTCTACCACAGCGCCATGGCCCAGATCTTTTATGGAGCCGACCGGTCCCGTTCGGCGACCTACGACCTGGCCGTGGCCGTATCACGGGCCACTGGTTACCCCATTGCAGATGGCGTGCCCGGCCAGATTACCACCGGTGACGCGATAGACTGGATGTCTGCCCAGGGGCTGGCAGGCATCGAGGTGGACCTGAGCACGCACGAGGATATCGAGTGGGAACGCAACCTGCAGGGCTTGCTGGCGTTCCTTAACTGGGTGCCCCCTTCCCTGTCGGCGCCAGTCGTCCAGACGACGCAAATCGGTTCCTCGGTTCAGGGGCGCCCCCTCGAAGTGACCCAGGTCGGCAGTGGTAGTCAACTCGCGCTGGCCGTCATCGGCAACGTCCACGGTGACGAAGTGCACACAGAGGCTCTCGTGCGCGGCCTGATGGAGCAGTACGTCAATGCGCCCGGGTTGGTTCCATCCGGGTTCACCCTCTATTTCGTGCCGACGATGAACCCGGACGGGCTGGCGGCTGGCACGCGCTATAATGCAAACGGCGTAGACCTCAACCGCAACTGGCCTACCGACGACTGGCAGGCCGACGCAGCCCGTACCCGCGGCATCGTGCCCGGCTCCGGTGGGACTGCGCCGGGGTCCGAGCCAGAAGTGCAGGCCGTCAGCCGTTGGTTGCTCGACACTGTCAAGCCGGCCGCGCAGGAAGTGTGGCTGCTATCGTACCACGCCGCCTACCCGCCGGATGGTGGTGTGCAACCAGGCTATACCACCTACGGCACCCCCGGCCCCCAGGCCGATCCACTGGCGCGCCGTGTGGCCGAACTCGCGGGCTATACCTATCTGTCCATCTGGCCCACTGAATATCCGTTCACAGGTGAACTGATCCACTGGTGCGACGTCAACAGCATCTGGGCCGCTGAAGTCGAGTTGCCCTCCTACGACCCGCCGGATACCGTCGCCAATGGTAAGTCGGAGACTGCGTTGGCGACACATCAGCGCGTTTTGAGTGCATTGCTGACTGGTTTCGCACCCGCCAGTCTCGTGCCCGGCGAAGATGGTTACATCCACCACATTGTACAGCCCGGTGAGGTGCTCTCAGCCATCGCAGATCAATACGGCGTAGCCATGGAAGACATCATGCTGGCGAACGATATCATTGACGCAGATCGCATCGATGTAGGTCAAGAGATCCTCATACCTGCACCCAGGAATCCTGAGTGAGTGAGGGACAGCCGTGCCACTCTCTACAGGCCAAATCGTCAACAACCGCTATCACATCGGTGCCCTCCTGGGCAAGGGCGGGATGGGCGCCGTCTACCGCGCCTGGGACGTGAATCTCAACATCCCTATAGCGCTCAAAGAGATGACGCCCGACCCGCGCGCCGACACTCATACATTGGCCGAACTGCGCCAACAGTTTGCCCGCGAGGCCCAGGTGTTGGCGAACCTTCGTCATCCCAACCTGGTGCGCGTGACCGATTATTTCTCCTGGGGCGGCTCCGCATGCATGGTGATGAACTTTATCGAGGGGGAAAACCTGGCAGAGCGCATTAAGCGCGAGGGGGCACAGTCAGAGACGCAAGTGCTGGAATGGGCGCAGCAGTTGCTCGATGCCCTGGCCTACTGCCATGCGCAAGGCGTGATCCACCGGGACGTGAAGCCACAGAACGTGATCATCACCCCTGAGGGCAAACCGGTGCTGGTGGACTTTGGGCTGGTAAAACTGTGGGACCCGCAAGACCCACTCACCCAGACGGTGATCCGTACGATGGGCACGCCGGAATATGCGCCACCGGAGCAGTACGGTATGCTTGCAGGTCATACTGATCCCCGTTCTGATCTCTACAGCCTGGGTGCGACGCTCTACCATGCGCTTACCGGCCAGGCACCGCTGTCCGCCGCTGACCGCATGGCGAGGCCAGACCAGTTTGTATTGCCGCGCATTCTGGCTCCCTACCTGAGCCTAAACACCGAGAGGGTGGTGCTCAAGGCAATGGAGTTGCCGATTGTGCAGCGTTTCTCCACGGCCCAGGAGATGGCGGGTGCATTGCGCGGCGCTATACCTCCTATTCCATCTCCCGTGGTTCTTCCTATCCAGACTGGAAGAAAACAGCCCCGGATCCCAGTTCGGGTGTGGGGGCTGGTCAGCGCTGCGGTGGTTGTGTCGCTTGTTGGATTCGTTGTTGGAACCAGGCTCCTGCGCCCCAATCCGGACCACAACCCGGCCAACGTACCAGGCACTCTTCCCATCTCGCCGATCGTTCCGATTTCAGAGCCGCCCCCAACCTCAACGACGCCAATGCTGACGTCTACACCTACGCCAGTCACACCGACTTCCACTCCATGGCCAACGGCCACTCGGAGCTCTGACCGCATTTATGTGCCAACCCCGAATATTGCCGGGCTGGCCGCCGCGTACTATCCTGTTTCTCTGGACAGCGTGTCCAATGCGCTGTTGACCGTGGATCTCCTCTCACCGCTGGCCGGCGACGTCACGTTGGGTGGAGTGCCGTTCCAACTGTCCGCGCGGGTCTTCAAAAGCCAGGCCTCGCCTGCGCCCGACAATAGTTACCCAACCCGTGCCTCGCTGCAAGTGGATGTACCGCGGACCAGCCGGCTTCATCTTCTGCTGACCACCGGCAATGGGTTCAACCGCTTCGCCGGTATGGTGATTGGCGAAGTGATGGCTTCCTGTGATGGCACCTGGACGCCCGTTGCCGATTTACAATTGGGCCGTGACGTCCGCGAATGGCACGTAGCCGACAATGTGGTCTCGGCCGCTCCACGTGCCCGCCAGGTATGGAGCGGTGCAATCACCAACTTCCCAGACCTGACCGGACACGTGGACATGCTCAGCCTGGACTTGCCCGCGGCGTGTCGGAATGGAAACCTGACCGGGATTGAGATCATTGACAGCTCTACGAATACCGTCAATTCTCTGGATCCCGCTCTTAACCTCATTGGTGTTACGGTTGAGTATTACCCGTAGCGAGCAGGTCGAATGGAGCGTACGTGTGGAATACCTGGCCCTGTGGATTCAACGCCAGCCAATTGGTGTGGCCCCACTCCGCCGGAAGCCCGTCGAGCGCGAACGGAGTTATGGCGACCACCCATGGGTCTGCCAGCCAGGGCGTCCAGCTGTCTGCCGGGAGGTCGGGATAGCGCCCGTTGTTGCCGTGCAGTGCCAGGTCAAGGTACCGGGCGACTGTGGCTGCATCGGGAAGCGGACGGCCGTCGTCGGTGGCGGCCGGGTCGGTAGTCTCGGCGTGGCGCCAGCCGGTTTCGGTGATCATCACGGGCAGTGACGATACGCTGTACGTGGACAACTTGAATAGCTCCCACTGGTAGCCGTTGATGCCACGGTTGTAGATGCCTGGCGGTGGCTCGACGTGGTTCGGGTTGCTGGCGTCGTTGATCCAATCCACTTGATAGACCTGCTGCCAGGGACCTTCGGTCAGCGGCCCCAGTGGGTAAGCGTGGCTGGCCCACGCGTCAATGTGGGCAAAGACGTCGGGATAGGCCTCATGCATGCGGTCGAGGAAAGTCTCTTCGTCCAGATAGTACATGCTGTTGATAAACGGAACGCTGCCGGTATTGGGCGTATAGGGGTCGAAGCCAGCATTGAGCACACAGGCACCTTCGTCGGCCGCGTGCAGGGCATCGGCCACATCTATCAGAAAGCGAGCATAGGCAACCGGGTCAGGACGGCCGCCCCACTCGTCGCCGTGGTTGGGCTCGTTTCCTACCACGACGGTGTGCCCGGTCGTCGGCCAGCGCAGTGCCATAACAAAATCAGCGTAGCGGGCAGCGATGGTTCTGTAACGGCCGTCAGGATCAGCAGGTGGGGCAGTCCACCAGCCTGCTGCGCGATCGTACGTGGTGGCCAGGCGCAGGATAGGAGTCAGATGCAACTCAGCACACAGGTCCATAAACACCTGCCAGCGCTCAGCGTTCAGGTCGTCGAGGCGGATCAACTCGGTCACGTAGCCCCATTCGCCAACGACCTGCCGGGCGTAGCGCAGGTGTGTGGGCCATACACTCATCGGCCAGACGTTGCGCCCGTCGTCGAGCAACAGATGGACGCCTGACCTGGTCGGGGGCAGGGGAGTTGACGTGGGCGCGGGTGGGATTGCTGTGAAGGCAGGCGTGGATAGAGAAAGCGGGCTCTGCGTCACAGTGGATGGTAGGGCCATTGGCGCACTCGTCGGCGTGGGAATAGGAAATCCTGCTGGACTGCAACCAGACAAAGCCAAAACCAAAATTACCAAAGACAAGCGATGTCTCATAGATGTGCTCTCTCAGAGTGTTGTGCTTATCAGGCAGATTGAGGAGCGGTTTGTATGACAAGGCGAGTATATCACGACGCATCCACCCGGCAAATCGAGTCCATCTGTCGGGTTAGAACAGCCGTTTTCGTGACATTTCGACACACGGAGGTGATGTAATGAACTGTCCAAACTGTGGTAGTCCCTTGCGCCCCGGCGCGGCCTTCTGCGCGCGCTGCGGGCAGGCGGTGCCGGCGCCGCCTGCACCCTCCCAACCGCCCGCCGTCCGCCAGCCCCCGCCAGCCATACCCGTCCCTGGCACGCAACTCCCTGCTTATCCTCCCCCGGCCGGCGTGCCGGTCGCTCCGCTGGGGGCCACCGGCCAGGCCTCCAGTATCTGGGGGCCGTTCGCCGGCTACGGCGCCCGCCGCGAGCACGTCGCCTGGCTGCTGGAAGGATTGGGCAACCGTGCCGAAGAGCTGCGCGATACGATCACCGACCTGTTCAGACGCCGCCAGCTCCCCGACGCCCACGTCAACCTGGTCGTGCTGACCGGCAAAGGCGTCGCCATCGAACAGCGCCCCTTCTACCGCATCCAGCGCGGGCTGGCGACCGTCTGGCTTTACGTGGCCCGTTTCGGACAGGACCTCTACGTCTCCCAGGTCTCCTACATCAAAGGGCCGCTCAGCGTCCTGCGCATGCTCGTGGCTGGTGCGTTGCTGGCCCTCGTCGGTCTCTCGTGGATTAATGCACTGGTGGTTTTCTCGACCGCCTCGTCGTTCAGTCTTGGGAGGTGGGGGAGCATGTATGGGCCCAGCGAGTTGTTGATCGGCGCATTGTGTTGTACTGGCCCTTTGGGAAGCATCGCTTCGCTGGCCCTCATCGTGGGCGCCATCTATAGCATCTACAGATTCCTGACCGAGAAGGACCTCCTGGCGCTCCTCCGCTCGTCGCCCAACGAGTTTCAGGAAGACGACATCGTCTCGCTGGAAAAGGCGGTCAACGAGACGGTGCGCCAGTCGGCCGACCTGCTCGGGATTGATCGCCAGTTGCTCGCGCCAGGCCAGGCCTATCGCTCCGGCCGGCGGGTGATCTGACGGCGCAGGAGGCACGATGCCGCATTGCCCTCACTGTGGGACGGCCGTCCGCTCCACGGCGCGCTTCTGCACCCGCTGTGGGACTGCACTGGTGCACGGTGAAACGCCGCCTTCCAGCCTGGCCGCGACGGATGCTGAAGTGGGGCGGGTCGCCCATCGCCCCTATATCCAGGTCGAACGTGCGCCGCAGCCGCCCGGAATGCCGCCTTCCACCGCGCCCCAGGACGGCGAGCAGGCGCTGTTTGGTTTTCGCTTCGCTGCGCTTCCCGACTGGCTCACCGCTCCAGACGTGATGGGGCAGAGCGAGACGGACAAACTGGCCTGGGCACTGCGCACCTGGCAACAGTTCATCGGCAACCTGTGGAAGTGGAAAGGCGCTGCGTTTGCGCTGCGCTTTCTCTCCCGGCCCGACCAGGGCGCGCTCGAGGCGACCCTGTTGGGACGCGTGCGGCTCCTGGACCACGCGCTCCAGGTGGCCCAGGCGCTGGCCGGTGACCTGCGCTCCCAATTGGCGGCGCTGCACCTGGATCCGCAACCCATCCCGGATGGCGGTGCGCTGGCCGCTGCGCGCCGCCCGCTGCCGCTGCATTGCCTGCTCGAGGTGCGCCAGCACGAGACAGTCGCCCGGCTCAACCTGGGTGACGCCTACGTCGTCTACCCGTTGCGTGCCCCGGCCGGCGATTTCCGGCTGGTCTTCGAGGCGCTCTTGCACACAAGCACGCCCACGCTGCTCAGCCTCTACCTGGAGCCGACGGAGTTGACACCGGTTGAGCGGGACGGGCTGGCACTCGCCGCCTCTACCGCCCAATCGCTGTCCGACTTTCAGTACAGCGGTGAATATTACCACGGCCGCTGGCAGGACCCGCAGGCTGCACTGGTGGGCGAGGTCTACACCGAGTTCGTGCGGCGCCTGGGGCAACCCTTCCTGTGCGCGGCCCACGTCGCCAGCGCCGATGTGCCCGCCGCCTGGAGCGTGGCGCGGGCACTCGAGAATGGCGTCGCCGTTGAATCCCCTGGCTCAAGCCCGCAGCCCGGCGGCGGACCTACGCGCCAGGTACCGGTGCAGTGCGACGTGGTGCAGGCGCGCGCCCCGCACGAAGTACAGGCCGTGCAGGCGGCGATTGCCGACCTGGCGTTGAGCGGATGGGGCGCGAGCCTGTCCACGCCCGGCAAGGAGCGGCTGCGCTACCTGACCGACGCCGCCGGCGCTGCCTCGCTCGTGCGCTTTCCGGTCGTGGGGCGCGGCGGTGCGCCAGGCCTGCACGTCAAACAGGTCGCCCCGGGCTACGACCAGGGGGTCAAGCGCCCACACCCGGCGCGGGACGAGGTCAGCCTGGGTGCTTTTCTGAGCGGCGGCGTCGCTACCGTCAAAGTTGCCGACCTGACCCGGCATGGGCTGATCGTCGGCTTCACCGGCAGTGGCAAGACCAACACCTGCCTCTACCTGATTGACCAGCTCTGGCGGCAACATCACGTTCCGGTACTGGTCATCGAGCCGGCCAAGACCGAATACCGGGGGCTGATCGGGCGGCCTGGCTTCGACGACGTGCGCGTTTTTACGCTGGGCGACGAGGCCACCTCGCCCTTCCGCCTCAACCCGTTCGAGTTGCTGCCGGGTGTGCGCCTCGAGGCACACATATCGGCGCTCAAGACCTGCTTCAACGCTGCTTTGCCCCAGTTTGGCGTGTTGCCGACGATTGTGGAAGAGGCGCTCATCCGCGTCTACGCGGACAAGGGCTGGCAGCTCACCGACGTGCTGCACCCCGCCGACGAGCGGCTCTTTCCTACCATGCGCGATATGTACGCGGCCGTCGTCCGGGTGGCCGATGGGCGCGGCTACTCGGGCGAGGTGCGCGACAACGTCCGCGCAGCCGCCGCCGGCCGCATCGGCAGCCTGCTGGCCGGCAGCAAGGGGCGCATGTTCGGCAGCCAGCGCTCCATCCCGCTGGCGACGCTCCTGGGTGGGCCGGTGGTCCTGGAACTGGACGCGCTCAACGACAACGAGAAGGCGCTGGCCATGATGTTCCTGCTGACCCACCTGCGCGAATACTGCAAGGTGCAGCGGCCGGATGGGGCGCTGGCCCACGTCACACTGATCGAAGAGGCCCACCGCGTGCTGGAAAACGTCGCCTCGGTGGCCGGCAGCGAGGTCGCCGCCGACACGCGCGCCGAGGCCGTGCGTTTTTTCAGCGGCGCACTGGCCGAGATGCGCGCCTACGGGGAGGGCATTCTGATCGCGGAACAGTCGCCCCCCCCTCCCCCCCTATAGGGGGGGATAAAGGGGGGAAGGAGGCCCCCGATGCAGTGCGCAACACGAACCTGAAACTGGCCCACATGGTGTTGGACAGCCGCGACCGTGAGACGATCGCCGGCGCGATGATCATGGACGAGGAGCAAAAGACCTACCTGGGCAAACTGCCGGTGGGCCAGGCCGCGCTGTTTATGACCGGCTATGAAAAGGCCAC
>Ga0315285_10008755_pt1 | contig 10379 bp, 6 predicted proteins | sample YL17G09_36_MG_FD_203698 | JGI IMG/M metagenome (GOLD analysis project Ga0315285, IMG submission 203698) | Sediment microbial communities from Yellowstone Lake, YNP, Wyoming, USA - YL17G09_36 | ecosystem: Environmental > Aquatic > Freshwater > Lake > Sediment | place: USA: Wyoming | collected... | reverse complement strand
CTCTATTTTACAGAAGCGCCCGTCTTTCACCATATCAATTCATTGCGCCCCCGGTCGGAGAGGCAGGGCGCGATAAATCGCGCCCCTACTTCGGTTGCGGCCCTGCCGCGCTGGGTAATCTGCGGATGTCCCTCTTCTTTTCTAGCCGGCATTGACAATCCAGATGCGGACCCGGTCCACCCGGCCGGGGCCGTGCCGGGGCCGGGCGTTGTCGTTCCCGGCTTTTCCTGGGGAGCCCGCTCCGGGCAGGCGAAGGGAAGCAGGAGAAGCCGGAGACACCGGAGCCACCCGAGACCGAGTTTCGTGATTCGTGCCAGGTCACACCTCCTCAATGGGGAATGGGGTTTTTTACGAAAAGGCCGAGGCCCCGGGCTTTTTCTCCAGTCGGTTTTACCGAACTGAATGGAGCAGACGGCTGAGCGAAAGGCAACCGCTGTTTGAATCTGGATGTCAAAATCCAAAAGGTTTGCGTTGACAAGCGGGAAAGCCTGTGTCAAATTCAGAGCAGTTCAGTAAGGAGTAAAAGAGAATGACAACTACGCGGCAGGTAGCAGGGGCGATCGTGATCGGAGCCATGCTCTTGGCGATGGCTTCCGGGGCCGGGGCCTGGGGCAAGGGCGGCTGGACCAGGAAGCTGAAGCCGAAAGCCAAGGCGGCAGCGCCGGCGATTTTCGTCAAGGATAAGGATAAAGAAGTCAAAAGAGAGGGGACGTTGATGCTGGAATTGGACAACGGCTTGCGGGTGGTGATCCGGGAGAACCACGCGGCGCCGGTGGTGGCGCTCGACGTCTGGGTCAACGTGGGCAGCGGCGATGAGACCGACGGCCAGGCCGGGCTCGCCCACGTGCACGAGCACATGCTCTTCAAGGGCACCGAGCGGCGGGCGGTGGGGGAGATCGCCCGCGAGGTGGAAGGCGCCGGGGGGGACATCAACGCTTTCACCTCCAACGACAACACGGTCTATCATATCGTCATCGCCAGCCGGTTTTTCGGGAAGGCGCTGGACATCCTGGCCGATTTCATCCAGCATTCGAGCTTTGATCCGGTGGAGCTGGGCAAGGAAGAGGAAGTGGTGATGGAGGAGCTGCGGCGGAGGGAGGACAACCCCGGGCAGAAGATTTACCGCCATCTGTTCGAGACCGCTTATAAGGTTCACCCCTACCGTCGGCCGATCATCGGCTACGAGGAGACGGTCAAGCATTTCACCCGCGACCAGATCGTGGGTTTCTACCGTCAGTGGTATGCGCCGAAGAACATGATCGTGGTGATCGTGGGCGACCTCAACGCCGAGCAAGCCCTGGCGCTGGTGAAGAAAGAGTTCGGCCCCATGCCCAAGACGCCCGATCCGCGCGCGGGCGGGAGCGAGCGGGACGCGAAAGAGCCGCCCCAGCCGGAGTTGCGGGTGTCCATCCATCCCCAGGATATATCCGAGACCTACCTTTACCTCGGCTTCCATACCCCGGCCTTTACCGGCCCGGACCTGGCCGAGCTGGACCTGCTCTCGGTCATCCTGGGCATGGGCGAAAGCTCGCGGCTCGTGCAGCGGGTGCGCTCGGAAAAGCAACTGGTCAACAAGATCTGGGGCTATGCCTACACGCCCCGCGATCCCGGCCTGTTTTTAGTGGGCGCCCAACTGAATACCGGCAAGGCGCCGGAGGCGCTGGCCGAAGTCCTGCGGCAGATGTTCCTGGTCAAGCATCAGCCGGTGGAGTCGTGGGAGCTGGCGAAGGCCAAGTTGCAGTTGGAGGCCGATTCCGACTACTCGCGGGAGACGGTGCAGGGCCAGGCCCGCAAGCTCGGCTATTACGCTTCGCTCACCGGCGACCCGCTCTACGAGGAGAAATACCTGGCGCGGGTGAAAGAGGTGAATTCGGAAGACCTGATGCGGGCGGCGAACAAGTATTTTATGAGCCAGAACCTCTCGGTGGTGGCGCTGGTGCCGGACAAGGACGCCAAGCTGTTCACCCAGGCCATCGCCGAGGCCGCGGTGAAGCGGGTGGACACCGAGGAGGCCGAGGGCAAGAGCGATTCCTGGGCGGAAAAAGAAACCGCGCCGCCGCCGCCGCCGGCGCCCGAGTCAATCAGCGCGTCTGCCAAAGCGGTGGAGGTCCGGGAGCTGGCGCGCTTCGAGCTTAAGAACGGCATCCGCTTGATCGTGAAAGAGCGGCACGACGTGCCCCTGGTCGCGGTGCGGGCGGCTTTTCTGGGCGGGCTCCGCTATGAGACGCCGGAGGACAACGGGATCAACAATTTCATCGCTTACGCCATTACCGAGGGCACCTCGACCCGCACGGCCAAGGAGATCCACCAGGCGATCGAGGGCATGGCCGGCTCCATCGCCGGCTTTTCCGGCCGCAACAGCCTGGGCGTGACCCTGGAAAGCCTGAGCCGCTACTTCGACCCCTCGCTCGAAATCCTGGCCGACGTGCTCCGGAATCCGGCTTTTCCCAAGGATGAGCTGGACAAGGCCCGGCTGATCATCCTCTCCAACATCCGCACCCAGAAAGACCTGCCCAGCCAGGTGGCCATGAACGGCTTCCGCGCCGCGCTCTATCCGCATCATCCTTACGGCCTGAACGTGCTGGGCAGCGAGCCGGTGGTGCAGAAGCTCAGCCAGGCCGACCTGCAAAACTATTACTACCAGCGTCTGGCCCGGCCGGAAAACCTGGTGATCGCGGTGGTGGGCGACGTGGACGCCAGGGCGGTGAAGAAGCGGGTGGAGGCGCTGCTCGGCGACTGGAGCGGCGAGGAGACGAAGCCGCCGGAGTTGACCGAGGACCCCGCGCCCGCGGAAATCAAAAAGGTGGTCGAGTGCATGGACCGGAACCAAGCTAACCTGGTGCTCGGCTTCCAGGGATCCACCCTGAAAAGCCCGGAGCGTTATCCCCTCATGGTGCTCAACGGCGTGCTCTCCAGCATGGGCGGCCGGCTCTTCCTCGAGCTGCGCGACCAGCAAAGCCTGGCCTACTCCGTCTATGCCGCCAGCGAAGACGGGCTCGACCCCGGCTTCCTCTGGGTCTATATCGGCACCGCCCCGGACAAGGAAGAGACCGCGCTCGCCGGCATTCTCTCGGAGCTCGAGCGCATCCGCACCGAGCCGGTGCCGGCGGATGAGCTGCAGCGGGCCAAAAACTCGCTGATCGGCGGGTTCGAGATTGACCTGCAGCGCAACGCCGCGCAGGCCGCGCACCTGGCCTTTGACGAGCTCTACGGGCTCGGCTTCCGCGACTCCGAGCTTTACGCTGAGCGGGTCCAGGCCGTGACCTCGGAGCAGGTGCTGAAAGCGGCTGAGAAATACTATCCGCTCTCGGCTTACGTGCTGTCCGTGGTCAAGCCCTGCCCGGAGGAGCAGAAAAAGGCCGCGCCGGTGAAAAAGAAACCTCCGAAGAAACCCCGCCGGAGGAAATAGGGCGCAACCCATGGACGGGAAAGAGCGGGCTAAACGCGCCCTCGAGTTCACCGGACCTGATTGGGTGAAATTAATTAGGGACAGTCACCTATTTTTTCGATTTGACATTGTCATTCCTAATGGTCTATGCTCGGCTCATGGCTAGATCCAGCGCCGCGGCCCATCTCTCCGGCCACGACCCAAGCGGGCTTTTGGACCCCGGGGGTGTGACAGAAATAGTGATGTTCGTGTCCGCCTTTTTGGGCAACGGTGGGGGCGACCGGCCAGTCACCCTTGCAAGAGCGCGGCCAATCGCGCTGATACGTCCGTCCCGGGAAGTCCCCATCAGCAATTTTTTCACACACCATTGTGCCCCTGGTCGCTTGACCACCGCCTGTTCGCCGCAGAGTGGACCGGCTTTCTGGAACGATCCGAGGACAAGGAAGACCTGGCCCGGATGACGAGAGAGCATCACCCGAGGACGCCCTCTGGCCGGCGGCAGCTTTATCAGCAAGCTGGAAGCCTCCTTGGGCTTCCGCCTGCGGCCGCGGCCGGTCGGAAGACCGAAAAAGGAAATAAATCGGTGACTTTTCCCATATTGTCTATTGGGGGGTGTAAGATGGGAATTGAACTTGGCCTAGGTTATGGTTTGGAAAGAAAGGTGGAAACGGAAAGAAAATTGATGACCGATATGACGCTCGCGTGCGGATGGAGGTGAAAAATGACCGCGGTTGTAAACGATAAGACGCAAGTCTATCTCGTCGGAGGAGGAATCGCCGGGCTTTCCGCGGCCGTCTTTGCCATCAGGGACGCCCGCCTTCCAGGAAAGAATATACATATATTTGAAGTGCTGGATGTTCTGGGCGGAGCTTTGGAGGGCGGCCTTTCGCCTGACAAATATTATGTCACCCGCGGGGACTGGAAATTCAATATTGAGGTCTACCAGTGCCTGTGGGATGTTTTATCAGCCATTCCTTCGCTGACTGATCCGAAAAAAACAGTGAAAGATGAGATCTTTGAATATAACAAAATCCACAAGAAGAACGCCAGATCCAGATTGATTGATAAAAACCGAAACATAGATAATGTGACAACCATGGGTTTGAATTGGGGACACCGGATAAAGATGATTGAACTACTTTTCGTTCCCGAAAGTGAGATTGAAAATCGCCGGATTGACTCATGGTTTGATCCTTCATTTTTTGAGACCAATTTCTGGAAAGTATTTTTTTCGATGTTTGCGATTGAGTACTGGAATGACCTGGTGGAAATGAAGCGATATATGCGCAGATTTGTGCATGATTTGCATCGAATGGTTCAGGGCGGCGGAGAGGTGGTTACGCCGTACCATAATTATGATTCCATGGTTCGGCCGATTACGAAATGGCTGGGAGAACAAGGCGTCAACTTTGAAATGGGGTGCAAGGTTACGGACCTGGATTTCAAGCCTTCCCCGGATGAAATAACCGTGGAACGAATTCACTACCTCCGCAAGGGAGAAAAGAAAGAAATAGCCGTCCATGAGGGCGATTATGTATTCGTTACCAACGGATCCATGACCGCGGATTCCCGACGCGGGTCCATGACCGAGCCCCCCGCACTGGAAACGAGGAAATTGGACGGCTCCTGGACCCTCTGGGAAAATATTGCGAAAAAACGGCCGGGTTTGGGAAACCCATCAGTTTTTAATGGTCATATAGATGAATCAAAATGGTTAACGTTTGTGGTTACCAGTAAAGATCCGACCTTCATCAAATTGTATGAACAGTTCACCGGCAACAAGCCGGGGCAAGCGGATATGGTTACTTTTAAGGACTCCAACTGGCATATGTCCATCCTCGTTCCGCATCACCCGCACTTTATGGATCAGCCTAAGGACGTGTTTGGGTGGGGGGGATGCGGCTTGCTCCCGGACAAGGAGGGCAACTATGTAAATATCGAGATGTCCGAATGCAGCGGCAGGGACATCTTGACCGAAGTGTGCCACCAATTCGGGTTCGTGAAAGAGCTGCCGCACATCCTCGAGACCTCCACCTGCATTCCGCAGATGATGCCTTATGTAATGAGCGAATTATTGCCGAGAAAAAGGAGTGACCGGCCTTTGGTGGTGCCGGAAGGCTCGACCAACCTGGCGTTTATAGGACAGTTCGTGGAGAGCGGCGAGTGCATTCTGCTGGTGGAGTCCTCGGTCCGATGCGGGAAAATGGCCGTGTATTCGCTCCTCAACGTGGACAAAAAAGTTCCTCCGGTTTACACGGGAGTCCATAATCCCTTGGTATTGGTCAAGGCGCTTGCCACCCTGCTCAAGTAGATTCAGCCGGCCAGGGAGATTCTACGATGCAAGAAATAAAATGGAAAGGAGGTCCCAACGGGTGAAGGGGCATCGGGCGATGTCCGGGTTCTGGTTTTGTTGATGAAAAATCTTGACCAAGAAACAAAAAGGAGGCACCATTATGCGATATCTTGAAAAGCTTTTGAAAGAATTTGCTGATACTCCCAGGAACATTATCCTCCACGCTGATGTTCTACGACGCGGCGTGAAGCCAAACCAAGACCTTATCGAGGCCGGCGAAACCTCCTGCGTCACCGGGTTGTTCAAGTTTCAGGCGTTCTTCGAAAAATCAAAGCCGTTTCCCAGCATGTTCCATTTTAAGGCCGATGAGACCTCGGTTGATATCAAGCCAGATCCAAGAAGCCCCTATGAAATCAGAAAAGACGGGGACGGTAAATATCATCTTTTCTGTGGAGACGAAAATTTTGGAGAGGTGAAATTTACCAAGCGGCCATCTTATACGGACAAAAAAACTTCGGATGGCCAGTCCTGTGCAGCCCTGCTCCTGCAAAGGGGTCCTTTCTGCATCATGGTCAACCCCTTGGATTTTTGCGCCTATTTTAAAAAGGGGGAAGCCTGTAAGTACTGTATTTTAGCTGCCCTAATGGATTTGGGAGTGAAGGAAGATTTCGTGAAGCCGATCGTGGATCCCAAGACAATCGCCGAAGCCGTGGCCATGGCAACCGAGGATATCAATCTCAAAGATTTGAAACTCTGTGGCGGCGCTCTCTATGACATCAAAAAAGAAGCGCAGTACTACAAGAAATGCCTCGAGGCTATCCTCGAGCGCATTGATCCACCCGAAGAGATACAAATCTTCTCCCAGGCTTTTGATGAAGAAGATCAGAAGGACTTGAAGGAGCTTGGAGCCAAAAATATGATATTCAATCTCGAGGTCTGGGATGAGCGGCTTTGGCCTGAACTGCTGCCCGGCAAAACCAAGGCGATTGGCCGGGAAGAATGGATCAACCGTCTGACCAAGGCGGTGGACATCTTCGGCCGAGGTCATGTCGGGACCGGTTTTGTCGGGGGGTTCGAGTGCGCCCCTCGCCCCGGCTTTCTTTCCCAGGACGAGGCCTTGAAGTCGTACCTTAGTGGATTCGAGTTCCTGATTGAAAGGGGGATTGTCCCCCATTTCACGTGCTGGCTTGCGATGCCGATCTGCGGCGGTTTTCAGGTTGATGATCCGCCGCCGACCGAGTTTTACCTTCGCCTTGGCCAGGGACTTCATGAGCTGTTAGAGAAACATGGGGTTTATCGCGACCTGGGATTTCCCAGAATGGGCGTGGATCCGCCTACTCTCGGGCTCTATTGCTACTATTGCTTCAGCATGACCTTCAGCCGCGACTACCCCCGGCTGATCGGGCGAAAAGACCAAAAACCATGAGCAGCTTAGAGACTATCTCAAAACCGCCAAGGTAATGGCAATTCATGAATAAGGTGTATAAGATAGTTTTTTCCGTGCCAATTCTTGTTCTCCTGGTTTGTTCGTTCCAACTACTGGCGAGGGCAAGTCCCGAGTTGAATCTAACCCAGGAGGAATGGGCCAGGCTGGAAAACGGCGAGTTGATCTTGAAGATAGAGGAGTTTGAAGGCGAAAAGGGCGGGAGAGGCGTGCGAACCGTCACTTTTCGAATGGTCAACGCCACGCCGGATGAAGTATGGAAAGTGTTGCATGAGCCGGAAAAGGATTTCGAATGGGCGCCCAGGATATCGACCAGCAAGGTCACAAACAAGGAGGGGAATTGCATAGACATCCATTACATTATGAGCGTACTTTATATCTCCATCCATTTCCACATCCGCCGGGTCTATGAAAAGGATAATTGGCTAATCGAAAGCAGCCTGATAGAAAATGAGGAGAATTCTCTTGAGGCAGTTGATGGCCAATACGCCCTCTATCCTCAGCACGCCGGCAAGAAGACCGTCATTAAATATTCGCTTTACCTTATGCTCAGCAATAGAACCCCGATGATAATCCAGCAATACTTCACTAAACGAGGCTGCAAGGAATGGATGGAAAACTTTAAAAAGCGGGTTGAAAGCAAAGGGACTTGGAAGAAAGAATAATAAATAAGCGACGCAGTCACAGGATTTCAGGATTTTTCAAAGTAGCCCGGAGCCAGGAAAGAGAAAGTCTGAACTCAAATACCCAGCCGTCACGCCGCAAGATTTAAATTAGTAAGGTGCCCGCCAATCCCGCCTGACCCGGTTATAGACCGCCTCGGTCGCAGCCGCGGCCTTGGCCCAGGAAAAATTCTGCTCGGCACGCCGGCGCGCCTGCCCGCCCAGTTGCCGGCGGAGCAAGGGAGAGGAGAGGAGTCGGCGGATGGCCCGGGCCAGCGCTTCCGGGTCGGCCGGCGGCGCCAGCAGAGCCGCCACGCCGTCCGGCCCGGTCACTTCCGGCAAGGCGCCCGCGCTGGTGGCGACCACGGGCAGGCCGCAGGCCATGGCTTCCAGCGCCGGGAGGCCGAAGCCCTCGAACAGGCTCGGCACCACCGCGGCCTCGGCCCGGTTATATTCCTGCGCCAGTTCCTCGTTGCTGATCCGCTCCCGCCAGCTCACCCGCTCGACCAAACCCAGCTTGGCAATCAGATCCCGGGCATAGACCCGGCCCGGATACCGCCTTCCGTCCACGATCACCAGATGCACCGCCGCGGCCAGACTCGCCAGCGCCTCCAGGAGGTAGCGCACGCCCTTTTTCCGGTCCTCGGTCGAACCCACAAAAATCAAGCGGCCCGGCACTTTGGCGATTTCCGGGATCGGCCGGAAAAAAGCGCAGTCCACCCCGTGGTAGATCCGCTCGGCCTGGCCCGGCCCGAGCCGGTAATGCTCTTCGATCAATCTCCCGGCAAAATCGGATCCGGTAATCACCGCCTGAAGCTTCCGCGCCACCAGCGCCTGCATCAACGGAGGATAGTAAATGGCGCGGCGGGCCTTGCGGAGCAGGCCTTCCATCTGGCGCAGGTCTTCCTGGCGGTCAATCGCCAACGGATGGTGGATGGTCGCCACCACCGGGATCCCGAGGCCTTGAACTAAAAGCAAGCCATAGCCCAGGCTCTGGTTGTCGTGCACGACGTCGAATTTTTCCCGGGCATGGAGCCGGCGGAGCAACCCATAGAGACGGAAGCTCTGAGTCATCATCTCGGGATTGGCGCCGGCGCGGGCCAGGGCATACTCCAGGAGGCTCAGGGGTTGGATGATGGTCCGGAGCGGGAAATGACGGGCGGGCCGGACGATGAAGTTTTCGTTGGGCAGCAGGTGGACTCTGGCCCAGGGCATCGGCCCCGGATAGGGCGGGCCGGTGAAGACGTGGACCTGGTGCCCGCGGTCGGCGAGCGCGCGCGCGAGGTTCTGGAGGTAAACGCCCTGCCCTCCGCAAAAGGGATTGCCCCGATAACTGAAGAGAGCAATTCTCACAGGCTTTTCGCTCCCTTCGCCAACTAATCTCAACCCGAGTGCTGGTAAAACCGAAGGATAATCGAGGCCACCCGGGACACGTCCTCTTCGGAAAGCTCCGGATACACCGGGATGGCCATGGTCTCGCGCGAGGCCCGCTCCGCCTCGGGCAGGGAAAGCCCCTCCGGCACCAGCGGCGCGAAACACTCCAGCCGGTGCAGCGGCACCGGGTAATAAACCGCGGCGCCAATGCCCTGCTTCCGGAGATGCGCCAGCAGCTTATCGCGCCGGGGCACCCGGATCACGTAGTTGTTGTAAACGTGCTCGCATCCTTCGGCCACGGCCGGCGCCCGGACCGGCGAGTCCACGAAGAGGCGGTCATACTGGTCGGCATGCCGGCGCCGGGCAGAGGTCCAACGGTCGAGGTACTGGAGCTTGACCCGCAGCACCGCGGCCTGGAGGGCATCCAGCCGGCTGTTGTAGCCGACCCGGCGGTGATGGTATTCCCGGCTGGCGCCGTGCACCCGCAGTTCCCGCACCGTCTTGGCCACGTCCTCCCGGTTGGTCAAAACCATGCCGCCATCCCCGAACCCGCCCAGGTTCTTGCTGGGATAAAAACTCAAACAACCCGCGTCGCCCAAGCTCCCGGCCGTCACGCCCTGGTAGCGCGACCCGATCGCCTGGGCGGTGTCTTCAATCACCGCCAGGCGGTAGAGGCGGGCGAGCTCCAGGATGGGAGCCAGGTGGGCCGGCTGGCCGAAGAGGTGCACCGGGACGATGGCTCGAGTCCGCTCGGTGATCCGCTTCTCGATCTGGTCCGGGTCCAGGTTGTAAGTGGCCGGATCAATGTCCACGAAGACCGGCCGGGCACCCAAAAGCGCCGAGGTGCTGGCGGTGGAGAAGAAGCTGTAGGCCGTGGTGATCACCTCATCGCCCGGCCCGACCCCAAGCGCGCGCAGCGCGAGCAGGAGCGCGTCGGTGCCCGAAGCCACGGCGATGGCATAGCGCGCGCCCAGGTAAACGGCCAACTCCAGCTCCAGCGCCTCCACCTCCGGTCCCAGAATGAACTGCTGGCTGTCCAAAACCGCGAGCACCGCGGCAACGACTTCGTCCCGGATCTCGGCCCACTGCGCCTTCAGGTCGAGCAGCGGAATAGTTTTTCTTGCTTTCATTGGCGAGACAGTTTATCCGATGGCTAGTGATTAAGCAAGGAACTCGGGTGCAAATCATCCGTGCGGTTCCCTGACGGGCAATGAGGTG
>Ga0315285_10008754_pt1 | contig 10379 bp, 7 predicted proteins | sample YL17G09_36_MG_FD_203698 | JGI IMG/M metagenome (GOLD analysis project Ga0315285, IMG submission 203698) | Sediment microbial communities from Yellowstone Lake, YNP, Wyoming, USA - YL17G09_36 | ecosystem: Environmental > Aquatic > Freshwater > Lake > Sediment | place: USA: Wyoming | collected... | reverse complement strand
CGACACCGCTCGGGGTGGCCGTATAGTTGAACAATCCGTCAAATAACACTTCGTCCAGTTTGTCGGCAATCGGCACCGAACTCGGCACGTGCGGATCCACCTTTGGTTTCTGGTGCGCGATATAGGGAATAACGATCCTGCCGGCCAGGTCTTTTCTGAAAACAAACCAGTACAGCGCACCTGCTCCGATAATCACGATCAAAGCGATCACGATTCCCAGTATTGTCTTTTTCATTGTCACTCCTCCTTTAGTTCTTCTTGATGATAGGTTTCTGGACCATGACACTCACCTGCAGAACCTTTAACGCATTGTAATTGAATACGATCTCAAGAAAATTGGCCTCGTCTTTGTTCATCTGCACCGGTGTGATCTGGCATTCGTAACCATTCGCTGAGGTCGGTGCGTTGATGGAAAAACGGCCCTCGTTCTTGAGCAGTTTTTTATTGCAGGAGATCGACTCATACCATTGCGAGGTCGCAGCGTTCTGCGCGACTTCCTTTGGCAGTTTTATGTTGACATCATACACCGGGAACACCGCATCGGTCGGAATGTTGATGTTAAACCTCACCACATACTTGTTCTTGCCGTGACGGTTATCGGTGACCGGTACGACGAGCACGCGGCGGTAGTCCTTGGGCTTGGTGATCCATTTAGCCAGGAGCGGATCAGCCTCTGAAACACGATCCTTTATCTGCTTATCGTCGCCGGTATAATGTTTGCCGTGAGCAACAACTGCCCGTGCCTTGAGTACACCGTTGTCCTCGGGCGTTTTGACGAACTGTTCATACAACAGTTTGATCGCTCTTGCCGGGAACTCGTTCTCCTTCATTTTTGCGAGATCAGCCACCAGAGCGTTTTTCCGCTCAATGAGGTCGTTGCGGCTCCCGGACGAAAAGGTGATGTCGTAAACCGGCAGGAACACCGAGTCGGTGTAAAGCGAATCGATGTTTTCGTAGGTCGTCGCATTGCTGTCGCAGAACTTGTTGACGCGCGCACGGGTCACCCGCTCGACTTTTGTATAGAGTGAATCCTCATAATCGTGGACCACCCCCTCCTTTATCGTGAGCATGGAGGGATCCAGAAAATTCTGGTCGGCGTGCAGCTTCTTGAGCGCACTTTCCGCCCCTGCCCATGCGTTGTTGGCCAGCGCCGCACTGATGTTCTTCGCCTGCTCCTCGATCGACATCTTGTCAAGGTCACGGTACTTATCAAGAAGAAAACCAAGCTGCTGGTTCTGCTTCAGGATGCCGATCATGGTACTGTACTCGCGCTGACCCTTTAATACATTAAGCTGTTTGACGATATTCTCGGCGTCACGGTATTGCGCGATCTGCTTCAGCAGGTCGGCGCTCAACGATCCGAGTTCCTGGTTCAGCTTCTGAGCACAGGCAAAATTCTGGTACTTGCCGTAGGTCTGACCGATCCCGGCTGGCACTATCACCTCGAGCCCGCCGATCCGGGCGTTCACGCCTTTGAAAAAGTCGTCCGGCGGCATGTTCGGCCCTTCCTTGACGTACTTCATTATCCTGTCAAGCGAATCACGCAGACCCCCGAGCATTCTGCTCTTCGCGTCGAAATCGCTCATGAATTTTGCGACCGCGGCGAATTCCGGGGTCATCGTCAGTCCGGATGCGCTGTGGTGTTCGCCCAAGCGGCCGAGCGCACCCAGTCGGAAATAGCTGGAATCGAGCGGTTTCGCATCGTCCTTGGTCTGCAGACGCTGATCAAAAAACGACGGGACCTCGGCAAGCCGCTTCTGCAGAAAGCGCTTGCTCTCCTTGAAAATATTCTGAGGCAGCTTGTCCTTCATGGAGAAATAGGTAATAAAGTCGTCGGTATACCCAAGGAAAGCGAAAACATTACCCCGTGTCTGGTACTCCCGGTAGAAGAAACCGAGCGCAGCGGCATAGTTGATCTGGAAAGCGAGTTCTTCATCAAGTTCGCCTTTCAGCTTTTTGTAATTAAGATACGCCACATCGGTCGAATTTACCACATTCGGCGGAAAGATACTCTCGAGCGCCAGGAGTTCCTTCTGAAGCTTCTGCAGTTCGGCCGTATGCCGCGTTACCGTATCAATGACCAGCGAGAAATTGAAGCCTTCGAGGTTCATGGAGGTGCCGATTGCTCTATAGACGCTCCGGTCCACAAGGTTCTTTGCAAGTATCTCCTTGTATGAGGCGTACTTATGTTCGAATTTGAACCGCCACTGCGGCGCGTAGCGGTATTTCAGGCTCAGGTCCTCGATCTTCTGCGGTACCTGTTCGATGAGCCAGTAGTAGGCTGGTTTGCTTCGGTCAACCGGGTACACGCTCATGGTCTCGGGCGACCAGGTTTCGTCGGTAATAAGCTTTCCCGGCTGCTGCTTGGCAAACTCGCCGGTAAACGTGCTCGTGAACTTCTGCTTCTGCGGTGACGTAATGATCAGATAGAAATGGTCGTACTGGGGGGCGGGGAAAGCGACGAAATACTTTGTATCTTTTTTAAGATCAAAGTTCTTTTTCCCCTTCTTGAGTTCGATATAGCCGGCTTCCTGGTTCTGGAGCTCCGGCTTGGGCTTAAGTTCCTTATAGGCGGCGCAGTTGACCAGGATAAGCGCAGCAGTCAGCAACGGGATTTTAAATTTCATTACCTCTCCTTTGTTGAACGTGGAACGGGAATGGAATTTAGCAGAGTATTGAAGATACTAAAATACAGGGTAGCTTTAAAGGGGAATCAAACTAAAAAATCATCAAATATATTCCCCCCTATTACTGCCGCCGGACGCACCGGAAACCGCGATAGCTGGTGCGCGTGTCAGGGTATTCGGAGGCACGGAATGCAGAACGGAGGAAACGGAAATTGAAATCGTCTATTTGGTCACACCATGAGCCTCCGCGCATAATATGGGAATTTGCCGTATCCGGACCGACAGGATCGGTCTGCGCCTCAGCGCTGTAGCTTCCGTTGAAATCATTGCACCATTCCCATACATTCCCTGCCATATCATATAATCCCCACGCGTTCGGCTTCTTACTTCCCACTGGCTGTGTCCCAAGAACCGATGCCTTTTGAGTTGTGGACAAATTATTACGAAACCACTCCGACGTGCTATCATATATACTATGAAACCACACCACGTTGCTGTCAAACGTCAGCGTGTCCTCATCGGTAATTGACTGATAATTCCGGCCCCAGCAATAGTCGGTTGTTGTCCCGGCCCGGCACGCATACTCCCATTCCGCCTCGGTCGGCAGACGGTATCCGTTCTTTGTAAAACCGGTTTTCAGTCCGGACATTTTCCAGCATCCTGCGCCGAGTTTGGCTTTGCTGAAAACCGCCTCGTAACTGTACACCGTATCAAATCCGTCGCGTTTGCTCCTGGCGTTGCAGTAAAGGACTGCATCAAACCATGTAACCATTTCCACCGGCCGCTTCGGGTTGTTCCAGAAATTCGATGGATTCACTCCCATAAGTGACCTATAATCACCCTGCGGCACTTCGGTCGTATCCATGTAAAAAGCCGACAGCGTCACGCTGTGCACCGGCTGCTCTCCCCATGAACATCCGCTGCAAGGTATATCCTGACTTGCCGATCCCATTTTGAAAGTCCCGCCGGGAATAAGCCGAACGGCCGAGGACGAAAGGACGTCTGCGGCATTTTTCCTTCCGCTTCTGCTAACGAGCGCGGGAGCACACCCCGAAAGGAGTACCACTGTCGACATCAAACAGGCAAGAAGGAATCTACGCACCGCACAACCTCCATGAAAAAGGTTTATTCCATGAACGACGCAACGATCACCGAAAACACGCCGCTCCTCTTATGGTGACTTGGCCTGAACCCGCAGCTTTTCCTTTTTCTGTGCTCGAATGGCCATGACCAGCATGATGACGCCGAATATGGTCAGAAAGATACCTGACCATATATTGACATTAATCCCCAGCGAATGCCGGTATATTTCAGCCCCGTTGGTAGCAATGCCGAAAACGGTTATAACAATTCCGATCAACGTAAATAAAAGCCCGATGGGAAAACGAATATCGGTTTGCATTTACAACCTCCTTGTTACCAGAAGATAATGTTGAGAACAACGGCAGCCGCCAGCACGATGACGCCGAGCGTTGCCGGCTGAGAGTACCATGGTACGCCTGTCTGCTTTATCCGCTGGGTCAGCGAATAAACCAATCCTTTCAGCTCTTCATCTGATTTGTTGCGCTTTGTCGCCAGAGAAATAAGAATGGTAACAATGAAGCACGCTGTCCATGCAAAGGTGGCGGTCCAGAAGTTCTGCGCCATTTCGCTGGGATAGGTGTGAACAATCGTGCCCAGCCACCCGCCCTTTATGCCCGCGTGCGCGGCGGCAGGAAGGGTAAGCCCGTGATGCAGTGCGGCGGCGAGCGTTCCCGAAATCAATCCGAAGAACGCCCCGTTGCCCGTTGCCCGTTTCCAGAACATGCCGATCAGGAAGGTGGCAAAAAGCGGAGCATTGACGAAAGCAAATACCAGCTGCAGAAAATCCATGAGGTTGTTGAACATCGCCGCGACATACGCAGCCCCCATGCTGACGATGGTTCCAAAGACGGTTGCGATTTTCCCCATGTTGAGATAGTGCCGGTCTGACTGGCCCGGTTTAATGTAGCTCTGATAAATATCATAGGTCCAGACCGTATTGAAAGCGGTTACATTGCCCGCCATGCCCGACATAAACGACGCGATAAGTGCGGTAAGCCCCAATCCAAGCACTCCGGACGGCAGATAGTGTCCGAGCATGAGCGGAATCGTGTTATTATAATCCAATGAGCCGTCCGGCAGTTTCGGCAGCTGAAATCCGCTTGTTCCGCTGTGCGCCGTAAGCGCAATGGCAATCATACCCGGCAGAATGACGAGGAACGGAATGAACATCTTGGGAATCGCGCCGATAAGCGGTGTATTACGTGCGGCAGACATGGACTTTGCGGCCATGGCCCGCTGTACCACGAGGAAATTGGTGCACCAGTACCCGAATGAAAGAACAAATCCCAGTCCAAAAACCAATCCAAACCATTCGACTCCCATCGGGTTGGCACTCGGACTGCCCATGTGCGCCCAGCTTCTTGTCCAGGCATCGGCGGCATACGTATGGGCCGTGCCTACAACAGGAGCGAATGTCGTAACATCATGCAAACGTTCTTGAACCCCTGCCCACCCGCCGGCGTCCTTGAGGGCGAGAAATACTAAAGGGACAAGACCGGCAACGATCAGAAAAAACTGAAGCACTTCATTGTAAATAGCAGAAGTCAATCCACCAAGGAATGTATAGACAAGGACAATAACTGCCGACATCAGAATGCTGAAATTAAAATCCCAGCCGAGCAATACCTGCATCAGTTTTGCCATGGCAAACATGGAAATACCCGAGGCGAAAATCGTCATAACAGCAAAAGAGATGGCGTTGAAACCCCGCGTCTTCTCGTTAAAACGGAGTTTGAGGTATTCAGGAACCGAACGAGCCTTTGATCCGTAATAGAACGGCATCATGAATACGCCCAGAAATACCATGGCCGGGATCGCGCCTACCCAGTAAAAATGACAGGTGGCAATACCGTACTTTGCTCCGGATGCGCCCATGCCCATCACCTCGAGTGCACCGAGGTTGGTGGAAATAAATGCAAGGCCGGTGATCCATGCCGGGATCGACTTGCCCGACGTAAGAAAGTCCTCGCTCGTCTTCATATACCGCTTGAGCACCCATCCGATGCTCACTACGAACACGACATATATTGCCATGATGGCATAATCAATGGCGCCTACCTGGATATGTGGCATACGTAATCCTTTCTTTTGAGAAAAAGGTTGCCTTTCCCCGATATCTTGAAGAAGTTAAAATAATAATTATCGCAGAACGTTATTAAAGGAAAAAAATGTGGCAAAAAGTAATTTTATTTTTCGTTCGGCGGCCCGGCTGTTCAGCCGGTGTTTAAAACCGTAAACGGCAAGGGCATTTTTTATGATCGTTATTGTCGATTATGCTGCAGGAAATCTGACCTCGGTCAAACGGGCGCTTGATTACCTGAAAATACCATCGATCATTTCCCCTGATCCGAAAGTCATCGCTTCCGCCGAACAGATCATTTTCCCGGGTGTGGGCCACGCCGCAGCGGCCATGGGAACCTTGCGTCAACGCGGCCTTGACAGGGCACTTAAAGACGCATTCGCGGCCGGAACCCCGATCCTGGGCATCTGCCTCGGTACGCAGATCATCCTTTCCCGGGCCGAAGAGGGCGATACCGCGTGCCTCGGACTCATCCCGGGGACCGTGCCCCGGTTCAAGCTCTCGGATCCGGCACTCAAAGTTCCTCACATGGGGTGGGACACGATCAAACTGACGCGCGGGCATCCGATATTTCGTGACATCAAGCCGGGAGATGAGTACTATTTTGTCCATTCATACTATCCGAAGCCGTCCGATTCTTCGGCCGTCATCGCCACCTGCGAATACCAAGGGGAATTCCCGGCGGTCATCGGCGATAAAAATATCGTCGGGACCCAGTTCCATCCTGAAAAAAGCGGGCCTGCAGGCCTTGGCATCCTGAAAAACTTCGCAGCCTGGAACGGTGCGCCATGCTGAGCAAACGGATCATCGCATGCCTTGACGTTCGCAACGGCAAACTTGCAAAAAGTATCAAGTTCGTCAACACCAAGGACATCGGCGACCCGGTGGACGCGGCCCGTAAATACTACGAAGACGGCATTGACGAACTGGTGTTTTACGACATCACCGCCTCGAGCGATAAGCGGAACATCATGATCGACGTGGTGAGCAAAGTCGCTTCGCAGGTCTTTATTCCGTTCTCAGTCGGCGGCGGTCTGCGCACCGTTGAAGACTTCACCCGCGTGCGGCTTGCCGGCGCGGAAAAAGTCAATGTCAACACTGCGGCAGTGTCCAACCCTCAGCTCATCGCGGACGCCTCGGCAAGCCTGGGCTCGCAGGCGGTCGTGCTCTCCATGGATGTTCTTCGGGTTGGTGTCTCCCCTGCCACCCCTTCGGGCTACGAAATCGTCACGCACGGCGGCCGCACGCGCACGGGCATTGACGCGCTCGCGTGGGCGAAAAAAGGCGAACAGCTCGGCGCCGGCGAACTGGTGGTCAATTCCATCGACGCCGACGGCACCAAGACCGGCTATGAGCTTACCCTCACGCGTATGATCGCAGAGAGCGTCGGCATCCCGGTCATTGCCTCGGGCGGCGGCGGCGCTCCGGAGCACCTCTACGACGTACTGACCGAAGGCAAGGCCGACGCGGCGCTCATCGCCTCGATACTCCACTACGGCGAGTACCGGCTGCGGGACATCAAGGAGTATTTACATAAAAGAGGGATCAAGGTGAGACTCGTTTGATACGCATGTCAGGTCATCGCTCCCACGCAATGATCATTCGCCGTGAAAACGGCAAAAAGCCGTGGCTGCCGGCTATTCTTTATTTTTATAATCTGCCAGCCGCCGGTGTTCACGCCCTGCAAAGTACCGATAAGCGGACCGGTTGCGCTGTCGAGCCGGATTGCGATTCTGCCTGCTATCGATTTGCCCTCAACGCGCGATTATGAGTTTGTATTGCACGCAATGCATCTTAATGGTAGAATAAGGCTGCAACTCTTTCTTTAGGAAAGAAACAATGCCGGTACCCCCATCAAACGGCACAACTGCCGCACTTTCGGCTGACGAACTGGCGCGCCGCGTTCAGCAGCTTGAAGAGGAGCTCCAGAAGGTCAAATCCAATTTCAACCGGGCGCTTGAACAGGGCAAAGCGGTTGTTTACTCCCGGAATTTTGACTCTCTTGTCTACGAATTCATGGGAGAATCAATCAAGGACATTACCGGTTACAGTGCCGAGGAGATGACACCGGCCCTGTTCGATTCGATTACGGTTAACGCTGAACCGACCGGGGAACTCGCCAATATTTCGCTTGATGAGGCATACCGGCGGAACAGGTCCGGCATGGCAAACAAGTGGATTGCCGATACACAGATCCGCACGAAATCCGGGGAAATCAAATATGTTCTGGACATGTCGACCAACCTGCGCGACAGTTCGGGACACTCTTACGGAAGCCTCGGCATCCTTTTTGACATCACCGAACGCAAACAGATGGAACAGAAACTTGCGAAAACTACCGACGAGCTGCGGCAGAAAAATGAAGAAATCGAAATGGACCTTGAAACCGCGCGGGAAATACAGCTCATCATGCTTGCGCACTCCTATACACACTTTCCGCTTGACGTGCCGATAGAAAACAGCGCGGTCCGGTTTCACGACATCTATATTCCCGCCCGTAAACTCTCCGGCGATTTTTTCCACATACTTCCCGTTTCCGGGACGCTGGTGGGAGTCCTCGTCGGCGACGTGATGGGACACGGCGTACGCGCATCACTCGTTACCGCGTTCCTGCGGGGATTGATCGAGGAAATCAAACCCTTTGCTCATGAAAACAATATCTTCCTGCAGAAGCTGAATTACGGCCTGTCTTCCGTGCTTTCGCGTTCGCATGCGTCGTCATTTGTCACGGCCGTCTATGTTACCGTTGATGTTGAAAACAGGATCCTGCGGTATTCAAACGCAGGCCACCCGGAGCCCCTGTTCTTCAACCGGTCGGGCGGCGTTATCATGCTGCCCTTCGCCGAAAAAAGAAAAACAGAACCGGCCCTCGGGATTGTGGAAGATTTCCCCTATTCGGTCGCCGAACGCCGGATTGCGCATGATGATGTGGTGTATCTCTTCACCGATGGCGTCTACGAAGTGCGAAACGAGAAAGAGCAGCTTTTCGGCAAGGACCGTCTTCTATCATTTATCAACGAACACCATACGCAGCCGCCGGACACGATCCTCGGCGACCTGCTCAAAGACATCAGGAGTTTTGCCGGCAGTGCAAAGGAATTCAACGACGACCTCTGCATGGTCGCGCTGCACATGCTTGCCCCGTAAGGTGCTGCTTTTTCGTTTGTCTTCGGCGCGTCGGGCTTTTTCTCCTCTTTTCTCTGGTTTGCGAACCAGATCACCGAAGCACACCGTCGTCTTTACGCCGGACAGCTTTGTGAAGAATACATCCTTCTCAGCGAGCAAATGTCAAATTGATATACTTCACTTACCTGAACAGCTTCACCAGATACACCCCCGGTGCAGGAAGCCCGGGGAAACTGCCGTTGCTGACCCGAAACTCCCATAACTTTTTTCCGCTGAGGTCGTAGACTGCAGCTCTCGAAGCTGCAGCTTTTCTGACCGAAGCGTCGAGTCTCGTCATTGCTGCACCTGCGGCGAAAACTTTGATGAGCAAATTTGTACCTGAAGTTCCTGCGACCGCCGGCTGCGGCACCTTTATCCCGGTGACGTTGGCGGTTCTGCATACCTGTTCTCCCGCAGGCACCACCATGCTGAAACCGTCGGTAAAAGTTACGACCTTATCACTTGCATCAGGGTTGTAGGCACAGTGGGTGCGCTCGCTACCTTTGCGGAACACTGCAAACGAGGGAACCGAGCCCACGACCTGCGTATCGAGCCTTCCCGCCGCATTCAGGGACGTCAACTCGTGGTAGCATGCGGCACGCGTATTGCCCCCTTCAATACCTGTTGCCCCGCTGTATCTTCCCAGTGCGAGAGCGGCGTCGGAATAAGCAAGGAATTCATAGAACAGATCAGGCCACTGCCCCGAATACCCTTCATTGTAATTCAAGGGGATGTAATCCGGGCATCTGCCGTAGTAGAGATGCCCCGCCGTGTTGGGCAGGAAGTTGATGCCGTGGATGGCGCCCGTATTGCCGGAGAACCAGGTGCAGTAACACCCTCCGTTGCTCCATACCATGCCGACGCAGGTATGATCGTAGCCGGTGGCGGGGAAAGTCACATTGTCGACGTCCCACCAGTATTGTTCTATGGCTCTCGCCTCATTGACATACATAAATATACCGAGATCCCTGATCGTTTTGTTCCCGGTCATAATGCCCCACAGAATCACCGCCTCGTTGAAATTCATGGCCTCCGACGAAGACTCCTGATTGTTGCCGCGGGCAAATCCCAAGCCGTCGGCCCAGCCATGGCCTTCGTACGGCTCGAAATAAGCGAAACGGCCGAACAGCGGGTCGCTGTCGTTCCAGGTGTCGACGTCCCTGATGAGCATCTCCACCATGCCGCCCCAGTTTGCCTGTAACGCCCATGTTTTGTCCCACTGCGCGACGATCGCTGCTGCCTTGACAAAATAGCCGTAATGGAAATGGTGGTCGCTAAGCCGCGTGTCGGAACCATAGGCCGCCGGATACCCAATCAGCCGGTTCCAGGGTTGATGATAATAAAACTGCGGGTTTCCATCGGCGGTAAACCAATTCTGCAGACTTGGTTTCAGCATGTTCAGGATCTGGTCGCGCTTCGCGGTG
>Ga0315285_10008748_pt1 | contig 10380 bp, 10 predicted proteins | sample YL17G09_36_MG_FD_203698 | JGI IMG/M metagenome (GOLD analysis project Ga0315285, IMG submission 203698) | Sediment microbial communities from Yellowstone Lake, YNP, Wyoming, USA - YL17G09_36 | ecosystem: Environmental > Aquatic > Freshwater > Lake > Sediment | place: USA: Wyoming | collected... | reverse complement strand
TGAGCAACCCTACGTCTAATTCCATCTATATGAAGATTGGATTCAAACCAGTCTGTGATTCCGCAGAATACACTTTTTCTACACTGGGATAACTAACCTCGGCCTTTCCAGTATCCGAAGTTGAACAAAAGTCAGAATTGTTGGGTAACAAGACAGGCTTGTGCGCAATTGCATCCTCGGGTATTTTGTAGTATCGGCACAGCCGCCTGGGTTCTCGTAATTGACAGTCGCGCTTCTCGCGCTAGCGTTGCGTACTCAACACTAAAGTGAAAGAAAGCGCCCGACGATTTTGGCCACATCCTCGATGTCCTGCAGATAAACAAATTCTTCCTTGCCGTGTATATTGCACTCCGGGCGTATGACACCGAGGCCAAATGCTTTACATCCCCACGTGGCGACAATGTGGGATAGGTCCCCAGAACCCATCTCGCCGAACTTGTTGGCTTGGCCGATAGTGTCACCGATGATACCCGCCAGCCGGTCTATGATGGGGTCATCGGCAGGAGGCACGGTCGGGATGCCGTAAACACGCTCAATTCGCCAGGTAACACCTTCAACAGAAGCAAGCGTATCGAGCAATTCCTTTCTGGCATCCTCCAGATTCTCTTCAGGAATTAACCTCCGGTCTACTGATATTAGACACTCATCCGGCACTATATTGGTTTTGATGCCTCCCTTTATCATATTGATATTCAACCTGCCCTCCATCCGGCTGAGCTTCGTATCGGGGTGGGTGCGGACATTGGATTTTCTCTGTTCCACTTTGTGTTTTAAGTCCAGGAGTGCCTGAATCAAGAGGCTGGCCTTCTCGATGGCGTTCTCTCCAAGATGAGATAGTCCAGAATGCACCGACTTTCCCGTAACTTTGATATCGAGCTGCAGTGCCCCGAGGTTGGCTATGGAGACAAATCCAAAGTTAGAATCAAGGTTGAGGAAATACGCACCGCGAACAGGCTCTAAGTATTGCCTCAGGTACTGGAGCTGGCTGGCCTGGCTATACTCTTCGTCGGTGGTGATCATCACCGAAACGTCAAAGTTCAGGCGCTTCCTCTTTAGGGATTCCATAGCCAGAAGAAGGGCGACAATACTTCCCTTCATGTCGGCAGCGCCCCGACCGTAGGCCTTCCCGTTTTCGACTCTGGGTTTGAAAGCGTCCCAACCTTCGGCCGGAACGACATCAATGTGACCGTAGAAGATCAAGCGTGGCTTACCTTTCTCGCGGCGGTGGCAAACAAGATTAACCCTTCCTTCTCTTCCTTCCGCATACTGCGCGGGGATTATGAGCCTTCGTGTATCGAAGCCTGACTCTTTGAACAAGGGCTCAAGATAGGCGATTGCCTTGTCATAGTTCGAACCCGGCGGTACAGTAGTGTCAATGGAAATCAGATCTTTAAGGACTTCAAGGTACTTCATTTCTGCCTCCCTCCAGCTCTTTTGCTGCGTCTATGGCTGAATTGTATCATACAGCACGATTTCCCTTATACGGCCTGAACGATGTGTTTATCTTCCCGCCGACAAAGCTCCCACGAATACGCAGGCTTACTTCCACTCTTGTCTGACAGTTCAACAGAAATGGCTCTCAGTACCAGAGACGCTACATCGTGCAATGAGGTCATGGGTTGCTGTAATGTTGCCTTCTAATAGATGGTGGAATGTCTGCCTTTCTATTGGTACATCGAAAAATGAACTGGAGGTCAGCATCCAACAGCGATGCAAGGTTTGAACCTGCACATACACACTAGGTTTTCTATACTAGAATTTGACAAAGGACTATACTGTCGGTCATGTCTGACATCGATTTAATCATCAGAAACGAGAAGAAAGAAGATTACAGGACTGTTGAGCAATTGGTGCGCGAAGCATTTTGGAATCTCTATGTCCCGGGATGCAACGAACACTATATGCTGCACAATCTCAGAAACAGTAACGATTGTATTCCTGAACTTGACTTTGTTGCTGAGAAAGAAGGGCAGATTGCGGGCCAGATTGCCTACAGCCGGTGCATTATTAAAGGCAAACAGGGTGAGGAAAAAGAAGTTATAACTTTTGGTCCCGTAAGCGTGCTGCCCGCGTTTCAAAAACGGGGCATAGGTAGCGCTCTGATTACTCACACAATTAATCTTGCGCGGGACATGGGCTATCCGGCCATTTGCATCTATGGAGACCCGAGATACTATAACCGGTTCGGTTTTAGGTGTGCCGAAAAATACGAAATCAAGACTGCCGACGACAAATTTGCGGTTAGCTTGCAGGTACTGGAGCTGAAGCAGGGTGTATTGAATAATATGTCTGGAAGATTCATTGAGAGCACTGCTTTCGCAGTCGGTGAGACCGAATTTGCGCAATATGACGTCACATTTCCCTTTAAGGAAAAAAAGGAAACAGACTCACAGCGGGAATTCAGACTTTTAGCAAGCCTTCGATATTGAGCGCCGGTTCAGCGGCTTAATGAATAGTGTTTTTTTCAGGAGCATAGCAACCATATTTGTGCCGTCAACAGCTAGTTGAACTTGTTCATGGCTGCTTCTATGCCGTGGGTAAGAAAACAGTCAATGGCTTCAGCCACTTTAGCAATTACAGGCTTAATTATCGCTTCTTCCTGGGGAGAGAAATCGCTCAGCACATAATTGACTATAGCGTCTTCGCTAACGGATTGCTTCTCTGCCTGAGGTCGACCGATCCCCACCCTGATTCGGGGGAAGTCCTCGCTACCCAGGGCGGAAATAATAGAGTTCATCCCCCTGTGTCCTCCCGAGCTTCCGCTCTGGCGCAGGCGAATTTTGCCCGGAGGCAAATCGAGGTCATCGTATATTACCAAGAGATCGCTCAAAGGAATCTTGTGCTTACGCACCAGGCCAGCCACGGAGTTGCCGCTGAGATTCACAAACGTCCCGGGCTTGGCCAGCAGCAACTTTTCGCCCCTTACTTTGCCAATGCCTACTCTAGCGTGGCATTGCCTGTGGTCAAAGCGAATAGAATGCAGCCTGGCGAAATAATTCAGGCACTGGAAGCCAACATTGTGGCGATTATGGGCATAAGTCTTGCCAGGATTGCCTAAACCAACGATGAGTTTCATTAGCTTAGAGTTTACGGGAATTCAGTCTTCGGATATTATGGCTGATTCTGCTGACAGTAGGCAAATGCTCGTTATCCTAGACAGCAAGCTTGATTGGCCTAACTCGCTTTAGTCCTCTATTTTCAAGTTCGGGTTGGGCGAATACTTGCATTCTCATGCGTAACTAGCCTTTATACTTCAGCAACAAAATAGCGTTTTGTGACTCATTAACTCGAGAAAGGTAGAGAATTGGGGCACCATGCTCCAATACAGGTAGGACCTACTGCGACATAGGCACTCTCTGTGTCTTGTCGAAAGCTGCTACGATGTATTCCCGTATGGTCACCAGCATAATGGCATTATCGGGAGCCTCCACAAAACGCCTCAGTTGAGGATGTCTGCCAAGGAGAATAGCTTGAAACAGGCTCCTATTGTCTATTTCTTCGCGGGCGGTGCCGACTGCTGTTATGGCAACGGCTTGGGAAGTATCGGAAGGTTTGTTAGTCCTGTTGTCAATTAGTAATGAAATACTATGATTATCTTGTATGTTTCTATATTTTCGCGTATTCCGCCCAGTAACAAAGACAAGTGATTTCAAGTCATCAGTTGCGGCGAAAGACACCAGATTACTATGTGGCAAGTCCTGACCAAGCGTGTTGAGCACCGCGAAGTATTGCGTGCCTACTACCTCTCTCAACAACGCTTCATGCCGGGGCATTCTCAACCGTTAAATCTCCAAATCAAAGAAACAGTTTATCCAATTATACTACTATTCCTTCCCGAAGGTCGCAAAATGACAGGTTGGTAAGATTGGCTATACTATGGTTCTGGTAAGGATCTTCGGGTCGAGAATTCCGCATGTCAGGATGAAAACTGGTTTAGTTAAGCAACAATGCTCGGAATTGTTCAACCCATCGGGTGTAATAAAAACTCATTTCGTTACGCTTGGGAAAAACAAGAATTGACGAGATAATATGCGGATCAGCCCGGTGCCTTTGAGCATATTGAGAGATATCTTGCCTATTTAGCAATACAATAGTAGCCTGTCCCTTTAACGCACTTACCGGAGACTTGCTTTCGCTGTTTCAAGGCATCAAGTATGGCCCAAACCTCCAACTGTCTGCCGCCCACAGCCTCTGCCAGTTCCTCAATTTCAAATGCATCATTCGGATGTGATTCCAGAAATTTGAGTACTTTGGCCGATAATGTGTCTATACTATCGTCAAATTCCTTCCTCGTTATTGGCATAGCATTCTCCTTTTCTTAACCTGCAAACCACTGCCATTAATCAGTCAATACTGAATCAAGTAATTATCTTACTACAAAATGCAACAAGGTGTCACACCACAAATTGGCTTAATGTGCAACTGGACAACAAAAAAACATTTTGCCACCTTGAAAAGCAGCCAAAGGATTCCCCAATCTTGGACCATTTTGGCAAACTGAGACTTCCGGGTGTGCTATCGGTTTAGTATCCAGACCTGCACGTTCAGATTGGCTGCGATAGTAACCCAGATTATATATGGAATAAGAAGTCCGCCCGCGATGAGTGACACACCAAAGAACATAATGATGTTGACTAGTATCGCTATCCACAAAAGAAGAATCATGATCATTCCACCGATAATGGATCTGAGCCCAAAGAAGATTACCGACCACAGGATGTTCAGCACCAGCTGAACCCAAAATATGATGAAAGCTATTGTCACTCCTTCTTGCCCCAATCCTTCACGCCAGACCAAGAAAAGGGCTATACCCATCAGAAGGTAAAGAGTGATCCAGACGGGTCCGAACGCAGAGTTGGGAGGGGTAAAGGCTGGTTTCTTCAAGCTTTCATACCAGGTCGGTATCGCGCGCATCGTGAAAATTGCACCAATGCCACCCGCGCCTTCGCAGGCAACTATACTTGCCACCAGCTTGACTATATCTATGCCACTCAAACCATTGGACTCCAGTGAGACTTGCTTTCTACACGAATCTTGTTTTTGTCAAGATTATCTGCTTCAGACAGAGTTTGTCAAACAATTGATCTGCCTGTTCATTTTATAGACTAGCGAGCTCAGAACCGAGTCCTTTTCCAGCAATTCAGCGGCAAGGGTAACAAGCTAGACCGCAGTTGCACATTTCTGATTATTGTGTAACTTAGTTATAGCCGGCCAAGCAGAATCGATTGGCTTAACTCGCCTTAGCCTTCCTCTTTCAAGCTTGATTGGCTAAATGGCCTTATACTCGCCAGCATTTGGCCTTAATACTTTAGAATATCCTATTTTAGAAAGGCTGCATGAACTAAAGGATGCTGTATTAGTTAACCGGAAGTTAGCTTTCTAGCTACTTGAGGAAATAGTAAAATGGAGTGTGACCAATGCACCCCATTCATCACCTCCGACCACGGTGTAGATGCCAGGGGTGAAGTTGCTGAAGATCCATGTTGGGTGGCCGTGGGTAACGGTCCAAAATCCTGCCGATGTAACCCTGGCAGTCATATCAATCGACCACGGCTCGGAGTCGTAACCGGTATGGATAGCGGCGATATCACTCCAAGGCTTAAAATCATAGGAAACCGCGGCTAGTATCGGTGGGCAATAATATGATGCATTTGGGTCGAAAAGCTGAAGCGGAGTGATGGCGACAACACTTTTTTCGTCGTAATATCCCTGCAGGATGGATATCCCAAAGGGATAATTAAGCCTACCGCAGGGGCCTAGGTTTAAACCTTGAACCGGCCACCTATTGGCTACGTGGATGTTATTTTCTACTGGTAGGGTATTCTTTTCATCAATGGTGATGGGAATCTGCTCTCCGGGGTGATAGGTCGTTGAGTTTAGGGATAGGGTGAGACTCAGGCCATACTTGGAGACGACGGTAGATGAATATTGGTCAAGGACAATGGGTGTGTACGTTGCTGTCGAAGTTGTCGCAGTGCATCCTACTGTGATAGTGGCCATAAGCATGACCACGCCAATAATCAGCAGAATTGAGTTCCGGTTTATGTTGTTTCTCATTTTTAGAACTTAAAGCACCTCTTCTAGTAAACTGCCACCTCCTTCCCACCTAACTCGTCTATTGTAATATTAGATTGAATTCCCATACCACCTAATGGAATTGAGTTAATGTAGCTCGGAAGATCTTCAGGAATGCGAATGGTCATTATGACCGGTATAGTTTCACCCGCTTTTATCGTAATGTTTCCACTTGGATTGTAACTGACAAGTTCATTAAAGATAACGTCGCCCTGCTCGATCGTAGGCCCCCAGGGACTCTTTGGGTCTATGGTAACTTGCGCTTCAGTAACCTCGGGGCTGTAAGAAACGAAATGGAGGAGAATATCAATGTTGATCTCTCCACCCCTATGAACAGCCAGAAGGCTTGGAGAGTCAGAAGGATAAGTAATCTCGAGGTATCCCGTGACCCCATACTGCAGGGCAATCTCAGGGTTACGTATTTCCATACTCGTTAAAAAGGGTATACCTATTCCCTCGAGCTTTGGCTCAGGCGATGAGCTTACGAAGAGTCCAGCACATGCTAATAAAGCAAGCGCCACCAACACCAGGATCAGGATTCTTGAGTTAAATTTTTCTGACATTCACTGCGCTCCGTCTGGCTAAGCCTTGAAGTTCTTCACTTGGGTGGGCCTAGCTGTTTAACGCATCGACCATATTCTCCAGATTGCCGAAACTCCGCCTGCTCCCATACACGCCCCACTCCGGCCACTCTGGTGTTGTAAGCCCTTTATGAAGGGGATACCCTGCGTATACTCCAGTGAACACAAATATCGCCGATGTTAACTCAAGTATTCTATAAACCTCCCCTTCGTCGGTGTAGGTGGTCACACTTACCGGCTCGATGAGTTCTATCTCTACAAACTTATTATTATACTTTATCTCCTCTAGATAGTCGGGAAGTATCAATTCCTCCATAATATCACATATGTTCTGATAAATCCTTATAGCTTCATCATTGATTTCCTCGAATTCAGGCGAACCCTTGGTCAGCTCTATAGTACTGTGGTCTTCGAAGCCAACGGTAATAAAATCAGCCTCTATGTCTATCTCAGGTATCTCAGGCTTACATGATGCGCCTAAGAGGACCGCAGCAGATATTAATGCAGCAAGCGTCAGCAATACCAAAATCAGGATTCTTGAGTTGAACCTTTCTCGCATTTACCTACCTCCGTCTGGCTGAGTTTTGAGGTTTTCCACTTGTCTCCCCAGTGATTTTTAGATTTGGTGGTATTATCAGTATGACTAATTAGATTATACCATTTCTAAGCCTTATTGGCTAAATGGCCCTATATTCGCCAGTATTTAGCCTTAAAGCTTTAGAATGTCCTATTTTGGAAAGGCTGCATAAGCCATACTAACTTAAACCGTCCCAGAAAATGAGGACTAAAGCCAAGAATCATTTATGATATAATAATAGCAGAAGTGAGGAAGCTCATCATCTTGGAATTATGCTCGCGGGGATGGTTTGGAAAGTTGGGCTGACAGTCTTCATTGTGAGGGGAGGGTGGAATGAGTAGGAAAAAGCTGGCAGGAATCATCGCAGGTTGTATTGTAGTTGTCATCGTAATAGTAGCCATAGCTACTCTCGGTCCCAAACCACCTAAACAAGTTACCGATTACTCAACCCTGCTACATTATCTACGTGATTTCGGTGCACCCATTGGGGAGGAAGGAGAAATTCACGAGCCGTTCTTCGATGTAGAAGGCAGAAGAGTCACAGTTAATGGAAGTGCTATCCAGGTCTTCGAATATGCCAACGCAGGAGCTATGGAATCAGAGGCAAGTCGGGTCTCACCTGATGGCTGCAGTATCAGGAAGGAGAAGGGGGATCTATGGGAAGTTTGCTTTGTAAGTTGGATATACCCACCGCATTTTTACAAAGCAGGTCGAATAATTGTCATCTATATTGGGGATGATGATTCGATAATTAGCCTACTGGAAAATGCCTTGGGAACACAGTTCGCAGGCTGGTAAATAATCTATCTTGGTTTTCTAATAATCTTCATTGTGAGCAGAGGATAGAGTGAATAAGAAAAAGCTGGCAGGAATCATCGCAGGTTGTATTGTAGTTGTCATCGTAATCGTAATAGTAGCCGTACGTACACCGACGGGCATTTTCGCCGACGCCAACCTTGAGGCAGCAGTCAGGGACTACATCGGCAAACCCGATGGCCCCATCTACAGTTCAGACCTGGAAGATCTCACTTCCCTTCAGGCTTTCGGAATGAATATCACCGACCTTAGCGGGCTGGAGCACTGCACTGCTCTGACGGAGTTGATGCTGGAGGACAACGAAATAGGTGACATCACCCCTATCTCAGACCTCACCAATCTTGAACTCCTAGACCTTAATGGTAACCGAGTAGACGATATCAGTGCTCTCTCAAACCTCACTAACCTGAGCTACCTTTACCTTGCCGATAATGAGATAAGTGATATCACCTTACTATCTAATCTGGTGAATTTGGGTAAGCACACTTTCTATTCAATCCCGCCTTCGCCCTGCCTCGACCTCAGCCACAACCAGATAAGTGACATATCCCCGCTCTCAAACCTAACCGGCTTGGAGTGGGTGGTTCTTGATGATAACAATATAAGTGACATTACCCCTCTTGCTGACCTCACTAACCTGACAAAGTTGAGTCTGTCGGATAACCAGATAAAGGACATCAGCCCTCTTGCCAGTCTCACAAATCTGGTAATGTTGCATCTTGCCAATAACCAGATAGATGACATCACTCCTCTGTCCAATCTAGTAGGTCTAGGTACCCAAGAATGGGAAGCGTTTGTTTTATATTCACTCCATCTTGACCTTGGTAGCAACCAAATAACTGACATTACTCCTCTCTCGAACCTAACTGCTCTGAAAAGGCTGAGTCTATCTGATAACCAGATAAGCGACATCTCTCCCCTTGCAAATCTCACCAATTTGACTATAGTTTCCCTCTGGGAAAACCCCCTGAGCTCAGATTCCATCAACATATACGTACCTGAGCTTAGGACGAGAGGTGTGGATGTTAGCTTGACGTCGCAAAACCGGCAACCGATTGAAGTCACGTCTGTGTTGGGCCCTCTCCAACCGATTAATTGGGCAGGGCCGATAGTCGAAATAACGGTGAAGAATGTGGGTGTTGAGCCCGTTATTTCGCTAACTGCCACTCTTAAAGTATTTTCAGTCTCCGGCATCCCCTTCGATTTTACTTTTGATGATATTACTCCTTCGAATCCTTTGCAGCCTAATAATAGCACTAGCAGCACACTCACCCTAATCGGAGGAGGATTTAGCAGTAATGTCTCGTATCCTTTGAAGATACATGCAACACTCCAAAATGGGGCCAAATTCGTTTACACAAAGCTGGTACAGACTGTAGAACCTCTGGTGGTCACTTTCACAAACCCGTTTCTAGAGGCAGCCATAAGACTAGCCCTGAACAAATGGGTCGAACCTATTTATGCCTCTGAGCTTGCTGGGCTGTCGAGCCTCTCGGCTGATTATGGACAAATCGAAGATTTATCGTGGCTTCAGTATTGTACCAACCTAACAGACCTTGACCTCCACTATAACCAGATAAGCGATATCTCCCCTCTGGCCAACCTCACCAAACTGACACACCTCGACCTCGAGTTTAACCAGATAAGCGATATCTCGCCTCTGACCAACCTCACCAACCTGACATACCTCGACCTCCAGCTTAACCAGATAAGCGATATCTCCCCTCTGGCCAACCTCACCAACTTGACAGGGCTCGGACTCAGCGGTCACCAGATAAGCGATATCGCGCTTGTGGTCGACCTCACCAGACTAACGTCGCTCAGCCTTCCCTCTAGCCGGATAAACGATATCTCCCCCCTGGCCAGCCTCACCAACCTGACAGACCTCAACCTTGGAGGCAACCGGATAAGCGACATCTCCCCTCTGGCCAACCTCACTAACCTGACATACCTCGACCTCGGGTATAACCAGATAAGCTATATCTACGCTATAGCCAACCTCACCAACCTGACAGACCTCTACCTCAACTTTAACCAGATAAGCGATATCTCACCTCTGGCCAACCTCACTAACCTGATATACATCGGCCTCGTCTCTAACAAGATAAGCGATATCCCTCCTCTGGCCGACCTCACCAACCTGACATACTTTGGCCTCGGCTCTAACCAGATAAGCGATATCTCCCCCCTGGCCAACCTCACCAGCCTGACAGACATCGACCTCACGCATAACCAGATAAGCGATATCTCACCTTTGGCCAGCCTCACCAACCTGACAGACCTCCAACTCGGGTGGAACCAAATAAGCGTTATCTCCCCTCTAGCCAACCT
>Ga0315285_10008747_pt1 | contig 10380 bp, 7 predicted proteins | sample YL17G09_36_MG_FD_203698 | JGI IMG/M metagenome (GOLD analysis project Ga0315285, IMG submission 203698) | Sediment microbial communities from Yellowstone Lake, YNP, Wyoming, USA - YL17G09_36 | ecosystem: Environmental > Aquatic > Freshwater > Lake > Sediment | place: USA: Wyoming | collected... | reverse complement strand
TGGGATGAAGGTAACTGAAACCCTTCACCCGATCGATCACCAACTCCTCACCGGACTCGAAGGCAAAGATCGACTTGTGCTCCGCACCGTGATATTCAAAAACACGCCGGATTTCTTTGAAAAAGGAAATAGCCCAGAGGTAAGCAAGAAAGATCATTAATCTTATCGCCCCGTCGACGAGGTTGAAGAGAAGTCCGCTTTCGGAGAGCATCGGAATGGCAAACCGCATCCACTTTGTCAAAAAAAGAGGGATCAGGAAGAAGAGGAAGATGCCAAAGCAAAGGGCAACAACAAAAGTGATGTTCATGGTCCAGGAGCTTGGGTCTTTCTCGCCTTCGCCTTCGGAGAGGGCCTGATTGGCGGAGAAGTTGAGAGCCCGAATCCCTAAGACAAGGGCTGAGAGTAAGGTGATCACACCCCTGACCAATGGGAATTTAAAAAAGAGATGTTTTTCAGAAAAGAAATTCAATCCTTCCTGTTTCACCACAATCTCGCCATTCGGCTTCCGGACGGCAACGGCCATCGAATTGGGGGACCTCATCATCACCCCTTCGATGACGGCCTGACCCCCCACTCGAATAGGTTTCCGCCTTGTTGTATAAACAAGATGATCAGATAGAGAATGCCCCTTCAGCGGGACCTCTTCTCCAAAATAACACAAGAACCCTCCAAATGAACTAATGCTGACTACCTGTTTTTAAAAGAAGGACAATGAGCATGGCCGGAATAGGCCAAGGGCCCTTTGCCGTATCGTAAAGTAATAGAGCAAGGGTTATCGACCGAAAAGGGAGATGATGGGTAGGTGAGGTGGTATCAATCCTTCTGATCAATCTTCTGGCCATATTTTCTCTTAAACCGTTCAATCCTTCCGGCAGTATCCAATAACTTCTGTTTTCCAGTGAAGAAAGGATGGCAGTTTGAACAGATTTCTACACGGATCTCCTTCTGGGTACTCTTCGTCTCGAAGGTCGCTCCGCAAGCGCATTTAATCACCGCATCGAAAAATTGGGGGTGGATTTCTTTTTTCATCTCCATGGCCTCCATAATCTATTTTACCGATTTCTCAAAATTTTTCAACTCCTATTTTTCTCGTAAGGTGATCCGGGGACCGTTGCACCCAAGCACCGATCTATTGATTCATGGAATCGAGGAATTCCCGATTATTCTTGGTGACATGCATCTTCTCTAAAAGAAATTCCACACTCTCCACTGTGTTCATCGGCTGGAGGACTTTTCTCAAGAGCCAGATGCGATTCAGATCGTTCTTATCCAATAATAGCTCTTCTTTTCGGGTACCGGAGCGTTGAATATCGATGGTGGGAAAGACCCTTCGGTCCAGCAAGCGTCGGTCTAAGTGTATTTCCATATTTCCTGTTCCCTTGAACTCCTCGAAGATCACCTCATCCATCCGACTCCCTGTATCGATGATGGCCGTGGCGATAATGGTGAGGCTCCCACCTTCTTCGATGTTTCTTGCGGCACCAAAAAAACGCTTCGGCCTTTGAAGGGCATTGGCATCAATGCCTCCAGAGAGCACCTTGCCACTGGGCGGGACGACTGTATTATAGGCCCTTGCAAGCCGAGTAATGCTATCCAAAAGAATGACCACATCCTTCTGGTGTTCCACCAATCGCTTCGCCTTCTCGATCACCATCTCCGCCACCTGGACATGTCGCTGGGCCGGCTCATCGAAGGTGGAACTGATCACCTCTCCATCAACAGATCGTTCCATATCGGTCACCTCCTCGGGCCGTTCATCGATCAGGAGGACGATCAGAACAACATCTTTATGGTTGGCGGTAATGCTATGGGCGATCGTCTGGAGGAGCATCGTTTTACCCGTTCTCGGCGCTGCAACGATGAGGCCTCGCTGGCCTTTTCCGATGGGTGTGAGTAGATCCATCACCCGAGCCGAATAGTTATTCGAATGGCCGTTAATCTCCAGCTGGATTTTTTCCTGAGGATAAAGGGGAGTCAGGTTGTCGAAAAGGATCTTATCCCGCGCCACTTCCGGGTCTTCGTAATTGACCATCTCCACTTTCAGCATGGCAAAGTACCGTTCCGTATCTTTGGGCGGTCGAATCTGACCAGAGACCGTGTCGCCGGTTCGAAGATTGAACCTTCGGATCTGGGATGGGGAGATGTAAATATCATCGGGCCCGGGCAGGTAATTGTAATCCGGTGCCCTCAAAAAACCAAAACCATCGGGCAAAATTTCAAGTACCCCTTCCCCGAAAATCAGGCCGTTCTTCTCCGTCTGGGCCTGAAGGATGGCAAAGATCAATTCCTGCTTCCTCATCCCGCTCGCCCCTTCGACATTGAGTTCCTTGGCGATCTTGTTTAATTCGTTGATCTTAAGCTTTTTTAAATCCTTAATGTTCATAACCCTCTCCTTTACCCTCCTGTATTTTTAGTATATTGAATCCGAAGATAAATAACCCTGAATCCCAGAAATTATACGGCAGGTCTTTTAAATTCTGGTTGGCCTCTTCTTTGAAAGGCAACTCTCTTTAATTCTTGGAAAACCTTCTTCACCCTCTTTTTCGTCTCCTCAAAGGATCCCTCATTTCGAATGACTAAGTCGGCCACTTTCAATTTCTCCTCCAGGGGCATTTGAGAGGAGAGGATCTTTTGGGCTTCTTCTTGTTCCACCCCATCCCTTTTCTTCAGCCTCTCAATCTGCTGTTTCTCTGTCGAAGTCACGACGATGACCTTATCCATCTCTCGGTGATTCCTAAGTTCAATAAGCAGAGCGGCATCGATCACGACAATGGCATTGGGATCCTTTTGGCCGATCTCTTTCACTCTCCTGTCCATCTCCACCTTGATCCGAGGATGAAGAATTTGGTTCAAAAGATTCCTCTGTTCTGAATCGGAAAAAACTTTAGCGGCCAATCTTTTCCGATGAATGGATCCATCTTCTTGTAGGATTCCCTTCCCAAATACCCTGATCAACTCATTCCAAGTGGCCGTGTGGGGCTGCACCAACTCCCTGGCGATCTGGTCTGCATCGATGAGGTAGGCACCCTCTTCTCTCAATATTTGGGAGACGGCCGTTTTTCCACTCGCCACACCCCCTGTCAATCCGACGATGAGCATGGATTTACCAAAAAATTTAATGGTTCAAAGGTTAGGGTAAAGATGCCCGTTTCGTTGAAAGGTTATGTTTTTGGTCCTAAAATTCTTTAACCCTAACCGTTTAACTCTTCACCAAACTGGCTTCCTAACCTTAGCCCAAAGACGATTTCCATCTCTTGAGAGTGACGAACCCTTCAGGGATAATGACTGTGGAATCATCTTTTGCCAGGCGAGACAGATCCTCTTAGTAAAACTCAAATATCAAGGCGTTGGACAAAGAGGGCATTCTCTTCGATGAAGTGTCGCCTTTGCTCCACCTCGTCGCCCATTAAGATGCTAAAGATTTCATCGGCCTCGACAGCATCTTCCACCTTCACCCTGAGGAGGGTCCGGGTCTCTGGATTCATCGTTGTCTCCCAGAGTTGCTCCGGGTTCATCTCTCCTAACCCTTTATACCTTTGGATGGCAAGGCCTTCCCTCCCTAACTGATTCAGAGATTGAAGCAACCCCTCCTCCTGATCGATTGTCACCTCCCTTCCCTTCTCCACCAAGATATAAGGGGGAGGTGCCATCTCTTGAATCTCTTGATAAATCTGGAAGAGATGACGATATTCGACGGAGGAGATGAGGTCCCAATGAACCTTGCTTCGGACATCCTTTCCATTCGATTCTTGAACCTCGAACCCGTACAGGTTGTGCTCTTCGTCCCAATACAGATCGAAAACCTCAAACCCACTCTTTCTCAATCGCTTCTGAAGATCAGCAATCTTTTCCTTTTCCTCGAAGGTCGACTTGTTTCGGATTCCATTTTCAAAGAAGAAGCTGATGAGGGATCGGGGATACCCTTTGTTTTGGATCCGTTGCATGAGATCATGATAAAGAAAGGTTTTTTCCAAGAGGAGGCCCAATTTCTTGTCCGCCAGTTTCTTGGCTGTTCGCTGGACGGTGACTTCGCTTTTGGCAATGGCCCGGTCCATTAAATATCGATTAAAAGTCTGTTCGTTTTTAATATAGATCTCGCTCTTTCCCTCGGTCACCTTGAAGAGGGGGGGTTGGGCGATATAGAGATGTCCCCTCTCGATCACCTCCGGCATATGGCGGTAGAAAAAGGTGAGGAGCAAGGTTCGGATATGGGAGCCATCCACATCGGCATCGGTCATGATAATGATGCGGTGGTACCGAAGTCGATGAATGTCATAGTCCTCTTTCCCAATCCCTGCGCCCAGGGCGGAGATGAGGATACGGATTTCTTCATTGGCCAACATCTTATCGAACCGAGCCTTCTCCACGTTAAGGATCTTCCCTTTGATGGGAAGGATAGCTTGAAAAGATCGGTCCCGACCCTGTTTGGCGGACCCTCCTGCAGAATCACCTTCCACGATGAAGATCTCGCTCAGCTGAGGATCCCTTTCCTGGCAATCGGCCAATTTTCCCGGCAGGGAGTTACCTTCCAGGGCTCCCTTTCGACGGCTCAGCTCCCGTGCCTTCCGAGCGGCCTCCCTTGCCCTGGCGGCATCGATCACTCTGGAGATGATCTTTCTGGCAACAGCAGGGTTCTCCTCAAAGTAACTCCCCAGTTTTTCATTGATCAAGGCCTCCACCAATCCCTTCACCTCGCTGTTTCCCAGTTTCGTCTTGGTTTGGCCTTCAAATTGAGGTTCTGGAATCTTGACACTGATGACCCCTACCAATCCCTCTCGGATATCTTCTCCTGTGAGATTCTCCTTGTCGCCTTTCAGGAGATTGGCGTTGGTCGCATATTGATTGATGGTGCGGGTGAGGGCGGTTTTGAATCCGATGAGATGGGTTCCCCCCTCGTGGGTATTGATGTTATTGGCGAAGGAGAACAGGTTTTCGGCATATCCGTCATTATACTGGAAGGCAATCTCTACATCGATCCCGTTTTTTACCCCCTGGATGTAAATGGGTTTCGGATGGATACAATTCTTATTCTTACTCAGGTATTCAATGAAGGAGAGTATCCCTCCTTTGTAAAAGAATTCGTGTCGTTTTTCCGATCGTTCATCCGCGATGCTGATGGATAGCCCTTTGTTCAAAAAAGCCAATTCTCTCAGACGTTGGGAGAGGATGTCGAAACTGAAAGAGACGGTTTCAAAGATTTCAGTGTCCGGTTTGAAACGAATTTGGGTTCCCGTATGTTTCGTTTTTCCCGTCACCTCGAGCTTCGTCTTTACCTCCCCTCGTTCATAAATCTGATGATAGACCTTCCCATCCCTCCGTATCTCCAAGTCTATAAACTCGGAGAGGGCATTGACCACCGAAAGGCCCACCCCGTGCAGACCTCCAGAGATCTTATAACTACGATTATCGAATTTGCCTCCGGAGTGGAGTTTGGTCATGACCACTTCCACGGCAGGACGATTCTCTTTCTCGTGAAGATCGACGGGAATACCTCTGCCATCATCCGTTACAGTCACGCTATTGTCGATGTGAATGATGACTTCAATGCGATGACAATATCCGGCTAAGGCTTCGTCAATGCTGTTATCCACCAACTCATGAACCAAATGGTGAAGACCCTCTATCCCTGTATTTCCAATATACATCGCAGGCCTTTTCCGAACGGCAGAGAGTCCTTCCAAGACCTTAATCTGTTCCGCTGTATATTGTTCCACCGTTTCCTTTATCCCTTCTCTTTTAAGATCTGTCTGTCCCCCACCCTTCCTACCGCGGGCAGGCGGTGGTCGGGACCGGGCAAGTTCAATCTTCGGGCGAAATCCTTAAATCCTCATCGGCATGATGATGCAGAGTTGATGGGAGGAGTCTTTCGAAGATGGAGGTTTGATGATTCCAGGGCTTCCTTCATCCTTTAATTCCATGATGACTTCGTCCGTGTCGATCACATTCAGCGCCTCTATTAAATATCTTGCATTAAACCCCATCTCAAGAGGAGGACCTTCGTAAACCACCTCTACCTCTTCCTTTGCATCTCCAAAATCTTGATGATAGGAGGAAATCTCCACGCTATTTTTCTTGAGCAAAACTTTTATCCCCTCCACTCTCTCGCTGGCCATGGTGGAAACTCTCCTCAGGCATCCATACATCCTCTCTTTTTCCATCACCAATTTTTTATCGTTCCCCTTTGGAATCACCTGTTCATATTCTGGAAATTCACCATCAATCAAACGGATGACCATTAAGGATTTTCCCAACCTAAAAAAACCATGGCTTTGATCAAAGTAGATCTCCATTGCTGCCTCCTCATCCCCTTCCCCAATCATTTTTTTAATCTCCAATACTCCCTTTTTAGGAATAATAATCCCTTTCTCAATGCCATGGATCGTTTCGCCTTCTCGATCAATGAGGGAAAGGCGATGGCCATCTGTTGCGACCATTCTCAATATTTCCTTTCCTTCCTGCCCACTACCCAACGACACAGAACTCTGCTTTATCTGTAAAAACAGAATTCCATTAAGATGATATCGCGATTCCTCATTGGAGGCGGCAAAAGCGGTCTTCTCAATCATCTCCTTGATGAGGTGGGTCGAAACTCTTGAAAAATATCCATCTTGATAGGTGGGAAGAGAGGGAAATTCATCTGGATCCAAACCGACAAGATTAAAGAGGGATTTTCCGCATTGAAGAGTGATCCAGTGATTTTCCTTCTTTTGTATTTGGATCGTTTCCTCTGGTAACTCCCTTACAATTTCATATAATTTTTTTCCTGAGACGGATGCCTTTCCGCTCTGCTGAACCGTAGCGGATAATTCTTCACGTATTCCCGTTTCCAAATCAGTCCCAGTAAGATAGAGGGAGTTTTTTTCCCACTCCATAAGAATATGAGAAAGAATGGGAAGGGTAGTTCTTCGTCCTGTAACGCTTTGAATTAAGCTGAGTCCTTTTAAAAATTCCCTTTTATGAATTTCAAAACTCATTGGCTCTCCCTCCTATTAGAGACTGTTCCGAAAAAACTTATAAGTACTCTAAAAAAAAAGAAAAATGATGGAATTTTGATCAATCCAATATGAGATCAGATTCCCATAATAAGGCATACAATCATTTAACAGCATATATTTTTGAGTCCGTAAATATTAAAGATTTCGATTTTCTTTATTCCGTCCGGGTGAATACCCCGCCCCTTGGGGCGAAGGATTTTCCCCGTTGTGGTCTTTGATACCCCGCTGCTTACGGCGGGGTAGTTCATTCTCAAAATACTATTTTTAGTTTTTTCCGGAACAGTCTCTATTAATAATATATTTATATTCTCTCTATATTCATCATCATATTAATCCCTGTGAAAATGAAGAAAAGGCCTCTAACCCCAAAAAAAGGAAGAGAATTTGGATGTTAAATCTCATCTAAGAGATTGGGGAAATCTTCTCATTTTCTTCGTTTGGTCCTCCGACCCCTTCTCTTCTCATCATCCATTCACAATTTTTCAACCTCATTTATGATTTAATTCGCCCCTGTAGGTTCTCTATCATTTCTTTAAAAGAGGTTTCCTTTTCTATTTTTTCTTCGACCTTCTTAATCGAGTGAAGAACCGTAGAATGATCTTTTCCCCCAAATTTTTCTCCAATTTCAAGCAACGAAGCATTTGTCAATTTTCGACAGAGGTACATGGCAATTTGCCGGGGGACGACGTACCCTTTAGTCTTTCTTTTCACCTTTAAATCTGAAATTTTTATATTGAAAAAGATAGAGATCACTTTTTGAATGACGTCGATGGAGATCAACTCTTCCTTCGGTTTAATGATATTTTTCAAGACTTCTTTCGCCAGTTGGATATCGACAGGTGTTTTGGTAAGAGAAGCGAACGCACCGATTCGAATGAGAGAGCCCTCCAGAACTCTGATATTGGAATCAATTTGTGAGGCCAGAAAGAAAGCGACATCGTTAGAAAGGGAAATATTTTCAATTTCCGCTTTCTTTTTCAAAATGGCAACCTTTGTTTCAATATCAGGAGGTTGAATATCGGCGATGAGACCCCATTCAAACCGAGATCGAAGTCGCTCTTCAAAATTAGGGATATCCTTTGGAAACTTATCGCTGGTGACGACGATTTGTTTCCGTGCCTCATAGAGAGAGTTGAAGGTATGGAAGAATTCGGCTTGGGTTCTCTCCTTTCCCGCGATGAATTGGATGTCGTCGATGAGTAAGATGTCCATCCTTCTAAATTTATTTCGGAACTCATCCATCTTCTCATATCGGAGCGAATTGATCAGTTCATTGGTGAACTCTTCGGAGGAGAGGTAGCAGATTTTCTTCACGTCTGGAAGAATATGATGTTGAATGATATGATTTTCGATCGCATGGAGGAGATGGGTCTTTCCCAAACCTACCCCTCCGTAAATAAAAAGGGGATTATAGTTCTTGGCCGGTAAGTTGGCGACCGCCAAACAAGCCGCATTGGCAAATTGATTACTCGCCCCCACGACAAAATGATCGAACGTATATTTTGGATTGAAGATCGGTTGAAAAGTATGGGGGGCCTTTGTGTTCTGGTTTTGAAGAGAGGGAGAGATGAAGTCCTTTTCGTCCATTTTTTCATTTCTGATTCGAAACTGGAGATGACAGGGCTTTTGAGTGAAGAAGGAAAGCACATCTCGAATATGAGGGGAGTAGTGTTCGTGGATCCACTCCTTGAAGAAACGGTTCGGAACCTCCAATTCCACATTTTCTCCCTCCATGGAGAGAAAGTGGATCGGTTTAATCCAGATGTCGAAATTCTGCTGACCAATCCTCTCCTTTAAAGAATCGATCACCTTAGACCATAAATCTTCCATGAACTGGACCTTGATGGTTTGGCGTGTTGGATGAAAGTAATTGATGAAATGGGCTGGACCGAACCCAAAAAGAAAACCTTTTCATTTTCAATTAGTTACAAATCTCTTTTCACAATGTTTCCACAACTGTGGATAAATGAAATTAAAAACCAAAGAGGGGAATTGTTTGGGGATTAATTTATTAACGAATCCAAAATCCATAATAACACTATTTTTAAAAAATACAAGTATTTTTTTGGATCGATTTTATTCCTTCTCTGCCAACCTCCCAACAGCGACTACCCGTTCCCCTTCTTCCAGGTTGATCAACCTCACCCCTTGGGTACTTCTCCCTTGAACGGGGATATCCACTGCCCGTAAACGTATAATTTTCCCCTTGTTAGAAATCAGCATCAATTCGTCTTCATCCACTACTGTTTTGATGGAGACCACATCTCCTGTCTTTTGAGTCCTCTTCACCGTAAAAATGCCGGATCCTCCTCTGTTCTGTGTCCGGTATTCAGATGCCTGTGTCCGTTTTCCATAGCCATGTTCTGTGGCCGTCAAGATCTGAGTGTGGGGGGCGACCGCCTCCATTCCCACAACTTCATCTCCTTTGGAAATCTTAATCCCTCTCACTCCATGAGCCGTGCGGCCCATATCTCTGATCTGGTTTTCAGGAAAATGAATGGCCTTCCCTACCTTGGTGCCGATAAAAAGATGCTGTTTTCCATCGGTCAACTTTGTCGAGATCAGTTCATCCCCTTCATCGAGATTAATAGCGATGATCCCACCAACTCGCGGGTTACTGTAAGCTTCAAGAGCCGTCTTTTTGATGACCCCTCTTTTGGTCATAAAGGTAATAAATTTCCCCTTTGTGAACTCCTTGAGAGGAAGAATGCTGGTCACCTTCTCTTGGGGGCTAAGATTGAGAAGATTGACAATAGCCTTCCCCCGTGTGAGCCGGCCAGCTTGTGGAAGTTCGTGAACCTTCATCCAGTGGATCTTTCCGGCATCTGTGAAAAACAAGATATAATCATGAGTCGAGGCGATGAAGAGATCTTCTACAAAATCTTCCTCTTTCACATTGATCCCCACCTTTCCTTTTCCTCCGCGATGCTGACTTCGGTAGAGGCTGATGGGATTCCGCTTGATATATCCTGTGTGGGTGATCGTCACCACCATATCCTCTTCAGCGATGAGGTCTTCGACCCGTATTTCCGGGGCGGTCTCCACAATTTCCGTTTTCCTTTCGTCTCCAAAGGCATCTCGGATGGAGACGAGTTCCTCCTTGATCAAATTAAGAATCAATCGTTCACTGGCAAGGAGGGCCTTCAACCGATTGATCAGCTTGATGGTCTCCTCATACTCTTCCACAATTTTACGTTGTTCAAGGTTGGTGAGCCGTTGGAGCCTCATCTCTAATATCGCCTGGGCTTGTTCATCCGAAAAAGCGAATTTTTCCATCAAACGTTCTTTTGCCTCCTTCGGAGTTTTGGAGGCCTTAATCGTGGCGATGATGGCATCGATATGGTCAATCGCCTTTTTCAAGCCTTCCAGGATATGGGCCCTGGCC
>Ga0315285_10008746_pt1 | contig 10381 bp, 9 predicted proteins | sample YL17G09_36_MG_FD_203698 | JGI IMG/M metagenome (GOLD analysis project Ga0315285, IMG submission 203698) | Sediment microbial communities from Yellowstone Lake, YNP, Wyoming, USA - YL17G09_36 | ecosystem: Environmental > Aquatic > Freshwater > Lake > Sediment | place: USA: Wyoming | collected... | reverse complement strand
AACAGAACGCTCGAATCCCCAAACAATCTCCGGCCGCAGGGCCATGCCGGCTTTCCAGAAGTTAGCAATCACTTCTCCGATGAGCTTGGTCACGAACACTTGATAGCCAATCGAGAGTTCAAAGTTAATACCGTCCGGATAGAACTGCCGCGGCACCTCACGCTGCAATACTCTCAACGCCTGTGACTGCCAGGCCGGTGCGCGTTCAAATACTGGTTCCGTTGCCAATCCCAATAGCGCTAGATCATGGGCATTCCAGATCAGATGGTTAGCGCCCCAATACTCCATGCGTTTCGCCACCAGTTCAGCATGGATTCCAACGACACCAATCAGACGTCGCACCAGCTCAATGTCTGAACACCAGGCATCTGCAAATAGCACCAGACCAGCCAGGATATTCAGTGCCCGGGTACCAACGAAACACGTACTGGTCCAAAAATCGCTGCGGAAATCAGGGGGGGTGTCCAGCCAACTTGCGATCCACTGCCGAGCGCATTCAGCATGTCGCTTGTCTCCCGTGAGCCAGTAAGCTTTTCCCAACGTCTTGAGCCAATGAAATGCGGCCGGAATTAGGTGCCACCAGGCATTGTCGTTGCGCGGTTGAATCTCGTACCAGCGAGGCGGATTCTCTCCAGCAATAGCCTTCCCCGCGTAGTGGAACTTCCCATGTAGCAAGTCGCTTGCCTCGTCCACTATGCGCTGAGCGCTTTCTGGAAAGCGTTGGCCATATGTGTGGGCTATAGCCTGCCGGTCTTTGCGTCCAAAGAAAAAATGCGTGCAGGCACCGTCCACCAGTGCATCAAGCAGATGCCCCACTTCAATTTGATCACCTACAGACTTCGCCACCGATCCCTGCCATTGCGGTGATAGGAAAACAGGAAACCTATTTGGCAACGACAGTTCCCGCCACTGATGCACAAGGCGCAATGGATCTACACAAAGTTGCGCCAGACGTCGCCTCAATAAGAATACAAAGTAGCCAGGAGGGCGCTGGGACAATAGATGCAGTGGATAGCTCGGATGTCGCCACAGACGGTCACGCAGTATTAGCATATGCTTTCGTATAAAGCCATCATCTTATCAGCATACCTTTGCCAGGTAAATTTGGACAGGACGATATCCCGGATAGCTAGACGATCCCATGTACGCGAGAGAGCATATACAAGCGCATTCGCCAGGGCATTTACATCATCTGACGGCACTAGCACACCGGAAATATCGTTGACGACTGCCTCCGGAATCCCATCCACATCACTAGCCACCACCGGCAGACCACATGCCATGGCCTCGATAATTGCTACAGGCAGCCCCTCCGATAAAGATGGCAGGCAGAACAAGGCAGCACGTTGTAGATACCCGACCAGTTCAACATGAGATGGCTGCCCGGCAAAATATACACTATCTTGTATCCCCAAGTTCTTAACTTTTTGCTCCAATTCTGAACGAGTAGGGCCATCACCCACAAACTCTAACGAGGTTGACTTTTGAAATACAGATGGAAGTCTAACAAAAGCCTCTAACAAAAGTTGATGATTCTTCCTGGGAATCATATTCGCCACGGTCACAATTTTCTGCTTGGCACCCTTTTGATAAGCTGGATCTGGAGTGAATATTTCAACATCAACCCCGTGATAGATGACCGCCTCATTTTTGTGCCTGAATCCAGCACTTGACGCGACACGCCTGGTAGATTGACAGTTGAAAAGCAATACAGATGCCTGTTGCAAATCCTGTATGACCACCTCTCTGCCAGGATATCGATAGGGATAATAATTTACATCGTTGCCAATTCCCTGTACAACGCATGGTATCTTGTGATCCGCACCCAGCAAACACGCAGCCACACCTTCTGGATTCAACCACGGTGCATGAATTACGTCCGGCCGGAATTCTTTCACAACATTTGAAAAATACCTGCGAAGCTGATAATACATTTGCCGCCCTTCGTATCTCCAGAATAATCTCTTGGGCAGCCAAAACCACTTGGGATAAGATACGTGTATAGTCTCAATCTGTCCAACCGTAGCCGCGCTTAAGCGAACTTGAAGCCACTTCCAGATAGCAACTGCATCAGGGGGAAAGTGCCCTATAATTTCTTCAGGTGGTGTCAGACCAATAGGGCATATTGCCCGAACCTTCACCTGCCCCCATTTTTGTAAAGCCTTCATGCTTCTGACATTCCAGGGACCTGCCAGCCAATTAAAATCTGTAGGGAGCATACTCGCAATCCATAAAACTCTCATAACGATCAATAACCTTCCTTGATAACTTGGTGATAAATTTCAACGGTTTTGGAGATAGTTTTCGCGATTTGAAACCTCTCGATCGCCTTTTGTCTGGCGCTTGCCCCCATTTCTCTTCTTTTATCATCATTATTGAGTAGATCAACAAGTTTATCTGCAAGACCAGCAACATCTCCCGCTTCGACCAAATACCCATTTACACCATCTTCTACCAGGTAAGGGATGCCTCCCACTTTGCTTGCCACCACGGGCTTGCCAGCGGCCATGGCTTGCTGAATCGTCAGAGGCGCGGTTTCCTCATAGGAAGGCAACACTATAACAACTGCCTCGCTGAACTCGCGTAACAAGTCGCCCTCTGGTACCAGCCCTAGAAAGCGAACGGTTTCCTGCAACGCGCTCTCTTGTATCAATTGCAATGCACGGTCATAGTATTCCTGCGATCGAACTGCGCCGGCCAGATGTAACGTAACAGGGATGCCCTTCTCTTTTATGATCCTGATTGCCTGAATTAGATCGGTCACGCCTTTTCGGGGCGAAATTGTCCCAGCAAAGAGTAGCCGATCAGCAACCTCACGGTTTTGCACTGCAAAGAAGGCCTCTTCCACAGGGTTCTCTATAACAACCCATCTGCTGCCGGCTGGCAGACTAACCTCTTGCAGTACATATGGACTGCTAGGAATATAATGGCTAATCTGCCGAAACGATACCTTGCTCAGCCAATCGGTCTGAGCATAACTCAGCCTCGACCTCAGACCTGGATAGACTTTGGCCTCTCGGTGGATTACAGCATGGAGCGTGACGATCGTCGGTATCCCCAGGCCTGAGGCAATAAAAGACTCAACGCCACTTTGCTGGCAATGGATCAGATCCGGAGCAATACGCTTAATCTCCCGCCTTGCCTTGAGAATATTGTAGATATTAAACGTCGGCAGGCAGAACCGCTTCTGCCGCTTCAAATAGTGAACCTGGGTATTCCCTGATTGAAGGACTCGATCTTCTGTGACATCGCTTAATGCTACGATGTGAAGTTCTATATCTTCTCTTCCTTTGAACCCCTCCACCAGATTGTGCACGACCTTTTGTACCCCCCCCCGGGTAAACTGTTCATCAGTGGGGTAAGGTCCAAGCATGACCACTTTCAACATCGCCAGATCTCCCGGTCCATCCAGTCGCGTAGCGCCAAAAGCCCATCTTCTAGTCCTATCTGCGGCGCAAAGCCCATCGCCCGCAGTCTGTCAATATTCGCGATCATGACCGGCACATCTCCTGTCCAACTGCTATGGGTGTAAGACACCTCAACTCCGTCCAGGTCCATGACGCGTATCAGCAATGCCAATAGATCAGCGATTCGGATAGGTCGGCCACCGGCAATGTTATAGGCTTCACCGCTGTTTCCCTTCTGTCCCACGAGCAACAGAGCCTGCACCGTATCGCTCACATAACTGTAGTCGCGAGCCTGGCTGCCATCGCCCAAGACCTCCACGCGGTGTGGATCGTTGTGCAGCTTGTTTAGAAGATCGTACATCACATACTTGCGCTGGCGCGGCCCGTAAGTGTTGTAGATACGCACAACCACAAACTCCAATTCATACGTTCTCGCCCACCCTACCCCCAATCGCTCTGCAGCAAGCTTAGATGAACCGTAGGGCGAAATCGGCTCCAGTACATGCGACTCATCTACCGGTGTATAGCGCGGAATTCCATATACTGCCGCACTGGAACTGAAGACTACGCGTCCGATAACCTTCTCTCGCAACAGCTTGAGCACATGGTAAGTACCCAGCACGTTTGACTCAAAGTCGTAGACCGGATCCTCCACCGAAAATGGAACCAGTGCATTGCCGGCCAGGTGGAACACGATTTCTGACCCGGTGATAAGGTCACGCAATGCATCAAAGTCGCGCACATCGGCCTGATGGAAGCGCATCTGGCTGCGAGACTGACGCAAGTTATCCACAGTGCCAGATTGCAGGTTATCTAAGCCGACCACCTCGGCTCCCATACGTACCAACGCATCTACCAAATGCGAACCGATAAAACCGGCCGCTCCAGTAACTGCCACGCGCTTGCCATAATAGTAACAACCGGTCACTGATAAGTCCTCCGTGTCTGCTGAACGAGGAATTGCAGGCCAAGGCGCGTCAAGGACAGGACTTCATTTAGCTTCAGTAATCGAGCACCAAGCCAGTACAGTAGCAACCCGCAACTTCCGCCAACAAGCAGTTGTGCCAACGGGCTCAAGGAGCCCTTGCTCGCATTGACAATCCACCACGCGACGAGCGCTGCTCCCCCTGATGCCAACAAGGCTTTGGCCGTCAAACCTACTAGTTCAAGTTCTCTGATCTCGCCTAGCTTTCGGCGCATAAACCATAACATGCCAACAGCAGTCACGGTCTCGGCCATAGAGCTGGCTAAGGCTAATCCAATATAGCCACAATACATCGCCAAGGCCAGGTTCATCAACAGCTTCACAGGAGTATACAGCAACACACCCAGGAGCGCATTGGAACGACTGTCCTGAAGCGCGTTGAATCCCTTCGCAGAAACGCGCGCCACCGCCATCGGGACTACACCCAACAAGTAAGCTCCCAGGGCAGGGGCCGTCAACGCTGCTGCTCTGGCGTCGAAAAGGCCACGCTGGAGCACTACTTGAACAACAGGTCTTTGAAATACAATGAGCAGGGCAGAGATCGGCATCAGAGTGACGATCAGAGTACGGACAGTGGGCAGGAAAGCGCGCTTGAACTCAACCGGTCCCCCATTGGCAACCTGATCTGAAAGGTAGGGCAGAACCGCCGTCTGAAGAGACGCCAAAAACATCGTGAACGACATGGTCATCAGGCTCTGAGCATAGCCCAAGGCGCTGATACTACCCTCCGAAAACCTTGCGGCCATCATGCGATCAATAACCGGCAACAGACCCATAATCGCTGCGGTCACCAGAAGTGGCCAGATCAGCCGTAAGACATCATTCATGCCTTCCACGTGCCATCTGAGCGAGATGCCCGTACATAGTCTCCTCCGGCGCAAAACGCTCACGAGCAACCACCATTGGAGAAATCCTCCCAATGAAATCCCGACCGCTTGCGCGTAAACTGCCAAGTCTCGCGAGCTGACCCACATGGACACAATGACACACAGCGCCGTCAACGAACCAGAGATGGCGGGTAGAAAAAACGATTTCTCGGCGTTCAGAACGCTTTGACACGCACCCCACGCGCCCGTGAAAAACACAGATGGGATCATGAGCCAGATCAATTGAACCGCCAGCCTGATACCCGATGGGCTGAAATCAACAGCGAGCAACGGCACAATCAGTGGAGCAGCCGCGGTGAGCAACAAACCGACACCCCCAAAGATGACAAGTAGCCATCCCATCAGTGAGTTCACAAGTTCCTGGGCTAAGCGGGCATCGCGGGCCTTCAAGGAGAGATATACTGGAACAATGACCGCCGTGAGCGAGGCTGACGCAAGTGTGGCGAACCAGGTGATGAGCGCAAAGGCCCACAGAAAAAGGTCCATTTGCCAGGTGGCACCCAGGTAAGCAGCTACTATAGCTAGCTTGATGAACGAAATGCCGTATGATGCGAAAGAAGCAATCGTAACGACTCCCACTGTCCGGACAATTCTGACCCCTCCTCCTGGGTTAGGCATGGACTTGTTTTCCTTCACTCAATCGCTCTATTGAAGCAATCAAGCCCAACACTACCCAGAACAACAGGCTGACACTAGTAACACGATTGGTATCCCATGTCATTGCCTCAATTAAAAATGTCGTGGCTGATGCCAGTAAAATCGCCATCAGCTCTTTCCCAATAAATCGCTCTCTAGGCAATCCCCGATAGATCCTAATGCCTTGCCATAGCGTAACAAGCACAGATCCCAGATATACGAATCCCCAAAGGCCGAAATGCATCAAGTTACTTAGGAAGCTAATGTGGGAAACGACCTCGCCTCGCTGAGCAACAAGCATGGTTTCGCGAACTCCCCATCCCAGCAGAGGGCGTGCTCGAAACATGTCCCATAATTGCTGTAGGCCCATTTGTCGAGCGATGATATTCTCGCTCTCAATGATGCGACTAACCCACACATCGCTCTGTGGCAAACTGGACCAGTTTATCAAGACCAACAAACCAAATATAGCTACCGTCAGCACGATGATCCGGCGCCACTGGCGATTTGGGGATAGCACGGCAATTACAAACAGGCCTCCGGCCAAGGCCAGCCAAGAACCGCGCATGAATGAGGTCAACACTGCTAACAGTCCGACCGCAAGACTCAGGATTCCCAATCGTCTCTGCCAGAATCCAACCCCTCCCAAGAAACTATGAAAGGCCAAGAATAGCAGCATATTCCCGTAAGTACCGAATTCCCACGCTGAACGCATGAAAGATTGCACACGGTACACTCCGGCGATTTGCTCAGATGGGACGCCAAGAATTGTATACCCAGTCAATGTTTCAACAAGTGTTGGCAGGGCCAGGATAAACCATATAACCAAGAAAACCTGTAGTACTCGCCGAAGCGCGGCCTCGCTTGTTACAATATTCCGCGTGACGAAATACGCCAGAAATGGCAGTAAGTACCACTGCAACAACATGCGGAGTAATTCAGGAGGGTCAACTGGTGATGCGTAGAAGGGAATTGAAACCACAATCCACACCGCGAAGGCAATGATGAGAACGTCCTGAAAGAGCAAAGGCACAAGACGGCGCCTCCGAGAAACTACTTCGCTCGTCACAAGCATAATCATCAGAAGCAGAAAGATGCGATCTACCGAAAGATCAGGAATTCCAAAGCCCAGATCAATAGTCTGTCCTTGTGTCAAGGGCGAGACGAACAGCCAAATACAGAAAGAAAAGAAGGGCCCTTGCCAAATCAAGAAAGCAATACTGAGAATCCCGAATACGATCGCCACTCCTATTTCGCCTGTTTCGCCCACCCAAAAACCGAGGACCAGAGCTGAAGCAATGACCATCGGCAAAACCGTTGCTAGGCGATATCCGTTTTCCCGTCTCATCATCTCGTGTAGGCGGTGGTAAAGAATGCCAGGAAACCTTTCCCGCCCGTAACGATCATGTGCTTGGTTTCCGGATCGGACATTTTCGTCTTGCTATCTTTCGTTCAGTAATGTTCATTCCAGGCCAAACATTTATCGCTGATGATTTTCCTGCCTTCGCCTGGAGAAGAAAGACCGGCGGCTTCCAGGTCGGCATCCGCCATGATTTTCACGAGATCCTTGAAGGAAACCTTCGGCGCCCAGCCCAACTCGCGCTTCGCCTTGGAGGAATCGGCCAGGTCGCGATAGTGGAGACAAATCCGGCGAGACAGGCTACCGCCCGTGGCCCGAAAATCCATCAAAGCCCATCGCCTCATCGGCTTATATCGCCGCCGCGGGGAAAGGGGATGAATTGAAGAAACGCTAATCGGAGGTGAGAGAAATAATTACTTCGACCGCCCCTCCTCGATCATTCTGCGTGATCCGCTCCCCTTGCCGCTCAGGCCGGATCAGCCCCGTTCCGATCGATCTCGCATCGGAATTCGACAGCGGTCTATAACTCTAAAATCAAGCGCTCCGGCTGTAAATACCGTAAAGTGGGTAGATTCGGGGGTAATTGACATTATTTCGCCGGATTTCGGTAGGAAGGAGGGAAGGGCGGGCGGCCGAACGCCGTCCTGGGCTCACAGCTTGGCGATGCCTTCCCTGATGGCGTAGCGGATGAGGTCGGCCTGCTTGTGGATGTCCAGCTTCTGCATCAGGTTGCGGCGGTGGGCCTGGACGGTGTTCAGGAAGATGTTCAGGCGCAGGGCGATCTCCTTGTTGGTCAGGCCTTCGCCGATGAGCTGGAGGATCTCCCGCTCCCGGTTGGTCAGGCCGTCGCTCGCGGGCTTGGTCTTCTTGTCGCTGATCTTGCCCAGGAACCCGTCCACGATATATTTGGAGATGGCCGGGCTCAGGAAGAAACGCCCCCGGTGGACCTCCTCGATGGCCTTGATGACGTCCTCGGTGGCGCTCTCCTTGAGGATATAGCCCTTGACGCCCGCCCGCACCGCCCGGTCGACGTAGATCCGGGCGTCGTGAAGGCTGAGGATGATGATTTTTGTCTTGGGGTCTTTCTTGATCAGCCGTTCGGCCGTCTCGAGACCGTTGAGAAACGGCATCTCGATATCGAGGAGGAAGACGTCGACCCCGTTATTCTCGGCGATCCGCAGGACCTCCTTGCCGTTCGCCGCCTCGCGGACAACTGTGATCTCCCGCCCGCTTTTCTCGATGACCGACTTGAGGCCCGCCCGGACGACGGGATGGTCGTCGGCCAGGACGACCCGGATGTTCATGGGAGGAAGTTCCCCTTGCTCATGCGTTCCTTGCGTCCTTCCCCTGCGGCGTCGAATGGCCCGAAAGCCCGGCCGCGCTCTTCCTCTTTATTTATTAAGGCGGGGCGGGCCTTTTGTAAATACCCTCAAGTGAGTATTTCGCCCGCAATTTTCAACTATCGGGAAGGCGGGTGGCCGCCGCGGGCCGGGATGGTAAGGGCGATGGAGGTTCCCTTGCCTGGTGCGCTCCGGACGGCGACCCGGCCGCCGAGGCAGTCCGCCATCTCCTTCATGCTGCGCAGGCCAATTGCCTTCCGGTCGGCCTTCAGGGCCCGGTTCGGATGGAAGCCCTTCCCGTCGTCGCGGACGAGGAGCCGGACCGTGCCGTCGCGGACGGTCAGGCTGAGGGCGACGGAGGTCGCGGCGGCGTGGGCCAGGACGTTGTTCAGCGCCTCCTGGGCCACCCGGTAGACAATGATCGAGGCCGGGGTGTCGAGACGGCGGCGGTTCAGGCGGAAATGGAGCGATACGTTCAAGCCCGCTTTTTCGGCCGCCTCGGTGTAGAAATCTTTCAGGACCTTCGCGAGGCCCATTCCCTCAAGGTCGGGCGGATGCAGGTCGCAGGCGCATTTCTTGAGGACCGAGACATGGCGGTCGAGGAGAGAGAGGCTGTCGGCGAGAGCCCTGAGAGCCGGGCCGGACCGGCGGGCCCTGATGTCGGCCGAGACTCCGGCAAGCTGCCGCCTCAGCAGGACCGCCAGGGAACCGGCCTCGTGGTGGAGGAGGTAGGAGAGGTTCCGGCGCTCCTGCTCTCGGACACAGATCAGCCGCTGGGAGAAATATTTCAGGTCCTTCGAGTAGGCGCGGAGCTTGCGGCGCTGTTTCCGCAGGAGCTCCTCCGTCCGGCGGCGCAGGTCGGCGGAATCATCGTCCCCTGTCTTTTTTTTAGTCATCCTGCACTTCCCAGAGGGTTCCGGCAATCCGGACTTCGGCCTTCAGGCCGTAATCCAGGAAAGCCCGCTGAATTGTTTCAGCGTGTGCCAAGCCGAAGGGATTGAAGGAAATTCCTTTTCAGGCGATGGTTCGAACGGCCCCTCCCTACCCTGAATCCCTCTTCTCGATTACATTGGAAATATACCACCGACCGCGCGGCGATGTCAAGAAAACGCTGTACGACTGCCGCGAAGCCGGGATCAAGCGGCCTAGATCTTTTTCAGTTTCTGCTTTTCGATCCGCAGCATGCCCTGGTAGGATACGTAGTTCAGGAGGATCATCACCCTCTCCTTGTCTCCGATCTCCTTCTGGAATACCCCTTTGAACCCCTTCAGGGGCCCTTCCACGACCTCGATATCGTCGCCGACGCCCGGAGTCTCTCCGTACTTCTCGAGGACAATAACGCCGTTCCTTTCCCGGGCCCCGATGCCCAGGACGGTCTCTTCCGGGATGGGGATCGGGCCGCTGTCGTTGCCGACAATCCGCAGGACGCCCCGGGTGTATTTCACCATCTGATACTGGGACGGGAAATCGAAATGAAGGAAGGCATAGCCCGGGAAAAAGGGCAAGACCCTGCTCTTGTTCAGGTATTTGGGGCAGTAGATCGTAAACCCGCCTTCCCGGAAGAGCCTCTCGACCCTTGTTTCCTTTTTGGGCTTGGTGTTGATGATATACCAGTTGAGCATCGTCAGTCCTTCACCGGGTCTAATCCCCCCTCTCGATCACATAGAAAGTATAGCGCCGGCCGCGCGGCGATGTCAATCGCCGAGCATGCCTTGACACCCTTTTGACCGGTCTTGACATCGCCGCGAGTCCGGCGCTATAGTTCC
>Ga0315285_10008745_pt1 | contig 10382 bp, 4 predicted proteins | sample YL17G09_36_MG_FD_203698 | JGI IMG/M metagenome (GOLD analysis project Ga0315285, IMG submission 203698) | Sediment microbial communities from Yellowstone Lake, YNP, Wyoming, USA - YL17G09_36 | ecosystem: Environmental > Aquatic > Freshwater > Lake > Sediment | place: USA: Wyoming | collected... | reverse complement strand
CGTTGAAATCAACAGCCTTACGACGAATCAGATAATCATTATCAAGTTCTTCTTTCTCGATGTTTTTCGGGATGTTAATGACTAAATCGATTTTTCCTTCAGCGATATAGGTAAGTGCGTTTGGTTCCTTCCTTTCTAATGGCCAGTGGAGCACCTCGACAGGGATTCCGTTTGCTACCATGAAATCCGCGGTTCCCTTTGTCGCATAGAAGGTAAATCCTAAGGTTTTCAACATCCAGGTACTTTTAATGAAATCCGCTTTGCTTTCAATTGGTCCTGTTGAAAGAAGAATCGTTTTTTTCGGCAGTTCGAACCCATGTTCAATAGTATATAAATGAACTGACCTCTTTTTGATCATGACTTATAGATAGAGAATAATCATGTGCAACCTAACTATTATCTTTCTGTCGCTTTCCTGATAAAATTCTTCTCTATATCAAGCAATCTGTGTAAAGTCCCATTCCTTTGCTGGGGCTTTGGTAAACTTATAGAAGTGTATTCTCTTCTATTCTGTGTTTCTTTACTTGTTGCAGTGCCTCTCCATCGACCTATCGTATATAGAACAGTAGCATGAACGCTTCTCGCTCTCCAATATCTATAGAATAAGCGGTCTCTGCTGATACGGTTATCACTGTTTTTCCGAACCCAAGGATGAAACCAGAACTGATCGCTACTTCCCCCCCAGCAGAAATACCCGCGATCCTTCCTGAGGTTTCTTTACCCGAGAGGATGAAACCGCCATCGAGAGAGATACTCCAATTGACCCCAATCGCGTCAACACCACCGGTGTTTTTGATCACTGCGTTTACCTTGAACAATCCCCCAGTGATGTTGCCTATCTTAAGGATTGGCCTATCATGAATATGGATTGTCGTAGGAACTGACCAATTGCTTTCAGCATCATGTATATCTTTTGCTTTCACCATTACTTTATAGGTTCCCTTTTCAGCCCACCAATGAGACGCGAATACTGTTGTTCCTGAATTGTAGGGACCGATCCATTCACTAAAACTGCCATTGCCCCAGTTCCACTTATAGTAGACTTGATTTCCTTCAGGATCGATCGTACTCGTTGAGAACGTATAATTATAATCAACGATTCCTTCCGTGGGTCCATCTGGTCGCTGTGGTGTCTCCGGAGGTTTCGTCGTCGTCCTCACCCGTTGCGCAGGATCGCCGAATAACAAACAACCTTGAATGATGCCCCGCCAACCACCAGGTGACCCAGAATATGTCCAGTTGATCGTAGGAGCCATCGCATCCTTCGACCAAGCATGCGCTTTCCCCAACTGCCAATCCATCGTACTACCCGAGTTATTCACGACATCAAACAGATAGTCCCAGAAGAGCTTCATCAGCAAAGCACTAGAGGAGTTCGTATCATAAAAGGAACCCCATCCGTAACACGTATTATACACACAAGCGAAGGCAAGTTCGGTATCGCTATGAAACAACATAGAGCCAAGAACCCCGTCATCTTCCGCATCCATGTCGCCATTATGACACCCCATATCATAGATGAAAAACGGCTTCGTATTATGATAATTAGACTCCCAGCTATTCATATTAACATCCAAGGACATTTGTGCATTGGCATGCGCAATACCACTGATCAGCGTCACCTGACTGTTGTTAATAGCGTTCCTCAACCCAGCTGTCGCCGCTGTTATATTCCCACCTTGCCAACCAGTATTAGGAGGTTCCGCAGTCCATTTCACCGAGAGGTTATACTCCTCGCTAGGATTCACACTATTCCAGGTCTCAAAACCATAGAGGAACCCAAGCCACGATGGGTACGAACCATGTTGACCGGGAATAGGACCAAGCCAGTTATTGGTTCCTTTAATCGCACTGAAGTCAATAAAATCGTCTCCTTCGCACGCCCATGTCATATCTCCTCCATAGAATGCTGCGTTATCCAGGTAATTCGAATCGTTTGAATTCGCATAATAGAAGCTCTTCGTCATCCAGTTCGACACATCCTGCGGCAGATCACACGTGATACGACCGATAAACAGCTCAGAGTACAAATCAAATCCAGAATCACCCCTCTCGCCCCAAATACTATTATGATTGGCATTGAACGTATTATCGAGATTACTCCAATAAAGATCAGAATCGACATTCTCTTCATACTCATACGTCATATGCCGCGCAGGGATCCACTCATCATCGCCACCAACAAGGACATACTTGGCCCCCCAGTCCTGATACGCATCCTTACAGAACTCCCGGATATGCGCCTCAGTATCATTAAACAAAGGGTCTGAATTATAATAATCAGAGCATGCATTGATATCCTGAATCGTCACCAACGTACATTGCAACCCATCATCCTGCTCATGCTTCACCATCAGACTCGACCAGTTATACGGCGTCGAACCGCCTGTCGGCCAGTAATCAAGACCATTCTGAGTCGTTGTAATAATTACATAGTCGTAGTCATCACTCGGATCACATAACCCGCCAGGATACTCAAATGTTGGCAAATTACTTGTATACGACTCTGCCATTTCAGGATTATATACGAGCTTTTCTACCCAAGTCTTATCATCAGGGTTGTTTCTAAAAAATGGATTGACATATCCTGTCTCCTCAAGATCTATAGTAACAGTAATTTCAGGATAATAGAAAAGCCTGCCCTCACTAGGGAGGTACTGTACAGGATTCAACGTGATATCGAGGATAGCGTAGCCATGAGAGTACCCGATGTGATACCCGTCATGGATACCAGAAGGATACAATGAATCTGATGCATACAATGCAGTGTTAAATCGGAACTCCTCTGGTTCAAAACCAATAGGCACCGGGTTCTGATAGGGATACACCGGATCTTCAATACTTGCCAACTCAACAGCATCACCAGTGACAGTGACACCCGTTACCGTCGTCATCGCTGGGAGCAACAGTTTAACAGATTTCACCGGGAGCATCGGAGCGCCCGCCTGCTTTCCCATCGCCATGCACCCAGGCATCTGGAGAGATGTATAATCCGAACCATCTGTCCGGATTGTCTGAAATCCTAGTTCGATAAAAGCAAACGAATAACTCATCTGGTTACCCGTTGCCTTCTCACCATCCGTAGCATTAAACGCTGCTGATAGAGAGGTCGCTATCAAAAGAAAACAGATAGCTACACCTAGCCGTCTGCTTATGTTATATCTACTGAATCTGAATTTTCCATAATTCATATCCTTTCGCCTCCATAATCTAAAAAATAGAGAGATGGGGGGGGGTATTACCCCCACACAGGTTTAGGTTTTTTGTCTTCAATTTCTTTCGTGCTTCCCTGTCATCACCGGTTAAATAACCTATAGAACGACCGTAACAATGTGGACGTTGACCCCGTGTTCTGACTCTGACTTTGGCTACCTGATACTACCTGGTTATTTGTTGCCGACTTGCTGTTCAGATCGAGATCTACACTGAACGGTATCGCATCACTTAGCTTACTATTCCCTGCATTATCATACACGATCGCCTGCGCCGTGCCCGTCTGAGTGCAATTCCATTCATATGGTGATTCTGTTTTATTACCCAGTAGTACGCCGTTGAGATAAAACTCTACCCTGGCGATGCCACTCGTGTTATCGTTGACATTTGCGGTGAGTCGCCATTTACTCAGCAGCCCTGTCTTCTCGACTGTGAGGTTGATCGTTGGCTTTGTCTGATCGATTTTCAGAGTCGCTTCCTTCACCGATTCCGTGTTCCCCACCTTGTCAACAGAGTAGTACGAGAGAGTATGGACAGCAGCATCCCCGGTTATAAGAAATGCTCCTGTATACGTCGTCCAGGCACCAGCATCGAGCTTGTACGTTGTAGAGGCCACGCCAGCGGAATCATCCACTGCACTGAGCGTCACCGTGACAACGCCAATAAACCAGTTGTTCTCACCCATGGTTCCGTCGAACTCAGAGGTTGTCACCGGTGGCGTTACATCGTGCTGTATCCTGAATGCTACCTGTTTGGTTGCTTCAGTGTTTCCTGCGAAATCAACCGAACAATAATACAGAGTGTAATTACCATCTTCCGTGACGACAAAAGACCCATTATAGACTATCCAGCTGCCATCATTGAGCTTGTACTTGGTATAGTTTACCCCCGAGGTTGCATCACTTGCACTCAGCGTGACCGTCACATTGGTCACATACCAGCCCTGACTGCCGAGTAAGCCATCTAATGTACGTGTTGTTGTAGGTGCTAACGTGTCAATCTTGAAGCTCACAGATGTAGCATTTTCTTGGTTTCCAGCATTGTCAAGTGAGCGGTATTGAACCGTATGATTACCGTTGCTGCTCACTGTAAATGGTGCAGTGTAGATGTTCCAGGCGCCAGCATCAATCTTATACCATTTCGATTCGACACCTGACAGCCCGTCAGTTGCCGATAAGGTCACATTAACGACACTCACATACCACCCTTGCTGCCCATCAGGTGTGACTGGATTAAGTGCCACGGTTGTAACCGGTTTTGTTGTATCAAGACCAGTGGATGCATCCGCAGTCCCTGGTGGGTTCTCCGTGATCCCATAGATATTAACAGCGATAGAATAGAACTGGTAGTAGCCATCAGCTCCGGTAAACGGCCAACTCCACGGCGCTGCTGAATCCACACCATAGGATGTCCATGCTGTCCAGCTTGTTCCATTACTGGAATACCTAGAGTACAATGTAACATTGTTCACACCATTGAGATCGAATGCTGTTGCGGTGACAGTAAACGGTGTTGTCGTTTTCCACGTTGGGAGCGGATTTACGGCAGATATCGGTAAGTCCGATATGATAAAGGTATAATTATTTGAGACTGCGATATTCCCGTGTGTATCATTTGCTTTTATGAAATAATGGTAATCACCTGCTAATGCGTACGTTTGATTGTAGTAGTAGTCGCGGCTGTTACCCTTTCGTGTCATTAGGGCCTCTATATTGAATCCATAGGGGCCGCTGATGTTTGCTTTTACCTTGTTAACCATTATGTTATCTGTCACATTACAGGTTATATTCACCTTGGCACTTGTAACTTGTAATTGGGGTTTTGCCTTAACCTTTGTTATAATCGGCGGTACACTATCTCGTGGGTTCATTAATGGGTATTTGTCCTTATTAGTTCCTCCAGTTATGCTGTAGGGGGTGTCACCGATGCCGTCACTTCCGGATATATTTTGTCCAGGTCCTGAATAAATGTCGACTCCAGTATAGTCGCCCCAGTAGTTTCCACCAGACGGATAGCTATCGTTCCAAAAGTTTGTTGTATATTTGTCATGGGCATTCTTCGTGACAAGATTGACAAAATTGTTATGATATATCCGGTTAGATTTTCCAGTAAACGCCAGGGCACTGAATTGGATACCATAACCCCGATTATTGAATATAGAGCAATCTACAATACGGTTAAAACTAGAAGTACTACTGAGTGAATAACCATTGCTATTGTCGTATGTGCTGCAGTTTGTGACGTTGTTGTAGAAAGACGCGCCGATATTCATGCCATAATTCGTATTATTATATGTACTACAGTTCATAATAACGTTGTGGTATGCATACGTGATAGCCATACCATAGGCATTATTGTATACATTGCAGTGTGTAATACTGCTGTTTGAAAGCCAAGGGGCAGTGATGCCGAATCTACAGTTATGGGTGTTAACATTAGATATCGTTGAATGAGTAACATTTGCCAGTAATATACCATATATATCCAAATTTTTTACTGTTATGTTCGTACAATTGATCAGCCCTAAAAAACCGATATTAAATGTTTCATCGTATGTTTGGTTACTGAGCCCACGGAGGTAGTAGACGGATTTTCCATTGACCATATTTGACGTATCTATGTCATTATCGGCGTCACTTAAAACTTGCACTGAAACAACGAAGTCCCAGGCATGGTTATAGATGGTATTATCTCGTAGCGTATTGTGTGTAGCAGAGGTGAGGTAGATGCCATAATGTCTGTTGTTGTATACATCGCAGTTTGTGATGTTGTTGAATGAAGAACTAATAACATAGATGCCCATAGATTGTACTGAACTCCTAGTATTATTATATACCATGCAATTTGTAATACTGTTGAATGAAACCCCATAGATCCACATGCCACAACCATTGTTGTATGTAGTGCAGTTTGTGATGGTGTTGTTGTATGACTCCGAGTATTTTAATTCGATGCCCGTACCTAAATTGTCGTGTACATTGCAGTTTACGATGATGTTGTCTGAAGAATGATCGACTTTGATGCCATTGTTCCCATTGTCATGGACAGTGCAGTTTGTGATGGTGTTGTTGTTTGACCAAACTAGATAGATGCCATAATCAGTCTTGTATGCATTGCAGTCTGTGATGGTGTTGTCGTTTGACCAAAGTAGGTAGATGCCATACTTATTGTTGGTCCAAGCAGCACGGTTTGCATCACAGTTCGTGATTTCGTTGCCTGCAGAATGATCGACTTTGATGCCATGGAGTATATTGTTATATGCATTGCAGTTCGTGATGGTGTTATTTGAAGAACCTGTAATGTTGATACCGTATTGGCCATTTGTAATCTTGAATGTACTTATGCTTACTCCAGTTACCGGGGTAGTTATATTAAAAACATTTCCAGTTCCGCCACCATCTACAATCACGTTATTTCTACTTTCACCAATTAAGACTATCTGTTTGGTTACTGTCACGTGTTCAAGGTATGTCCCATTATAAACATAGACCGTATCACCAGCTGTTGCATTGGTTACTCCTTCCTGAATCGTATGCACATGCGTCGCATCGTACCATCCTGGTAGTTGATTATCATCAACATAAACAGTCCCTCTTGCAAGTGGCACTGCAGGAACAACAGTTTTTTCTGTCAAGATACTATCTTCTCTTGGGATATCGCTCATGATAGTTCCGCCCATATTATTGTTGATGTCAACAGTATTCTTACTATTGGATGTTCCTTTAATCGTTCCCACGTTAGCAGACGCGGTTACCGGCATCATAAAAGCCAGGACAACGGCGAATGCTACTATAGCCGTCCACATATTTTTTTGTTTCATGTTCTTTTCACCCTTATCTTTCCATTTTTTATTTGCAGGGATTCCGCCCTACCCGTCTACATCTTTATGAAGAACAATAACACGGACGCGTTTCGCTCTACGATATCTGAGGATCCAGCGGTCTCTGCTGATACGGTTATCACCGTTTTCCCGAACCCAAGGATGAAACCAGAACTGATCGCTGCTTCACCTCCAGCTGAAACACCTGCGATTCTCCCTGAGGTTTCTTTACCCGCTAGGATGAAACCGCCATCGAGAGTAATACTCCAATTGACCCCAATCGCGTCAACACCACCGGTGTTTTTGATCACTGCGTTTACCTTGAACAACCCCCCGGTGATGTTACCTATTTCAAGAGTTGCTTTATTAACGATATGGATCGTCTTAGGATCTGACCAGCTACTTTCATGAGAATAAATATCCTTGGCTTTTACCCTTACCTCGTATGTTCCTGCCCCCGTCCAAGTATGGTGTGCTAATACGACATCTCCTGAATCATAGGGACCAAGCCAATTGCTAAAGGTACCATCGTCCCAGTTCCACTTATAGTAGACTTGATTTCCTTCAGGATCGGTCGTACTCGTTGAGAACGTATAATTATAATCAACGATTCCTTCCGTTGGTCCATCTGGTCGCTCTGGTGTCTCCGGAGGTTGACTAATAGTATAAGGAATAGCAAAACCATCTATCTCAGCATTTCTCTGGAATCCACCAACAATCGTTAAGGCTCCAGTAGTAACATTACATGTACACAAATATCCGTTACCGGTAAAGGCAGCTAGGTACAATATACTATTATCTATATCATATGCCATATCCTGGGCATATCCTAGATTCATACCAAACGGTCCGATTAGTGCCGCTGCGCCTGTTAAAGTGTTAATAGAATAAAGGCTGTCCGTTCCTATGTCTTCCCCATACAAATTGCCCTCGCCATCGAACGCGATACCGACAATTATACCACCGGTATTGAAAGAACCAACGTATGTTTGGCCGCCATTACTCATATTAATAACATAAAGATCATAGCTACCAGCACCATACATCTTACCAGTGATAGGATCGTAAGCCAAACCATTTAAACTGCCGCCTCCCCCTCCAATTAGAGTCATATTACCGGTTACTTCATCAATTGTCCATAACCAACCATTATCGTATTGGCAACCGTACCACGTGCCTTCAGCCCAAGTACCACCAGAAATAAAACTAGAGGATACTGTCGCTTTAAGAAGGGTTATGGTACCCGGATTATCTGATTGGAATGAAACAGGACCATTTGGCAAAACACCACCCGCATCATAACAAATATAACCATAAAACGTATCCCCTAGAACTCCAAAATTTAAAGTATTTGGTGTTGAGGATATTATAGTATCATCGTACTCTTCGATATTGTGAGAAAATGGATACAACCCAGCAATATCTATTTCTACGGTCATCTCGGAATTATTCATTAATTCTTTATCGTAAGCAAACACGGCTGTCCCTGGTAATACAAATGCCAAGGCAACGGCGACTGCTATTACAGCCTTTAATATATTTTTTTTGTTCATTTTCTAATCTCCATTAATAATTTTTATTATATATGGTTGTAGGGATTCCGCCCTACCCGTTTACTATTCATGTTTTTCCCCCAAAGCAAGATGGGAGATGCGAGGGAGCAAGCGAGGTATAATGGAGGTACCAAACTACCAAACTCCCCCATCATTGGCTGAAATCAATAATATACGAATATATATAAATGTTCCCTCATTTTGTTGATTCCTCCTATTAAAATCTAACAATATATGATAATACCATCTTAGAAAATAACGAATGTGTGCTATGATGCTAAAAAAAATCCATAGCTAACTCTAGATATTTTTATGACAAAATATATTTATATAAAACAAGACATTCAATACAGACAAAGTATTTTGAAATGGTGAGGAAAATTGGTTGAAAAAGACCTGAAGAGTAGTAGGAAATTGGGTGTAGTGAACTGTTTGTTGGAAGACCCTACCCAAGGTATGAGCAAAATTGCAGAAAAAACTAGTATGCATCGAAGGACAGCATGGCAGATACAGAAAGATTTAGAGAAGGATACTACTATCTGGGGGTACACGGCTGTTATCGATGAACGGAAAATAAACCATGTCCTCTATGTACTGCAATTTCGGACTAAACCTTTCACTAAAGATTTTGCAGACCTCATAATACAAAGACTGACCTCAGGGGAGCCCATGAAACAGGGCGTACGTATACTAGATATATATTTTATGAATGGTCCCTATGATGTTTTTATAAAGTTTTCCGCTCCGGATCATGCGACGGCAAGAGGGTACTATGAAAACCTACGAAGTGTCTATAAGGACCATTTTCTTGAAGCCCCGTTAGTATCTGACGTGAATTTTTCTTTGATCCAAGGGGGCAAGCTGAACCCTGAATTACAAAAGATATACGATCTCGTTCCCAAGGTAACAGCTGAATAAGTGGTTGAGATTTGACCGATTGGTATGAAGCGTGAAGAGATCGTTCGTATGCGCAATGGTTTTCCGATCAGCCATCAGAGGTTGGAACTGGCTCGCCTGCCGCCCCTAGCTGAAAAGTGGAAGAAACTCGACACTCAGTTCTTCTCTATGTGATGGAAATTCAACAATCGGAAGCTCCGCAATACATCCCAAAAAAGGGTCAGTGATTCGTTCTTCTATAACTTGCTATTCTTCAATACGCAAAAGACCAGTTATTTGTTATACACTATGGTTATGGTTAGTCAAACTCGCCAGTTAGCGACCACCCATATCTAAGAGAGGGGTTACGGAAGAATAAGACCATCTGCAAATGCGATGGGAATTTCTATATTGTTGAACATATGGCAGAAAAAGAGAATGCCAGAATCCCAGAGATTGAGTTCCGAACGGATTTTTTACACAGAACCTCTCCTTTTTACACAGGTGCGACTATTTACACAAGGCCTCAGAAATAGAAATCTTTATATAAAGGCAGCGGTCAAGCATTGACACGATTTTATCTCAAATAACAAAAAATAAAAAATAGTTGATTCTTAACGATCCTTCAACTTATCCTTATTCTTTTGGTGCAAAAGATAATGTAGTAGTATGTACACCAGAACTTGAAATGCCATTATCGGCAATATTTTACATTCTTTTTACTATTAATAAAGAAAGATGGAGGTTTTCATACGGAAGAAAATGTTATCTGTAAAAAATGCAGAAAATATATTTTTGTATGCGAGAACGATATCGCTGATTCCCTACGTAATAGAAAAACATTCATAGTTACTTATACTCATCCCAACTCTTTATCTTTAGATCTGTAAGAGTTACCTGCGAGATTGCTTCGACAAAAC
>Ga0315285_10008744_pt1 | contig 10382 bp, 11 predicted proteins | sample YL17G09_36_MG_FD_203698 | JGI IMG/M metagenome (GOLD analysis project Ga0315285, IMG submission 203698) | Sediment microbial communities from Yellowstone Lake, YNP, Wyoming, USA - YL17G09_36 | ecosystem: Environmental > Aquatic > Freshwater > Lake > Sediment | place: USA: Wyoming | collected... | reverse complement strand
CGTCCCCCGCCACGAGTCGAAACTGCCGCGCCTCGCCGTCTGGCACACCTGGGCCGACACCGAGTCGGTCGGTTGGGTCCGCTATGTGCTCGACCGGGAGAAGATCCCGTATTCTTACATCCGGGATGATGATATCCGTGCCGGACGCCTCCGCGAGCGATATGACATCATCCTCTTCGGGCAAAACTATCTCGACCTTCAGGATCAGATCCAGGGCATCGACAAGAAGTATGGGCCGATGCCCTACACGAAGACCAAGGAATATCCCAGCCACGGAGTCCCCGATGCTTCTGAGGATATTACGGGAGGGATCGGCTGGGCCGGCATGGCCAACCTCGAAAAGTACCTCGATGCCGGAGGATTGCTCATAACGCTCGGCAACGGCTCAACGTTGGCCCTCGACGGGGGACTGGTTCGTGATGTCGGCCGGAAGTCGGGCGTCGTCTTTACTCCGGGCACTGAGCTCAAGGTGAAGTTTACAAGGCCCGATCATCCGCTCGCCTACGGCTACCCGGAGGTCACGTCAGCTTTCCGCACGGGTTTGCCCGTCTACGAGATTGCCCAAGCCGGCCGGCGTGCGGTCGTTCTCCAATGGGGAACCAAGGCCAGGGCTGAGGATCGCGAAGAAGCGGTTCCCGGCGCCGGAAAGCCGAAGGATGCCAAGGAGCAGGCAAAGAAGGACGAGGTCAAAATGCTCGTCAGTGGCGCCGTCAAGGGGGAAGACGACCTCGAGGGACGGCCTGCGATCCTCGACCTTCCGGCCGGCCGGGGCCGTGTCCTCGCCTTCAACTTCAACCCGATACACAGGGACCTGAACCGTTCGGACTACCGGTTCCTCTGGAACGCGGTCCTCAACTGGAACGCTCTGCCGCCGCCGGAGCGGTGAACCCTTAAACCTCGGCAGGGGGCCCCACCCGGGGTGTAGGCTTCTGATGGCGGCTTTTGAAATCGCCGCGGGGAGGGAGAGGGACGGTGATAACCATGCCGGTAAGAAAGAACATTTCCCGGAAAGGAGCGATATGGATTCTGACCTCCGTCATTTTTCTCCCATGTTTTGCCCAAAACCACTCCGCCCGGAAAATTTCTCAAGAACAGGCAGACCGGCTGAGGCTGACTGCCATATTGAGAAAATCAAGCGAATATTGCCGAAAATTGGAAAGAGCCGCTTTGGATTTTGTTTGCCTTGAAGAGGTGATCGAGCGGTTTGACCGCACCCGGGAAGCTTCGAAAAGATATATGCTGACCGACTCCACGGGTCGTTTTCGAGGAATGGAGGCGATCCCGTGGATCCCTGGAAAACTGGAAAGCCGTAAATACCTCTACGACTATCAATTCGTCGGAAAAAACCGGAAGATCGAAGAGAAAAGGAATCTGATGGAAACGAACGGCAAGAAAATAAAAATCCAGGGCTCTTCCCTGCTTACGACCAAATTTGAATACCAACACATCCTTTTCGGACCGATCGGGCTCCTGAGTGAATTTTGGCAGTCCTACCACGTCTATAAGCTCATCGGAGAAGATACCGTAAATCGAGAAAAGGCCGTGGTGATTGAAGCGACCCCCGGGCCTTCGCTGACCGGCGCTCACAGCTACGGAAGAATCTGGATCAAAGAGGATGATGGCAGCGTCCTGAAAATCATCTGGGACCAAAGATCGATCGGCAACTTCAAGATCATCGAAAATCGGGCCAAGGAACTCGGTCTGGAACCTCAACTCACCTCAATATCCGAATACGGCTTCGAAAAGAACGGTGTTCGATTTCCCAGCCGCGATTACACGGAAGAAGCCTACATCAAGAAAGATGGAAAAAAATATGTCGAGGCGGAGACGACTGTCATATATAAGGATTACAAGCTTTTCGTCGTTGAAACCGACATCAATTATTAGAGACTTTCATCGAGGATGCCCTCTTTTTCCCGTCCCGCGACTCCGCTGACCGGGTGAACTCCGAGGCCACTCACCCCTCGTCTTTTTTCATTGACACCCATCCTGCTCTGGGATACGCTTTTTTGCAGGCGGCAGCAAGCATCCAAAATGGGAAGGGTTGCGGGAGATAACATGCAAAAACCATTTCTCTTCCGAAGTCATCGACCTTCTTTCTTTTTGATCATTCCCCTTGTCCTGATGATCACGGCAGCCGCGTTCGCCCAGACGACGGTCCTCCGCGTGGGGGGCCTCATCGATCCCGCCGCCTCAGGAGAGCTTATCGGATCGGGGTGAAGATGGCCTTCGGCTCCGACAGCGTGTCCAACTTGCCGGGGAAGAACCGGACCGATATGATGCTGGATTACCTGGACAGCTGGGATGCCGCGGGCGTGCCCCCGGCCATGACCCTGAAGGCCTTAAAGGCGAACGCCGCTCTGCTCCTAAAGGTTGAAAAGATGCAGGGAGCCATAGCCGCAGGACTGGCGGCCGACATCATCGCAACTCCGGCCAACCCTCTCGAGAACATCCAGGCTTGCGTCAGGTGAAATTCGTGATGAAGAACGGGAAAGTCGTCAGGCACACCAAGTAGGGCTCACTCATTACACTCCACCACACTCGGGAAGAAATCGCCTCTTTATAGGCAGACTTCGCCGCCGGAAGCCTGGCATATAACTTGCTGCAATATTCATAGAGCACGTATTCTTTTTCTTAAGGAGGGAACTTGAAACGTCCTGTCCCGCTCTGGCTGTGTGTGCTCTCCCTGATTCTCTCGCCCGCAGGGCATTCGAATTCGACCCCGCTCGTTCAGGAGGTCCACAACGAAGCGGGCTTTATGACCATCGAGCCCATTTCTTTCTATTCCCACTATAGAAGTTATTTCAACGTCCCGGAGATGCAGACCGCTGTAAAAATGGATGTCGCTTGATCGGGGGCAGGCTAGCCGCTCCCCGGGCACAGGCCGCGGAACTGCGAGTTTCTTCTTTTCGCTATCAGAACATCGTGATGACGACGGTCCTGGCAGAATCTCCGGCCCTCGCTTTGTCCAAAACTCTCAGGAACGTCCCGGAGAAAAGGTTCGCCAGGTCTTCGTTTTCGTACTTGGCTTTGAGCATCTCTCCGATGAGCCCGAGCATCTGGTCCTTTCCGGCCTTGCCCCAGAGGCAGTTCCCGGTGACGATCGAGAGGTTGGCCGTTCCGGCCGTTTTTCTGGCTTCATCGAGTTTCTTGAAATAGGCCGCGGGGTCCTCGTCCTTTCCGAGAACCAATCCTACCGCGGAATCGGTTTTCTTGACGAGTTCGATGATGTCCTTGCCGGGCAATTCGCTCATCTCCAGGAACACGGATTTCTTGGAACTCTCCAATAGGGCCTTGCTCTGAGCGGGGTCCAACCCCCGGGCGATGAGGAGGATTCCCGCTTTATCCAGGGTTTCCACGATCTTCCCGCCTTCATCGCTCAGGCCTTTTTCTCCGAAAAGTGAACCCGGCCCGTCGAGCGCGACAAACGCGATTCCCTGCTTCGAGAAAACGTCCGCCCAGCGCGGGTCATCGCTGAACGGAGCGGTCCCCCGGAGCCCGGTCAGGACCGTGGTCTTTCCCCCTTGGCCGCCCCTCCTGCCCATCATAGGATTGGCCTGACCGCTTTCATAGGGCGCGAGCCCCTTGCTTTGCCGGAGTCTTTCCCGGCCGGCGAGAAGGCTCTTCATCACGTCGATTCTCAGGGTGTCGCCGTTCAATCCTTCTTTTCCATCGACGACCGCAAGTTGAAAATCTACGTCGGGGTCGACCACGTCCGTATGCGTCTCGATGACCTTGCCAAGGGACGGGGTCTCATGGTTCACGACCGTCTCGTATTTCCAGTAGTAATTCTCACGACGCAGCGGCTGGAAGGGGACCTTAGGCTCCATAGCCAGCGCTTCGACCGCCGCCCCGACGAAGTCCCCGGCCTTTTTCAGGATCTCGGGCTTGATGAGTTCGATGACGTCGCCGACGCGGTTCGTCCTGAAATGGAACCCGTCGGTCGCGACGAAATAGGCCGGGACGCCGTTGGAAAGAAAATAGGTGTGGTCCGATCCGCCCGGACCGCCGCGGCCCGTGACGACGTTGTCGACGATCTCCTTGGGGAGGCGCGACTTTAGGACATCCCAGATCTCCGGGGCGTAGTAGACTCCTCGGAAATTGACCTTGCCTGTCCCGTGGCCTTCCATGTCCAGGTTGATGTAGGCGACGGTCTTGTCCAGCGGGACCACAGGGTTCTCGTTGTAATACTTGGAGCCGAAGAGGCCCTCTTCTTCAGCGGCCCAGAGGGCAAAGATGATCGTTCGCTTAGGCTTGATCCGGTTGGCCTTGATTGTTCTGGCGACGTCCATGACCACGGCGGTCCCCGAGGCGTTGTCGTCAGCGCCGTTGAAGACGTCCCCTGTCATGTCGATCCCGAGGTGGTCCATGTGGGCGCCGAGGATGACATATTCGCCGCGGAGCTTTGCGTCAGTCCCGGGGATCCGGGCCAGGACATTCTCCGTCGGCCGCTTCTCGTCATAGGCGATGTCCAGGTTGACGAAGGAGCGGACGCCGGTGTCGAACGATTGGGATAGAAATAAATGTCGGACGCGTCCATTTTCAATCGTCCTTGAATGTCTTGCCTCCGGGTGATATAAGGATTGCAAGAGCTATAAAGGAGGAATCGTGAAGAAAGTCGTTATGTTCCTGGCATCACTTGTGATCCTGGCCGGACTTTGCGCGGCGCAGCAGACGAAACCCAAACTTAAAGTGTATATCTCCGCGGACATGGAGGGCATCTGGAGCGTCGTCCATGGCGATCAGACCTCGCCGGAATCCCCCGAGTACGGGCCGGCCCGGAAATGGATGACCGACGATGTCAACGCCGTCATCGCCGGCCTTATCGAGGCCGGCGCGACCGAGGTCGTCGTCAACGACGCGCACGGCAGCCAGCGCAACATCATCCCGGACGCCCTCGATCCTAGGGCCTTCCTCATCTCCGGCTCGCCCAAGCCTTTGTCCATGATGCAGGGGATCGACGGCACCTTCCAGGCCTGCCTCTTCATCGGCTACCACGCCAAGGCCGGGACCGAAGCGGCCATCCTGGACCATACGATCTCAGGGTCGGTCGTCTATATGATCCGGGTCAACGGCCAGGAGATGCCCGAGCTGGGTCTCAATGGGGCCATCGCGGGCTATTTTAGCGTTCCGGTGATCATGGTCAGCGGTGACACGGCAGTCTGCGGCCAGGCGAAGTCCGTGCTGGGGAAGGAAACGGTCGGTGTCGCGGTCAAGGATGCCGTCGGGAGATACGCGGCCAAAATGGTTCCCAGGGATGACGCGCGCCGGCTGCTGAAAGAAGGCGCCAAGGAAGCCCTGCTCAAGCGCTCTTCGATGAAACCCTTCATGGTCCAGCCGCCATACCGCTTTGAGCTGGAATTCCACACCAGCGGTCAGGCCGAGGTCGCCTGGCTCGTTCCCGGTGTCACTCGGGCGGATGCGAGAACGGCCGCATTCTCCAATAATGATTACTTGGAGGGATTCCGGTTGTTGCGGGCCCTGATCGCCCTGGCCGCTGACCGTTGATCTATGTTGACTAAATCGGCCCTCATGACGAAAGGACCCAGGTGAAAAAGATCCTCGGGCTGGTCGTCATCGTTGCCATCGGCTATCTCGGTTACAACCACTTCTTCAACAAGTCCTTATCGCCGGACGAACGCGAATTCAAGAGGATCGAGGATGCGTATGATTCCGCCATGTCGCGCTACGGGCGGTCGAATCGCATGCTCTCCGTGAGTGGAATGGACGTCACCTCGGACATCGAGGATGTCATCAACACGGTCGAGGGGCTGAAAAAGGAGCTGGCCGACCTAAAAGACCATGTCGCGGACGACAAGCTCCTGCGGAAAGTAGCAGACCTGGGGTCGAAAATAGAAAAGTTCCTGAGCGACAAGCACTGACAGGAAAGGGAAGGAGAACGGCATGGGAGGCTTTTTCGGGATCGCTTCGCGCGAGGACTGCATCGCTGAGCTCTATTACGGAACGGATTACCATTCGCACCTCGGGACAAAGAGAGGAGGCCTGGCGGTCAGCCGGCCCGAAGGGTTCGCCAGGGTCATTCACAACATCGAGAACTCCCAATTCCGGTCGAAGTTCGATGACGACATCGCCGGGCTTCGCTCGCGGCTCGGGATCGGCGTCATCAGCGACACCGACGACCAGCCGCTCCTCATCCGGTCGCAACTCGGCAACTACGCCATCGTGACCGTCGGGGCGGTTAAGAACGCCGAAGCCCTGGCCGGCGAGGCCTTCCGGAGCCGGCATCTGCACTTCTCGGAAATGAGCGGTGGCGCGATCAACCCCACGGAGGTCGTTTCCACGCTGATCAACCAGGGGGAGACGTTCGAAGAGGGCATTCGGATCGCCCAGGATTCGATCCAGGGGTCTTGTTCCATTCTCATTCTGACGGACAAGGGAGTCTTTGCGGCTCGAGACAAAAAGGGGAGGACTCCCATCGTCATCGGCCGGAAGGACGGGACCATGGCCGCGGCCATGGAGACCTGCGCTTTTCCGAACTTGGGGTTCGAGACTATAAAATATCTGGGGCCTGGAGAGATCGACTTCATAACGGCCGACGGGTTCGAGATGCGGAAGACCCCGGAGGACGTCCTCCAGATCTGTGCCTTCCTCTGGGTCTATTACGGCTATCCGGCCTCGAGCTATGAAGGCATCAACGTCGAATCAGTCAGGAACACGTGCGGGGCCTACCTCGCCAAAAGGAATCCGATCTCCATCGACTTCGTGGCCGGGATACCCGATTCTGGAGTCGGCCATGGGCTTGGATATGCCGCCGAAGCCGGCGTCCCGTTCAAACGGCCCTTTGTCAAGTACACGCCTACCTGGGCGCGAAGTTTCATGCCCCAGAACCAGGATGTCCGGGACCTTGTCGCCCGGATGAAGCTCATCCCCATAAAAGAACTCATCGCGGGCAAGAAATTTCTGTTCTGCGAGGATTCCATCGTCCGAGGAACCCAACTCAAGGATACGATCCAGAGACTTTACGAAGTCGGCGCTCTCGAGGTCCACATGCGCCCGGCCTGTCCCCCTCTCGTTTATGGCTGCAAATTCCTGAATTTCTCGGTCTCCCGTTCTGAGATGGATCTGGCCGCCCGGCGCGCCATCCGGGAGATCTACGGGGAGAACGTCGTCGACTTCTCCGAATACACAAAAGCCGGAACGGACAAATATATCGCGATGGAAGAGAGCATTCGGAAACGCCTCAACTTGACGACACTCAAGTACCAGCGCCTCGAGGACCTGGTGTCTGCCATCGGCCTGCCCAAGGAAAAACTCTGCACCTATTGTTGGGACGGCGCGGAACCGAAATAGGCGACGCTTCGTTTTCCGTTGATGAGGTCCTCTCTTTGTTTCCGGATGTTCAAACGAGCTTCCGGGCTTCCATATAGAACCGTTTCTCCCAGGCCTCGCCCATGGAGAAGGTCTTCCGGGGGAGGGCGCCGTCCAGGATGACCGTACGGAAGAGCTGGTCCTTGTCCATCGCCGGAAGATAGAAGCCCTCGTTCCCGGGGTAACTCCCCAGCTTGATCGCCGCATCCGCTCCGTGGACGTAATCGATGCTGCGGGCCCCCTTGCTCTTTAGGAAGGCGTCCAGGAAGGTCTGGAGGGTGCCGACGGGAAGATTGGAATCGGGTTCCGAGACCTCGATGACGCCATATTCGCCGCCGCGGATGACGCCGATCTTGTGGAGTCGGGCCTTGGCCGAATCCACCGCTGTCTTCATTTCTTCGAAGTTCGCGCAGGCTGAGAAGTCCCAGCGGCCGCGGTAGAAGGCTTTCATCTCCTCGAGGAGATATCGGCCCGGGGCCTTGTCGAAGATGATCCGATGGATGGGTGCGAAGTTCAGGGCGTTGTCGTGGAGGTTGACAAGTTCCACGAGGGCGTGCCTCAGGGGGGAAGCCAGGACAGCCGTCTTGTCCGCAGCGGCCTCCTTGGTCTTCTCCCAGATGGTCTTGGCGGTGGCCAGAGAGTGATTCCCGTCGCCCATCGCATAGAGAAGGACGGGGGCGCCCGGCTTCAGATCGTACTTCACGGCGAACGAGACCGGGTCCGCAAGCGCCTTGAGGGCGTCGAGGGCCCCGCGCTCGAGGGCCGGGTCATCGACCCTGTAACCGGCAAGGCGCCCCGAGTCCATCATCAGCTCGAAATCATAGAGCTTCCCGAGATGGCTCTTTTTTTCGGCCAGAGGTCCGATGACCCTGTCCTCCGGGTCATCGATGAGGACCATGATATGAGGGAGTTCGAGGGGCGCCCCCTCCCGGATGCGGACCCGGGGCGGGATACGTTCAAGGATGGTCCCTTCGGTCGCCCGGATGAGGCTTGTGGAGCCCTTTCGGAAGTCATAAGCTTCGAGATCCAGGCACGCCATCAATCCCTTACGGGTGTGGTCTTCGGTCTGGCGTTCGACATAGACGAAGCCTTCGCTCTTCACGAAAAGCCCTTCGTCAATGCAGTCTTTCATGTTTTTCCGGATGCGGGCGATCCGCGCATCGGGGTCCTTTTCATTCAGGTAGACCTCGGGGTAGATGAGGTTCAGCGTGGACGGGGCGTCCCCAACGATCTCGGCGACCCGGTTCCAGTACTCAGGTTCCGACGTGTACTGATCGCAGGCGATGACCGCCCACCGGCTGAGGTTGCGGCCGGGCCCGGGGAGCAGGATCTCGGGTATCCCGAGTCGGATCGATTCATAGGTCCTCATGGTCTTTCCTTTCCCAAGGATTCTTATACAACAGAAGTTCCCATCTTTCAATCCGATTGAAGCAGACCTCGATTGTTTTTTTTACGCGCGGCCGTTCGGCGATCGGGTTTTCGAGTGCACACTGAACTTCCCCCAGTCCGTCTTGTCTCCCCGGTTTTGGTATGATATAAGCAAAAGAGGTCGAGGAGGAAAAAAGGTCATGCGGTTCATCCGGATCAAGCCCGCGGCGGTCATTTTCTCCCTGACCATGGGATTCATCTTCACCGGTTGCGAGACGCAAGCCTCCCTCACAAAAAAGAGGGCCCGGCAGGTCGAAGAGGGACTCCTACGGGCGGTCTATATCAAGGGGACGAAGATCGATAAGATGTCCCTCACCGGACGGATGGAATTTTACAAGGTCCCGGGCGTGAGCATCGCCGTCATCGACAACCGCCAGGTGGAGTGGGCGAAAGCGTATGGCTTTTGGCAGCAGGATTTCGAGCAGAAGGCCGGGAAGGTCCGGTGACGAAGGACAAGGCCGCCGTCCTGTTCAATCCCTCAGCGGGGCGGGGAAAAGCCATCGGCATGAAGAACCGGGTCGAGGCGTGCCTCCACAGACATGGCGTTACGTATGACCTGTTTATAACCGGGAACGAGAAGGAACTGAAAGCCCTGGCCTGTGAGCACGCCCTGGCCTATGCGACCGTTGTCGGCGCGGGCGGCGATTCCACCTTCCACCTGATTGTGAACGAGATCGTCAAGGCGGGCGCCGTGGCGAGGTTCGGGATGATCGGCGTCGGTTCCTCCAATGACATCGACAGGGAATTCGGCGTGGATTCCCTGGAGAAGGCCGGCCGGGCCCTGAAGCGGGGATGGACCCGGCGCGTAGACCTGGGATGCATCGTCCGGGGAAGCGAGACGCTCCGCTATTATCTTGGGCAGGCAAACGTCGGATTGGGAGCTCAGGTGAACGGATATGTGCACGCTCTGGCCCGACGGAAACCGGCTCTCGGCCGACGGCAGACGCTTGCCGGTGTCCTTGGGGTCATCCGGTCCTACCGTTCCGGGATTCTGCCGCTGTCGTTGACGGTGGACTCGGGAGCCGGAACCGTCAGCGGCGAGTTCGTCGCGGCCGTCTTCAGCAACATCCGCTACTGGGCGACGGGAAAGCTGATCGCGCCCGAGGCCCGGCCGGATGACGGGATCCTGGACGCCTGCCTCATCGGGATGTGCCCCTTCGGTCGCCTGGCCCGGATCGCACGGCTCGCGGGAAAGGGGAGGCATGGAACGATGAAAGAGGTCCGGTTCCTGCGGTCCTCGAGTTTCGAAGTCTCCTCGGAAACGCCGTTCGAGATCCAGACCGACGGCGAGATCATCGGTGGCGCGGAGCGTCCCGATACGTTCGAAAGGGTCGCCTTCAAGGTCCTCCCCCGGGCGCTGGACCTCGTCTGCTGACGGCGCCGTCCGTGCTTTCGTTTCTTTAATTTTATATAGCAAGATTTATGGAACATGTAAAGCCGGTGGCCGAGATCGATCCTTCTCAAAGCCCTGCGACTCGGGTATACTGGCTTCATTTACAGGAGTCCAAGGAGATGATGAAGAAGGCGGCCCTGATCGTTTGGGTTCTCGCGGCGATTGCCGTAGTCACGCGGGCCCAGTCATCGCCCCCTCCGCTTCGCTGGAACCGATCCTGCGCTGAACGCGC
>Ga0315285_10008743_pt1 | contig 10382 bp, 7 predicted proteins | sample YL17G09_36_MG_FD_203698 | JGI IMG/M metagenome (GOLD analysis project Ga0315285, IMG submission 203698) | Sediment microbial communities from Yellowstone Lake, YNP, Wyoming, USA - YL17G09_36 | ecosystem: Environmental > Aquatic > Freshwater > Lake > Sediment | place: USA: Wyoming | collected... | reverse complement strand
CGGTGCGGCTCTCGCAGGGGACCCTGGCCCGGTCGCGGGGCGCAAAAAACCACCCCCAGCCGGCGCCCTGTTTTTCCGGCTGCGCCCTATGCGCACCCTCTCATTCGTGCAAAGTGCCGTACTTTATACGCTCCGTGCCCCACCGTCAACCAAAAAGCCCGGCCCGGCCCCCAAAGCCCGGCTTGTGCCGGGCCCCGGCTGCGCCGGGCAGGCGCAGGGATTTAACGGCACAACATCTTGACTCTGTGGATAACTTTTTCACACGCCCTTTTCGACCCCTGAACTACCTGAAAATGACCCTTGCGGCAGGCCAAAACGGCCCTGGCGCTAGCGCCAGAGGGGGGTGACCCACCCAAATGTTAAGATGGGCATGACGAAATGCGCTCGGTTTTGATCGCTTTTGATCGGAATCCGTCGCCCTTTTGACCGATTTTGATGCGAATTTGACGGTTTTTGACATGGACTCATGGGCATACGCCGTTGTGGATAACTTGTTGCGAAAAGGCAACGCGGAGCGCGGAATGCAGAATGCGGCGTGCGGAGTGACAACGGCAACGGCCAGCGGCCTTCACCGCGGAGACCGCCGAGCACGCGGAGAGGTCCTGGTTAACAGCCAAGACCACACGCCTGGCGCTTGTCGCCGCGCCCGCCCCGATGATGACGGCGTCGTAACGGCCGCTGTTCACGTGGTCCCCCTGCCGGCCCCGCCTTCGGCCCCCGGAGTCTATTTGACGGGCGGCCGGGTGCAAGGCATTTTGTTCTGCCGGAATCCGAAAACCGGTTTTCTCATGGTGCTCTCATCCGGCGTCCTGTATGCTTATTGTCGCGGAATGGGCCGGAGGCGAGCGGACTCGCCGCCCGGGCCCGGAGAACGCGAACCTTAAGGAGGTGCCTCATGACGCGTACACGATGGATGATGCTGGGCGTAGCGGCGCTCGCTGCCTTTGCGCTGACCGCGATGGTGGGATGGGCCATGGAAGGCGAGAAAGGCGAGGGCGGCAAGGCCAAGGTTGAACTCCCGCCGGCCGCCGCCGAGGCCGTCGCGAAGGCCTTCCCGAACATGAAGATCGAGAAGGTCAAGGCCGAGGAAGAGAACGGCGTCACGCTCTTCGAGGTCGAACTCGAAGAGGGCGAGACCGAAATCGAAGTTGAGGTCAGCGCCGATGGCCTGATCGTGGCCATCGAAAACGAAGTCGAGATGAAGGACGTCCCCGAGGCCGCCGCCAAGGTCATCCTGGCCGCCGCCGAGGGCGGAAAGGTCGAGGAGGTCAAGAAGGAAGAGATCCGGGCCGAGGCCAAGGACGGCAAGATCACCAAACTGGGCGCCGCCAAGGTCGTTTACGAGGCCGAAATCGAAAAGGGCAACCAGGAAGGCAAGATCGCCGTCGATGCCGGCGGCGCCATCGTCGAACCCCTCAAGTGGAAAGACAAGGGCAACGAAGACAAGGAAGGCAAGGACGAAGACGAGAAGTAACCGGACGCGCAGCGAACCAGTGCATGCAACCGCCGACGGGCGCCTCCGGTGTCCGCGGGCGGCTCTTTTTAAGGAGCGCCTTATGCGACCTGCACGCTGGATACTGGCGGGGGCCGTCCTTCTGGGGCTGGCCTTCCTGGCGACGGCCGGCGCCGCCAAGGACGAAGGTAAGGACGAAGGCAAGACGCCGTGGCGCGACACCTTTGCCGTCGATAAGGCCAACCTCGCCGACACCGGCAGGAACACCTACTTCATCCTCGAACCGGGCTATCGCCTCATCCTCGAGCACGGAAAGGACTCGCTTGTCATCGCCGTTCTTGATGAGACGAAGGTCGTTGACGGCGTCAAGACCCGCGTGGTCGAAGAACGCGAGACCAAGGGCGGGCAACTGGACGAAGTGTCCCGCAATTACTTCGCCATCGACAAGACCACCGGCGACGTCTACTACTTCGGCGAGGACGTGGACAACTACAAGGACGGCAAGGTCACCGGCCACGAGGGGGTCTGGCTGGCGGGCGTCGGCGGGGCCAGGTTCGGCCTGCTCATGCCCGGCAAGCCCACGGTGGGCGACAGGTATTACCAGGAGATCGCCCCGAAGGTGGCCATGGACCGCGCGGAGGTCGTCGGCCTTACCGAGGAAGTCAAGGTCCCCGCCGGGACGTTCAAGAACTGCCTGCGCACGCGCGAATCCAGCGCGCTGGAGAGCGGGTCCGAGGACAAACTCTATGCGCCCGACGTCGGGATCCTGAAGGACGGCGGCTTCGTCCTGGTGAAGGTGGAGAAGCCCAAGTCCTAGTGCTACAACGCCACATGGCGCGGCGGGTCTCCGCACCCGCCGCGCGAAGGCCGCCGGCGCCGCCACTGGCCCCACTTCTTGCGCGGTGGGTGCGGAGACCCACCGCGCAAATGGCTATGTGGCTTTGTAGTCCTGGCCCTGCGAAAAGGGAAGAGTTCCCCCTGGACCCGTGATAGAATGTGCCACGGCGGCGGAGGCCGGCGACGGCCGCCCGCCCCTCTTTTCCGGGTGAGCGTGCCATGCGCGTCCTGGTGGTCGAAGATTACCTGCCCCTTCAGCGGGCGGTGGCCAAGGGCCTCCGCGAGGCCGGCTTCGCCGTCGACGCCACCGGCGACGGCGAGGAGGGCCTCTGGTACGCCTCCGGCAACGACTACGATGTCATCGTCCTGGACCTGATGCTGCCCGGCGTGGACGGCCTGACCATCCTGAAGCGTCTGCGCAGCGAAGGCCGCCCCGCCCACGTCCTCATCCTGACGGCCAAGGACACGGTGGCCGACCGCGTCCGTGGCCTGGACCTGGGGGCCGATGATTACCTCGTCAAGCCCTTTGCGCTGGAGGAACTCCTGGCCCGCGTGCGGGCGCTGGCGCGGCGGGCGTACCGCGCCAAGAACCCGACCCTGGCGGCCGGCGACCTCCGCATCGAGACGACCGCCCAGCGGGTCTGGCGCGGCCGCACCGAGGTGCGCCTGACGCCCCGCGAGTACGCCCTCCTGGAGTACCTGGCCATGCGGGCCGGCCAGGTCGTCAGCCGCACCGACATCTGGGAGCACCTGTACGAGTTCAACTCCGAGGCCGATTCCAACGTCGTGGACGTCTACATCGGCTACCTCCGCCGCAAGATCGAGCGCCCCGGCAAGCCCGCCCTGATTCACACCGTGCGGGGCCGGGGCTACTCGCTGGGGGCCGAGTCATGAGGCGCTCGCTGCGGTCGCGGCTGCTGGCGTGGACGATCGGCGGCATGGCGCTGCTGGTGGCCCTGTTTGCCGTCGGGGTGTACGCGGCGGCGCACCGCGCGCTGGTGGGCGGCTTCGAGGAATCGCTGGCGGCCACGGCCCGGGCGCTGGCCGCCTCCGTCAAGCAGGAACCCAAGAAGATCGAGGTGGAGTTCGACGAGCGCGAGATGCCCGAGTTCCGCCGCCCCGACCGCCCCGGCTACTTCCAACTGTGGGGCCCGGACGGCGCGGTGCTGAAGCGCTCCGCATCGCTCGCGCCCAGTACGGGCGGGCGTACTGGCCCGGCGGCCGACCTGCCGCGCCTCGAAGGGACCTCGGGCGCGGCGGTCTTCCACGACCTCGCGCTGCCCGACGGCCGGCCCGGGCGGGCGGTGGTCCTCCTCTTCCTGCCGCAGGTGGAAGAGGATGACGAGGACGGCCATAGGAAGGCGCCCCCCGCGCCGCAGCCCGTGACGCTCATCGTGGCCCGCGAGACGGCCGGCCTCGACGCCGAACTGGCCGCCATCCGGTGGCTCATGGCCGGGGCCGCCGGCGCCACGCTCCTGCTGACCCTGGTGGTGGCGGCCCTGGTGGTCCGGCAGGGTCTGCGGCCGCTGGAGACCCTGGCGGCCCGGATCGCCGCCGTCCGCGAGGAGAACCTCGACGCCGCCATCCCGGTCGAGGGCATGCCGCGCGAACTGGCGCCCGTGGGCGAACGCCTCAACGACCTTCTGCGGCGCCTGGGCGACGTGCTCGGCCGCGAGCGGGCCTTTACGGCCGATGCCGCCCACGAACTCCGCACCCCCCTGGCCGGCATCCGATCCACCATCGAGGTGGCCCTGGCCCGGCCCCGCAAACCCGATGAGTACGGCCGGGCCCTGGCCGACTGCCTGGACATCGCGCGGCAGATGCAGACGCTGGTGGACAACCTGCTGGTCCTGACCCGGATGGAGGGCGGGCAGGTCGCGCTGCGCCCGGAGGTGGTCCGCGTTGGGGAACTTCTGGAGGCGCTCTGGCGTCCGCACGCGGCCGAGGCCCAGGCCCGCGGCATCGTGCTGGAGAGGCGCTTGCCGGCGGACTTGCAGTGCACCGCCGACCGGGATCTCCTGGTCATGGTCGTGTCGAATCTGCTGGCGAACGCCGTCGAGTACGCGAACGATGGCGGCAGGATTGAGGTCCTGGGTCAGGCCGCGGACGACACGCTGGAACTCTCTGTCGCCAACACGGGCTGCACACTCTCCGCCGCGGAGGTGCGGCACGTCTTCGACCGTTTCTGGCGGGGTGACTCGGCCCGAACCGGCACGGGCGTCCATTGCGGCCTGGGCCTGTCGCTGGTCGAACGGGCCGTCCAGGCCCTGGGGGGCGCCGTCTCGGCCACCGTCAGCCCGTACGGGCCCGTACTGGGCGGCGGCCGGTTCGTGGTGCGGGTGACGCTGCCCGCCGCGCTTCCTTAGTACCGCGCCCTAGAAGATAGGGGTGGAAAAGCCGGGTGCCACGGCTGCGCTGTTTGCAGCCGTGCTGCCGTCCGAACGACCACGGCTGCAAACAGCGCAGCCGTGGCACCACAGGAGAGAGGATTTCCGTCCCCCACTTATGGGGGGCGGTACTTAGCGCGGTTGCTGCGCGGGCGCTTGCTGCGCCGGCGCAAAAAAACCGGCGCGGCGGCCCTCCGGTCGCCGCGCCAGCCGCCCGAACTTCGTCAGGACGGTCGTCCGATGCGACGTTTTCTTCATGACCCGGGGGGGGATCCAGGTCATGGCCTCGCCGCCCCTTTGGCGGTCCAGCGCGTCGCTCGGACGCGATTCATCGCTACCACCCTCTGGTAGCATACACGCTTTTTGCCAAATTGCAATAGAGATACCTTGCTGTTTGGGATACCGGAATCCGCTCAAATTGGCATCGGGGAAACCCCTTACGCCGGCGCGCTGTTACAGGCTTGTTACCCACGGCCCCCCCGCCGTGTGCGATAGTAAAGGCAAAGGTGCAGGCGGCGCCGGGCCGGAGGCGGCCGGGCGGCTGCCCGCCAAAACGAAAGGAACCCGCAATGAAACTCACGACGAAAGTCATCGCCCTCCTCGCGGCTCTCCTGGGGGGCGCCGCCGTCGCCTCCGCCGCCGCGGCCGAGCCGCGCGCGGCCGCCGACCTGCCGATAAAGGAAGTCACGGTCTTCAAGGACGGCCACGCCTTCGTCCTGCACGAGGGAAAGGCCCCGACCGATGACGCCGGCCGCGTCGTCCTCGATTACCTGCCGGCCCCGGTCCTCGGCACGTTCTGGCCGTACTCGGCCGACCCGAAGGTCAAACTGACGGCCGTCACGGCCGGCCGCCGCCTGACGACCGTCAAGCGGACCGCCCTTACGATTCCGGAGCTTCTGGAGGCCAACGTCGGCGCCAAGGTGCGCATCCGCGAGGCCGCCAAGGGCGAGAAGAACCCCCCGGAGGTCTACGAGGCCGCCATCCTGGGCATCCCCACCCGCACCAGCGAGGAACTCTCCCGCACCAGCCCCCCGGGGACCGAAGAGCGCCCGCCGCAGAAGGGCGGCATCGTCCTTCTGAAGACCGCCGACGGCACCCGGGCCGTCCCCATCGCCAACATCGACCAGGTCACCTTCCTGGACGGGCCGGCGCCGGGCGTCGCCGCCGAGGAGTTCCGCAACCTCCTGACCCTCCAGTTCGACTGGGCCGGCCGCAAGCCCCCCGAGGCGGCCGACGTCGGCATGATGTACCTCCAGCGCGGCATCCGGTGGATTCCCAACTACCGCGTCGAGATCGACGGCAAGGGCAAGGCCCGCATCAAACTCCAGGCCACGCTCCTGAACGAACTGGCCGACTTGAAGGACGTCAAGGCCCACCTCGTCATCGGCGTGCCGACGTTCGCTTTCAAGGAAACGGTTGACCCGATTTCGCTCCAGCAGACGGTGGCCCAGTTGTCGAGTTATTTCCGGCAAGGGGCGCAGACGGCGTACGCCTTCTCCAACGCGATCATGACGCAGTCTGCCCGCATGGGCGAGACGCGGGGCGGGGCGCAGGGGGGCGAGGCCGCGCCCGTCATGGACCTGGGCCTGGAAATGGCCGGCGGCCGCAAGACCGAGGACCTCTACGTCTTTACGGTCGAGCACATCACGCTGAAGAAGGGCGAGCGGATGGTCGTGCCGGTGGCGGAATACGAACTGGCTTACAAGGACATCTACCGGCTGGACCTTCAGTTCGGCCCGCCGCCCGAGGCCCGGCAGAACTTCAACTCGAACCAGCAACTGGAACTGGCGCGCCTGATGTCGGCGCCGAAGGCCATGCACAACCTGCGCCTGACCAATAAGAGCGAGTACCCGCTGACGACCGCCCCGGCCATGATCCTTCGCGACGGCAAGGTCCTGGCGCAGGGAATGATGAAGTACACCTCGGTCGGCGCCAGTTGCGACCTGGAAGTCACCGCCGCCGTTGACATCGCCGTCGAGAAAAAGGACAAGGAGACCGGCCGCACCCCCAACGCCGCCAACTGGCACAACCAGAAGTTCGACCGCATCAACCTGGCCGGCGTCATTCACCTCGTCAATCACCGCGACCAGGCGGTTGAGGTGGAGGTTACGCGGCACATCCTGGGCATCCTCGACGGCGCGGGCCAGGACGGCACGGTCGAGCAGGTCTCCTGGGCCGAGGGCGGCTGGGCCAACGCCGACGGCCTGCCCCTCTGGTGGTCGTGGCACTCCTGGGCCCCGTGGTGGTACGAGTTCAACGGCATCGGACGCATCACCTGGAAGGTCAAGATCGAGCCCGGCAAGAGCCTCGACCTGGACTACACTTGGCATTACTTCTGGGGTTGACTATGATGTTCGAGCCCGCGGCCTTTCGAGCCCGCGGCTTGGCCTGGGCATTTGCGCGGTGGGTCTGTCGCCCAGGCGACTCTTCGACCTGACCCACCGCGCAAGAGTGGCGTTCAAAGTGCATGTAGGGTGGGTGCTATGCACCCACCAACGCTGTTGTCTTTATGTTAAAATGGTGGGTGCATAGCACCCACCAACGCTGTTGTCTTTATGTTAAAATGGTGGGTGCATAGCACCCACCCTACATGAAAGGCAGTTAGGCAACAGGCCCTTCAGACCCGCCGCGCAAAGTGCCGGGCATCTTCAAGCGTGATAAAATGCACAATCGCACAATCCTGGTAGTCGAAGACGATGCGGCCATCCGCCAGGGCATCGTCGATGCCATCGCGTTCGCCGGCTATACGCCCCTGGAGGCCTCCGACGGCCACCAGGGGCTCGCCCGCGCGATGGATGCCGAGTGCGACCTCATCCTTCTGGACCTCGTGCTGCCCGGCCCCGACGGCCTGGAGATCCTCAAGGCCGTCCGCAAGGAGCGGCCCACGCTGCCGGTCATCATCCTGACGGCGCGCGGCGAAGAGCGCGACCGCGTCAAGGGCCTGCGCCTGGGGGCCGACGATTACGTGGTCAAGCCCTTCAGCGTCAAGGAACTGCTGGCCCGCATCGAGGCGGTGCTGCGGCGTAGCCCCGAGCGGCCGGACGAGGTCTCGAAGGTCAAGTTCCCCGGCGGCGTGGTCGACCTGGCCCGCCGCGAGGTCCGCCTGGCCGGCGGCAAACGCGAGGAACTCACCGACCGCGAAGTCACGCTCCTTCGGTACCTGGCCGCCAACCCCGGCCGCGCCATCTCGCGCGATGAAATCCTGACGCGCATCTGGCGCCTGGACCCGCGCGGCATCGACACGCGGACCATCGACATGCACGTCGCGCGGCTGCGCGAGAAACTCCGCGACGACCCCGACGAGCCGGCCATCATCCTCACGGTTCGCGGCGTGGGCTACATGTTCGCCGAGGCGACATGATATGTGTAGGTATCTAACACTTAACCGCCCATCTTGATGGGCGCGTGTTTTTCGATTTGCGCGGCGGGTCTCCTGACCCGCCGCGCACGAGTGCCGCATGAACGCGCCGGCAGCCGGCAGTTCGCGCGGTGGGTCAGGAGACCCACCGCGCTCAATTGGGCTGAAAATGCATCGCCCCTGGCAAATCGCGGCCGTGTTCGTCGCCGCCCTGGCGGTGGTCCTGGCCGCGCTCGGCTGGACCAGCCACCAGGTGCTGCGCCTGGACCGCCAGGCGACACAGGAAGAGACCGTGCGGCTGGCGCTGTGGCGGATGGAGTCGGCCCTGATGTCGATGGTGGCGCAGGAGGCCACGCGGCCGTACTTCGAGTACATCGCCTTCTACTCGCCCGACCGCGCGTACGCGCGGATGTACAACTGGGACGTCGGGAAAGGGGAACTCTTCGTCCCGTCGCCCATCCTGGTCGAGACGTCGCCGTACATCCGGCTGCACTTCCAGTTCGGCCCCGACGGCGCGCTCACCTCGCCGCAGGCCCCCGCCGAGGCCCCCGGCCAACGGCCGCCCGTGCTGGCGTACGCCACGCGCGACCAGATCGAGACGGCCGCCGCGCGGCTGGCGCAACTGAAGCCGCTCGTCGACATGAAGAAACTGGCGGCCGAACTGCCCGGCCCCGCCGATAGGCCGCTGCCCGCGCCGGCCCTCGCCATAGGCGCCAATCCGCGGACGCGGAGCCCACAGCCCGCCAATCCGAAAACCGACGTTCAGAACCCCGCCTTCCAGCAGGAAGATCAGGTCAACCAGCCCTCACAGCAGCAGGGGACGATAGCACAAAGGCAGGTTCAGCGGAACATCAAGGAATACGAGGCCCGGGCACAGACCTTCCAGCAGATGGCCGGCAACACGTCCAACAACCCGCTCACCAACTTCGATAACGATGCCGGCATCAACCGCTTCAACACCCTCGGCGACGTCCGCGAGGGCGTCATGAAGGCCGTCTGGCTCGATGGCGAACTGGTCCTGGCCCGCCGCGTCTCCGTCGGCGGTCGCGAGTACATCCAAGGCGCGTGGCTGGACTGGCCCGCCATCCGGCAGTGGCTCCTGGAGAGCGTCAAAGACCTCGTGCCGCAGGCCGACCTCGCGCCCGTGCGGCCGGATACGCCCGCGGGCCGCTCCGGGTGGCGCTCGACCGACATCGGCAGTCTCGTGGGCCGCGAGGGCTACCTGGAAGAGCCGGGGCGCCTCCTCGCCACGCTGCCGGTGCGGCTGGTGCCCGGGGCCGTGGCCCCGGAGACCGAGGAAGGCCTGTCGCCCCTGCGCCTGTCGCTCATCGTCGCGTGGGCGTGCGTGCTGCTGGCGGGCATGGCGGTGGCCGTGCTTCTCTGGGGGACCGTGGCGCTGAGCGAGCGCCGGGCGGCGTTCGTCTCGGCCGTCACGCACGAACTTCGCACCCCCCTGACCACCTTCCGCATGTACTCCGAGATGCTGGCCTCCGGCATGGTGGCCGACGAGGCCAAGCGCCTGCGGTATCTCGATACGCTCAGGCGAGAGTCGGAGCGCCTGGTCCACCTGGTGGAGAACGTCCTGGCGTACGCGCGGCTGGAGCGCGGCCGGGCGTCGGCCCGGGCCGAGACCGTCCCGCTGGCCGACCTCGTGGACCGCGTGCGCGGGCGCCTGGCCGACCGGGCGCAACAGGCCGGTTTTGAACTCGTGGTCGAGAGGCCCGCCGGCGCCGCCGAGGCGCCCCCGGCCCAGGCGGGCGCCGGCCCGGCCCGTCCAGCCGCTGCCGGCACGGCAGCGAGTGGTGTGGGCAACGCCGGTGCCATCGTTCGCGCCGACGCCTCGGCCGTCGAGCAGATTCTCTTTAACCTCGTCGACAACGCCTGCAAGTACGCCGCCGGGGCCGCCGACAAACGCATCCACCTGGTGGCGCGGGCGGCGGGCGGCCGCGCGGCCCTGGAGGTGTGCGACCACGGGCCGGGCCTCTCGGCCCGGGATGCCCGGCGTCTGTTCCGGCCGTTCTCGAAGTCGGCCCGCGACGCTGCCAACTCCGCCCCCGGGGTGGGCCTGGGCCTGGCCCTGTCGCGCCGCCTGGCCCGCGAGATGGGCGGGGACCTGGTTCTTGAACCTGCCGACGGGGCAGGGGCCTGTTTTGTCCTCTTCCTTCCGGCCGCGTGAGCGGTCCCTCCACGAGAGGTCCCCTCGGCTGGGTCCTCGGCTGGGTCCTTGCTTTGGCCGCGGCCGCTGGTATACTTCATCCTTGGCGTCCGGCGCGGTATGCCCTTTGCATGCCGGGCGGCCGGACGGGAAAAGTGGCCGTGCTAGGCGGGGGGTTGGCGGTCCCCTGAA
>Ga0315285_10008742_pt1 | contig 10383 bp, 13 predicted proteins | sample YL17G09_36_MG_FD_203698 | JGI IMG/M metagenome (GOLD analysis project Ga0315285, IMG submission 203698) | Sediment microbial communities from Yellowstone Lake, YNP, Wyoming, USA - YL17G09_36 | ecosystem: Environmental > Aquatic > Freshwater > Lake > Sediment | place: USA: Wyoming | collected... | reverse complement strand
AACTCTTTCAGCTTGGAACGAAGCCGGCCGGCCTCGACCCGGACGATCGGGTCCAGCCTGGTGTCGTAGGAATCCTTTCGGCCAAAGACCTGAACGCCGATCTGGTACTCTTTGATCTCATCCCCCTTGCCCTTGAGTGTTTCTTCCACCGTGAACCGGAGGAAGCCCCGAAGACGTTCGGTTCGCGAGAAGGTGGCACTGGCCAGCAGCCTCTCGAGTTGGGCCCGGATGGACTCGGGGGGAATTGCGCCGTGGAGATCCGGGCCGGCGCCGCGACCGGCGTCCCGCTTCGAATTGGGCGAGGAGGCTCCGTTGGTCATTCCTGTCACTCGGGCGCGTCCGGCGGCCAGAATGTTGCGGCAACTTAACGGTAACGAGTCTCGGTCCGAATTATAGCACCGGGGCTGGCAAGGTCTAACGAGGTTCCGCCTCAGACCGGCCAGAGTGTTCACCGCAGAGGCGCAGAGGGCGCAGAGTTGATTCATTGGTCTTCTCAGCGTCCTCTGCGCCTCTGCGGTGAATCAAGACTTGACTCATTTCGACCACGCTTCCAGTTTCAAGACTCTAGTCCCCGCGCGGGTAGCAGCCCAGAACCCGCAGGAAGTCGGCCAGTTCGCCCAGGTGCCCCAGGGCGTTCTTGACTCCCGGTTCCTCCACTCGGCCCAGGAAATCCAAGTAGAAAAGATACTCCCAAGGCTTGCCGCGCAACGGGCGGGATTCGATTTTGGTCAGGTTCAGGTCGCGCAGGGCGAAGGCGCTGAGCGCCCGAAACAGGGCCCCCGGCACATTGCGCGTGGAGAAGACCAGCGAGGTCTTCCACCCCTTGTCGCGGGCGGCTGGGGCGGGGAAGCGCCGGGCCTCTCGGGAGCGCCGCAGCAGGAAGAAGCGCGTGAAATTGCGCCGGTCGTCTTCCAGCGAGCGCCTCAAAATGCGCCCGCCATAGATTTCGCAAGCCACCGCTGAGGCGATCGCGGCGGCATCCGCCGGCCGTTCCTCCATGATCATCTTCACTGCCCCGGCGGTGTCGTAAAAGGGTACCTTCTCCAGTTGGTGATGGCGCGCGAAGAACTCCAGGCACTGGTTCAACGCCACCGGGTGCGAATAGACCCGGCGGATCTCCCGAAAGGATACCCCCGGCGGAGCAATGAGGTGGTGATTGATGCGAACGTTGGCCTCGGCCACGATCTGAAAGTCGAATTGCAGCAGATGGTCGTAATTCTCGTGGACCGAACCGGCCAGAGTGTTTTCGATCGGGACCACCGCCGCATCCACGGCCTTTTCCTTCAAGCGCAGGAAGACCTCTTCGAAGCGCTGGCAGGGGACCACCTCGACCCGTTCTCCCAGCAGTCTGCGGGCGGCTTCCTGACTGAAAGCGCCCTTCTCTCCCTGAAAGGCCACCAGCTCTGTCGTTTTCTTCACGGCCTTACGATTGTAGCGGAACTCCTAGGTTCCCTCCCAGCGCCTGGCGTCCTGGGCCGGCAGCCCCAGCAGGTCCAGCACCCGGTCCACGCTGTGATCCACCAGCTCCAGGATAGTCTCGGGCCGGTGGTAGAAGCCGGGGACGGGCGGGGCAATGATGGCCCCCATTTCCGTGAGCGTCACCATGGTCCGCAGGTGGCCCAGGTGCAGAGGGCTCTCACGAACCATCAGGACCAGCTTGCGCCGCTCTTTGAGGGTGACGTCCGCGGCGCGCAGAAGCAGGTTGGAGCTGATGCCCGCGGCGATCGCCGACATGGTTCGCACCGAGCAGGGGGCGACCACCATTGCGTGGGTGAGGAACGATCCGCTGGCCAGGCGCGCCCCGATGTCCTGGATGGGGTAGAAATAGTGGGCCAGGGCTTTGAGTTCCGCGGCTGGCTTGCCGGTCTCCAGATCCACGGTGCGTTCCCCGGACCGGCTCACCAGCAGGTGGATCTCGACCTCCGAGCGGCGCCGCAGTTTTTCCAGCAGACGCAGGCCGTAGATGGCCCCGCTGGCCCCGGTAATGCCCACCACAATCCTCAGCATGACCCTCTCTCCTGCCCGGCTTGTTCTGAATTCAGAACAAAAATCGTGTAAAATGGTTGCTCTGGCCTGCCGGCGTCGCTATAATTCAATCCAGAACCACTATTACTGTCATGACGCGCGCTGTCAACACGACCGCGGGGTTCCTGTCACCGGCCCGGGAGGAGCGCAACGCGGAGGATGCCGGACTGAAGCTCAAGCGATCCCGGGAACGCCTCAATCTGCGGTACCGGGACGTGGAGGAAGCCAGTCTGCGCATCGCCGGGCGCCATAAGAACGACGAGTTCATCATCGCTCTGAGCCGGCTGGCGGACATCGAAAACAAGGGCACGGTTCCCACCATGTACCGGCTTTACTCCCTGTGCGTGATCTACCGGCTGGACATCCACGAGGTCCTGGGATGGTACGGGGTGGACCTCTCGGCCGTGCCTGCCGACGCTCTCAGCATCAGCCTGGAAAGGACCCACCCCATCAGTTTCCCGACCGAGGTCCGCGGCGAAATCCTGCTGCCCCTGTCCCTGGATCCCGGCCTGGATCTCCGCCGCACCACCTACCTGAGCCGCATGATCCAGCGCTGGGGCAAGCTGCCGCTCATGCTGCTGAACGGGCTGGACCTGAAGAACCACCGCTACGGCTTGGTGGGGACTGAGGATTGGTCCATGTACCCGTTGCTGCAACCGGGCTGTTTCGTGCTCATCGATGAGACCCATCGCAAGATCGTCACCAGCGGCTGGGCCCACGAGTTCGAGCGTCCGATCTACTTCTTCGAGCATCGCAAAGGGTATGCCTGTTGCTGGTGCAATCTCACCGAGAATCATCTGGTTTTGCAGCCCCACCCGGCTTCCATGTGCAATCCGGAGATCTATTCCTACCCGGACGAGATTGACGTCATCGGCCAGGTAACCGGGCTGGCTATGCGTCTGGATCAGGGGAAGCGACGCCGTATTCGCCCTTGAGCAGCTCCAGGATGGTCTCCAAGTCCCCCAGGTAAAGCTGCCGCTCGACCTCCCGGGCGCTCGAGGGAAGCAGGTTTCGGTAGGGCGCCAGCCGGACCCAGGTCTCCAGGATGGTCCGCCGGTTGCCCTCCAGACCCGAAAGATAGAGATCCAGGTCGGCTTTCTGCTGCTCCAGGGTGAAACACAGCCACTCGCTGAACGCCTTCTCGTGGCTATCCCGGAGGACCCGGTCCGCTTCCGCGTCCCCAAACACCTGGGCCAGCCCGTAGTGCTGGTAGGCGCCGGTGTTCTGGTCCCGCAATGAGCACAGATAAACCAGGCGCCCAAACACGCTGGGTATCTGCGAGAGCGTGTTACGCCAGAGGTCGGGAGTCGCCCCTCGTTCAAGGCTGCCTTTGTGGCCATACCTGTTCATCATCGCAATAACGCCCTATTGTACACGAAAACACCACCTGGGTGGACCGGCTGCCGGCTGCTTCTAGCGGGCCATCGAGAAATTCCGTTGGTATGCCCAGGCCCACCCCGCGTCCGTAAGTCGTTCATTTGTAATGCGGGACATGGTTTGGCTGGTCATCGTGGAGGTGTCCGAAGGCCCTTAGCCGCAGCCTGCCGACGGTCTGTGGAAAAAGTCCGCTGAAAAGCTCAAACATGCCCCACATGGGGCCGCAAGTCATTGATTCTCCGCATGTTGTATCACTTTATTGTCTTGAGCGGGCCGAAGAGCTTTGGGCACAGCCTGGCAGGCACGGCGCCCCCTCTGTTCTGAATTCGGAACATTTTTGGACGAAAACGTCCAAGAGCTTCTGGATCGGTTAATCTATTTATGTTCAGTACTTTAGTACGGTCATATGAGTCCCGTACCTGATCTAGAGCGAACGCCCTGTGCGGTTTAAGGAGATTCCACCATGCTGTTAAGAGTTTTGATTCTGGCCCTGTTGCTTTTGCAGTCCGCAAGTGTCGGGGTGTCTTTCGACCCCATACCAGGCTGCTATCCCTGCTCGGCCGACTAGGCAGCTTTAGCGAACCAGCAAGGGCTGATTTTTAGTAGGCCACTGGCCGCAAGAGTGGTAGAATAGATGGCGACGTGGTCCTAGCCGTCTTAGCTGTGCCCACCTTGACCGCGGCCCACCGCTGGCTGTGGACGCTGGCTATTTGTGCCTACGCAATTCTGCTGCTGAAGTTGTCGAGCCACAAGCTGTGCGGGGCGTATCGGTTCTTCTGCTTGTACCTGGGGTTCCGAATCGCGCGGAGCGTGTTGCTGAGCACGCTCACCTACGGGACGAACACCTACTTCCAGGTCTGGGCCGTGAGTGCTCCGGTGTTGTGGCTGCTGTACGTCCTGGTGGTCCTCGAACTGTATTCGTTGGTTCTGCGCAATTATAAGGGCATCGCCAGCTTGGGGCGCTGGACCCTGATGGGCGCGCTGGGGCTGTCGATCCTGTTGTCTGCACTGAGTCTGGTGGCGGATATGAGTAATGCGACCGACAGCAACCGGATGATCCTGTATTTCAACGCTGTCGAGCGGGGTGTGGTGTCGAGTTTGGTCATTTTTCTGCTTCTCATTACCGGTTTTCTGGCGTGGTGTCCGGTACCCCTGAGCCGGAACGTGATCGTGCACAGCGTTGTGTATTCGGTCTACTTCCTGAGCATGACCATGGGGCTGTTGTGGAGGAACGTCACCGGACACGCGGTCAACAACACCGTCAACCTCGTGCTGCTGGCGGTGAGCGTGTCCTGCTTGCTGGTATGGATTCTCTTTCTGAATCGACAGGGTGAACAAACAACCGTGGTTTTGCGGCAACATTGGCGGCCGGAGCAGGAGGAGCTACTGGTGGGGCGTCTGAGCGCGATCAACGCGACGCTCCTCCGCTCTGCCCGCAAGTGAGCAGTATGGTGGAGGTGGCTGTCGGGCAGGTTGTGAAACAGCGCACAGGGCTTTCTGCGACCTGCTTGGACACGCGGAGTTGATGGCTGGCAGTGACGTCCCGGGGAAGTCCGGGACGAGGTGTTAGGGAGGAGTCAATCAATGAATTATGCTTTGCTGGGCGGTGGCGTGCTGGTTGCGGCGGCAGCGCTAGGTTTCGTGCTCCTTTTCCGCCGGTTGATCTCCGCGGAGAGGGATCCGCGGGCCAGCCTGGAATGGTGCAGCCAGTTCTCGATCGAGAAGTATCGTCCCATGGAGAGGCTGTTCTTCGATGGGGACTACGACTTTCTGGCTGCTCAAGAGGGCGCTTCTGCGAAGATCAGCAAGCGGCTCCGGGCGGGGCGCCGGCGGATCTTCCGGCAGTACTTGCGCTGCCTGAGCCGGGACTTCGACCGGCTCTACACGGCGGCCAAGTTCCTGTTGTTGCACTCGCCGCAGGACCGGCCGGACTTGGCCTCGGCCTTGCTGAAACAGCGGCTGATTTTCCGGTACGCCGTGGCGGCTGTAGAGTGCCGTCTGGTGCTACAGACCGCAGGCGTTGGCAAGGTGGATGTGCGGGGCCTGGTCAGCGCCCTGGAGACCATGCGGGGCCACCTCCGGCAACTCACGGTGAGGATGGGGGAGTCGGCGGCCTGAAGGAGGCCCGCTCCCGGAGCCTTCCACTCACAGTTGTTTGAGTAGCTCTTTGGCCTCCCGGAGTTGCGGGTAGAGGCGTTCGGCTTCCCGGAATTCGCGGGTGTGGATTTGCCGGCGCGCACGACGTTGTTGGGCCGGATAGCGCAGGTGGAGCATCTCGTGAAACAGGACGTACTCCACCGCCAGGGGCGGCAGCGCCGCACTATCCAGAAGCTTGTTGATAATGAGCGCGTTGTGGGAAGGGTCATAGTGGCCCAGGGTGGTTCGTGAGGGGCGCCGGCTCCAGCCCAACAATGGGCGGGCCAGCAAGCCATTGAAGTACCGCAGGTTCAATTCCTCGAAGATTTCTTCCAGATCGTAGTGCTGTCCCCGGGGCCCGGAGATGAACTTGCGGCCCCGTATCTGGCGCAGCAAATGCACGCTGCGGCGCACTTCCCGGCAATTCAGATGGCGCCGGTAGCGGTGTTCGTAGATCGCCGGCACGGGTTTTCGAAACAGTTTGCCAAGCAGGATATGAGCCAGGGCTTCCAGAACCGGCCGTGGGGCGCCTTCCAGCAGGTCGGTGACGCGCAGTTGCAGCCGGCCCTCTTCCATCCGGACAAAGCTGTCGGGGTTGGCGAACGGGCAGAACTGGACCTCCACCCGGGGCGGACGGCTGCGCGGTTTCAGTTCACAGAACACCCGGATGCAGATCTGTTCGGGTGTCTCCGGGAGCGGACCGCGCTCGACTTGCATGCTCGCAGACTTTAACATAGCAAGTTGGGGTTGTTAGTTTTCATCTCACATTCGGAGGATCCGTGCCCAAGGCCATCATCAGCGCCCTCGGCTGTTCGGTGCCGCCGCGCGTGCTGACCAATTTTGATCTGGAGAAAATGGTCGCCACCAGCCACCAGTGGATCCTGGAACGCACCGGGATCGTGGAGCGCCATATCGCCGCTCCGGAGGTGGCCACCTCGGATATGGCCGTGGAAGCCGCCCAGGCGGCGCTGGCGCAACGCGGTATTCCGGCTTGCGAGGTGGATGCCATTCTGGTCTGCACCGTGACCCCCGATATGATGTTCCCTTCCACGGCCTGCCTGGTGCAGGACCGGATCGGGGCCAAGGGCGCCTGGGGGTTCGATTTGAGTGCGGCCTGCTCCAGCTTTCTCTACGGCTTGACCACGGCCTCCCAACTGGTTCTGGCGGGTTCCCACAAAAAGGTGCTGGTGATTGGCGCCGACACCATGTCGCGCATCGTGGACTACACCGATCGCGCCACCTGCATTCTGTTCGGCGACGGGGCCGGGGCCATGCTGGTGGAGGCCGCCGGGGAGCACCCTTACGGCTTCATCGATTTTCTCAACGAGATGGACGGCTCGGGAGGGGATTTCCTGAAGATGCCGGCCGGGGGGAGCCGCCTGCCGGCCTCCCTGGAAACAGTTCAGAAACGGCTGCACTACGTCCATCAGGAGGGGCAGCAGGTCTTCAAATACGCGGTCCGCAAAATGTACGAGATCTGCCGCGACCTGCTGGAACGCAATCACCTCACCGCCCGCGACCTGGCCGTCATGATCCCGCACCAGGCCAATCGCCGCATCATCACGGCCACCGCCGAGCGGCTGGGACTGGAGCCCGAAAAGCTCATCATCAACATCGACCGCTACGGCAACACCACCAACGGGACCATTCCGCTGGCCACCCAGGATGCCATCGCCGGCGGCAGACTCAAAAAAGGGGACTTGGTGCTGTTCGCCGCGGTCGGCGCAGGCTATACCGTGGGCGCCTCGCTCTGGCGCTGGGCCTATTGAGAGGGCGCCGAATCAGACCGTATCGTAAAGGACCGCCACCAGCTTGGCGCCCCGCAAGGCGCTCTCGATGGGGGGCCAGGCCCGCTTGTGGTCCTCGGAAGCCACCCAGGTCTGCCGCTGCTCCTCGCTCTGGAAGCTGATTACCAGCCGGTAGGGGGCGTTGGCAGGCGCCGCGCCCACGACCGCCTGGCGAAGCTTCAGCAGCCGCACGCTGGCGAACCCGGGCTGCTTGCTGATGGTGGGACGAAAGACCTTGCGGAAGTTGGCCACCAGTTCCTTCTCTTTGGCCGGGTCGACCTCCAGATCCACGTGCAGTTGTATGGGGTTGCTGGCGGCCGAGACAGGCAGCGCCAACGCGGCCCACAGGCCCTTCAAACAGGTTCTGCGATGCATGACCGGCATTGTACCTCTTCCACGCCAGGATGCCAAGATCCAGAATGGTCCAATGGTAATGCCTCAGAAGGTGTGAATGAATCGGCTGGCAGGCGAAACCGCCTGCCCCACCCACCGCCAAGTGGTTTGGCTGCCATGTGGGGCAGGCAGTGTTGCCTGCCTTCCGCGGTGTTCGACCGATTCTTTCACACCTTCTGAGGCATTACGTCCAATGCCGGATGAGCCTGAAATCGGAGGCGTCGAGAAGGTGCATGCTGCGGGTGAATGACTATCACCATGCAGAATTTGGAACGGCTGACTGTGGCCGAGATGAAGCAGTTCATGGCAGGGAGCCGAAGGGTTGGCTTCGCCGCCAAGGAGCAGGAAGCGATCTACGGCTTGACCACATCAACGCCGTCCACACGGTCACCCAATGGCAGGTGCTGGGCTGGGTGGAGACCATCTCGGAGCGGCACTGGATGCCGGTCTAGGAAGGGAGGCTGCATCCGTTTCCATTTCGCATCCGCGGCTTCCATTGCGACAAGGGCTCGGAATTCCTCAACCATAGCGTAGCCCGGCTGCTGAACAAGCTGCTGATCGAGTTCACCAAATCGCGTCTTTGCCGGACCACCGGCAACGCGCTGGTGGAGGGCAACGACGGCGCCGTGGTGCGCAGTTGGATTTCAGGCTCATTCTTGGATTGGAAAATGCTGGAGGAGGCGCCGGGACGCTCAGGAAAACAGCAGCCGCCAGGTGGTGTTGACCAGTGCGTGGGCCACCATGGCGGCGCGGATGCTGCGGGCTTTCTGATAGGCCAAGCCGTAGAACAGCCCGGCAACGGCCGCCACAATGGCGAAGCGCCAGTTGGGAAATGAGCGGAAGGGCAGGTGAACCAGGCCGAAGACCAGTGAAGCGATCAACAGGCCGGTCCGGTCGCTGTTGAGCCAGTCGCTGAGCCATTGCTGAAGCAGGCCGCGGAAGAAAAACTCCTCGGAGAGCGCCACCACCCAGAGCATTCCGGCGAAAGTTGCCAGGCCCACAAGCAGGGTGATCCACCAGGGGTCCGGGCGGGGGTGAAAAGTGGCCCAGCCCAGGGCCCAGCCCAGCGCAATTCCAATCGGGACAAAGCAGAGGAAGTAGCGCAAGCCGATCATCCAATCCCGTTTGGCCGGCAGGAATCCGAAGCCAGTCCCTTGCATGTGGCGGATGGAAAGCATCGCCAGGGCCCCGGTTCGGAGCCACATCAACTGGCCCAGGAATTCCAGGCGAAGCTGCGGCGCGGGGCTCAGGTAAATCCGCGAGAAAACCTTGCTCAAGATGACCCCGGCCACCAGGAAGACAAAGACCAGATCCACGACAAGCCGTGCCGGCAGGCAGGCGTACCAGAAGGACAGCACGGCGGCCAGAAGCGCCAACTGAACCAGCGCATCCCAACGGAACTGCCCGGTGGGCAGGGCATAGAGGGCGTAGGGGACCAGCGCGCTGGCGGTCATCCACAGCGCCAGCATGCGCCCAGAGAAGCGCGCCTCGAGCGCGCTGCGCAGGCCCTCGAATCCGGGCGCCAGGTAGAGGGAAACCTCCACCAAAATGGCAACCAGCAGGGCAGCCGTGATTCCACCCGGTATACTTTGAAAAGAGGCGTAGGCCAGTCCGGAAATGCACACCAGCACTAAGACCACCGCTAGCGTGTACCAGAAGCTGCGCAGCGGGACCGGCATCCGGTTCATCTTAGCACTGGCGGCTTTTCAAGCCGTGGCCTGGGCGGAGGGACCGCCTGGCGACCTGGCGCGGCGGGTCGCGCTGCGCGCCACCGAGACGCGCCAGGCGCGGGACAATTACACCTACCGCCAAAGCGTCCGGATCGAAGAGTTGAGCCCGTCCGGCGCCAGCGCCGGCGAATATCGAGAGATGCGAGAAGTGATCTTCTCGCCCCAGGAGGAGCGCACCGAGCGGTTGATCGGAAAGCCCCTGTCTCTGTTGAAGCGGCTGCGGCTGACCGAGGAGGATTTCCGGGACATCCGGCAGGTGCAGCCGTTTCTGTTCGACAGCCAGCAGCTCCGCGCCTACGAGACCCAGTTCAAGGGCGAGGAAACCATGGATGGAGTGGACTGCTGGGTCTTGCAGGTGCGCCCGCGCCAGATCCTTACGGGCCAGCGCCTGTTCGACGGCCTGCTGTGGGTGAGCAAGACCGGCTACGACATTGTGCGCAGCGAGGGCCGGGCGGAACCCCAGATCCGCAGCACCAGGGAGGAGAACCTCTTTCCTCACTTCACGACCTTGTGGGCGCCAGTCGAAGGCGGGTTCCGGTTCCCGGTCTACACCCACGCCGACGACACCCTCGATTTCCGCGTCGGCCCGCAACGCATCCGCCTGGTGATCCGTTACAGCGAGTACCGGAGGTTCACGGCGGAATCTACGGTGAAGTATACCCCTTAGCCAAAGAAAGAGGCCACCCGGTGGGGCGGCCTCTGAAAGCTAATGGCTAGTGAGGTCTTCGACCTCAAGCCGGCCAGAGTCTTTACCACAGAGACCGAGAGAGCGCAGAGAAGAGCAGTTCACTCTGTAATACTAAAGTCCCATTTCTTTGCGCGCCGCGAAGATTCCACGAGGTGGCCAGTTTCCGGCGCCGCTCAAGAATTGAGTCATTGACGATTGTTTTGATTGCGGCCAGCCCCTGAAGATTCCTCCCCAATCCGGCCCGCGG
>Ga0315285_10008739_pt1 | contig 10385 bp, 9 predicted proteins | sample YL17G09_36_MG_FD_203698 | JGI IMG/M metagenome (GOLD analysis project Ga0315285, IMG submission 203698) | Sediment microbial communities from Yellowstone Lake, YNP, Wyoming, USA - YL17G09_36 | ecosystem: Environmental > Aquatic > Freshwater > Lake > Sediment | place: USA: Wyoming | collected... | reverse complement strand
CCCTCACCCTCCCCCGTCTAGGGGGAGGGGTTGTGCTGGGATGATTCCTCAGGAAAAGCCAAAGTAGATGCAGAAGTCACAATCTCAACATTTAAGGAATCGCCTTCTAACCCCTATCCAGTATGTGAAGGGAGTAGGGCCAAAGCTTGCCAAACTCTTTGAGAAGAAAGGGATTCGAACCGTTGAGGATGCTCTCTACTTTCTTCCCCGATGCTATGAAGACCGCCGAAATTTAAAAAAAATATCCGAGTTAAAAACGGGTAGGAAAGAAACAGGTTTTGGTGAGATTCTACTTTCAGGAGTTGCTTTTTACCAGAATAAGAGGAAGAGAGTTTTTGAAGCAGTGGTTGGAGACGGAAGCGGTGTGATCACACTGAAGTGGTTCGCCGGCAATGAAAGATATCTTATTGATCGGTTTAAAAAGGGACGAAAACTGATATTTTCTGGGGAAGTAGGGTGGTTTAGGGATCAGAGAGAGATCCATCACCCTGATGTGGAGATGGTCGATGAAGATATCGAGAAAGATTACCTCAACTTCAAACGGATCGTTCCAATCTATTCCGAAACAGAGGGTCTTCACCAGAGGACATTGAGGAAGTTGATAAAGAACATATTAGATGGATATGCCAATGAACTTTCGAGCCCCATTCCTCAAGAGATAGTGGAGCGACAGGATTTGATCGATTTTTCAGAAGCCTTTCGAAGAGTCCATTTCCCTCCTGATGGAGAATCAATGGAGGTGCTTAATAACCATCGGTCAGACGGACATCGGCGGATCATCTTCGACGAATTTTTCTTTCTGGAACTTGGACTCGCATTGAAAAAAAGAGGGTTGACACTGGAGACAGGCATTCCTTTCCAAACCGATGGGACCCTTGCTCAAAGGTTGTTAGATCTTCTTTCTTTCCAATTAACACGTGCCCAAGATAAAGTCTGGGCTGAGATAAGGGAAGATTTAGAAAGACCTCATCCCATGAACCGGTTGATTCAAGGGGATGTGGGAAGTGGAAAAACGGTCGTTGCACTCCTTGCGAGCCTTTATGTCGTGGAGTGTGGTTATCAAGCTGCCATTATGGCACCCACAGAGGTATTGGTGGAACAACATTATCTCAATCTTCACCGATGGGTTGAACCTTTGGGAGTAAAAGTGGCTCTGCTGACAAGTAGCATTAAGGGATCAGAAAGGGAGGATCTTTATGATCGAATTCGGAGAGGAGATATTCAATTAGTGATTGGAACCCATGCTGTGATTCAAGAGGCGGTTGAATTTCAACGCTTAGGCCTCGCCATCATTGATGAACAACACAAATTCGGTGTGGTTCAAAGAGGGCTTTTAAAGAAGAAAGGTGAAAACCCTGATGTATTAGTGATGACGGCAACACCCATTCCGAGAACACTCGCCATGACCATCTACGGCGATCTGGATGTCTCTTTAATCGATGAGATGCCACCCGGTCGGATGCCTGTGGAGACCAAAGTCTTTCATGAATCTGCAAGGGGGAGGGTCTACCGAATCGTCGAAGAGGAGGTGAGGAAAGGCCGCCAAGCCTTTATCGTTTATCCTTTAGTGGAAGAGTCTGAAAAATTGGATCTCAAAGATGCGACCCGAATGGCAGAACATCTTCAAAAAGATATTTTTCCGGAGTTTCGAATTGGTCTTCTTCATGGTCGAATGAAAAGCGATGAGAAAGAGGCCATCATGATGGAGTTTAAGGAAGGAAAGATACAGATCTTGGTTGCCACGACAGTCATTGAGGTAGGAATTGATATTCCCAATGCTTCTGTCATGGTGGTAGAGCATGCAGAACGATTCGGCCTCTCTCAACTTCACCAATTGAGGGGAAGGATCGGCAGAGGCCGCTACCCCTCAAAGTGTATTCTATTGGCTCAATACCGGTCTTCTGAAGAGGCAAGGGTTCGCCTTCGAGCCATGGAAAGAACAAGTGATGGTTTTCAGATCGCTGAGGAGGATCTCAACCTGAGAGGTCCTGGAGAATTCTTTGGTATCCGACAATCGGGACTTCCAGATTTCAGGGTAGCCCACCTGGTTCGGGATACTCCCATTTTGATTGAGGCGAGAAAGGAGGCCTTTCAACTGATTCAAGAAGATCCTGAGCTGGCCCATCCCTCCCATGCGGCCCTGAAGAATAACTTGAGGAAGCGGTGGAGGGAAAGGTTGGAGTTGGCCAGTATTGGCTAAAATTGATTGAAAAGAGAGAGAAATTATGTTAACCCTGTAGAAAAAATTAATGTCAAATACCAAAGCTAATGGTTCGAAAAACTCACCATGATTTCATCCTTCAGCATACTCGAGACTTCATCCTGAGCCTGTCGAAGGATTAGATTTGAAAGGAAGTAAATATGGAATCATTTCATCCTGAGGGTTCGGGATTTCATCGGATGATGAGACTCCCTCCTTATATCTTTGGTATTGTCAATCAGTTGAAGATGGACGCAAGAAGAAGGGGAGAAGACATCATCGATTTGGGCATGGGAAACCCTGATCTGCCAACCCCAAAACATATTGTCAATAAATTGATCGAGGCTGTGAAAAATCCAAGAAACCATCGGTACTCTGCCTCAAAGGGAATTTATAAACTTCGTTTGGCGATCACCGACTGGTACCAAAGGCGCTTCGATGTTGAACTCGACCCCGAATCAGAAGTTGTTGTGACCATCGGTGCTAAAGAAGGTATTGGTCATCTCACTTTAGCAACCCTTGGCCCGGGAGATGTCGTTCTCGTTCCTGATCCAACCTATCCTATCCATACCTATTCCGTCGTGATTGCCGGAGGAGATCTTCGCTCAGTCCCTTTGGTGGGGGAGGAAGACTTCTTTCAACGGTTATTGATAGCAACCAAACAGAGTTGGCCACATCCAAAGATGCTGATCGTTAGTTTTCCTCACAATCCAACGACGAAAGTGGTCGACCTTGATTTCTTCGAAGACCTCGTAGCCTTTGCGAAAGACCACCAATTGATGATTGTCCATGACTTCGCTTATGGTGATGTGGTTTTCGATGGATATCGGGCACCCAGTTTCCTTCAAGTCAAAGGAGCAAAGGATGTAGGGGTTGAGTTTTTCTCCCTTTCCAAGAGTTATAACATGCCAGGGTGGCGAGTGGGGTTTGGGGTGGGCAATGCTGAGATGCTGGCCGCTCTGGCCAGACTGAAAAGTTATTTTGACTATGGAATATTTCAGCCTATTCAGATTGCTTCCATCATCGCTCTCAATGAAGATCAGAATTGCGTTCGGGAGACTGTAGAGGAATACCGGAAGAGACGGGATGCCCTCATCCATGGATTAAAAAGAGTGGGTTGGGAGATCGAGAAACCGAAAGGAACGATGTTCGTTTGGGCAGAGATCCCCCAACCTTTTCAAAAGGTGGGTTCGATTGAATTTACAAAATTATTATTGAGAGAAGGAAAGGTCGCTGTTGCTCCAGGAGTTGGTTTTGGTGAATATGGAGAAGGGTTTGTGAGATTCGCACTGGTGGAGAACGAAGCCCGTATCAAACAGGCAGTTAAAGGAATACAAAAAGTATTGAAGTGATGCTGAAAGCGGGAATACTGGAATGATGGAATGATGGGTTTATCAAAAGCTTTAAATACATTTGGCCATTATTCCAATTTTCCAACATTCCATTATTCCATGTGCATTGAGTAATTCTGCTGCCTCCATTCACCCGCATTCACCCGGGTAACAGAAAGGTTGGTAAGGGGACAATGGTATGAAAGAAATTAAGGTGGGTCTGATCGGTTTCGGGACGGTTGGCGCTGGTGTTGGAAAGATCCTCCAGAAAAATTCCAGGCTGATCGAGAAGCGCATGGGTGCAAAGATCATCTTAAAACGGGTGGCGGATATAGATATAAAAACAGATCGTGGAGTGAAGTTGAAGAGAGGGGTTCTCACACGAAGTGCGGCAGATGTGATCGAAGATCCTGAAATCGATATCGTCATGGAGTTGATAGGGGGTATTGAACCTGCAAAAACTTGTATTCTAAAAGCGATTCGGAATAAAAAACATATTATCACTGCAAACAAGGCCCTCCTTGCCCTTCACGGAGATGAGATCTTCAAAGAGGCCTATCGGTTTGGTGTTAATGTCAACTTCGAAGGCTCGGTTGGCGGTGGTATTCCTCTTATTCGATCGATCAAAGAGGGATTGGTCGCCAACCGCATCCAGTCGATCTTTGGAATTCTGAATGGAACATCGAACTATATTCTTTCTAAAATGACAGATGAAGGCAGGAATTTTAAAGAGGTCTTAAAAGAAGCTCAAGAGAAAGGATATGCGGAGGCAAATCCGACCTACGATATTGAGGGGTTCGATGCGGCCCACAAACTTGCTATTCTCATTCGGCTTGCCTTTGGGACACCTCTCCGATTTGAAGAGATCTTCATTGGGGGAATTTCCGAAATCACACCCCTCGATATTCAATTTGGTCAAGAATTTGGGTATCGAATCAAACTATTAGCCATTGCCAAAATGGATCAGGGAAAAATAGAGGCTCGGGTTCATCCTACTTTAATTCCCAAGAGACATCTCCTCTCCACAGTGGAAGGAGTATTTAATGCCATCTATATTAAGGGCGATGCGGTTGGGCCAACACTCTTCTATGGCCAAGGGGCAGGCCAAATGCCAACAGGAAGTGCAGTGATAAGTGATCTTGTGGAACTGGGGAGAAATCTTCTTATCCAGGCCACAGGACGTCGCGTTCCTCCCCTCTCTTTTCAAGAGTCTGCCATTGAAAAAATTTCTCTTAAAAAGATGGAAGACGTGGTGATGCCTTTCTATATGAGGTTCTCTGTACTGGATCGGCCTGGGGTGCTTTCAAAGATTTCGGGAATATTAGGGAAGAATGATATCAGCATCGCCTCAGTCATTCAGAAGGGAAGGAAGATTAAAGGGGCAGTGCCTGTTGTGATGATGACTCATGAAGCCAAAGAGAAGAATGTTCATCGAGCTTTGAAGGAGATAGATCAACTCGGTGTGATCTTAGGGAAGACGATTTTCATACGAGTTGAAAATGAATTGGAATAAGATTATTGCGGAATGCGGAATTAAATTCCGAAATCCGAATTCCGAAATCCGAAATGGAAAATGGGTAAGATGATGTGGCGGGGAGTGGTTCGAGAATACCGGGATTATTTACCTGTCAGAAGGGAAGATTGTATTATTTCCCTGTTGGAGGGGAATACCCCTCTCATCCGTTCTACTCGGATTGCGAAAGAGGTCATCTCCGGAATCGATCTCTATTTTAAGTATGAAGGGGTCAATCCCACGGGCTCATTCAAAGACCGGGGGATGACTGTGGCTGTCTCGATGGCTAAAGAGATGGGTTCTAAGGCGGTCATCTGTGCTTCAACGGGAAATACCTCTGCTTCGGCAGCGGCTTATGCAGCGAAAGCGGAAATGAAGGCCTATGTTCTCATTCCTGAAGGAAAGATCGCCCTCGGAAAATTGTCCCAAGCAATGGCTCATGGGGCTCAGGTGATCCAGATCGAAGGAAACTTCGATGAAGCCCTTCGCATCGTGATAGAAATTTCTGAGACAGAATCCATCACCTTAGTCAACTCCCTCAATCCCTATCGGATCGAAGGCCAGAAGACGGCTGCCTTTGAGATTATCGACCACTTAGGATTTGTGCCTACCTACCATTGCCTTCCCGTTGGTAATGCGGGAAATATCACCGCCTATTGGAAGGGATATAAAGAGTATTGGGAGAAGAACAGAGCGGATGTGCTTCCGAAGATGCTTGGATTCCAGGCAGAAGGGTCAGCACCCATCGTCAGAGGAAAGGTGGTTGAGCATCCTGAAACCATTGCCACGGCCATCCGAATTGGAAATCCTGCCAGCTGGAAGCAGGCAGAGGCTGCCCGAGACGAATCAGGAGGATTGATCGATATGGTGAGCGACGAGGAGATTATAGAGGCTTATCGGATGTTGGCAAGTCTGGAAGGAATCTTCTGTGAGCCTGCTTCTGCATCCTCTTTAGCAGGAGTGATCAAACTCCATCGCAAAGCTTTCTTTAAAAAGGGAGATGTTGTAGTGTTGACGATTACCGGACACGGTCTGAAGGATCCGGACATCGCCATTCGTGTCTCTCAAAAACCCATCTCCCTCCCACCCAACAAAGATGCGGTGTTGAAATGTCTCAACCTATAGCTCTTAGCCTATCGCCCCATCTTTTATGAAGACAGCTTTCATTTATACCGGTGCCTACCTCGATTATGATTATGGGCCAAATCATCCCCTCAAGATCACCCGACTCAAATTGACTTACGAACTGATCCATGACTATGGTCTCTTGGCTTTGCCTTCCGTTCAAACCATGATCACAAGAAGGGCGGAGGAAGACGATCTGGCCACTTTCCACAGCAGAGAATACCTGAGCATATTGAAACAGGCCAATGATGGCCATTTGCAAGGGAGTGCATATTCCTACGGACTGGGACCAGGAGATAACCCTATCTTCCCGGGTCTTCTTGATTGGTCCCTCTGGGTAACCGGAGCAACCCTGCAGGCAGTTGATTTTGTGGCGAAAGGCGAAGGAGAGATTGCTTTCAATATTGCTGGAGGACTTCACCACGCAATGAGATCGAAGGCCTCCGGATTCTGTTATGTCAACGATCCTGTCATCGGAATCTTGAAACTTTTGGATCAGGGCAAGAGAGTGGCTTATATCGATATCGATGCCCATCACGCCGATGGGGTCCAGAAGGCTTTCTATCAAACCGACCAGGTCCTGACCATCTCGCTGCACGAAACTGGATACACCCTCTTTCCAGGAACCGGCTTTGAGTATGAAATTGGGGAAGGGGAGGGGGAAGGATATGCTGTTAATCTTCCCTTTCCTCCCTATACGGATGACGAAGTCTACCTCTGGGCTTTCGAAGAAACCGTGCCTCCGCTCATCCACGCCTTCCGGCCTGATGTGGTGGTCACCCAATTAGGAGTGGATTCGTTTTATAATGATCTATTGACAAACCTTCACCTCTCCATGGTAGGTTTTGAGAAAATCGTCCGGCGGATCAAAGAGTTAGCCCCACGGTGGGTGGCATTGGGTGGAGGGGGATACGATGTTTCTAATGTTGCCCGGGCCTGGACATTGGCCTGGGCAGTGATGAACGGGATCGAATTGAGTGACGAACTTCCTAAGTCGTATCTGGAGAAAGCGGCAAGAGTTGGAGTCTATGAGAAAGAATTGAGAGGAGGACCGAAATCCTCTTCCGGCACACAGAGCAAAGAGATCAGAATCGAGGTAGAGCGAGTGGTCAATTACTTAAAGAAGACGGTCTTTCCAAGAGTAGGAGCATGATTCTTTTTGTTGTTCTTACCTATATGCATTTTTACACCTTAAGTGGTACCACAATTACTTTTTTCCCTCTTTTTGGTATTGACTTTTTCGTTATGTTTTAGTAATTTTCTAACAAAACAGAGGCCAGGCATTAATACCCTTCAACCCTTTAACCATACATAGGGTGTGAATATGGTCTGGAGGTGAATTGAGACCCATTTCAAAATAAGGAATGGGTTTTTTTGTTTTATGTGCGGAATAAGAGTTGAAAGGGTAGGGGAATTCAGCAGCAATTTATCGCTTCATAGCCTGAGGGGACACAGTAATATATACCCATGTAAGTACAAAGAGCCTAGGGAAGATACGGAGTCCATTGGACAATCTCAATTTGGAAGGAGGTGATATTGACAAAATTTGAATGTGGAGGGCCGTTTTGATCTTCGGCCACATGTGAAATAATCGCACCTCAGTGTAACTACACTATCAAATTTTGGAGCAAAGTTGCACCTCGGTGCAATTAGGAACGAGTTAGCCGTACTTTACGGGCAAGATTGGAGGAGATAATGAAAACTTTTCATATTATTTTCCTTGCAGTGATTGTGTTGCTATCGAGTTTATTAGTCGGTATCAATAACGGGTATGCTTTTGATAAGAAGAAATATTCAACAATACCGATTGAGGAAGCTAGAAAACTTGTAGAAGAAATTATTACTAACAGAAGGCTTCCTTCTTTTGGCTATTCTTGGAAGTTACCCGATTCTAATTTGTATACGCAAGGCGTAAGAATCAACGGGGGCGACTATATAATCTTTGTGTCAGCCAAAACAACTGCTATATCAGATGAAATTATTTTGTCATCAACAACGAGTCTTTCTAAGTTTATTCCAGAAATAGAAAAAATGCCTTTTAGTTTTAATGGGATACTATTCTCTACTTTTGATTTGGAAGTAATCAATAAACAGGTGTTTACAAGACCACAAGCTGGTGGTGATTGGGCTAAAATAGGAAATTTAATTAAAAAAGGGGGGTACGTATGGTATTTAGGTCAAGTGGGAATATTAGTTCGAGGCAGTGAAAATATGTTCTTAATTTGTTTTGGCAAACCCATGAAAAAATATTCCCCTGAAGTTACACACTTATTCGATTTATTTAGCACGAAAGACAGTACTGAAATTTATTTCAAAGTTGGGGGCGAAGTTATTCAATTGAAATAAGTGAAAAAAAACATCTTGCCCGTAATGGACGGCTAACATGGTGCAAAAGATATCGTCAAAAACCCTTCGGGCTTCTTTTGCACCAAGAACGTCACACGCTCATTGTGGGCAAAAGGAAACGGAAATTAACTGATTAAGAATACAGCCGTCCCATTTTTATTTTCCTTTTAATTTTCTTTGGGGGGTGCCATTATGAGTAGCAAAAACTGGATTACAGGCGTAATCATTGTCGTTGCCATGGCAGGCGCAGCACTCGGAGTCTATGGGCAGGAGGTCGTGCCGCGCGCGATGACAACCGAGGATATTATGAAGGAGTTAAAGAGCGTTCCTCCGATGAAGGGTGAGATACTGCACGACGGAAAGGTCGTTTGTGCGTTTGATAGCGAGAAGGCACAGTCGATGCCCGAGGGACCGTTATTCCCGCAGCCGGCCAAACGTGTGCAGACGGGCAAAAGCCCCAAACTCGTCATCAAGCTGTCTCGCGGTGACGACCCAAAACGGCTGTTATTGGTTAAGAGCGGCGCGATGGACAGCAAGATACAAATGACGCTCGCGTCTACACCTAAGGAGCCTTCACAATACACTGTAAGTTTCGACAAGCCTCTTGAGGCCGGCAATTACGAGTTCGCGATCATGGAGGGTCAGCTTGTCTTGTGGCTCCGTTGCGGGCTTACGGTAACGGAGTAGCACTCGCTCTATCGGACAGCACCTGCGGCTAAGTTCAAACGATGAATGTGAAATGGAATGGTTATATTTATAATGTTCACAACGGCGCATAACATGGCACAAAAGACATGCGTCCAAATCCTATCAGGCCTCTTTTGTGCCAAGAACGTTATATGCTCATTGTAGGCGGGAAAGGAGAAGAACCAATGTCAGAGCATTATTGTCATAACTGTTATAAATGGGTGTCTGTTCCAACAAGTACAAATTGTTGTCCGAATTGTGGCAAATATATTGCTGCAGTGGAAAACAAAAAGAACGGGGACCAAACCAACAAAGTAAACTCAACTACTTCAACTGGGCAAATGAGTACATATAGATGCAATAAATGTAACAAAGAATTTGAAGAAATTGGTATTCCACCTCAAATACAGATGTTAAGGATGTATAAAAGTGTTGTGAATATTGGATCTGAGGAAGTACCAGAAGAAGTAAAAAATGACCCTTTTCTATATCGTGCAATGTATTGTCCCTTTTGTAATAAAGCTTTTTGTCCACCTTGTTGCAATATGCAAAGTCAGATATGTCCTGAATGTGGAAAATCTGGTCTTATGCCAGGTTATCGTCCTCTACTAAATAAAATAAAAATAAATAAAAACTGTTTTATAGCAACTGCAGTCTATGGCGATCTATATCACCCATCAGTTCGTATATTACGTAATTACCGAGACACTACTTTATCTAAAAGCATTTTAGGTCGATTATTTATTCACCTGTATTATATTATTAGTCCTCATTTTATAGGATTCATTAAATGCAATCAATGGATAGGGAAAAATATTAAAAATATATTGGATAAGATCGTAAATGCAATAGCAAGCAAATGGTAATTTTAAAATGCCCGCAACGTCAGATAACACAACATTGGCGCTTCCGCCCTTCGGGAAACCCCGACTCTGTCGGGACTCCGCCAATCCAAAACGTTACGAAATTATGACCGCTTGTTAAAAATACTATTTATATGATATAGTTAAACCAAAGGAGGGGAAAAACATGTTAGGGGTGAAAAAAGAAGTTATCAAAATGATCCAATCTTTACCAGATGAAGTCACTATTGACGACATTATGGCGGAATTGTATTTTAAATTGCAAGTTGACGCCGGTCTGAAGGAACTCGACGAAGGTAAAGGTATCCCTCATAAAGAAG
>Ga0315285_10008736_pt1 | contig 10387 bp, 9 predicted proteins | sample YL17G09_36_MG_FD_203698 | JGI IMG/M metagenome (GOLD analysis project Ga0315285, IMG submission 203698) | Sediment microbial communities from Yellowstone Lake, YNP, Wyoming, USA - YL17G09_36 | ecosystem: Environmental > Aquatic > Freshwater > Lake > Sediment | place: USA: Wyoming | collected... | reverse complement strand
ATTTCTCTGGAGACAGGAGTGTTGATCTTCATGGCGTTCCTGAGGTAGTCGATTTCCTGTATGACGCCTACTCCCAGGAATTTTCTCTCGGTGTTGTACAGCCCGACAAACACTCCTTCTTCCTCCCCCTTCCTTGTCACAACGACTCTTTTCTTAGTGAATTCTTCAACTTTCTTTATGCGATCTCCATCAATCCAACGTCTTCTGCCAATGATTACCCAAAGTCGGTCACTGAACTCAGCAACACGTAGAGGTTTCATTCCCAAAAGGCCGTAAATCCTACTTGCCTGTCTGGCGCCCAAATGTGTCTTGCACAAACCGAAAAGTTGACTGCCTTCAACCTTGACCCACCCCAAGGAGAGCGACTGTACCTTCGCGCCCCTCAGGTATTTGATGTACCCCAACTCTCTCAGGTTCTTACGTTTTTCGGTGTCTCGTTGCCTGACAGTCTGAGGGGATTCAACCACGACTTTCTGAACGTCTCCAAGCGCGTTGCATATAGGGACCAATTCGTCCTTCTGCTGAATGCAGAAGACCATATGTGGTCCAAGCGCTCTCACAAGTTCAAGCTTGTAGCTCACAGCACATTCTCCTTCTATCCAGCCGTCAGTATTCACTATCATAAGGTCAGGGTTTCTAGCACATGTTTCCTTCTCCAGTGCAAGCAGTCCTTCGATGACCCCGCCCGTGACCCTGCTGGGTGACGTATCTCCGACGAAGATGGCGTTCTTTGCCTGAAGGTTGAACAGGTCAGTGATCGGTTTCGCAACCGGGCTGTACGCCACAGTGCAAGGAGGGCCAATGTCAGACTGACCCAAGTCTCCGTCAAGAATGACGACTTTACGTTTTTCTGTTAGCGCCTTGTTCGTTAGATACGTACAGAAGCTCGATTTCCCAGAGTCAACCGTTCCCAGCACCAGTGCAATGGCAGGTTTTGAGGTAATCCTCATGAGTTCCTCACAAGAGGCTGTCCATGATGGGGGAATCGTGTCTCCGTCCACTTCCTCGGCTGCGGCATCTTCTCCTAATGAAATGTCAAACGTAGCTGTTTCCCGCACTGCAAAAGGCAGTCTTTTTCCTTCACGTATGACTACTCTACCAGCAGTATTCATTGCAGCACCGAAGGTTTCTGCCTTCCCTGAGACCAGCATCACGGACGCTGGTCCGTCAACTAGCAGAGTCTTGTTCTTTTCAACGATTCGATTCACTTGCTTTCCTCCGTGGAAATTTCTGACCGCTCCTTCCGGCTATTTGTATGGCTGAAACGATATCTCTCAAGCCTCTTCTATGTTTCGCTTCGTTTGGACAACGACTTGTTCCGGCTTCACTTACGGTTTCTAACACCACATTTGGAGGTAAAGCTTTGTCCAAGATACGTAAAAGGTTTTCTTTGTGACTTGGCACCCCATCACCGACTTTCACTGAGATAGAAGCCAAGTGGACATTTTCGAGACCCTTGAGCAGACCTTCAATCTTGTTCAGCGTTTCCTTGAAGCTGAAACAGTTCGCGGTCTCGATAACCCTTCCATCTGCTAGCACTGCAACTCCAACTACGTTACCAGGGTCAACGCCCACTATGACTTTTTCGAAATGTTCTTTTCCGGCTGCGATCTGAGACGCCTCAGTGACTAACGATTCTACACTGTCGCCATCTTTGTAGGGTAGCAGCCTCTTGTGGCTGACCAATTGCATCTCATCCTGCGTTGTTATCACAACTTCTATCTCTACAGGGACTGGCTCGCCTGGAGTCAAACTTAGAAAGGGCAGATTCTTCCTTTTTAGCTCGTCGACAATCAGGTAGTAAGCCTTCCCCGAGACAGCCACAACGGCTATTTTTGCTTTCATGATGTTGTCCTGTGCACGCAGAATGTTCCAACGCAGAGCAAATTATTAACTTTGAGGCTTATATCTGTTGACGTGCATGAATGTGCTGAGAAGCATTCCTACAGGCTGCAGAACAGTGGATGATTACCTGAAAGGTGGAATATCCTCTGGCAACGTCACCCTAATATACGGTGAGGCCGAAACCGGCAAGACAACATTGCTGATGCAATGCGCTACAAACTGTTCAAAACAAGGCTACAAAACACTTTTTGCAGACTGCGATGGCACGTTCTCGGTTCGAAGGCTCGCCCAAATCACTCCTGACCGATTTGAGGAAATGGCCGAACTCATCGTGCTAGTGAGACCTACCAGTTTTCTGGAACAGACAGCGGTTATAGACCAGTTGACTGATTACATTGTGAAGAATGTTGGGTTGATAGTGTTTGACACGTTTACGTCGCTTTATCGCCTCAGGATCGCGGAATCCCCAGCAAAAACCTTCGAACTCAATCGCGAGTTAAACAGACAATTGGCAGTATTGGCGCAAACCGCAGTAACTCAGAAGATTGCGGTCCTGATTTCCAGTCAAGTGCATAGTGTCTTGAACGATGTTCCTGTGAGTGTAGAACCTGTGGCTACAAGGGTTCTGAAGTTCTGGGCAAACACGATTATGGCTCTGAAGCCCACCAGAGACTCGAAGGCAATCAGACTGGACTTCGAAAAGAACCCCTTCAAGCTGCCTCCCAAGTCCTTCGACCTGGGAATAGAAGAAGCGGGAATCTGCGAACGTTGAACTAGTTCAGGGGGTTGTACGAATGGAAATAGTGAAACTGGTTGCTGAAGCATTGAAGTTCATATTTCCCGCATATTGCGCAAATGCCATACCGGTTCTGGCCGGAGGTGGGCTTCCTATTGATCTCGGAAGAAAAATGCGTGACGGAAAACCTATCTTTGGCAAGAACAAGACTCTTAGGGGATTCTTCGCCGGTCTGGTCATAGGAACCCTCGTTGGACTGGTCGAGAGCATTGTTTTCAGCTATCCTGTGCCTTTCGGTCTCGTGACTACGCTCGGCGCATTGGTCGGAGATTTGGCTGGAGCTTTCTTGAAGAGAAGATTGAACATTCCCCCTGGAGGATTGTTTCCTGTCGTCGATCAACTTGACTTCATCGTCGGTGCCCTCGTGTTCTCACTGCCATCATTTCCTGGAATGCTGTCATGGGAGCTTGCAGTGCCAGTCCTGATCATAACTCCGCCCATTCATTTCTTGATGAACTATGCCGCCTACAAGTTGGGACTTAAGAAGAATCCTTGGTGAAATCAACGGCCAAGCTTTATCCTTATGGTTTGTTCCAAGAACATGTAGGCCAAAAACACAAAAACAAACCCTATCAAGAGCAGCATGTAAGCTTGTCGCGGTTTGTATACGTATCTCGAGCTTTGGTACACTGCTATCATGCCGATTATGCCGAGAGTATAGACGGTCATAGCAACGATGCTGTCACCGATGAACTGCTCGGTAAGTTGTGGGTAGAGAATCAGAAAACGTCCACCATAATATACGGCAGGTAACGGCTTCATTATGAGATCATACAGGCCTCCTCCGAAAAGGAAAACTGCGATGGAGACGGAAATGACTGAAATAACAAGGCTTGATGGTTTTGCAGTAGTTATTGCACGATAAAGCTTGTTCAGTGAAAAGGACAGTGATAAGATGCCTCTCTTAACCGAGCTTGACATAGTTTTTGTCTCCTTTTTTTGCCAGGTATTCGGCCACTTCTTTGGCCCATTCTCCTGTTAATGAATTCTTGGCAATCTCACTTAAATACTCTTTCCAAGAGGCTCCGAGTGCTTTCTTCCAGACATGATAGTTTTTGACGACCTTTTCATATGCTTTGGCATGCAGTCTGCAGTACCCGAGTCTTTCAGCCTGTCTAGGACATACCTTGCATTCCAACTTGCTTTCTCCTCTTTTTCGCCGCGCATTCTGGGTTGAAGCACAGTGTCCATGTGCGCTTTCCTCTGGCGCGGACTTCAACCGTAGGCCATTCGCAACACTTACAGCATTTGCCAGTCACACTGACGTGGCTTGTTTGTGGAAGTGCAAAAGAAGTACTGCATTGCCCTTTGAAGTAGTTGCTGCATCCGATGAACTGTTTACCAGTCTTCTTGGAACGCAGAATAATGAGCTTACCTGTCTTACACACAGGGCAGGAACCCACGATTCTTTCCTCAAGTCTTGCTTTTGCTATTGCAGTACTCAGCCTTTTGCCGACGCTTTCCTCGTTTGTTTTGAGCTGGTCCAGAGCTGGTTTGAGGATGTTCACAACATCTTCGAGAACCTTTTCTCTTGTTTCGCTGCCGGTCTGAATCCTTCCCATCCTTTCCTCAAGTTCTCTTGTGAGCTCAACTGAAACGATTGCTGGGCAATAGTTCTTCAAGGTGTCAAGAACTTCGAAGCCAAGGTCGGTCATCTCGATTCTCTCGTTCTTCGTATACTTTCGGTCGTAGAGTATTTGCAGGATGTCCGCCCTTGTTGATTTTGTTCCGATCCTGACTTCTTCCATTTTTCTCAGCAGACTACCCGGATTGTATCGGCTTGGTGGTTGGGTGAATTTGTCTGACAATAGGACTTCTCTCACCTTGACCTTTTCTCCTTCCTGCAGAGAAGGAAGCAGAACTTCTTCTGTGCGGACGTATGGTTCGTAGAATTTCTGCCAACCCCCTGTGAGGATTCGTCTTCCAGTCAGGGTAAACAAGTGACTGACCACCTTTATGTATGCTTTCATAGCCTGAATGACTGCCGAAGAACTGAAAGTCGCCATGAAACGTCGGACCACAAGGTCCAAGACTTTCTCTTCAGGCATTGTCAAGGAACGTTCGGGCATGCTGCCTGTGGGGTAGATAGCGGGGTGAGCAGGATCGTCCTTCGCTCCTTCTCTGGGTTTTAGGTTCGTCAGCTCGAAGAGTTGTGCGGTCAAACTCCTGTAACTTTGAAAGTGGTTCAGATTTCGAAGAATTGCCCGATAATCTATTGTGGGCGGAAGCTTCTGGCTGCTTGTTCTAGGATAAGAAATCAAGGCGTCTAGGTACAGACGCTGGGCTATGCCCAATGTACGCTTCGGCGTGTATCCAAATACTCGGTAAGCTTCATTCTGCAAAGTGCCCAAGTCAAATGGAAACGGCGGGAACTGCAAATGCTGAGCAGTTACGACCTTCTCAACCTGACCGGTCTTTTGAAGACATTCATGGAGTAGTTTTTCGGCCTCTGTCTTAGTTGCGATTGTCTTTTCGTACAATGCTTCACATATTTGAATACCTATCTCGAGCTGAGCTCTCATTTCCCAGTAGGGTGTAGGGACAAAGCATCTGATCGACGCTTCTCTTGCCCCGAGAAACATTAGTACTGGCCCTTGCACTCTTCCTGTGCTCAGCATCTCATATCTTCCGTTCACGTTCTTGGCTGAGATCGTTAAGGCTCTGGAGAAGTTTATGCCGTAGAGCCAATCAACTTCGTGCCTTGTTATTCCCGCTTCAACTTGGGCAAAATCGAGGTTTGGCAACAGCTGAGTGTACGATTTCTCAAGTTCTTCTTCAGTGAGCGTGGAGTACTTCATCCTTTTTGCCAGTTTCTCTTTGTTTCCACACGCGAATTTCGCTATCAAGTATCCAATTATACTTCCTTCAAGGTCGTAGTCACACGCGTCTACGAAGGAGTCAGCGTCTTCTGCTAGCTTCGAGATGGAGTTAAGCCAAGTACGAATTCGGCCAGCACCTCTTTCAGCCACAAACCGGGGTACCCATCTGAAGGCAAATGTGGGGTAGAAATCCCTCCAGCTCCTTTCTCCAGCTACCGTGTACAAGTGACCTAAGGCAGGAACCACGACTATTTTGCGATCACGTTCAGCCACATAATATGGTACACCGTTGAGGAGCATCTTGGTGGCTTTGTGCCTTTTGTCCAGAGCCAGAGCTATTCTTCGAGCAGCATCTGGCTTTTCTGTAATTACCAGCGTGTACTTTTGCATAGACAGACCCACGTATCGACTAGTCACTATTTGAGTCTTGCTTGCGCCGTAAGATTCGCACTTTACAGTCTTTCGTTGGACAAACCTATCTGCTCTCTGCAAAACTCATACACGATCGACCATCATTCTCTTTCCTACAGATGAATGGTAGCGCAACTAGTCTTGCACAGAAGAGAAGTACCTAGCAACCGATAAATAGGTCAAACGCTTAGGTGAGTCGTTGACAGGCCAGGTGTAAGGGATATGCCTCAGTATGTTACTTGCCAAGGATGCGGCCACATTTTGTATGATGGTCCTGAACTCAGGCCCCCAGACGAGATTATACACGAGCATGACGGAAAATGCCCGAAATGCGGAAAAAAACTTTCCTTCGTGCCTATAGACGTTAACGTAAAGCCAACAAAATGACTGTGAATGCTGAGGTAGAAACATGGTTGAGAAGAACCGTCGAACCCAGCTCTACGAAGTGCACCGTAAAACCGCGAAATTGACAGACTTCGCCGGGTTCGAAATGCCTCTCTACTACAAAGACATAAGTCCTGAGCATTTAGCGGTACGCAACAGTGTCGGCGTCTTTGACATCAGCCACATGGGAAGAGTGATAGTGACTGGTGTTGAATCTGAACAGTTTTTGAACTACGTTATCACCAACGACGTCTCGACGTTGCAGCCCAACGCGGCACAATATTCGGTCATGTGTAACGAAAATGGCGGCATAATAGACGATTTTGTAGTCTATCGGATGGAGCAAGAGAATTTCCTGGTAGTTTTCAACGCTGGCAATCGTGAAAAAGACTACAACTGGTTTGTCAAGCATTCGAGGAATTTCAGGGTTAAGGTTGAAGAAGTCTCTGATGATGTTGCCATGTTTGCAGTGCAAGGTCCGAACGCTGCGAGAACGTTGCAGCAACTCTGCACCGAAGACCTGAGCTTAATAGGCAGGTTCAAATGTGGAAGGGCACATTTGGCTGACGTTGAAGTCTTCCTTGCGCGTACAGGTTACACTGGTGAAGACGGCTTTGAAGTATTCATCTGGAATGCGCCGCTGACAAAGCCGGACAACGCAGTGAGACTGTGGAACACCATTCTTGAAAAGGGTAAGAAGTTGGGAATAGAACCGTGCGGTCTTGGAGCCAGAGATACGCTCAGGTTGGAGGCAGGCTTGTGCCTATACGGGAATGACATTGACGAAAATACGACTCCGTTGGAGGCAGCATTGGGTTTCGTTGTGAAACTTCAGAAAGAGAAGTTCATAGGAAAAGAGGCGCTGGCAAAACAGAAGAGTGAAGGACCGAAACGCAGACGGGTTGGCATAAGAATGTTAGACTCAGGAATCCCCCGTCCAGGCTTTGAAATACTTGCAGAAAGCGGCGAAAACATCGGTCAGTTGACCAGTGGAACATTTTCACCTTTGCTGAAAAGCGGCGTCGGAATGGGCTATGTCAACATCGCAGAAGCTCACGAAGGAAAAACTGTCATGGTCAAAATGCGAGACAGAATGACGAAAGGACAAATAGCAGCTTTTCCGCTCTATGACGCAGAAAAGTATGGTCTCAAGCGAAAAATGCCGTGTGTTTGGTAACCCCCAGCTTCTTGCCGTTCCCTATTTGCTTCTTTTGGAAAAGTATATAACTGCGCCTCATTTCACGTACAGCATCTCGGATTATCCCTTAACCGCAAGGGAAATAAAACACCTTAATGAACTCTGTAGGAGAGATGAAATATTATATGAAGTTACCCAGCGTGCTATCTGGAAGCAACCTAGGGAAGCTTCGCTTGAAAGCAAATCACAGCTCGATAATGGTTTTTTCGGCACTGCTTCTGATAGTCTTAGTAGCGTTCACTATACGCATTCTCCCAATACGCTGGGAAATACAGCCAGGACAACTACAGTTCCATCTTTCGGAGTTTGACCCCTATTACCAGTATGCCCTTACAAACTACATGGTTAAGAACGGTTTGTTCTCCCCGTATTATCCAACTCAATGGGTTGACACACAACGTTGGTACCCCGAAGGCATCAACATGGGGGCATCTTTGTCGTCATTACCAATGACTGCGGCTTTGGCCTACGATATCGTGTCGCTTCTAGGGATAAACATTGATTTGGTGAGTTTCTGCTCGCTTATTCCTACGATCCTTGGCACACTATCTGTGGTAGTTCTTTACTTTTTAGGAAAAGACATCGGAGGAAAAGCCGTGGGACTGCTCGCCGCGTTGTTTCTCGCATTGAGCCCTGCCGTGATTCAGAGAAACTCCTTGGGTTTTTTTGACACTGAGACAGTCGGCGTCTTTTCTTTGCTGCTGTTCAGTCTTCTGTTTCTCAGAGCTATGGATGAAGAGAGAACTATGGGTTCAGTGGTGAAATACTCGCTTGGCGCCGCTGCTGCCCTCGCATACTTTGTCATGGGGTGGGGTGCAGCTTATTATTTGATAGACATGACGGTTCTGTTCGTTTTCGCAATGATTTTGCTGAGAAGAACAACAAGACGGACGTTTCTGGCTTTTAGTCTGACCTTCGGGTTGGGCTTGCTGATTTCGATAAACAATCCTTACATCTCTGAGAGGTATCTGACAAGCTACGCCGTTTTGCCGGTTGCAGGCATGTTTGTGCTGCTATGCCTAGCTGAGATCATCCGAAATTTGACGTCGGCAAGATCGAAGGTTCTCTTCGCCGTTGCCTTTCCCACTGCCTTAGCCGCCAGTTTCGTTGCACTCGCGTCATTAGGATACATAAGTGACATCGCTGGAAAGTTCATCACGGTTTTCAACCCGCTCTTAAGAGAAAGCAACCCACTTGTCGCGTCCGTGGCTGAACACAGAATCTCCGCTTGGGGTTCAATCTACTACGACCTGGGAATAGCGATCCTCTTCTCTGTGGTCGGCCTATTCTTCGTGGCCAGAAACCTCACAACAAGGAACCTGTTCATGCTAGTCTTCGGTTTGACATCACTCTACTTCGCGGCATCAATGGTGCGGTTGCTAGTAATCTTCGGCCTTGCCTTCAGCATTCTCGCAGCGGTCGGAGTAATAGGCATGCTCAAACCGTTCATGACTCTGCTCAGAGAGCCACCAAAAATCCTCACAAAGAAAAGGTTTGGACTTGAACGCGTTGGAAGAGAGTTCAGCGGAACCGCTGTCTTTCTCATATTCTTGATCCTGATGACCAACCTCTCATTCTCACCGCAGTCAGGCGGGGTTCCCAACGTTTACAGACAGACTTACTCTCCAGTGACAATATCTGCAGGCAGTCTTCCAGTAGTTCCTAATGTACAGGTCACCGAATGGATAAAAATGCTGTCGTATGTGAACTCTTTCCCTGACTCGTCATCAACTGTCGTATCGGCCTGGTGGGACTACGGTTACTGGCTGGCTATTATGGGCAATGTCACGTCGCTGTGTGATAACGCCACAAACAATGGGACAGCGATTGAAAATGTGGGCTACACGTTCATGGCTAATGAAACACAATCGGTTAAAATGCTGAAGCTGTACAATGCAAAGTACATACTCGTATTCACCGTTGTGGCCATGACCACACCGTCAGGAAGCACGAGTACCTATGGAATTCCAGCGGGTTATGGTGACGAAGGAAAATGGACATGGATGGCCAGGATCTCCGGTGGTGCCAGTCAAGACCGTAAGGATCAATGGGCTGATTGGGACTGGAATAATGAAAGCGTGTTTGGACAGTTCAACAGCAACAGTAGTCAGTGGGAATGGAACGATCGAGGGTTGAATACGACTGTCTACAAGTTGATGAGTTGGGGCAGGAACAAGTGGTGTAACACCCACGGCATCGTTGACCCTTACGCAGTCAACGTCACTGAGCCGGTCCGCTTCAAGGAAGAATACTTCGCAGGACTAGACCTCACGCCGGATGAAGCAAATGCAAAATATGGCGGATTGATTCCTCTGGTTCTTCTCTACAAGATCGACTACTCGGGCACGTGAAGGAAAAAAGTTTGTTCCCTAAAGTCCCAGACCAGCACAAACCAAACAAGCCATTGATTCCGAATGGTCTAGGCGTAATCTACGTTCTCGTTAGTGTTGTCTACATTTTTCTAATCTATTTTCTTGAAAAATCCTTTGACATCGTGAGAGTCCCAAACGGCGTTTCTCCTTCTCTGACCTTGGCCGTGAGCATTCTCTTCGGCGGCTTCCTTGGACTGTTGGATGATTGGATAGACCTCAAATGGCGCCTCAAGGCGTTTCTTCCACTAATTGCGGCGATTCCGCTCGTTTCTTTCGCTTACATTTCTGGCGGTGCACGCACAATGATAGCTCTCCCGTTTTTAGGAACCGTAGACTTTGGCATCTCTTTCTATTGCTTCATAATAATACCGATTCTGGTCACGATAATCACCAACACGGTAAACATGCTCGGAGGACTAAATGGTCTAGAGACAGTATGCCCAGCAATCATCATGATGGGACTAATGACCGTTTCCGGGTCTAACGCGATCCTGCTCATCTGTCCGATGATCACTTGGCTAACACTTACCTTCTTCAACTTCAGAGGAAAAATCTTTGTTGG
>Ga0315285_10008735_pt1 | contig 10387 bp, 10 predicted proteins | sample YL17G09_36_MG_FD_203698 | JGI IMG/M metagenome (GOLD analysis project Ga0315285, IMG submission 203698) | Sediment microbial communities from Yellowstone Lake, YNP, Wyoming, USA - YL17G09_36 | ecosystem: Environmental > Aquatic > Freshwater > Lake > Sediment | place: USA: Wyoming | collected... | reverse complement strand
TCGGGCATGAAGTAATCGCCCTTCTGGAACAGGTCGCCGACCTCGTCCATGGCCGGGATCATGGCCTCCTTCATCATCGCCTCCGGCGACTTGCCCGCCTTCAGAAGCTCCTCCACCCGCGCCACCGTTCCCTCACCCTCGCCCGCCTTGACCAACTCTCTCAAACGATCCATATCCATCCTCCTTTATCCACTCTCTCCAAATAACCAGTAACCGGGCCGGTAGCTAACCCCGGTACATTTTATTGAACAGCTTATGCGCGGCGACCACCGCGTCCCGCATCAGGTCTTCAGCTTTGGCGGTGCGACGCTCCGCCAAATACCCGAGAAGTTCCTTGGTGTCGAGCTTGCCGGCGGCCTGCTCACAGGCCTCCCAGCTCAGGATGCTTCGCACCACCCGGTCGATGCCCGCTTCCTCGTCATCATAGGCGCGCACCTGCAGGTCGTGGCCTTTCCAGCGGCGGTATCCGGCCTCCCGCAGGAGACCGGCGATGGCGATATTCATCCCGTTGATGCGCGCGCCGTGATCGATATCGTATTTTCCCGGCCCGCCCAGAATGATCCCGTCATTGTAGCCCTGGCTGTTGATGTGCATGTGAAACAGGCGCCCGTTGTCGAGCTCTTCCACGGTGTCGTAGACATGGTCCAGCCCGATCATCTCCGAGTGGCCGAACTCCTTGTTCACGCCTTTCCTGGCGGGGTCGATCCCGTATTGCCGTTCTAGCCGGTTCCACAGGACGATCGCGCTGGCCACCGTGGGAATCAGCATGGCGGGATGGCCCTCGTTGGGTTTGGGCTCGAGGCAGAGGAAAAGTTTCCCGCCCCGGTCCTGCTCGTGACGGGCTAATTTCGCCACGCTTTCCTTGAGATTCCGGTACATCCGGGCCACGCCGACCGAAGCCAGGTCGTAGCCGAACGAGCCGTTCCAGATCACGAAGGCCGGCGCCAGCTCCGGGTCGGGGTGCCACGATTTCCGCAGCGGACCGTAGGCGAGATCGACGGTCCTCAGCCCGAACTTCTCGGCGGCGGCGCGCTCCCGGGGGTCGAGGGAGGCGATGCCGCCGTAGGCGAAACGGCTGTGCGCGCCCGGCGTGATCATGGCGAGATGGATCCGCGCTTCGCCCAGCGCCTCGGCGAGAGCGGGGGCGGTCCCCTCGTCGACTTCGGTGTCGTAATGCACCTCGAAACCAAGCTGGATGTGGTCGGGAAGACGGGGCGCGATCTGCTTCTTGATCAGGCCGATCACGCCGGCGGTGGTCAGTTTTTTCCCGTCCCACGCCGGCCGCGAGTCGCCGGGAACGAAGCCGCCCTTGCCCGCGTGAAAGGTCCAGCGGCAAATGCTGTGGTACGATTTTGGTCCGGCCATGTCAGCGCCTTTCTTTTAGCTGTTTTTCGAGAGTCTGTTTCCACAACCGGTAAGCTTCGATGTACGCCCGCTTATTCCTCGTGTCCGGATCGATGGTTTGAACCGCCTGCAATCCGGAAAACGCCTCCCGGACGCCGCGATAGATCCCGGCGCCGATTCCCGCCCCCCGCGCCGCGCCCTGGGAACCGTCGGTGTTGTAGAGCTCCAGGCGGGCGTCCGCCACGGTCGCGAAGGTCCGGCCGAAGACCGGGCTGCGGAACATGTTGTCGTGCCCCGCGCGCACCGCGGCGGTTTTGATGCCCAGGCCGCGTATGATTTCCACGCCGTAGATCAGGGCGAAGACCACCCCTTCCTGGGCCGCGCGCAGGAGATGGTCGCGGGAATGGATGTTGAAGTTGAGGTGATGGATCGAGGCGCCGAGGTCGCGGTTTTCCAGGGTGCGTTCCGCGCCGTTGCCGTAGGGCAGGACGACCAGCCCCCCCGAGCCCACCGGGACCCGTCCGGCCGCCCGGTCCATGGCCGCGTAGCTCATCCCGCCGGCGCCGGCCGCCGCGAAGTTATGCCGGAGCCAGCGGTAGAGGATGCCGGAGCCGTTGACGCAGAGGAGCGTGCCGTAGCGGGGCGCCCGGGCGGAGTGATTGACATGCACGAAAGTGTTCACCCGCGAGAGCGGGTCATGATTCGGCTGGTCTCCGACGCCGTAGACCACCGCCGAGGTGCCGGCGGTCGTGGCGATCTCGCCGGGCTCGAGCACGCGGAGGGAAAAGGCGTTGTTGGGCTGGTCGCCGGAACGGTAGGCGATCTGGACGCCCCTCGGCAGCCCCAGTTCCTTCGCCGCCGCGGCGGTCAGCTCCCCCTGGAATGAAAAGGCCGGCCTGGCCTCGGCGATCAGGCCGGGATCGATCCCGAAGTGTGCGAGCACCAGGTCGGCCAGCGCCGCTTTCCGGTAGTCCCACATGATCCCCTCGGAAAGGCCCGACACGGTGGTGAGCATCTCGCCGCTCATGCGCATGGCGACGTAATCTCCCGGCAGCATCACCTTGTGGATTTTCGCGTAGACGCGCGGCTCGTTTTCCTTCACCCATTTGAGCTTGGCGGCGGTGAAATTGCCGGGCGAGTTAAGCAGGCGCGAGAGGCATTTTCTTTTCCCGATCTCTTTCCAGGCCCGGTTCCCGATCTCGACGGCCCGGCTGTCACACCAGATGATGGAGGGCCGGAGCGCCCGGCCGTTTTTATCGACGATCACCAGGCCGTGCATCTGGTAGGAGATGCCGATGGCTTTCACCTCGCGGAGCTCCCGGGCCTTGCGCGCGCGGATTTCCGCGGTGGCCGCCTTGACGTGCTTCCACCAGAGTTCGGGAGCCTGCTCCGCCCAGCCGGGCCGGACCGCCAGGATCGGCATTTCGGCGGCCGGGGAAGTCGCGGAGACAACCGCGCGGCCGGACCCGGCCTCGAGAAGCGTGGCTTTGACCGAGGAACTGCCGATATCGTATCCCAGCAGGTGCGTCATTTCGATTACCTTGAAGGCATCGAGTATATTACGGCCCGGGTTTTAAATCCATCCCTGGCGCTGGGTATGCCAAAAATATTTCGGTGGAATTCTCTATAAAAGCGATTTGTGTTTGAAAAAAAGGCCCTGATCACGAGCCTCTTTTTTTACCAGTAGAAAGGGTAGGGGTCAATAAAAACCGCTGGTCCGGCCCGATCGCCAGAATCCAGGCATAAGAAATTCCGAGCAGTTTTTTGGATTGATTAATAAGGGAGAATGAAGTCAGGCGGCACCCCGCCACGTTTAGGTCTATCTCTTTGAAAAGAAATACTTCAACCCAAGTTTTTCCGAAGACGAGTCGAGTTTCTGGTCTAGGGTCCAGACCGGAACTCCGCTCAAGGACGCTGAAGCTAATAAATGCATATCCACGTACCCAAGCCCTCTTCCCATTAAATTTTTATTTTCGATGAAGTGCATTACTTCGTCATGTTCCGCTACGGTCGCCGCTGGCAGAGATTTTAAAAGCGAAAGAATCAGTGACCTGTTCTTGAGGTTTCCGCAGGCCAGTTCCCCGATTATGAACGGGTGGCAGACGGCCTGCCCCTTGTTGAGAAGCTCTTCCAGGCCGACGTTTCCTTCCCGCAGGTGAGCCACCCATACCGAGGTGTCAACCAGGACCATTTTTTTTCTCTCCCGCGCGCCGACGGGGCGGCAGGACCAGTTTCTTCTCCGTCCCGCCCAGCCGGGCCAGGCGTTTGCCGTTTTCCCTGGCGATCAGGGACTCGAGGCCGAGCCGGACCAGAGAAGTCTTTTCCCGGATACCGGTCAACTTCGCGGCCGCCTCGATCAGTTTCTCGTCAACGTTGATAGTGGTTCTCATCTGTCTGCCCTCCATTGATATACATATTTATATGCATAAATATGCATCATTAAGCCATATTGGTCAAATAGTCACCAAACCTTTGCTGGTGCAGAATACGAGTTTCTTTTTGCCTGGATCCCCGCTCCCCGATTAAGTCACTCGAGGACAAGCTTTGCGGGGATGACGACCTTTTCCTGGATTCGAGAATATTAAGGAAGAATGGAGGCGGCACCCGGCTTAAGTTAGTCTTAAAAGATAAAAGCTAGGTTACTTCAATATCTCCTCAAGCTCTTTGATATTTTCGTTTTTTAGAGTCCCCAGGACCTTTTTTCTCCAGGAAAGGGGCATGTCCTGAAACTTTTCCTTTATCTCTTCGCTTTTGCCTGATTCGATGAGGGCAGTGAGAACCAGGATTGACTCCCCAATCTCTTTTTCGGTTTTTGCTTTGCTTTTTCTTCTCTTTGCGATTATGAGTTTATGCAAACCGAAAGCGGCGGGATGGGGGACATTAATCCTTAAATTTCCCGATTTGATTGTAATCGTATTTCTGAGAAGGTAATCCAGAAACCTCAAGGGCTGAGCATTTACTCCGAGGTGGGATAGCGGGTAAGGTTTGTCAGTGCCTTTCCCTCGTTCCGGCACCAGGAATTCAACCATCATTTCGGGATGTTCCAATCTTATATATCCGTTCGCCGAAAAGGTAGGAATGAAGCCGTCCCTCTTCAGGAGCTCTCCGAGATCAACCTTTTTTCTTGTTTTTGGGGTACGGGAAATAAGGAAATCAATATCTCTTGTGCGGATCGTAGGTTGAAAAACATTCGCAGAAAAGTATTCACGGTAAAAATAAAGGCACCAGCTTCCCACCAGTACGAGATCTTCCAGGATTCCGGCGTCCTGAAAGCGTTTCAGCACTTCATTAAGCAGAGCGTATTTCTTTTGCATCAAGGGCCTTCCGCAGAAAAGATATTTGCTTCTTTACCAAAGAAAGCTGCTCCCGGTATTTCTTCCTCATTTTTTTTGCTTCCTCATGTTTTTTAATTTCTTCCGGGGAGATTTTGCCCAAGTAGTGGAATCGGATCCGCTCTTTTTCCCTTCTCATCAGATAAAAATAGGAATGGCCCTTAATTTTCTTTTTTACCAGGGCGCCCTGCGGCAAAGCCTTCAGGGCTTTCCGGAAGGCAGCTTCCTGCCGGAGGGAATTCCCCAGTTCTTCCTCTAAAACGCCCTTGATGACTTTCATGTTGATCGGAGGTTAGTTACCATACAAAAACAAATATACCTTACTTTGTAAGGTAACCAAAGTCAATAGTTTCCTTACCATACATTTATATCGATATTATTTGGTGTATGGTAACTCATCCGTGTCGTTCCTGCCAAGACAAGAGGTTCGGGCCTGGAAGACAGGGCAAAAAAGGAGATCTGGCCTGATCGTGAAATTATGGGATTAGAAAAGAAAGGAGGCGGCACCCCCTCCTACGCCAATCCTACTACGCCAAGGCTTCGTAAGGATATAGCTTCGGAGGGCAGGCCCCTCCCCCCTTCACCGGAGAATTCTATTCCCCGAAAAAGCTGATAGTCCGGGACTACAAGATCTGGCCCGATGGGTGAGGGGAGGGTAGGGTGCGGGTTGTCCCAGCCAGGACAGCTCGCACCCTGGATCTTTTCCCAGGATTCCCGGCTTCTATTTGATCTTGCAGATCAGGCCGCCAAGATCGATTACCATATCATTGCTTTCCGGAACTGTGATGGTTAATCCGCAATCCTTGTCCTCGAAAGTAATGTTCAGCAGATATTGACCCGGTTTTATATCCTCGAGATAAAATTCCCCGCCTTTACCGATGACCGATTCGACCGTTTGGTTGTCAATGGTCATCGTGAGACTGGCGTAGTCCGTGGTCAGCTTCCTGCCGTTTTCCAGCAGAAATATATGGCCGGTAACGTCCTGGAACTTTTTAACATCAAAGTTAACTATCCCCCCTCCCCGATACGGAGGGGAGATGTACATCTCCGTTCCCCCGATCCGGTAAATCATAGGGATATCATTGTCCTGAATGGAAATTTTGTTGTCGTTATACGAGAGTAGCTCCGGCACGATCAGCTCGCCTTTGCGGTCCGTTTTTCCGGATTCCTGGGAATTCAGCCCGACCGTGACGTTCTTCAGGTTTGCCACCTTGACCAGGGTGAAGCTGTCCGTCACCGGCCGGGTCAGGAAAAAAGACCGGTCGATAAAAACCGCCCCTCCGGATAAGGCCAGATCGTAGCTGTTCCGGCCGGCGAAATTGCGGTATGCGGCCGAGTAAATTCCGTAACGGCCCCGGTAATCGATCTCGGCGTTTCCGTCGGTTCTTCCGCTCCAGTCATTATTTGCGTTTTCCGCGAACAAACGATAGCCGATCCCCTCCCCCAGGGGAGGACTTTTTTGCAGGTACAGGGTTTCCCGGAAATTCTCGTTCTGCTTGTCGGTATCCCGCTGGTAGCTCAAGCTTCCCGAGTGGTTTTTTCCCAGGATGAAATTTACCCCGGCGAAGATCTCGTTGGTGGTATTGCCCGCCTGCCGCAGAACCGTCTCCCGGAGGAGGAGGCTCAAGTCCCGGAAAAGATTCCGGTTAAGGTAAAGCGTCAAATCCAGCGCATAGGGGTATTCGTATTTCTCAATGAGGGAAGCATTGGCCGACAAAGACCCGATGATTTTTTGATAATAACTCAGGCCCAGAAGCGACTCGAATCTTTCTGTTCCTCTCGCGGGTTCCCAAGAGAGATTGTGGTACTCCCGGCTGAGATATTTGAATGACATTTTTCCGCCGAATCTGTTGTCGGTGAAAAAATAATCAATCGAACCGCCCCAGCCCGCCCGGCTGTCCGCGTAACTCGCGGCCGCCGAGGCCTCGATCACACCGGCTTTTCCGATTAGAAACGAAGCCGAAGGGCCGACATTAAAAAAATCTTTATCGGCTTCCCCTCTGGCCCCGAGCGTAAAAATCTTGCTGAGGCCGTACTTATGATAGAAGAGCAAGACCGGGATTCCGTAATCGAAATTATTCTCCATGTATTTTTCCCGGATGAATCCCAGCCCGTAACTGTAATCATGAAGTCCCGGCTTCAGGATGCCCGCGGTGAAGAAGAAGGGATATTTTATCCTCTCCTCCCTGCCGAATTCGTCTTTTATCACCACCTCCACATCCTGCAGGCCGGTGGCGAGGGGAAGATTTAAAAAATCAAATTCCCCGGAAGAAAATCTCTCCCTCTTTATCAGGATGCCGTTGACATACAGGTCAACCTCGGAAGGGGCCTGGAGGTACCCGGAAAATCCCATGCTGGGGTAGCTGATAAAATACGGATCGAAAGAAAATTGCCTCGTGATGCCGATGCCCCCGATATTCCCGGCGCCTCCCAGATGTCCTCCCGAGGAAGCGATTAAATCTCCCGCCGTGACCCTGAACATCGCTTTCCGGTCGTCCCGGGAGATATTGGTCATCAGCCTCACGAATTTTTCCTCGGATTCGCTCTTGTGGTAGGAAAAGTTGGAATAGGCCAGGCAGCCCCCCAGCCTTATTCCCGTTTCAAAGGGGAAATTCAGTGACTGGAATTTAACATGTTCCCCGGCACTGTAGCTAAGGGCGTAGTTAAGAAAGGCGCTGTTATATTCAGGAAACAGGACCGGATATTGCCTTTTGTGGGCAATATCGACCACCTGCGGGGTCAGCAGTTTGGGATCGGCGGTAATGTAGACCGAAAGCTTGGTTTCGTCCGTTTTGAAACTTACGGCCGGGGTCAGGGCTTGGAGCGAGATATACTTTTCCCCCTCCATCGTTACCGCCTCCGGAAGATTCTTAAAACCGAGATTCTGGAAGTCACTCTGATTTATCAGAACATCCCGCCCGGAGATCAAAACAATAAATTCACCTTTTTTCTCCCGGTTAAGGTAAACCTCCCGCACCTCTTTGTTCTTTCCGGAGGAGGGATTTCCCCTCTGGTCGGACCGGGCGATCGCCCCCGGCGGGGGAGGATCAAATGCTGTATTATCTGCGGCGAAGGTTGTTTTCGGACAGAAGAAGAGACTGATTACCAATAAAAAGACAATATCATTTCGAGCAGGCACTTTCTTCAAGATTTATCTTTCTTTTCTCGATCACCCCTTTTTCCATCTTCACGTCAAGAGTGACTGCCTTAATTTTTGGGCAGACATCCGGAGGTATATCGAAAAGATAAGTTTTGGAAACGCCGGGAAGAAGATACCACCCCTTCAGATCCTGCTGATAGCAGCCCACACCGTTCATGTCCTCCCCGGAAGCCTTGAGCGAACTGAGGAAGAGGTGCGCGTTTCCGTTATTTTTTATCGTTGCTGTTATTTTTCCTCCACGGGCTTCCATTCCTTCTATTGTCCCTGACAGTTTTTCCCTGGCGGTAGCGATGAAGATCGGAACGCCGATGCGGAGGGGCAACATTATTTCCATCTTCCCCGGCTTTTTCACCGGGAGCTCCTCCAAATATACCCGATAGCTTAATTCCTGGTTTTCGCTGCGCTTCTCCGCGCCGATCCGGATTATCCTCTCTTCCCCTTTTTTAAGGGTCAGGATCTTGGGGGTAACAATGACATCACCCGTGGGCTCATAAACATCTTCAGCTTTGGCATCCTGCTTCCAGCTGAAAACGCTCATCTGCAGGGTCAGATCTTCCTCGGCCTCATTTTTGACCAGCAATTTTTCCGTTTTCTTTTTCGAATCGAGAAATACCTTGACCGGGTTGACCTTGAATGAGCCGGAAAAAACGGGGCCGGAGAAAACAAAAAGGGAGACAAATATCACTAAATAAGGAAAAGACCTTTTCATCTTCAGTTTTTCAATAGTCAATGGTGACGAGAATGGAATCCGTATAAGTGCCTACGGGGACGTTCTGCCCGGCAAAAGCCCGTCCATATACCGGATAATTCTGGGTACCTCCGGTTCCTGTTCCACCGACAGTTCCCGTTCCCCCCGTGCCGTCACCCCATATGGTTGCGTATGTGCCGTCTATATAAAGGTTATAGTTCAACAGGCCCGACTCGGAATTATTCATCTGCCGGGGAGAGTAAGTCCCGCTCCCGCCCTGACCGAGAGAAATGTTATAGATGGTGCCGAAATCGCAGCTGACATCCAACGCTCCGTTGCTATATATCTCATCGCCGGTGTAGGTGCCGAAATTCACCCCGGAAATCGCGATGAATGAGCACATTACCGGTATCCTGGCGGTTATTCTGAGATTGAATTTTGTTCGCTTGGCGAGGATTATCCCGGCAAAGAACAAAGCCGTGATGACAAGAAAAGCCATATTATTATTTGAAAAAGCAGAGGGGGATAATCCCGAGAGGATTATCACTCCTCTACCAATCCGCGATTATCGAAATTATTAATAATTGACTGTAATCAAAACTGTATCACTATACGACCCAGATCCAATGCTTGGTTGCTGTTTAGGTACCCGCCCATAAGCGGGGATCGAATCAGCTGAACCGGTGCCCGTTCCAGAAACGGTATTACTAGAATTCCATATTGTTAAACGGCCTGAATCATTATAAATTTCATAATTTAAATGATAAGTTCCATGAATCATTCTTCTTACAGAACCATTTGGTTGTGCGCCTAAATCTAGCGCAACCGTATAGCTGGTGCCAAGTGTGCAAGTAATAGACACAGTGCCTTGAGCATCTAAATCAGTACCACTTGAAGGATCATACGTACCAAAGCTCAAAGTCGAAGTACCAACCGAGCAGACCGAGTTTACCGAAGCGCTTACATTCAGATTACCGGTTTGGCTATCGGCATTTGCCAACCCGGCATAAAGCAATACGGCCATAAAGAAGCTTGCGAAAATTAATTTTTTCATCTTTTTCACTCCTCCTTTCAACTGGACTCCGGTTAAACTAAAAAAATATCTTACCTTCCCTTATTAACAGTTATTCTTTTATAACGAAAACGGGAAAAATTCAAGTAGGCGAAGAGATATTTGAACTTTTCCCATATAAACTGAAGTAATTGAACGGATTGCTTCTATCTAGATTATATAACCGCTTTGCCTTCCGTTAATAGTTAATTCCAAGCGGAGCTGAAAGTCTGAATCATTAAAAAACGGGGCCGGATGAAAACCCGACCCGCTCGATTTAATGAATTAAGGCACAAGAAAATCAGAATGGTTATTTGGGTTTGATTAGAGAGAAGAAATATCCAGGCGGCACCCTCCTACGCCAATCCATCCTTCGCCGGAGGCTACGGAGGACAGGGGCTCCGGAGGGCAGGCCCCACCAAATTGGTATGGAAAGAAAAAACAATCTACTTCAATATCTCCTCAAGCTCTTTGATATTTTCGTTTTTTAGAGTCCCCAGGACCTTTTTTCTCCAGGAAAGAGGCATCTCTTGAAACTTTTCCTTTATCTCTTCGCTTTTGCCTGATTCGATGAGGGCAGTGAGAACCAGGATTGACTCCCCAATCTCTTTTTCGGTTTTTGCTTCGCTTTTTCTTCTCTTTGCGATTATGAGTTTATGCAAACCGAAAGCGGCGGGATGGGGGACATTAATCCTTAAATTTCCCGATTTGATTGTAATCGTATTTCTGAGAAGGTAATCCAGAAACCTCAAGGGCTGAGCATTTACTCCGAGGTGGGATAGCGGGTAAGGTTTGTCGGTTCCTTTACCTCG